>DGYFI06202__coassemble_408_pt1 | contig 40880 bp, 41 predicted proteins | sample DGYFI06202__metabat2_high_PE_029 | metagenome-assembled genome bin DGYFI06202 | reverse complement strand
GGGTATGCCGTGTAGTTAGGTATTCGCGTTCATTGTGCAGTGTCTGGAACGGCACAGCACACCAACTGTTTGTAGGGCCTTCGCTTTTTTGGGCGGGTCTTCGGTGGTTGGGTGTGTGTGGTTTGTTCTGTTTAAGTTTGTCGGTGGTTTTAGCGGCGGGGTCACGCCCGGTCCCTTTCCGAACCCGGAAGCTAAGCCTGCCTGCGCCGATGGTACTGCACCTGGGAGGGTGTGGGAGAGTAGGTCGCCGCCGGCATTTAACTTGTGGCTGTTGAGGTCCTGGTTGCTGATGATCCTGTGTGGATCGTCGGCGGCCGGGGCCTTCAGTCGTTTTTGGGGGAGATTGTCGGGGAAGCTTCGTCGGAGGAGGCCTTCGTTCGGTCCTCGTGGGGAGGTTCGCGCCCGGGAGTGCTTGTCCGGGCGACGCCGGCGGTCTTCCGGAGTTGACAGCCCCGGTGCAGGGGTCCGCACGCAGTATCGAGCGGGCATTCCGCGCAGAGACAGGAATGACCCTGAGACGTTGGTGGCGGGTGGCCCGCATGCAGGCGGCTGAACGCTTGCTCACGACGTCGACCACGGTGGACACGGTTGCCCAGCGGGTTGGTTGCTCCAGCACGAACGCGTTCCGGCGGGCGTTCTTCGATCACCACGGGTTTACCCGGGGGTATACGTGGGCCGTCGGCACCGGGAAAAGTGAATAGTGTTTACTCTGCGTGATATATGAGATACATGATCCGTATGCCCCGGCACGCCAGCCCACCCTCCCGTCGCATGGCAGCAGCGGCGGGAGTGACGGTGATTGCCCTGGCGCTACCTGGCTGTTCGGACGACGAGGACGTGCCGTCGGTTACCGCGGTGGAGGTCAGTGCCGCACAGGGGGAGGGGGATCCGCTCCGCTTCGACACCGATGACATCGCTGAGCTGCTGCGCGCCCAGCCTGGCGAGTTGGATGCGGTCGCGGACGCTGAGGAGATCGTCGAACGGCTTCTGGTCCAGTTCGGGACGATTGAGGACGATGATGATGACGAGAGCAGTGCCGGGGGCGCCGGGGACGATGAAGGTCGCCCCGAACGCCCTGAACAGCCCGGCATGATGGTCGATGCAGGGGCGGACAGTGACGAGGTGTTCCGGGAACTCCTGAATCTGGCTGCGGCTGATTTCCGGGATTATCAGCGACACATTGATTCATCCGGTGACAGTTCGGACGATGCTCCCGACCGGGCTAATGCGCTCGAGGAGGGGCGTTCGCTTGCTGCTGAGGAGCAGGAGAATCTGATGGCGATCGCCGATAGCGTCGCCGAACACGCGGATGAGGATGCGATCAATGCAGTGCGTCTGCGCAGCGACATCAATGGTCGCGGCGTGGAAATCCGTGGGTACCTGTACCGGTCGATGGCCGATCAGCCGTAGTGAACAATGTCCACGTACATGCGATGGTGGATTCATGACGTTTGTGGTCGAAGCTTGTCTGCCCGCCCTGTCCGCTATGTGTCCGCGATGGCGGCGGTGACGGTCGCCGCGGTTGTTCTGGCGAGTTGTTCCGATAATGGTGACGGGCAGGACGTTCCGACGGTGAGTCCACGATTGATGCCGCGGTCGAGGCGGTGAGTGATTTTGTGGGGACGCTGCTGGTATTGAGAGCGCGCGGGTGGGTTTACGGTCGTACGGCAATGTCTCCGGTGAGGTGTCGCTGGTGACCAGATCTTCGAGTCCTTCGTCGATCTGCAGATCGCCGGAATCCGGGCGCAGCTGGGGGCGAACGAGGAGTGGCCGGTACCCGCCCGGGCGCTCGCTGGGTCGCTTGCAGGGCCACACCTTGAGCATATCTCCCGATGTGCACATATGAGTGACCCAGCTCACTGCACGGTCATGGTTATGTTGCGTAAAAGAAGCAGAAGTTCCGTTGCGGCCGTGCTGGGCGGCCTGGCACTTGTGGTGGAGGCCACCGAGTTCCTGACCGAGCCCTTCGGGTGGTTGTCGGAGAACATGCACCCCTTGCCGGAGAACGCCGTGCCGGGATCCTGATCTGCGAAGACTCAGTGAACGAGGTTTTCTGATATGAATATTACGATTTAAGTAACGGTACCCGTTCCGGCATTGTAGGTTGGCGTGCATGGCAAACAAGAAGAGCATTTTCATCTCCGGTGGCGCGGCCGGAATCGGTCGCGAGGTCGCACTTAAGTTCCGTGACAAGGGCTGGATCGTCGGTGCCTATGACATCGATGAAGTCAACCTGGCGAAGCTGAAGGAAGACTACCCGGATATCATCACCGGACACCTCGACGTCACCGACTACCAGAGCTGGGAGGATGCCCTCGCAGACTTCACCTCCCACACCGGCGGCAAGCTGAACGTGCTGGACAACAACGCCGGCATCATCGGCGACCTGGACGTCGCCGAGCAGCCTGCCGGGCTGATCGCCAAGACCATCGAGATCAACTGCACCGGTGTCACTTTCGGCGCAAAGGCCGCCTACCCCTACCTCAAGGTCACCGAGGGCGCTCACATGATCTCGATGGGTTCTGCCTCGGGTATCTACGGCCAGCCGCACATCACCCCCTACTCCGCCTCCAAGTTCTACGTCCGTGGTTTCACCCAGGCCATGAGCCTGGAGTGGCGCAAGGACGACATCCGCGTCGTCAACCTCATGCCGCTGTGGGTCAAGACCCCGCTGGCCGACGTCGAGGCCGCTTCCACCAAGCGTCTCGGTGTGCGGATCGACACCGACGAGGTCGCCGCCGCCGTCTGGAAGTCCGTGAACCCGAAGGGCTGGCTCGAGCGCCAGCGCCAGGACTACTCCGTGTCCCTGCCGGACCTGGCCCTGCGCTGGTCGGCACGTTTCGCCCCGGCCCCGGTCGTCCGCCAGGTCAACAAGCTCATCGCCGGCTAGATCTGGCGAGAACTGTGGTTGAGTGCCGCCACGTGCGCGTGCGCACCGTGCACCTGGCTTGAGGTGACCTCGCCACCATGACACCCGACACCCTGCTGGCCGGCCCGCGGGGCGTCGGGTGCTTCTGGAATTCGTGCTGCTCAGTGAAGAGCGAGCCCGCCCCGGAGAGGGGCTGCTGCCGCTGCGCAGCGCCGTGGTCAAGGCCGCCCACCATCTCGGCGAGCAGACCGGCACCGTCTACATGTCCTTCTCCTCGTCCGCAGGCTCGGGGCATACCGACGGTGACGACACCACCGACCTGACCGACATATCCAATGGCTCCTACGGTCGCGACTATCCGGAGGTCATGCCACCGGACGTCGTCGCGTGCCTGATCCGGGAGACCCCGCTGGCCGAACCCACACCGGAGCTGCTCGAGGCCGCGCTGGACATCTCCGTCGGTGCCGCCATGTGTTGGCAGCCACCGCACGGCGAGGACGTTTTGGCGTCCTCCCCGGTCGTGGTCGCAGCGCTGCAGGACGCGGCGGAGGTCGTTGCCGCGTCCCCGCATGTGCGGTGGTGGGACGCACCTCTCATCCAGGATGCGCTGGACGATCAGTGGACCGTGTCCTGGTCGGATCAGCCCGGCAGCCCCGCCACCGGCATCTCGGTGTGCCCGGCCCAGCAATCGGGGGAGCAATGAGTGGTGGTCGTTCCCGGACGGACACTCCGGGAGCACCGCGTCGGGTGACGGCACAGCGCTGCTCTCGTCCACCCGTAGCCTGGCTGACGGCAGTCCGTCCCCCGACAGTCACACCGGTGACTCCCGCGAGCTCCCCGCAGGGTTGATGTTCGTCGAGGACGTCTACTCGGACAGTGCCTGGGTCCGGGCGCTGCACATCCCACGGGATGGCGAGGACGGCACAGACGGCGCAGACGGCACCATCGTCGAGATCACTGACCGCGACGACTGGCCTGCGATCTCGCACCACTACGACGGGGTGCACCTCAGTGTCGCCGGCTACCTCGTCGCAGCAACCCGGGCCATCTTCCTGGATGACCGGACGGCCTGCGTCATCGCCGGTTGGGGCCCGGACACCACTTACTGGTTCGCTCCCGTTCGGGAGGACGCGACGGCCACCCGGTGGGCGCGCGACGACGGGCGGCGCTGGCGCAGCACGGCGTCCTGACGTCCTGCACCACCCATGACTCCTGTCACGCCCAGGTCGTGACGGCGCCCCCTGGCCAATTCGGTGTGACCGGGGTGGAATGGAGTCATGAGAGCTTCACCCACAGAAACCACACAGGCCATCGCCGCGACTGGGTTGTGCAAGTCCTTTCGCGGCTCCGCCGGCAAACCCGTCCACGCGCTGCGCGATGTCACGGTACAGATCGGTACCGGTGAGATCGTCGCCCTGCTCGGCCCCAACGGTGCTGGAAAGACCACCCTGATCGACCTGGTCCTCGGGCTGACCAAACCCACCGAGGGCACGGTCTCCGTGTTGGGGACATCGCCACGCCAGGCCATCAACAGTCAACGCATCGGCGCGGTCATGCAGACCGGCGGCCTGCTGCCGGACGTCTCCGTCGAGGGCACCATCAAGATGATCGCCTCGACCCTGATCGATCCGCTGCCGATCGACGAGGTCCTGGAACGCGCCGACCTGACTGATCTGCGAAAACGTCGAGTTTCCCGCTGTTCCGGCGGTGAGCAGCAACGGCTGCGCTTCGCCCTGGCGTTGCTCGGGGACCCGGACATCCTGATCCTCGACGAGCCGACTACCGGCATGGACGCCACCGCCCGGCACGACTTCTGGGATACCATGCGCGGCCAGGCGGAGCTCGGCACCACCATCATCTTCGCCACGCACTACCTGGAGGAGGCGCAGAACTTCGCCCAGCGGATCGTCCTGCTGGACGGTGGCGGGGTCATCGCCGACGGCACCCCGGCCGAACTGCAGGCCATCGACAGCGACATCCGCGTGGAATACGACCTCGACGGCGAACACCATCAGGTCACCACCAAGGACTCAGCAGACTCGGACGACCTGGTCCGCGAGCTGTTGACCACCACCGACGCGAAGAATGTGCGCATCTCCGCGCACACCCTCGAGGACACCTTCATCCGGCTGACCCGCAAGAGCGGGTACGCCGGGGACGCTGGGAACACCGGGAACACCGGAGACACCGGAGACACCGGGAGTGAGGAATCATGAGCATCGCCACGACACCCACCAACCCGAACACGCCCACCACGAACCGCGCCACGAACCGCTCGAGCGCCAGCACCACCGTGAGCTTCGCCCTGCACGACCTGCGGCGCCTGTCCCGCGACGGTGCGATGCTCTTCTTCTCCATGGTGCTGCCCGTCATCTTCTACCTGGTCTTCGGCCAGGCGATGGGCTTCGGTGATGAACCGGTCGGCCAGGGCAACGTGAAGGCCTCGATCATGATCGGGATGGCGCTGTACGCCGGCATCACCGGCGCGACCGCGGCTGCCGGCCAGGTCGTCGTCGAGGCCGAAACCGGCTGGGGACGCCAACTCGCCCTCACCCCGCTGACCGGCGGCCAGATCCTGGCGTCCCGGATGCTGGGCATCATCATCCGGGCCGTCCTGCCGGTCGCCGCGGTGTTCATCGTCGGCGCGGTCACCGGGGCGGACATGCCTGGCTCGGCATGGGTCATCGCGCTGGTCCTGTGCGTCGTCTGCTCCATCCCCTTCGGTTTCTACGGCATGATCTGGGCGCAGATCTGGCCCACCGAGACCGCCACCAGCATCGCCGGCACGTCCATCGTGATCCTGGCGTTTCTCGGTAACGTGTTCATGCCACTGCCGGAGACGATGTTGAACGTCGGACGCTTCAGCCCGCTCTACGGCGCGGCGTCCCTGGCCCGCTGGCCGCTGACCGAAGGTCGGCAGTCGGTGAGTTTCGGCGACGGATTCGTCGAGGACCCCCTGTGGTACGCCGTGGCGAATTTCATCGCCTGGACGCTACTGTTCATCGGCGTGGTACTCGTTCTGCACAACCGGGAGAAGGGACGCCAGTGAGCGAACCAGGCAGCACCAGGCGCGTTGGCCGATGCGCTGGCGGACGCGGCGGCGACACAGGTGCCAGCGGCACAACCACCGGCCGCATCCGCCTGTGGGCCCGCTTCCGGGAGGACTTCAACGGCACCGACAGCCTGATGGCCTCCGTCTGGCTGGTGGTGCTGGTCTTCCCGGCGTTCCTACTGGTCATGTCGGATGCTTCACTGTTCCGCAAGATCACCGGGGTGGTCCTGCTCGTGGTGTTCTCCGTGACGTACTCCCTGGGCTTCGGCCTGGCGGAAACCTTCCCACGACGGATGACCATGCCCCAACGGGCCGGTTTCTGGTTCACCGTCCTGATCGTGGTGTCGGTACCGACGGTGCTGGTCATCGGGGTGTGGGCGGTGTTCCTGGTGCCCTTCTACGTCGCGGCGGTGTCCTTCACCCTGCCGATGATCTACAGCCTCCCGGCGGTGGTGACGATCATGCTGGGCTCCACCGGGCTGGTGTACCTGGCGGCACCGGACGCCGTGGTACCGACGATGGGGGCCACGGTCGCCAGCCCGATCATGATCTACCTCGTGGCCCTGGCGTCCCGACGCTCCGAGGAGAAGAGCCGGCTGTCCCACGAACTGTCCCTGTCGCACGAACGAGAGAGCATTGCCGTGGACGTCCACGACCTGCTCGGCCACTCGCTGACCGTGGTGACCCTGAAGTCGGAGGTCGCCACCCGCCTGGTCGACACCGACCCGGCGGCGGCGAAGGCCGAGCTGGAGCAGATCACCCGGATCTCGCGCACCGCCCTGGCCGAGGTGCGTTCCACGGTCACCCGGATGCGGAGGCCGGACCTGGACGGGGAGGTCGCCGCGGCGCGCCGGGCGTTGGACACCGCCGGGGTCATCGCCGTCCTGCCGGACGACACCTCGGTGGCGGGCACGAACTCGCACCTGTTCAGTTGGGTGATCCGGGAGGCGGTGACCAATGTGGTGCGCCATGCCGAGGCGTCGCGGTGCGAGGTGACGATGAGCGGCGACAGGGTGCGCGTCGTCGACGACGGGGTGGGGTTTGAGGGAGCTGCCGGGGGCGCTGCCGATGGTGAGGGCCTGGCGGGCCTGCGCGCCCGGGTGGAGGACGCCGGTGGGACGCTGACCTTGAGCTCACGCACGGGTAGCGGCACCAGTGCCGGCGGCACCGGCACTACGCTGGTGGTCTCGATGACAGGAGAGAGCCCATGATCCGCGTACTCATCGCCGATGACCAGGACCTGGTCCGCGGTGCGCTGGCGGCCTTGCTCGGCACCGAAACCGACATCGAGGTCGTCGCGCAGGTAGGACGCGGCGATGAGGTCGTCGACGCCGTCCTCGCCCACCAGGTGGACGTCGCCCTGCTCGACATCGAGATGCCCGGCGCCAACGGTATCGAGGCGGCGGAGGCGCTGGTCGATGCCGGAGCGTCCTGCCGCTCGATGATCGTCACCACTTTCGGACGCCCCGGCTACCTGCGCAAAGCCCTGGCCGCGGGGGTCAGTGGGTTCCTGGTGAAGGACACTCCGCCGGCGCAGCTGGCTGAGGCGGTGCGGCGGGTGCACAAGGGGCTGCGCGTGGTCGACCCGGCGCTGGCCGAGGAGTCGCTGTTCACCCCGGACTCGCCGCTGACCGAGCGGGAGGTGGAGGTGTGCCGGGCAGCCCGGGGTGGGGCGGAGGTGAAGACCATCGCCGCGGCGGTGCATCTGTCACCGGGGACGGTGCGTAACCACCTGTCGTCGGTGATCGGCAAGACCGGGGCGTCCAACCGGTTTGAGGCGGTCAGTGTGGCCGAGCAGAACGGCTGGCTGTGACGGGTCGGCCGTGACCTGATTGACGTGACCTGATTGCCGGGACCGGCTCCGGTCGGCGCCTGACACCGGCTCACCCTGGCACAATGGCAGCCATGGCAACCACGGAGTCCATGGAATCCACGACCGCACTGGTACTCGCCAGCCCGCCGGGCGGCTGGGGGAGTGCCCTGGCGGACTCCCTCGGCATCGAGCCCTGGCGCATCCCGGTCGTCATCGTCTCCGCCATCGGCGTCTACCTGGCGTTCCTCGTGCTGGTTAGGCTGTTCGGTGCCCGGGTGCTCACCGCCTGGTCCACCTTCGACGCCGTGGTGATCATCATGTTCGGGGCCGTGGCAGGACGCGCCGTCCTGGGGCACCCGCCGACGCTGGCCGCCGGGCTGATCGGCCTGGTCACGCTGATGATCATGGAGGCGGTGTTCGGGCAGGCGCGGAAACTGCGGCAGCTGCGTGGGGCGGTGGCCTCGCCGCCGGAGGTCGTCATGGCACACGGGAAGGTGATTGAGCGAGCGCTGTCCAGACAGCATGTCACCGATCTTGACCTGACCAGTGCGCTGCGTCGGGCGGGTGTCACTGATCCGGCGCAGGTGCGGTGCGTGATCGCCGAGCCGACCGGGGCGCTGTCGGTGCTGCGGGTCGGCGAGGACGGTGGGGACGGTGGGGACGTCGGAGGCGGCGAGGATATTGACCCGTGGCTGCTGCGTGGGGTGGTCGGTGCGCACCTGGTCATGAGACAGGACGGGAACTCTTCGTGATGGGGGTTGCGGTTGTGCCGTCCCTTAGTAGGACTTCCCGCTGTTGCCACGGGCGGCGCGAGTCACCCGCACCACCGGCCACATCGACACCACGGTGATGACCGCCCCTGTGATGAACACCGCCGGATAGCCCACCACCGGTGCGATCAGGGCAATGACGAAGGGGATGAAGAAGCCCAGGTAGGTTGCCGCGTAGAACACCGCGGTCAGCGCGCCGAGCTCGTGCGGGGCCTCCTCCTCGGCGATGCGCTGGACCTCCCGCAGTCCGGAGACCATCATGATGCCGTAGGCGGTGCCCAGCACCATGGCCGTCGGGATCAGCACCACCGGGGAGGCGGATTCTGCGATGACCACGCCCAGGATCATGCCGATCGTCGCCATGCCGAGGCCGTAGACCGCCGGGTGGATGCGTCCGGTCATGCGGAGGCGTCCTGCCCACGGTTGGACGAACGCCCCGGTCAGCATGGTGATCCCGGCGACCAGGCCGGTGAAGGCCACGGGGTAGGACATGCCGTCGGTGACCAGCGGGGTGAGCACGGCGAAGCTGGTCGTGGCCACGCCGAACGCCCAGGGCGCCCACGCCGCCACGGACCACAGGAAGCGGGGGCTCAGGGCGGAGCGGGGGAACAGTGGCCGACGGGTCGGCGCGGTGTCGGCTGTGGCGCCGGACGCCGCACCGCCGGGGCGTCCGGCCTCCGGGGTGGCCCACACCAGCGGGGTGAGCAGCAGGACCATCACCAGGTGGATGATCAGCGCGGTGGTGTCCGGCCCTGGCAGCCACTCGGCGACCGGCCCCGACACCAGTGGGCCGACGCCGAAGCCGGCCGAGGTGGCGACCGTGGCGCGCCGGGCGGCCGTCCCGACGCTGGTCTCCATCGACACCTCCTTCAGCCACGCCGCGCCCGCTGCGAGGACCAGGCCGACGGCGACACCGGTGAGCATGCGTCCCATACACAGCAGCACCGGGCCCGCGGCCGAGCCGATCCCCAGGTGGGCGGACAGGGTGACCAGCGTGCCGAGTGCGGAGAACAACAGGGCAGGACGCACCACTGCCCGGCGTCCGCGTCGGTCGGACATGGGTCCGCCGATCATCAGGGCGGGGATCAGTCCGAGGACGTAGATGGCGAGCACGAAGTTCACCGGCGCACTGCCGAGGGCGTGCGTCTCACGCATGACCGGCAGCAGCGGGGCGAAGAGGTTCGCCCCGAAGGAGACGGTGAACATGCCCAGGGCGATGGTCACCCAGGCCGGCAGGGGCGTTCCAGCCCGGGGCGTTCCATAAGGATCTGGTAGTGCCATGAGTCACACTGTGCCACTGACTGTGGTGCTCACGACCGGGTGGGGTCGGCGCCGGGGGTGGTCGGATCATCGCACCTTGTCGAACTATCGCACCTCGCCGCCGAGGGGAGTCGGCGGATCCTTACATACTTCCAGTTCAGAGAAGTGCATCTATCGATAGAAGCGACGCGCAGGTGCGATAGTCCGACTCAAGGGCGTCCTACTGGACGACCACCAGGCCCGTCTTGGAGGTTCCGCGGGCGCAGGCGTCCGACAGTCCCTTCAGGTCGGAGAGCGGCACGGACACGACGTCGAAGTCAGTCTCGTCGCCCACCTCGATGGGGTCGCCGTCCGGCAGCGTGACAGTGGGCTTCTCCTCCCGGGCGGAGAACTCCGTGTCCTCGGGGAAGACCAGCGGGCGCGGGCTGTTGTCTCCACCGCGGGCACCGATCTCCTTCATCGCGAAGCACGATCCGGAGCCGACGACCAGGCGTCCGTGGATGGTGTAGATCTGCTCCTCCTGCTCCTCGGAGGGGGAGTCACCGGTGGTCAGGCCCATGGGTCCGCTGCCTCGGGCCTGGACGGCGAAAGCACCGTCCGGCACCTCCTCGGTGGAGGACTCCGCGGCATCGCTCTCGGGGGTTCCGGACGGCTCGGACGTCTCGGTCGACTCCGATACCTCCGTGGTCTCACCGGGGGCCGTCGTTGCTGTCGAGTCTTCACTGCTGTCGCTGCAGGCAGTGAGGGTGAGCAGTCCCGCCGCCAGGACTGCGACTGCTGCTGTCGCAGGGCGCCGGGAAAGGAGTGTTGTGCGCATTATGTTCTCTCCACGTCTTCTAGAGTGCTCCCGCCCAGGTTTACCAGGTTCGGATGCATGCTACCGCGCGCTGCGGTGGACCAGACAGATGAGCTGGCATTCGGGCGCCGGTCCCGGGCGCCGTCACACCCCCAGCATTCTCCGCAGCACGCGCACCACCCCGTCGTCGGTGTTCGCCGGGGCGGTGTAGTTCGCTGCGGCGGTGATGCCCGGATGCGCGTTGGCCATGGCGAAGGAGTAGTGGCCTTCGCCGATCATCTCCAGGTCGTTGAGGTAGTCGCCGAACACGGCGGTGCGCCCGGCGCCCACACCCAACTCGTCCTGCAGCTGCCGCAGCGCGACACCCTTGTTCGCCCTGGGGTCCATGATGTCGATCCAGTTCGTGCCGGACAGCACCACGGAGAGTTCATCGTCGACCTCCGGTGCGACAGCGTCGGGGCCGGTGAACAGGTGGGACGCGGCGTCCTCCACGGAGTCGTAGACGAACAGCGCCACCTTCACGATGTCGGGCGAGGTGGTGCCGGACGTACCAGCCGCGCCGACTGTCCCGTCCAGCACCGCATTCAGGTCCCCGACCTGCTCCAGGGAGTGGTAGTACTTCCGCGCCTGGGTGAGGAAGTCCGGGTCGTCGTTCTCGACGTAGGCGACGTCCGGCGTGCACAGCACCGTGGCGACCTGCCGTCCGGTGGCGTGGACCGTCCGGACCGCGCCGATCACGTCACGCACCGGCCCGGCCGGCAGGGCGGTGGTGGACACGATCTGCCCGTCGTGCACGACGACGGTGCCGTTCTCCGCGAGGTAGGTGCGCAGCGGTTCGGCGGACGCCGGGGCCTGGGTGTTGAACATCGAGCGCAGCGTGGCGTACTGCCGACCGGACGCCGGGACCACCACGATCCCGCGTTCCCGCAGCTCAGGAAGAAGTTCCCAGAAGCTGGAGGGGACTGTGCCGGCACCGTCGAGCAGGGTGCCGTCCATGTCGAGCACGACCAGGCCCAGGTCAACCGGGGTGGTGCCGTCCGGGTTCAGGTCGGTCCACGGTTGGGCGGACGGGGTACCGGAGGGGCTGGCGGAACTGGAGGAACTGGTGGTGTCCATGACAACCATCGTCGCATACCTTCCGCATACCCGGTTACAGCTCGTCGAGCTCCCCGGAGTCCGGGGACTCGCGCCGGGCGGCGGCCAGTAACGCTGCCCGGAACGCCCGCACACCCGGATGTGCGGCATAGCCCTCCCGTACCGCGGTGAACAGCCGCCGGTGCGGTGACCCGGGCATCGACAACGCCTGCGTGTCATCCAGGTACGGCCCGGCCAGCAGCGCGGGGATCATCGTCACTCCGTGCCCGGTGCGCGCCATGTGCGCCCGCAGGATCGGATCGGCGGTCTCGCAGGTCACCCGCGGTTCCACCCCGGCTTCCCGTAGGACGGCCCGCATCCACCTCCCACACGGCATCGACGCCGGTTCCAGCATCCACGGCGCATCCGCCAAGGCGCCGAGACCCCCGAGATCACCCAGGTCATCTGCCGGCAGCGCCCACCGCCCGGAGGCCGGCAGCACCAGCAGCATCGGGTCGGCGAAGAGCTCCTCGCGGTGCAGTCCGGGACGCACCGGTTCGGGCTGGCCGGGGAATTCGTCGCCGAGCATCAGGTCGAAGGAGTGGGCGATCACCCCGTCGAAGGCCTCACCGACCTCGCGGTGGTAGATCTCCACGTTCAGTTGCGGATGGCGACGGTTCACCATGCTCAGCGCGGTGGGCAGGATCGAGGCCATCGCCGACTGGAAGCTGGTCACCCGCAGCGTCCCGACTGCGCCACCGCCTCTACCGCCGGCGCCGGAGCCACCGGCCCGGGTGGCGGCGAGTTCTGATTCGGCGGAGTCGAGGATGTCGAGCACCTCGCCGGTTCGTTCGACCAGGCGCTGGGCGGCGTCGGTGAGTCGGACGCCGCGGCCGACGGTCTCCAGCAGCGGCACGCCAGCCTCTTTCTCCAGCTGACTGAGTTGGTGGGACACCGCGGAGGGGGAGTAGTGCAGCTCGCGGGCGACGGCGGCGAGTGTGCCGCGGTGATGCAGCTCACGTAGCAGAGTGAGCCGGCGAATGTTCAACATACTTCACCATTATTCGCCAGAATCCTGAGATAGACGAATCATTGGATAATGGCTGACAATGTGCCCATGACAACGGTTCGATCCTCTGCACTGGTCCTCATGTCCTGCGCATCCCTTCAGTTCGGCGCGGCCACCGCCATCGGCATGTTTGACGCGCTCGGCACCTGGGGCGTGACCTTCCTGCGCCTCACCGTCGCCGGCCTGCTGCTGATGATCCTCGCCCGCCCGGCGATCCGCGCCTGGGCACGCGGCGACTGGCGGGCGGTCGTGTTGCTCGCGGTGACGATGGCCGGGATGAACGGCTTCTTCTACGCCTCGCTGGAACACATCCCGATGAGCGTGGCGGTCGCCGTCGAGTTCACCGGCCCGCTGATCTTCTCCGCGCTGACCTCGCGCCGTCGCGGTGATCTAGTGTGGGTTGCGATGGCCACCGCCGGCATGGTGGTGTTGGCGGCCGAAGCGATGTCCGGACGCGCTGACATCGCTCTCGAGGGCATCGTCCTCGCCCTGATCGCCGGCGGTTTCTGGGTCGGCTACATCGTCTGCTCGGCCGCCCTCGGTGCGCGCATGCCCGGCACCGGCGGCCTGGCGGTGTCGATGGTCATCGGCGGGCTTCTGCTCGCCCCCTTCGGAGGATCCGCACTCAGCGGGGTGGCCCTGGACCCGTGGCTGGTGGTGCCGATCGTGGTCACCGCCCTGTTGGGGTCGGTGATCCCGTACTCCCTGGAGATGGCTGCGCTGCGTCGTCTGCCGGGGGCGGTGTTCAGCGTGCTGCTCAGCCTGGAGCCGGCGTTCGCCGCCGCAGCCGGCTACATCCTCCTCGGACAAGAGGTCACCGGAATGCGGGTGGTCACTATCGCGCTGGTGATCAGCGCCTCGGCAGGCATCACCTGGTCGGCGCACACCGCCGCGTCCAGGTTCATTCCGGACGACGGGACGTCCTACACCGACGCGGACACCGACGACCCGGCAGGGTCGGCAGAGTCGGCAGAGTCGGCGGCAGCGACCTCGGCGGCCTCGCGGGCCGACGCCACCGCATCATCGCCGAAAGTCATCTCGTCGGTCACAGCGCCACGCGACAACTCCGGCCATTCCCGCAGGTAGTCCTGGCGGTAGATCCACGGCGACCGGTCGCCCTGGCGCGGGGTGATGTGCTCACCACGCTTGATGTAGCCGGCCTCGAACTCCAGCAGGGGCTTGCGGGTCACGTCCGACCCCGGGTTCACCGGGGCGGCGAGCTGCTCGCCATTGTTGATGTTGTGGTGCCACAGGCGGGCGACGTAGCGGGCGGTCAGATCCGCACGGGTGGTCCACGACTGGTTCAGGTAGCCGACCGTGAAGCTCAGGTTCGGCATGCCGGAGACCAGCACACCGCGGTAGGCCACCAGCTTCGAGGGGTCGACCTTGGTGCCGTCGACCGCCATCTCCGCGCCGCCGAACAGCTGCAGCTGCAAACCCGTCGCCGAGACGATGACGTCCGCCTCCAGCACCTGGCCGTCGTTGAGACGGATACCCTCCGGGACGATCCGGTCGATGGTGCCGGTGACGACCTTGGCACCGTCGTTCTTGATGGCCGAGAAGATGTCGCCGCCCGGGGCCTTGCACACGCGCTGGTCCCACGGCTTGTACGGCGGGGTGAAGTCCTTCCTGACCTGCGACGGCTTCAGCCAGAACAGTTGCAGGCCCTGGACGTACCCGGCGAAGACCGGCGGGGTGAGCTTCGCGGTGTACCACTGCACCATGTCGCGCAGGATGTGGTTGGCGCGCGAGACCTTGTGGGTCAGCTTGCTGTTGCGGTCACCGGGCAGCAGGGTGCCCCAGATGGTCTTGATGGTGTCCACGGTCGGCACCGCGGCGACCCAGGACGGGGTGCGCTGCAGCATGGTGGTGTCCACACCGGCCTTCGCCAGCGCGGGCAGCACGGTGATGGCAGTGGCACCGGAACCGATGATGACGACCTTCTTGCCCTCCAGGTCACCGCCGTGCTCGTCCGGGTGCCACTTCTGGGCGTGGACCAGGGTGCCGGTGAAGTCCTCCTGGCCGTCGTAATGGGGCAGGAAGCCGTCGCGGTGGTCGTAGTAGCCGCAGGCCAGGTGCAGACGGCGGGTGCGGATGGTGGTTTCCACGCGCGCGTCGTCGGTGGCGTCCGGACGGTCGTCGGGGCCGTGGTTCCACGCCTTGACGGTGACGACCTCCCAGTGCGGGCCGTGCTCGTCGACGGCCGGGCCGCTGGTGACGAAGTTCATCGACTTCATCCAGGTGCTGAACTGGATGCGCTGCAGGAAGCCGTCCTCGTTCGCGGCGTCACGCAGGTACTCCTTGATCTGGCCACCGTCGCCGAGGGTGCCCTTGTGCGGCCAGGGCTTGTACGGCAGCGCGAAGCTGGTCATGTCCGAGTCGGAGCGGATGCCGGGGTAGGTGAAGGTGTTCCAGGTGCCACCGATGTCGTCGTTGGAGTCGATCATGGTCCAGTTCCAGCCGGGGAACTCGTTGACCACGTGGTGGGCCATGTCGACTCCGGCGATGCCGGCGCCGACGATCAGCAGGTCAAGTGGCTCGTTCGACGCCTGCGGTGCCTGTGGTGTTTCGGAGATGTGGGTCATGGAATATACGTTACAGGAACCAAAATGAAATGTTTGCTGGTTGGAAAACTCCGCGGGTGGGGAACTCCGTGGACGGGGCGGGCCCGCGTTCGCGCCTGCTCGTGGCCACCGTTGCCTCCGCACTGTCACCCATCACACCCCCGTCGATTCCCGTATGGAGAGACGTGCAGGTCAGGGTGATTTCGTGGGGCCGTCCGCAAGGATGGAGGTGTGATCGATTCGGCCGAGGCGGGCACACCGCTGCCCGTCGCCCGATCGTCCGCTGTCGCCGATCACCACCGCGCCCTCCTCCGGGGGTCCGCGCCCGACTGCCCTAGACTTGACGGCCATGGCACTGACCTTGAGTTTCGACGGACCGGACGCCGACCGCGCCACCGCCATCCACCACGCCCTGACCTCGACCTCGCCCGACGGAGTCAGCCAGGAGATGGTCGACCAACTGCTGGAGGTCGCCGCCGGGTGCAGCGACCGCGCCCTGGCCGACTCGGCGTCCAACGCCTACCTCCTGGCACCGGTGGTGGCGGACGCCGGCCTGTCCGTGCGGCTCGTCGTCCCCGAGGGCGAGGACTCCTGGCTGACGATCGAGCTGCCCGAGGAGCTGCGCGCCGAAGTCGAGCGCGTCCCGGCGGTCCAGCTCGCCGGACTGTGGGTCCAGGCGCTCGCCGCGCTGCGCCGACTCGGGCCCTACGCCACCTCCGAGATGGAGCAACTGGTGATGCTGTGCACCGCGGCGGCGACGATCAGCGTGCTCGAGGGCGAGATCGCCGTGGACACCGGTCAGGACGATCCGGCCGACCGGTCCAACCGTGGCGCCCGGGCGGTCATCGCCGACGCTTCGGACGGGACCGGTGCTGCCGGTGCTGAAGCCTCAGACGCTGCTGGCGCGGCAGTCGGGGGTGGCGGTCAGAACCTGCTGCAGCAGATCCGGGCGTCCTGGCGGAATCACGGCGAACTCGACATCGACCGCGAGCTCATCGACGTCCTGTTCTCCCTGGCGACCCAGACCTTGCAGGCGGCGATCTCCGCCCACGGCGATGAGGCCCTGTTGCTGCCGCTCGGGGTCGACGAGCCGAGTGTGACCACCGGATTCACCACCCTGTCCGAGATGGAGACCACGGCGACATCGCGGACCACGGCGGTCGTGCCGACTGATCCGGAGGCCCTGGGACGCCTGCAGTCGATCATCGGTGGCAATGCGAACCTGTCCAATGCCCTGTGGCAGGACATTCTCATCACCGCCGCTGCGCATCTCCGGGGTACCGGGGAGGTGCCCCGCGAGACACTGGATACCGTGCTCGAGGCGACTGCGGACTGCCTGGCCGCCGCGGAGATCGTCGGCCACTCCGGGTAGCCGGCACGGGAGGAGGGGCCGGGGCCAGCGGGCGGGGAGGAAACCCGGCGAGTAGGTGCCCGACCGACTTCTGGGTCGGGCGTGGGGCGCAGGTGGGGCGGGTGGCATCGTGAATGGTCGCCTGGTCAGGGTAAATGGCCAAGAATCCGCCCCAGGGTGGCCGTTCCCACTGACCAGGCGACCAGTGGCGATGCCACACAGCCTGACACGGACGGCAGTCAACGACAGCGGCCCCATGACCACCACGGATGTGGGGTCAAGGGGCCGGGAATCACGCCTGGAGTTCGGGTCCGAGCCGGTGCCTTGAGCGACCCAAGCGAACTCGGGGAAGTCTGCTCAGGCCATCCGAGCGAACCTCGGGGCTGGGAGAACGCCCAGGCGGGCGTGAGGGACTAGAGGCGGTGCTTGCCGCCGTCCTCGTCCTCGCCGGAGTCAGCAGTCGGAGCGCCCGGAGCACCGGGAGCGCCGGGGGCACCGGGAGCGCCGGGGGCACCGGGAGCGCCCGGGGCGGCAGGCTTGGAGCCCTCAGCCTGCTCAGCGGCCCCGTCGGTAGCCTCGTCGACCTTCTCTTCGACGGCCTCAGCGGCGTCGGAAGCAGTCTCTTCGGCGTCCTCAGCCTTCTCCTCGACCTTGTCGGCGGCACCGGTGGCGGGGGTGCCGTTGGCGCGCGGGGTCTTGGCCGGAGCCGGGGCAGCGCCGGTCGACTTGGCCTTCTGGGCGACAAACGCCACGGCGGCGGCGATGATCGCCAGCAGCAGGATGTTGCGTCCGGTGTGCTTCTTCTTGTTGTCGGCCTTGGCCGCCTTCTTCAGCTCCTTGGCGCGCACCTTCTCGGCCTTCTTCGAGGCCTTCTTGCTGATCTTGCGCTGCGAGGCCGAGAGCTGCTTGCTGGCGGTATTCGCGTTCTTCTGCGCGAGCTTCTTGGCCTTCTTGGCCTGCTTGCCGGCCTTCTTCTTCGCCTTGCCGCCCTCCTTGACTGCTGCCTCGGAGGTCTCAGAGACGACGTCTGACGCCTGCGACCAGGCGCTCTCCAGGGACTTACGGGCGGAGTCGCTGGTCTTGCGGGCCTTCTTCTTGGCGGCCTTGATCTCCTTGGCGTGGTCCTTCTCGAACTTCTTCGCCTTCTTCTTGGCAGCCTCGGTGCCGGTCGATGCCAGGGCGGCACCCTGGCGGCCCAGCTTGTCGGCCTGGTCGCGGGCGCTGTCCAGGGCGTCGCCGACGGCGTCGGACTCCAGGAATGCGGAGCCGCGCTCCTGGGCCTGGCTGAGCAGGTCACCACTGGCGGTGGCGGCGGTGCGGCCCCACCGGGTCACGGTGTCGGCGAGGTTGGAGTCCGGCGCGGTGCGGACGGCCTCGGCCAGGTCACCGGCGCGGGACTCTGCGGCGGAGGTGACGGCGGCGACGCGACGCTGGACGAGCTCGGCGGCGCTCTCGTCCTTGTTGGCGGCCTTCTTGGCGACCTTGTGTTGACGCTTCAGGGCCTTGGCCTGGGCCTTGTCGGCCTTCGCGCGACGACGGTCGGCCTTGGAACCGACCTTGTCAGCCTTCTTCGTGGCCTTCTCGGCCTTCTTGCTCAGCTTCTCGGCCTTGCCGTCCTTCAGGGTGTCCAGGGTGGACTCGGCGTCCTGGACGGCCTGGTCGAGACCCTGAGTGGAATCGATGCTCTGAGTGGTGTTGCTCACCGTGGTTCCTTTCGTGGCGTTGTTCTTGTGGTCGTTCTTACCGGACGGCCCGGACGCAGATGCTGCCGCCAGTGCGTTCTCGTTGAGGATCTTCTCGACGATCAGCCGCTGGTGACCGGGTGCGGACGCCAGGATGCGGGAACGCTCCTCGGCGGGAAGCGGCTGGGTGCGCAGAGCGGAGAGAATCGAGAACTGCCGCTGCTTGGCCTGCTTCTTCCGCGCCTTGGACAGGTTCGAGATCTGCTTGGCGGCGCTCAACGCAGTCCCTGCGGGAATGAGTTCCATCGCGTGGTGCTCCTCGTGATCACTGCGCTGCACAACAACGCTGGCGTGTCGGGTAGGTGGTCAGTTGTTCGGAAATGACGTGTGCTTTCGCTTTGGTCGTAATTCCACGATAACCAAATATGCCGCCGAGGGTGGGCTGAAACGGTTGAACGGGTGGAGTGTGCCGTCCGCGACATTCTTGTCCGGGGCGTCAGGTACCCTGGCTTCCATGACCGTTCAGAAGACCGCGACAGCAACGCTCCACACTAACTATGGCGACATCGCCATCGACCTCTTCGGCGACCACTCTCCGGCCACAGTGAACAACTTCGTCGGCCTCGCCACCGGCGACAAGGAGAAGGCCCCCTACACCACCGAGAACGCCGGTGGCACCACGGAGGGCCCGTTCTTCGACGGTGCGATCTTCCACCGCATCATCGACGGCTTCATGGTCCAGGGCGGCGACCCGTCCGGCACCGGCCGTGGTGGCCCCGGCTACGAGTTCAACAACGAGAACCACCCGGAGCTGCAGTTCGACCGTCCGTTCCTGGTCGCCATGGCCAACGCCGGCCGCGACACCAACGGCTCCCAGTTCTTCATCACCGTCGGTGCCCACCCGCACCTCAACGGCGGTTACACCATCTTCGGTGAGGTCACCGACAAGGAGTCCCAGAAGGTCGTCGCGAAGATCTCGCGCGTCTCCACCAACCGCATGGACCGCCCGGACGAGGACGTTGTCATCGAGTCCATCGACGTTGCCTGAGCCAGTTGTCCGAGCCAGCCGGCTACTCCGGTTCCGCGGGTAAGCCTGCGGGGTCACTCTCCGGGGCACTACGGCGGTTTTTCGCCGGTGCCCCCGCCACCGCCACGCTGATCATCGCGTGCCTGGTGGTTTATACCGTCACGGCCGTGGACGGACGCTCCCTCATGGACCCCGTGCGGGACAGCGATCTGGCCTGGCGGATGATGGTCCACCCACCGGCGATCACCTACAGCCATGAATGGTGGCGGCTAGCCACCGGTGCACTGGTCCACCTGGACCCCGCCCACCTGCTGCTGAACCTCCTGCTCATCGCCTTCATCGGCAGAGAGCTCGAACGTGCCCACGGTACGACCGTGATGGCGGCGTCGATGCTGGCCTGCGCGGTCGGCGGCGGGCTGGCCGTCGTGTGGCTGGAACCGTTGAGCGTGGTGGGTGGGGCGTCCACCATCGGCTACGGCTTCTTCGCCATGCTGGTCGGCCTGTCCGTGAGTCGGGGCAGCGACGTGCGCGCCCCCATCGCCCTGATCGTGGTGAACCTGCTCTACTCGATCACCGCCGGCGGAGTGTCAGTGTCAGGCCACCTCGGCGGGCTGGCCACCGGCGCAGTCATCGGGTTGGGGCTTTACCTGTCAGGACGGCGCCGCACCCGGTCGTCCTGACATCCGGGAGCACCCCGCGTCCGGCCCCCGCACCGCCAAAAAGACCGCTGCCCGGACACCGACGTGTCAGGGCAGCGGTGCGTCCTGCCTTGCAGGCCGTCGGCGCCGTCAGGGGAGGACCGGGGCTGCTACTTCCAGCCCATCGTCATCAACAATCCCGCGATGAACAGGCCGAAACCGATGAGGTAGTTCCAGGCGTTCAGATCAGCCATGAACGGGATGCTCGGGCCTGCGATGTAGTTGACGACCAGCCATGCCAGGCCCAGCAGCATCAGGCCGAGCATCAGCACGATGTACCAGCGCGGTGTCCCCGTCGAGTTGAGCTTGACTGGCGTGCGGCGGTCGACGGAGGACCCGTTGAGGCTGCTGGCTGAGCTGTCCTCCGGTGAATCGGAGATCCGTGACTTCGGCATCTGGTTAACCCTCACTGACGTGGAGACGTGTGCGAACGCCCTCATTCTACCAGTGGGCGATAGGATAAACGCCATGCGCATCCTCGTCATCGACAACTACGACAGCTTCGTCTACAACCTGGTCCAGTACCTGGGTGAACTCGGCGAGGACTGCACCGTGTGGCGCAATGACGCCGCCGACCTCGGCGACACCGACCCCGCACTGGTCGGCGTACTGGAGGACTTCGACGCCGTACTGATCTCCCCTGGCCCCGGGGACCCGTCCGGGGCCGGACGGACACTGGACATCATCGCCCACTGCGCGGCCAACCGGATCCCGCTGCTGGGGGTGTGCCTGGGCCACCAGGCGCTGGCGCAGCACTTCGGCGCGGACGTGGTGCGGGCCGGGGAGATCTTCCACGGCAAGACCAGCCCGGTCACCCACGACGGCACCGGCGTGCTCGCCGGCATCCCCTCGCCGTTCACCGTGGCCCGCTACCACTCACTGACCGTGGATCCGGCGACCGTGCCGGAGGAACTGACCGTCACCGGGCAGGTCGCCTCCGGGATGATCATGGCGATGCGGCACGCCGAACTGCCGCTGCATTCGGTGCAGTTCCACCCGGAGTCGGTGATGACCGGTTACGGCCACCGCATCCTCGCCAACTGGTTGCAGGACGCCGGACGCCCCGTCGACGAGGCCGAGCTCACCGCGCTGGCCGCGCGTCATGCCGACACCCTGGCCGGGGCCACCGCCGCCGTCGCCCAGTAAGTCTCGGGCGGGTTCAGCTCACCGCCGGCCCCAGAGTCGACCTCAGGGCCGCCCAGAGCCGGCCCCAGAACCGGTCTCAGGAGCGGACTCACAGCCTTCAGGGAATACCCAGCACGTTCACCCGGACGGTGATGGTCGCGTCCCGCATGACGGTCTCGCCCTCGTCCTCGGACTGGCCGACGACCCGGTCCACCCGCGTCGGGTCGAGCTGGTCGACGTTGGTGCGCCGGACCTGGTCCGGGTTGCCCCGCCAGCCGGCCCGCTGCAGCTTGCCCCGGACCTCGTCGTAGTCGGAGCCGACCAGGTTCGGCATCGTGAACTGGTTACCGCGGGAGACCTCGAGGGTGACCGTGGAACCACGTTGCTGGCGTCCGCCCTCGTTGGAGGCGGACAGCACCTTGTTCTCGTCCTCGGTGGAGTCGACCATGTTGGTCGCGACCTGGAAGCCGGCGCCCTCCAGGTTCGCGATGGCCTCCTCCATGGTCTGGCCGACGACGGTGGGCACCCGCACATCCTCCGGCCCCGAGGACACGGTGATGCCGACCTCGGTGCCTTCGGAGACCTGGGAGCCCGACGGGTGGGTCTGGTCGATGACCTTGCCCTGCTCGATGTCGGAACTGGGTTCCTCGTTGACGTTGGAGCGCAGTCGCAGTCCGGCGTCCTCCAGCGCGACGCGTGCCTGTTCGGTGGTCATGTCGGTGAGGTCGGGGACCTCGGTGACCGCCTGGCCGCTCGAGATCAGCAGGGTGATCCGCGAGCCGGTGGGCATCGAGGAACCGTGACCGGGATCGGTGCCGATAGCGGAGTCGCGCGGGATCTCGGGGTCGGCCCGGTCCTCGATGCTGACGTCGAACCCGGCACCCTCCAGCTCGGCCTCGGCCTCGGCACGCGGCTTGCCGGCGACGTCCGGGATCGAGACCTGTTCGGCGACCTGATCGGTATCGTCGTTGAGCCAGTTCCAGGCCACGGCGACACCACCGCCGAGCAGGGCGAGCACGGCGATGATCGCCAGGGGCGTGACCCAGCCGCGACGTCGGTGACTGCGCCGTTCATCCTCGTTGTCGCCGTTGCCGTGGTCCCCAGCGTCGCTGTCGTCGGCACTGCCGTCGCCGGACGCACCGGCGGCACTCGCCGCGCCGAGACCAGCACCGGCGGCGGCACCGGCGGCAGCAGCACCGGCTGCGGGGATCGTCGAGGTCTGCACGTCCCGGTCGACATTCTCCAGGTCGGCGTAGGCCGCGGCGGCCAGGGGCATCCGGCCGTCGGCGATGCGCTGCAGGTCCAGGGCCATGGCGTCGGCGGTGTCGTAGCGGTCGGCAGGGTCCTTGGCCATCGCGGTGAGGGTCACCGCGTCCAACGCCAGTGAGGCGTTGGCGTCGAGATCCATGCCCGGGACCTGTGAGGGCGGGATCGGTGCGTCCTGCACGTGCTGGAAGGCGACGGAGAACGGCGACTCGCCGGAGAACGGCGGGCGCCCGGTGACGACCTCGTAGAAGACGCAGCCGGCGGCGTAGAGGTCGGAGCGTCCCTCGGCGGACCGTCCGCGGGCCTGCTCGGGGGAGAGGTACTGGGCGGTGCCGATGACCGCGGCGGTCTGGGTCATCGCCGAGGTGGTGTCCGACAGCGCGCGGGCGATGCCGAAGTCCATGACCTTCACCGCGCCGGTGTTGGTGATCATGATGTTCGCCGGCTTGATGTCGCGGTGGATGATCCCGGCCTCGTGCGAGAAGCTCAGCGCACGACAGACCTCGGCCATGATCCGGCCGGCCTCGTTCAACGGCAGTGGACCGTTGTCGCTGACGATGTCCCGCAGGGTTTGGCCGTGGACGCGTTCCATGACGATGTAGGGCACCGAGCCCTGCGCCTCATCGGTCTGTCCGGTGTCGTAGACGGCGACGATGGCGTGGTGGTTGAGCTTCGCGGCGTTCTTGGCCTCGCGTCGGAAGCGCTCCAGGAAGGTCTCGTCCCGGGCCAGATCGGCGCGCATCATCTTCACGGCGATGTCACGGCCAAGAAGTTCATCAGTCGCGGCGTAGACGTCGGACATGCCACCGGTACCGATGACGGGTCCGAGCAAGTAGCGCCCGCCGAGCGTGGTGTTGCTCAGGTCCATGCCGCCGCCTTCCTGGTGTCGAATGTGCTGTCCACAGGGAGAATACCGGGATAAGGGGCACCGGGGCTAATATCACGCGTCACAGTGGCCCCATCAATGCGCCCGCGCCCGCGGCACCGTTGCTTGTCGTGTCACCGTTTTCACCGGCGTTGCCAGCCCCGTTGGTCGTCTCGGGGTCGGTGGTTTCGCTGTCGCCGAGGTTCAACGGCCAGTCCAGGATGTCCTCGACATCATCGTTGCCGCCGTTGCCCTCGGTCGGGTCGGTCGGGGTGGTCGGGGTCCCGGTGTCGGTGGGGCCCGGATCGCCCGGGTCCGTGTCGGTCGGGGTGCCCGTGGGATCGGTGTCCGTCGGAGGAGTGGATGTCTCCGGTGAGTCGGTGTCACCGGGTTCGGTGGGCTCCTCGGTCACCGGCGGCGGCACCACGGTCTGCTCCTCGGTGACCCGGTCGGTGATGGTCTCGGTCTGGGTCGGGACGGTGACGGAGTCATCGTCCCGGTTCATCGAGTACACCGCCCAGCCCAGCAGTGCCAGAGCGGCGACGAGGGCGATGACCAGGGCGAGGATCCAGGAACCGCTGCGATTTCCCGACCGTTTGCTGGTGCTGGGGGCCGGGCCCATGTTGGACTCGTCGGTGACCTGTGCCAGCGGCGCGCTGCCCTCACCGGTGGACGGCTGTCCGGCCAGCGACGGGGGCACGGGGATGACCCCGGCGGCGGGGTCGGGCGGCAGTTGACCATCGCGCACCGGGACGGTGGCGGCGGCCAGGGCGGCGCCGTCGGGGTAGCGGGCGGAGGCATCCTTGCGCAGGCAGATGGCGATGAGCTGGCGCATCGGTTCGCTGACGGAGTCCGGCAGGTCCGGGGCGGTCTCGTTGATGTGCTTCAGTGCGACCGAGACGGTGGAGTCCCCGGCGAAGGGCCGTTCGCCGGCGAGCACCTCGTAGCCGACCACGCCGAGGGAGTACACGTCGCTGGACGGTTCGATGGCCAGGCCCTGCGCCTGCTCCGGGGAGACGTACTGGGCGGTGCCGACGACCATGCCGGTGCGGGTCAGCGGCACCGCGGAGGCGGCCTTGGCGATGCCGAAGTCGGTGACCTTGACCACGCCGTCGGCGGTGACCATGAGGTTGCCGGGCTTGATGTCGCGGTGGATCAGCCCACGGCTGTGGATGGCCTGCAGGCCGACGGCGGCCTGGGCGATCAGGTCGAGCGCCATGACCTCCGGCAGGGTGCGCTGCCGGGCGAGGATGTCGGCCAGGGACTCGCCCTGGACGTACTCCATGACGATGAAGCAGTAGGTCACCCCGGTGCCGTCGACATTGGACTGCTCGCCGTAGTCGAAGGTGGCGACGACATTGTCGGAGTCGATGGTCTCGGCGGACTCGGCCTCCTGGCGGAAGCGGTGGCGGAACTCGGGGTCGTCGGTGAGCTCGGGCTTGAGCACCTTGACGGCGACGTCCCGTCCCTGCTCGGCATCGTAGGCCAGCCAGACGGTGGACATGCCGCCGCGTCCGACGATGCGCGAGACGGTGAAGCGCTGCCGGGAGCCGGCGCCGGTGTCGCCCGTGCCGTCGGCACCATCGGCACCATCGGCACCGTCGCCGGCGGAGCCGTAGTGGGTGTCGAGGACGCGCTGGATCCGGTCGGCGGCGGCACGGTCGCGCTGCGAGGGGTCGCTGGTGCCGAAGAGGCGGGTGCCGTCGTCCGGGGTCTGTCCCGACGCACCGTTGGCGCCGTTGCCGTCTGAGGGGCCTGTCATGTCAGCTCGCCTCCTGGATGGCAGCGTTGATCACCGCACGCCCGATCGGGGCGGCGACGGAACCACCGGTGGCGGCCTGGCCGGCGTCGCCACCGTTCTCCACCAGCACCGCGACGGCGACGTCCGCATCGTCCGACGGGCCGAAGGCGACGTACCAGGCGTGCGGGTTGGAGTTGCGGGAATCCTCGCCGTGCTCGGCGGTACCGGTCTTCGAGGCGATGTTGTCGGCACCGCCGCCGAAACTCTCCGAGCCGCGCATCAGCTCGGTGAGCTGGGAGGCGACCTCGGAAGAGACCGCCCGGCCAGCCTCCTTCGGACGGGTCTCGTCGATCACGTTGAGGTCGGCACCGGTGACCTGCTTGATCAGGTGCGGCTTCATCCGCACTCCGTCGTTGGCGATGGTGGCGGCGATGACCGCGTTCTGCAGCGGGGTCAGTGCGACGTCACGCTGGCCGATGGCGGACTGGCCCAGGGCGGCGTCATCGGGGATGTCGCCGATGGTGGAGTTCTGGATCGGCAGACCGAAGTCGTCGTCGTCCTCGGCACCGATGCCGAAGGCGTCGGCGGTGTCACGGAAGGCCTCCTCGCCGTGGCGGGTCGCCAGGTCCACGAAGGAGGTGTTGCACGACCGGGCGAAGGCGGTGGACAGCGGCACCTGCGGACCACCGCAGGACGCACCGCCGTAGTTCTCCAGGGTGGTCTCCGTGCCCGGAAGGGTGATCTGCGATTCGCCGTTGACCAGGGTGTCGCCGGTGTCCCCGGCCTCCAGGGCGGCGGCGGTGGTGATCAGCTTGAACGTTGAACCGGGCGGCTGGGTCTGCTGGGTGGAGCGGTTGAGCAGCGGGGCGTTCGGATCGTTTTGCAGCGCCTGGAAGGCCTCGGTGGCGGCCTCGGAGTCCGGGTTGGTCACCGCCACCGGGTCGAACCCGGGGGTGGATGCCATGGCCAGCACCTCGCCTGTGGAGGGGCGCAGGGCCACCACCGAGCCGGAGTAGCCGCGGGAGCTCAGCTCGTCGTAGGCGACGCGCTGGACGTTGGGCTGCAGAGTCAGGTCCACATTCGCCCCGCGCTGTTCCTTGCCGGTCAGCGTGTCCCAGGCGCGGGTGGCGAAGAGGGAGTCGTCGGTGCCGTCGAGGATGGAGTTCTGAGAGGCCTCGATACCGGACGCACCGTACTGGTCGGAGAGGTAGCCCAGCACCGCGCCGTAGGCGGCGGCGTCCTCCGGGTAGGAACGGCTGTACAGGCCGTCGTCGTCGGCGGTGGAGTGGGCCAGCACCTGGCCGCCGGCGGTGATCTGGCCGCGGGGGATGGACTTCTGCTTGAAGTACTGGCGGGAGTTCAGGTCGTTCTCGGCGTAGGTGGACGCCTGGAACCCCTGGATCCAGGTGAGGTTGACCAGCAGGATGACCACCAGGACGAAGGCGAAGACCGCGACGTTGCGGATCGATTTGTTCATCGGTGGGCCTCCTTCTCGGTGCCGGTACCGGTGCTGTTACCGGTGCTGACTGGGTTGCTCAAGCTGGTACTGGGTGCGTCACCGGTACCGGGGGCACCGGCGTTACCTGGGGCGGTGTCTCCGCCGCCGGTCTTCGGTGTGTTCATGTCGTGGGAGATCTTCAACAGGATGGCCAGCAGAATGTAGTTGGCCAGCAGACTGGAACCACCGTGGGACATGAACGGGGTGGTCAGGCCGGTCATCGGCAGCAGCCGGGAGATGCCGCCGGTGACCACGAAGATCTGCACCGCCAGGGTCAGCGACAGTCCGGCGGCGACGAGTTTCCCGAACGAGTCGGTGGCGCGCAGCGCGGTGAGGAAACCACGGCTGATCAGGATGGCGAAGAGGATCAGCACGGCTGCCAGGCCGACGAAGCCGAGTTCCTCGCCGATCGAGGAGAGGATGAAGTCCGACCAGGCCACCGGTACGTTCTGGGGGTAGCCCTCGCCCAGCCCGGTGCCCGTCAGGCCACCGAAGGACATGCCGAACAGTGCCTGGGAGAGCTGGTAGCCGGTGCCGTCGTAGTTGCCGATGGGGTCCAGGAAGTTGGTGAAGCGGTCCTGGATCTTCGACGAGATCTGGAAGACGATGTACACGCCGACGACCGCCAGGCCCAGGCCGATGACCAGCCAGGAAGAACGTCCGGTGGCCATGTAGAGCATGCCCAGGATCGTGGCGAAGAGCAGCAGGGCGGGACCGAAGTCGTTCTGGGCGGCCATGATCAGGATCGCCAGGCCCCACACCAGCAGGATCGGGCCGAGGTCACGCAGCCGGGGGAACTGCAGTCCCAGGAAGCGCTTGCCGGCCACGGAGAACAGGGTGCGCTTGTTGACCAGCAGGGCGGCGAAGAAGATCAGCAGCATGATCTTGGCGAACTCGCCGGGCTGGATGGAGATCGGACCCAGGGTGATCCACACCTTGGCGTCGGCGTTCATCGAGGTCGGCCAGACGATCGGCAGGGCCGAGAGGACCAGCGCGCCGAGGCCGAGCAGGTAGGCGTAGTTCTGAAGCGTGGTGTGGGACTTCATGAACCACATCACCGCGCCGAAACAGGCCACGGCGATGACCGTCCACATCATCTGCGAGTTCGACAGGGACATGTCCATGGCCAGGTCGAGCCGGTAGATCATCACCAGGCCGATGGCGTTGAGCATGGCCGCGACCGGCAGCATGATCTGGTCGGCGTTCGGTGCCTTCAGGCACAGCACCAGGTGAGCCAGCCCGAAGACCAGGATGTAGCCGCCGACGATGATGGCGACGTCCCAGGTCAGGTCGTTGCCCAGGGACAGCTGCAGGGCGACCAGGGCGACGGCGAGCACCACGCCGGAGGCGATGAGCAGGCCGAGCTCAACCCCGCGCGGCCGGGCGGTGACCCGCTCGGCGGTGCGGCTGGTGGCGGAGGCGACGGCGGAGCGTGCCGACATATCAGTTCACCTCCCGGCAGGAGACTCCTGGTGTCGTGAGGTCGGAGGGATCATCGGAGGATCCGGACGATCCGGACGAGTTGCCGCCGCCGTTGCTGTTGCGGCTGTTGTCGTCAGAGGTTTCGCGGGTCACGCACGGTGGCAGGGTCTGCTCGGAGAGTCGTCGGACCTGCTCCTGAACCTCCTCGTAGGAGTCGGTGGGCAGGTTGTCGAGGGTGCCGCGGGCCGCGGGGGTCAGGTCGGCGGTGGAGAACCGGTGGCAGGGGTCGTCGCTGCCGGCGGGCAGCATGTTGACCTGACCACGCTCGTCGAGGCAGATCTCCTGGTAAGCGCTCTGGGTCGAGATGCCCAGGATGCTGCCCGGGGAGCCCTGGTAGATGATGATCGGCGTGGCACTCTGGGTGTTCTCCGCCGCGGTGGCATCGGCCTCCTCGGAGCCGGACGGTGACGCAGTGTCGGCACCGTCGGCCCCGTTTGCCGCGTCAGCGGTGTTCGCGGCCTCGCTGGGGTCCGCAGCCGCAGTGCCGGACGTCCGGGGTGCCTCGCTGGCGTCCTCGGTCTCACTGGCGGTGGTTGTCGCCGGTGCCGGACGGTCCGCTGCCGCAGCGACTGCCACGAAGTACGACTGGTTCAGCGAGTCCCGGACCCACCAGATGGTGCCGCCGGCGGCGACGACCAGCACCAGGACGGCGGCCAGGGCGATGAACAGGCCACGTCGGCGGCCCCGGCGTCCCGAACCACCGGGACCGGCGGCAGCGTCCCCACTGCCGGCACCATCGGCACCGGCAGCACCGTCAGCACCGTCCACACCGTCGGCAGCGACGGTGCCGGTACCGGAACCGCCCTTGGCCGCGGCGGGACGCTGGATGATCTGCACCGCAGAGGCACGACCAGCCGAGGTGTCCGGACGGGGCAGTTCCGGGGCGGCGGCATTCACTGCACCGGCGAGGACCGGGCCGGTCGGCAGGGTCGGGGTGGGGGCGTCCCCGGCCTCGGCAGCTGCCACGGCAGCATCCACATCGACGACATCGGCGACGACGACGGTCACGTTGTCCGGGCCACCGCCACGCAGCGCGAGGTTGATCAGGGAGGTGGCGGCCTCATCGGGAGTGCCGGTGCGCAGGACGTCCTGAATGGTCTCGAAGCTCACCGGGTCGGACAGGCCGTCGGAGCACAGCAGGTAGCGGTCACCGGCGCGGGCCTCTCGCAGCTCCAGGGTCGGGTCGACGGGGCGTCCGGTCAGGGCCTTGAGGATCAGCGAACGCTGCGGGTGGCTGGAGACGTCCTCCGGGGCGAGCTTGCCCTCGTCGACCAGCGACTGGACGAAGGTGTCGTCCTTGGTGATCTGGGTCAGTTTCCCGTCGCGCAGCAGGTAGCCGCGGGAGTCACCGACGTGGCAGACCCCGACGGATTCGCCGTCGAAGAGCAGGGCGGTCAGGGTGCAGCCCATGCCGTCCTGGGCGGGGTTGTCCTCGACGTGGGAGGCGATGTCACGGTTGCCGTCGTCCATGGCGTCGGCGAGCATGGTCAGCATCTGCTCACGCGGAATCTCCACCCCCTGCGACATGGTGTTCTGCAGGGAGTACAGGGCGGTGACCATCAGCTCGGAGGCGACTTCACCGGCGGCGTGGCCACCCATGCCGTCGGCGAGGGCGAGCAGGTTCGGTGCGGCGACCGCGGAATCCTCGTTGTTGCTGCGCACCAGACCACGGTCGGAGCGGGCGGTGAAGTCCAGGGCGAGGCGGCCCGGCTGCGGGGCGTCTGTCATGCGTCCATCCTCACGGTAGTCTGCCCGATCCGCAGTTCCTGTCCAGCGGCGAGCTGTTCGGGCTGGTCGATGCGCTGCCCGTTGAGGAAGGTGCCGTTACGGGAGTCGAGGTCCTCCAGGTACCAGGTGCCGCCCCGGTTGAGCAGGCGGGCGTGGGAGCCGGAGGCGAAGTCATCTTCGAGGACCAGGGTGGACGATGAGGAGCGTCCCATGGTGACTTCCTGGTATCCCTGCAGGTTGAGTGTGGTTCCGGTCAGTGGGCCGGAGGTCACTTCCAGGGATGTCGGTGCGGCGGCGCGGCGGAAGCCACGTCCGCCCTGTGCTGGCGGTGCGGCGGCACCTGCGGGTGCGGCGTAGCCGCCGGGGCCGCTGACAGTGCCGACGTTGGCGGCGGAGAGGTCACGGCGCAGGGCGCGGATGACCAGCAGAATGAACAGCCACAGCACGACGAGCAGGGCGATCTTCGCGAGCAGCACGAGCGTCGTCTGCATGGGTTGTCATCTCCTCAATGGTCCGGGTGGGGCGTGGTCAGATCCTACCGGCTGAATCTACCCGGTCGAGGGGCCCTCAGGTGAACCGAACTTCGATGTCGCTGTGCCCGATGGTGACGACATCGCCGTCGGCGAGCAGCCAGTTCTCCACCGGGATCTCGTTGACGGTGGTGCCGTTGGTGGATTTCAGGTCGGTGAGCACGGCGTCGAAACCGTCCCAGGCGATCTCGGCGTGCTGCCGGGAGACACCGGTGTCGGGCAGGCGAAAGTCCACGGCGTTGCCGCGTCCGATGACGTTCTCGCCGACCTGCAGCACGTAGCTGCGGGCGGAGCCGTCCTGCAGGTGCAGGGTGACGGTGGTCTGCGGGGCGGGGTCGCCGGCCGCGGCGGCGTCGGTGGCACCGGTCGCCTGGTCACCGGTGCGCACCGGGTCAGGCTGGTTGCTCGAGATGACCTCGGTGCCGGGGTAGGACGCGGCACCTGCCGCGCCTGCGGCTGCTGCACCCGCGGCACCTGCCGCGCCAGCCGCGCCAGCGCTGGGGGCGTCGGACGCCGCGGGCTGGGGGGAACCCCACCCCTCGGCAGAGCGGGAGCTCTGTTCCTGCGGGGCCTGCTGGTCCTGCTGTCCCTGCTGGCCCTGGTGCGCTTGCTGGGCAGCCTGCTCGGACTGCGACGGCTGGGCGAGGCCCATCAGGGGATTGGCGGAGGCGCCGGCACCTGCGGCGGCCGCACCACCGGCAGCGGCTGCGCCTGCTGCACCCGCGCCTGCAGCGCCTGCTGCGCGACCGGCGCCGTCCGCCGACCAGGCGGAACCGTCCGCTGCGCCGGAGCGTCCGGAATCGGCGGCGCTGCGTGAGGCGGAGCTGTTGCTGTCCTCCGGCGGATCGAAGGAGGATCGGGACTTCAGCTGACCGGTGTGCAGTTCATCGTCGCTGACCAGGGTGACGGACACCGGGTGGGCGCTCTGCCAGCCCTCGTTGCGGATGAAGCGCTGCAGCCGGCCCTGGAGCTCGTCGGCCAGGGCAGGGTGCTTCTCGAGCAGTGCATAGTGGTCACGGTGGGAGACGTGGACGGTGAAGTTCGAGGCGGCCAGGACGTTGCCCTGCCCGTTCTCCATGAGGGTGTCCTCAACCTCCTGCTTCAGCAGCTCGTCGATTTCGGCGGGGACAACCTCGCCGCCGAAGACACGGGCGAAGCCGTTGTCCAGGCCGCGCTGGAGGGAGCTGTCGATCTTACGGAATCGTCCGAAGAGATCCATGGCGCCGTCGCCTTCCTTCCTGGTCGCGTTGCGTAAACGGTCGGTTCTTGCTCATGCTGGTGCATGTCGTTCTGTCGTCGTACGGGTGTCGTACGTATGGGAGTGCGCTGTCCCCTGAGAGCGGAATACTCCCACGTTGTCGGACCACTATACGGATCCTCCCTGTGAACCGGCTGGATATCGGTGTGTCGTGACTGCTTCCAGGGGGTTCGGCTGTGTGGGTACTTTGGCGTGCGAAGCCGTGGAGTCGTGGCCGGGGACGGAGGAGACGGTACGACGACCTGCAGGATCAGTGTGGTGCGGTGGTGCCCTCAGCAGCCCGCGTATGTGGCATCTAACTGGGGTTTTGTGTCAATCATTGGCCGGTGCTAGTGTTATCCGCGTTGCAAACGCAACCCACGTCGTCGCCGTAGCTATACGGTGAATGATGCCACGGGCGAGTGGCGGAATGGCAGACGCGCTGGCTTCAGGTGCCAGTGTCCTTCGGGACGTGGGGGTTCAAGTCCCCCTTCGCCCACCGTGAGCGGTTCACGAACCGCATAGGCCGGAGGTCGCAAACTCGAAAGGGTTTGTGACCTCCGGTTTTTCGTTGTCCGGTTGGTGCGCGGTGCGGGAGCTGACAGTGGGGGAGTTGCCCGGCCGTGTCCCGGCGGGTGGCAGTGAGGTGGGTTCCCCGAGGGTTTCCGGCGAGGTCGGTCACAAACCGGTCGCCGCGCCTCGGGAGGCTCGGTTTGGAGTCGGCATGGACATCCACTGAAACTTGGAGGACGCCTGTGCCTGCCCCCACTCCTGCCGACATTGACCTTGCGTGCCATGGGGCGCGAGAGGCTCTCTCGAGGCTCGCTGACCATCGGTTTCCGAATGATGATGGTGATGATGCGCCCAGCCGTATCGCTGCTGTTGAGACACTGTGGTGGGTTCGGCTCCTCGCAGAGCAGCTCGCGTTCCCGGGTAGGCGATTGCGTGGTGACGGCTCCGAGCATGATGAGTCTGAACTAGTCGCGGCCTTGAGAGTGGTGCGCAATACCGTGACTCACAAAGTACCGATCGTAGCGAGCCAGGTTGAGAGGACTACGGCGCCGGGAAAGAACCTTCTTCTCGGTGCCGGAGTGTATCCGGGTGCCTATACGGAGCTGCGCTGGATCTGAACCGACGATCTTCCGATGCCTGATCCGGGTTTCAGGAAAGGGTGGGAGGATTCCAAAGCCGAGTACACAAGGAACCTTTCTGACCAGCAGTGCTACGGAAGTTTGAATCGTGCGGTGCGCTGGTTGACCGGGGACGCGCCAAAGTTCAAGAAGGACGGGACACCGGTGATTGTTCCGTCTGCCCCACGGGTGACAAACGAAGCGGCGCAGGATTCGACAGACTCTGACACCACTCTCGGCTGAGGCATCGGTACCGCCAGACTTTCCTCAGCGCTGACCACGGCGGCGGGTTCCCCAAGGGCCTGTGTTGCCGGCGAGTTCGGGGTAGGTGGATTCCCACATGTCGCGCACGCGGCCGGGGACCGGCAGGTCGGGCCAGACGGTCATGAGGAGTGACCAGTTGAGATGGTGCAGCTCGTTGAGGTGTCGGCCTTCGCCGAGGACTGTGGTGTACAGCATCTCCACCCGGGGTGGGACGGACAGATCGTAGGTAATCGGGTGTCCTCTGACGTCGCGATGCACGGATGCAGGCACCTCGCCGGTGTTCGGTCCGTCGAGGTCGCTGTGTTGTTCGGCGAGGATGTACTGCAGGCCGAGGCCGTGCATGGGGCCGCGCAGCGGGTCGAGGCGTCGACCGCGGCCGTCGAGTTCGGTGAATCGGTGTTCCCCTGGTCGCGTAGTGGCGGGGGCAGACACAGCCTCGGCAAGATGTCGATCAGCGTGTCACGATTCAGGTGGCGGAGATCGTCGGTGTCTCGGGCGTGGTTGAGCACGACCTTGTACAGGCCCTCGCCCTGTGGCGGGTCGGTCAGGTCGACGGGTCCGAGCCTGTGGGTGTCGTCGAGCTGGTCGAGGTGGTCGGGCAGGGTGACGGTGCCGGAAGTCGAGTCGGGGGTGGGTCCGGTGAGGTCATCGAGGGCGTCGGGAGTGATGTTGAAGGGGCCGCCGGCAGCGTAGGGGTAATAGGGGAATGTCGCTAGAGGACAACGAGATGGACCGACGTATCCTTCGCGGCGAGATCTCCGGTGACCAGGCTGTGCTGAAGGTCCTGGAGGACCACGGCTTAGGCGACTCCGAGCGGGCCGAGCAGCTACGTCGACGCATCGCGGAGGCGATGTAACCCTGATATGGCTGCAGGTGGGGTGTCCCCGGGGGGGTGTCCCTATGTAGTTCGTCAACCCCTGCACTCGACTTTTGTCCATACTGCCCGAGTATTCGGAGTTACGACGGTCGAACATGCGGGCGTGGACGTTCAACCGTTGCGAACGGTTGAACGCCTGGCGTGCGGTCCCGATGGCGCGGGGGTAAGGCTAGGCCACAGCCACCTCCTGTGAGGTGCGGGCCGGTAGTTCGCGGAAGAACTCGCCACGAGTGAGCATCGCGAAGATGACGTTGCATCGTCGTCTGGCCAGGCACATCACCGCCGCATTGTGTCTTTTTCCTTCGGCCCGTTTTCTCTCGTAGTACAGCTTCGATGCTTCATGGCAGGTCGAAGCGACCCATGCGGATCGGAACAGGGCGTTCTTGAGTCTCTTGTTTCCCGACCTGGCCGGGAACTCACCGCGGATCGACGTCCCCGATCTTCGGGTCACCGGGGCGATGCCGGCGTAGGCAGCCAGGTGCGCAGCGTCGGGAAAGTCGGAACAGTCACCCACGGCCAGGAGAATGTTGGCGGCAGTCTTGATGCCGACTCCCGGCATCGACATCAAGACCTCGGCAAGAGGGAAGTCGTCGAGCATCTCCTCAACCTGGCCGGCGATGGATTCACGCTGGGCCTTCAGGGCTTTGATGTTGGTCGCCAGCATGCCGATCGCGACTTCAGCAGCGTCGGTTCCAGGCACGGTCACCGTCTGGGCGTCCAGCGCCTGGAAGATGTCGTCGACCAGGGCCTCGGGATCCTTCTTCGCGTGCTTGCGGGACCAGGTTAGGACCCGTTTCTTGCCGGACTTCTTCAACTTGGTCGGCCCGCCGTAGTGGATCATCAGGTCCAGCACGAAGGTCCGTTGCAGCATCTCGCCGGCGAACACTCGCTCCAGGGACGGGTAGATCTGCACGAGGATGCTGCGCAGTCGGTTGATCGTGCGGGTGCAGTCGCGGGCGATGTCATCGTCCAGGCCGGACAGCATCTTCAATGCAGATAGGACCTCGTCGTCGCGGTCGACAACCCGTAGCGTGTGCGGCATGGTTCGGGCGGTGTTGGCGATGATGAACGCGTCGCGGGGATCGGTCTTGGCTTGTCCGGGGTACAGGTCGGCGGCCTTTCGCATCGCCAGGCCGGGTAGATAGGCAACCCCGCAGCCGTTGGCGCGGGCCACAGCGACAGGCAGGGCGCCGATGGTGTTCGGCTGATCGACGATCAGCAGCACGTCGCCGTGTTGGGTGAGCTTGTTGAAGACCTCAGTCAGACTGGCTTCGTCCTGGGGTAGCGCTTTGTCGTAGACCGTCGTGCCGTCGATTGTCATCGCGACGCCGTGGTGCGCGGTTTTGCCGACATCTAATCCGAGGTAAATGTCGTAGATGGTGTCTTCCATGATCGTTCCCCTCCTTGGAGTGGGGAGGTCGTGTTCGGTGGTGGAAGATCACTGGTCAGACACTCGTCGCGGGCACCCACGTTACGAAGAGACTTCACCTGAGGAGTTGGCGAGCCGCGTCCCTATTAGCCGTCGGCGTGCGTCCTGGTTCCTCGGCGGCAACACCCCCCGGATCATGATGTAGAACAACAGGGCGAATTAGCCATACCGAGGCCAGTGACCTGTCCCCGAGCTTACGGAGACACGATCAAGGTAACGGGGCGCTACCAACAGTCCGGCGTGCGGAGCATTGCCGTCCAGGTGCATTCGCACCGGCCGGGCGTGACGAACAGTGCCCCGGCCACCAAGTTGGCGGCTGGGGCACTGTTCGTCACGTACTCGTGTTCTAATTAGTCTCCTGTCGGCGACCTGCTCCGGTGATTCTGATGAATAGAATGACGATACCTGCGGCAATGAGAACAGAAATAGCCTGCACCCATTCTGACGCTCCTGATGTTGCTATATAGAGGGCCAGTATGACGGCGGCAGCTACGGCAAAGACGCCAATCTTCATTCCTCCGGTGAACTCTTCGAACTTTTTACCCATGGGATACCTCTCTTAGAGAAGGTACTCTGCGAATACGCCACCGCCGCAAGAGATTGCTGCGACTAGTCCTACACGGCGCAGGACGAACTTAGCGGCCTTATCCCAGCTGTTAACCTGAGACTCGATGGCTTCCCAAGCGCCAACATGGGCTGCAAAGTCAATTCCAAGGCATGCGCCAACGGTTCGTTTGATCTCGTCGCCGACGCCTTGAGGCTGGATCTGTCCATCGTTTACGGTCAGCTGACCTCGGTCGATGGGGATTACCGTTCCGTCTTCGTCTAGGACGTCGACAGTATCTCCATTAAACCGAAGAGCGGCAGCTTCTTCGGGGATGGCTTCATCTCCGAGGGTTTCGTTGATTTCTTCCCGGTCTGCCGGTGAAATGTCTTCTGTGTCTTTTCCGGTAGCGGTGCTTGTTGTTTCGTCAGGGACTACTGGAACGCCGTTGGCAGTTGCGGGGAAAAGCGCTAGAGGGAGAACTGCCGTAACGGAAGCAACGGCAAGGCGCGAGCGCATTGATTTCTTCATTTATGGATCTTTCGGTGAGGGGTTGTCTTTCGGAGTCCACGGTAGGTGAAAAAACATTACGGCACAACCGAAGTTATCGAAGTGTGACTATATGTAAACTTCTTATTTACCAACCGGGTCGCCATGGAGGAAAGAATTTAAGTGGCAGGGTTCCGTCAATGCCGTTGATGAGTGGCGCTGACCAGCACGGTTGTCCGGTCTCGCCAGGAGTCCACACCAGGCTCGAGCATGATGCTGTTGTGGGGTATACCCCATACGGACATATCGGAACGCCGCCAACGCACCTGTTCGATAGGGTGTGGTCTGTGAATGTGATCGATATGTGGCGTGGATTTTTGATCGCTCTGTGTCGCGATGCATTGCTCGCCGCTCCGTGACATGTACGCAGTTTTTCACTGTTGTAGCCACAGCATAATCGCCCCTGGCCGGCTGAAAAGTACCAGCCGTCAGGGGCGAAAAGATGAGGCCAACGAGTCAGGTCAGAGCGTGTCCAGAGTGTGTTTTGCCTGCGTCAGTGTGACCTCGGGGTGATCGCGGCGCAGCTGGCGTGCAGCACTCACCAGCCCTTCGCTGTTCAGCTCTCCTCGTAGGGACTCTTTCTCGCTGTCGGTGAGGTTGACCACTGCGGGCTCGTCCCGTCGCTTTGCGAAGGCGAGAACCGCTCCGAGCAGTGCGAGCGCAAGGCAGACGAAGCCAACCACTGCACGCCATGATGACGGCCCATCCGACATCGCGATCAGCAGGCAGCCTATGACCAACAGAGCCACAGGAGCACCAAAGAGCTTTGCAGTCATGTCATCTCCTCCGATACAAGATGTCTAGCAGTTGTCCTGGATCGCAGAGATGCCCAGAAGCTCGGTAGCAGTAGCACCAGCAGCCGCGAGGGCTCCCTCTAGCTTCTCCGCATTAGAGGTGGCTCCCGTCAGCAGCTGAATTGCTTCCTTGACGTTGCCGATCGTTATCCGCAACGCCTCGATCTCAATCGTCAGACAACGTCTCATCTCGAGTTGGAACGTACAGAAACCGAATGTCACACGCTCACGACGCCATGGCCCACTCGTCCACGCTCCGTGGCGACCGCCGCGACGATGATGCCGACCGCCGCGACCACGACCGTGAGAACTCCGGGCAGCACTGTCGCGATGAGCACCAGGACTACGCCAACGAGGAACACGACGTTGTTCGCAGCTGACAAGGTGTGCCGCAGAACCAGCGCCCAGATACTCAGGGCGAACAAGGCCACGGGAATGGTGAGCGTGCCCGCTGCGGCGAGGGATTCGGTTCGGGCTTCATTCTCGATGCCGTCGATAGCGACTTCCACGCCCGCGGAGAATGCCCCGGCCGCGGCGAAGATTACGTAGTGGAAATAGCCGTATGTCAGCGAGGAGCGCAGGCTTCCCACCAAGGCGTGCTGGGGCCGCGAGAAGTAGATCCACCACATCCCCGCCGCAATGACCAGCCCCGCAGACGAAACGGCGACCAGCGACGGGACGTGATGCCCGGAATCGAATGCCTCGACCGCGGCATTCGCAGAAGCGAGGATCGACTCTCCAAGCAGGATCAGGGTGAACAGACTGTAGCGTTCGGTGATGTGATGCGGATTCCAGGGCGTCACACCGTGTGACTCCGCCCAGACCCGCACGGAGATTTCCGCCGCGACGAGGACGAAGAACACGATGAACCCAGCGGTCTCCGGAAGTGCCAGCCGTGCGACCCAGGCGACCTGGACCAGCGTGACCCCAACTGCGTATCGAAGGGCCACCGACCGGACCCCCGGAGCCTCCATCGCCGCACGGGTCCACTGCACCACGAGAGCGAGTCTCATGATGACATACCCGAGGGTGACGAGGGCGAAGTCGTGCTCTTCCATCGCCGGACCCGTACCCGCGGCAAGGACCAGCACACCGGCCATTTACAAGATCGTCATGACTCGGTAGAGCCAATCGTCGGTGTCGAACGAGGTCGCGAACCACGTGAAGTTCATCCACGCCCACCAGATGGCGAAGAACACCATCAAGTACCCCAGGATCGCCTGACCCAGCAGGCCGTCCGCCTCCATGTCGTGGAGCTGCTGGGATGAGAACGACACAGCGACGACGAAAACGAGGTCGAAGAACAACTCAAGCGGACTTGCCGCCCGGTGCTGTTCATCTGGGTCCCGGGGTCGCATCCGGGGTAACAGGCCACGGGCAGAGACAATCATTGCCAATTAGCCTTCATTGATGGTCATCTTCTTGATCTTGTCACCCTCGAGGTCGAAGTCGAATCGCGACGGACCGTTGGCATGGGTCGATTTCCAGTCACCGGTGACGATGATCCTACCGTCGACGACGATGGCATGTTGCGCGACAAAAGTTGGCTTCGATCCGATGAATGCGATCTGGCTCCACTGGTCAATTTTGTCGCGTCCGGTGATGATCTGTCCCCAGTCGTCGACCACGCCGTCAGCGGTGAAGGCGTCAAGGAACGCCTCGTTATGGTGATCGTTGACCGCGGTGAAGAATGAGTCGATCGGCTCGGGGATGTCAGGGCTGGACACAAGAATATCCTTTGGCTAGGCGGACAGGGTGGAGGTTAGCGGGTGGTGTAGCCACCGTTGGCGAAGATGGTCTGGCCCGTGATCCACCAGCCGTCGGTGGCCAGGAACCGGATGATCGGCGCAATGTCCTCGATCTGGGTGAGCTGGTTGCCCAGGGCCTGGGACTTGTGGAACTCCACCCGCTCCGGGGTCTCCTGCCCGTAGAAGAAGGGGGTGTCCATCGGCCCGGGGGCCAGGGAGTTGACCGAGATGCCACGGTCGGCGAACTCCTTCGACGCCGCGCGGGTGAAGTGCTCCACGGGGGCCTTGCCGCCGGCGTAGGTGGAGTAGCCGTCGGTGTAGGCGGCGAGCAGCGCGGTGACGACGGTGATGATCTTCCCGTCGTCGGCCAGGTGCTTTCCTGCTTCCTTGATGAAGAAGTAGGCGGCCTTGGAGTTGATGTCGAACATCGAGTCGTACTCGTCCTCGGTGGTCTCGACGATGGGCTTGCGCAGCACCTTCCCGGCGGCGTTGATGGCGATGTCGATCTTGCCAAGCGTCTTCTCGGCCTCATCGAACAGGGTCGCGACGTTCTGCGGTGCGGTCAGGTCACCCTGGAAGATCGCGCCGTTGACACCTTCAGCCTGCACAGCGGCGAGAGTGTCCTCGGCATCCGGTCGACTGGACTCGGAGTTGTAGTGGATCGCCACGTTGGCTCCGGCAGCCGCGGACTGGCGTGCCACCAGACCTCCGAGGTTCTTTCCTCCACCGGCGATCAGAACGTTCTTTCCCTTGAGCGTGTGCTCAGTCATGCTGCCTTCCCTTCTGGTGTACTTCACGGATAAGTCTATCGACGACATGGTTCTATATATCATCGATACGTACGCTACGGTAGCAGAATGAGCAGGGACGCGTCGACAGGAACGAGAGAAAAGTTGATCGCCGCTGCCGCGGACATGATCACCCGCTCGCCCGGCGAGGACTTCTCGCTGCGGGCGGTGTGCGACACCGTGGGAGTCAAGCTGCCCACCGCCTACCACTTCTTCGGGTCGAAGCAGGGACTGGCGGACGCCGTGGTCGAGCACGGCTTCGACATGTACATCGCCGAGAAACAGGCCATGGAGTGGACCGGTGACCCGATCCAGGACATCCGCACCGGCTGGGACGCACACGTCGACTTCGGCCTGGCCAACCCCGGGTTCTACGCACTGATGTACGGCAAGGTGCAGCCCGGTCACGCCCCCGCCGCCCAGTCCCGTCCCGCCGAGATCCTGCTCGGGCTGACCACCAAGGCCGCGGAACAGGGACGCCTCACCGTCCCCCCGGAACAGGCGTCCGCACACATCCTGGCCACCAACATCGGGGTCACGCTGCGCCAGATCATCCAGGGGTCCCCCGACCCCGACCTCTCCGCCGCCATCCGTGAAGGCGTCATCTGCGCGATTACTGGGACAGGGCGGGAGGGTGATGATGCGGCCGCGGCGACTGTGGCAGAGAAAGCTGCTGCCAGTTCCGATATCCTCGGGCCGACAGAGACACGCCTGTTCCTGCAGTGGTTGAGGAAGATCAGCGTACGCACCGAAGATAGCGGCCCTATCTGAGAGGTTCTCGCCCTGTTGTTTGGTCACGGCCCTGTAGCGGTAGCACCATTTTCGACCGACCCGGATGTAGGTTTCATCCACTCGCCAGGAACCCGAGAAGATGGGCGAGGTTTGACGGTACCAACGGGTGTGCTTGTCCAGTTCGGGGCCCTATTTCGGCACCCAGCGGTAGATGGTGGTGTGATCCACCGCAACACCACGCTTGATCAGCATCTCCTCATGATCGCGGTAGGGCACCCTGTAGCGGCAGTACCAGCGCTTCCGGCACTACCCCCAGTTGTTCAGCCGGCCGGGTTCTCGCATCGCTACCGTGCCCTGGGCAAAGACGAGCTGCTGTTCGTGCTGAACCGGCACTGGAGGCGCCTGGGTAGAGAATTGGACCCGGAGGATTTCACGGATGCGCAGGCCATTGCCGCGATCGAGCGGCTGACCCGGGGTAAGTCCCTTGGAGTGGTGGGGTTTGGGGGCTGGGCTTTGGGCTGACAGCGG
>DGYFI06202__coassemble_405_pt1 | contig 42351 bp, 39 predicted proteins | sample DGYFI06202__metabat2_high_PE_029 | metagenome-assembled genome bin DGYFI06202 | reverse complement strand
CACGGTCATCACCCCGTCGACCGGGCACACCAGGACCGCGCCGGGTGCCAGTTGGTCGACGAGTTCCTGTGGCACACTGCCTCGGGCATCCGCGGACACAAGGATGCGGTCGTCCACCCGGACCCGGATCCGACGTCGAGGACGTTGTTCCCGGGAACCGGGTCGAGCAGTTCCAGCATGGTGCGCACGGTGGTGGGCTGCGAGCAGGTTGAACCGCCTCCGATGGGGAGGGCGATGTCGAAACCTGCGCTGCCCTTCTGCTTCTCGGGAAGGAAGGCCTCGCGGGCCACAGTTCGCATGGCATCGTCGATGCGGCTCGTCCCCCCCCAGCCTAGCGACATAGGATCTCTCGAACACTGTGTTCGAACGCCAACATTTCGTGTCCGGACGCCCCGGTAGTCTCAATGAGCCTCAGTGCCACACCCCTCGACAAGGAGACACCACGACACCATGTACAACCACCCAGACCGCTTCGACCCCACCGCCGCTGAACCCCCTACTCACCGTGATCGCCGTGATGAGAATGATGACCGTGACAAGGATCCGGACCTCATCATGGAGGCCCTGAACACCATGCACGCACACTGCACCAAGGCCAAACAGCACAGATTGGTGATGGACCATCTCAGCCGCCTGGGGCTGATCCCGCTGGTCGCACCGTTCAACGCCTCGATCGCGCTGACGACGGATCCGGAGGCGACCTACCTGGCCACCCCGGACGAGTGGCACCGGTTGAACAGAGCTCCGAAGCCGGGAAGCAATCCCATCTCGATCCAGAAGGCGCTGGGGCCGGTGTCCTATGTCTGGGACATCCGGAACACCGTGAAGATCGGTTCGTCCCAGTCCCCCCCGCGGTTTCCTGGCCCCGCCGGAGATCCACCGACTCACCGTGACCGACTACCCCGCGTCCCTGGACGACTGTCTCAAAGAGATCATCAAGATCACCCGCAGTATGAAGAGCGGCTCGGAGCGCAGGGGCGATGACGCCGACCAGGTGAATATGTTCCCGCAGGTATGGGAAAGGAAGGTCGATGCGCAGGTCGAGAAAGCTCTGAACGCCACCGACGGTAACGCCGACGAGAAATTCGGAGCGGTGGTCCGCGCTGCTGCGACTTGATGCGCAGTACAGGGCGGCGGTGCATGTGCCCACCCAGCCGGTCGCCGGCTGACGCCGGCCCGAGTCAGGCGGCCTGCTCGAACGTGACGTCCGACATCGTCGCCGTGACGTTCACGGTGAGGGTGTGGCGGGTGTCGCTGTCATTGCTGCTGTTCCCCTCGACGACGGTGCCGTCCATCGTCCTGCAGTCGACGTCACTCATGGTCAGGCTGTCGCAGTTGAGGTCGAGGACGTAGGAGTCACCGTCGGTGCGCTCCGGGAACTTGAGGACGACCGAGCTCATCGTCGTCGTCAGGTCGATGGTGCTGTCACCGGTGACGGCGGTCTCCTCGAAGTCCATGGTCTGGGAACTCATCGTGTAGTTGACGCTGCGGCTGCCGTCGAGGTCCTCGACTGGGCGGCTGTCACCGACCATGGTGCCGTTGTAGTCACCACCATCGTAACTGGAGGCTCCTCCCCAGTTGGAGAACAGTGCGCCGAAGGCTCCGGAGATCGCCAGCACGATCGCCAGGATCACACCGACCAGCAGGACCTTCAGACCCCGACGCTTCTTCTTGGGTGCGGCGGTGAAGCTCTGCGGCTCCTCGTCCTCCGGGATGCCGGGGTCCGGCAGGTCCCAGGCGAAGGGCGCGGTGCCCAGCGGATCCCACGACGGCGGCTGCTGACGTTGGACGTCGGACTCCTCGAAGCCTTCGGCGGTGTAGATGTCGGTCAGGTTCACCGTCGGGGCCGACGGGGCTGTCGGGGTCTCCTGCACCGGGGAACTGTCACGGTCCCCGGCCATCAGACCGGCAGGTGCGACCGGGGTGCGCTCGTAGAGCAGCCACCAGATCACACCGGTGACACCGACGGAGACGATCAGGCCGGCCAGTGTGACGCCGCCGCTGAAGAGTCCGCCGAACAGCAGGAATACCGCGCCGACGATGAGGGTGCCGATGGCGATGGACCGGTCCTCGTCGTAGCGGGGGTCACGTTCGCTGCGCAGCAGCACCTCCAGCGGGGTCTTCGGCACCGAGTAGCGGCGGAAGAGCAGGATGGCCGCGCCGTAGACCCACACGCCGATGCCGCCGGTGAAGGCGAGCAGGACGAACAGGAGGCGGACCAGCACCGGGGAGATCTGGTAGCGCACGGCGATGCCTTCGCAGACGCCGAAGAACCAGGTCCGCGGCGACTGGCTGCGGGGGAAGCGCACGGGCCGGGTGGCCCACATGTCGCGGATGGTTGATTCGAAGGTGCCCCGGGAGCCGGGGCTCGTGGACTGGGTGTTGTGGCTCATGGCTCTCATTCTTGATGTGTGACCAGCAAACCACATCGGGGATGGCCCTGAATCCGTACCCGGACTTTCATCTCAGGGTCATCCCCGATACCGGGTGTCCGCACCACCTGGCACAGTGGGGTACATGTCCCCGACCCCCGTGTCCCTGCCTGGTGCCCGGCCAGATCCCGCCCCACCCGCCCCGGAGCTGCTCCGCGTGGACGAGGGCCGGATGCTCGCCGGGGTGTGCACCGGTGTCGCCGCACACCTGGGCGTGCGCCTCACCGCGGTGCGCTTGGTGTTCGCCCTGCTCAACGCCGTCGCCGGTCTCGGCCTGGTGGCCTATGGTGCGCTGTGGGTGTTCACCGGGCGGACATCGTCGCCCGACGAGGCGGTTCCGGCGGCCGCCCGTGCCTCCATGGCTGCCCGCGGAACATCCCCCAGTATCGTCAACCGACCACGGATCGGCCTGGACTGGCTCTTCCTGCTGCTCTCGGTGGTGTTCATGGCCGCCGGCGCGGCGACACGCCCGCAGGTGGCGGTGAGTGTGGTCCTGCTGGCCGGCGGTGTGTTCCTGGTGTGGCGGACCTTCGGGCCGGACGTCGTCACCGGGCGCACCCCGGGCCTGGTGCAGTGGGCCAGTCTGGTCGGTGGCCTGGTGCTGCTGGTCGTCGGCATCGGCTTCACCATCTTCGGCATCGGTGGTGGCAGCGGAAGCGCCAACGGCGCCGAGGTGATCCTGCCGGCGGTCGTCGCCGCGGTCGCCATGATCCTCGGCCTGGTCGTGGTGCTGATCCCGCTGTGGCTGCGGCTGTGGTCGATGGCCAGCACGAACGCCCGGGAACGCGCCGCGGAGGAGGAACGTGCGAAGATCGCCGCCCGGATCCACGACTCGGTGCTGCAGACCCTCACCCTGATCCAGAAGAAGTCGCACGACCCGGAGATCGCCCAGCTCGCCCGCAGCCAGGAGCGTCAGCTACGCCAGTGGTTGTTCGCCCCGGAGGAATCGGTGCGCACCGAGACGGTGGCCGGTGCCTTGCGGGTGGCCTGCGGCGAGGTGGAGGACACCTTCGGCGTGCAGATTCGTCCGGTGATCGTCGGTGACGACCGGGAAGCCACCGAGGCCGACACCGCCCTGCTGCTGGCGTCCCGCGAGGCGATGGTGAATGCCGCGAAGCACTCCGGGTGTTCCGAGGTCAACGTGTACCTGGAGATCAGCGGGGATGCCCTGGAGGTGTTCGTGCGCGACCGGGGGCCTGGCTTCTCCGTGGATCAGATCCCGACGGACCGGCAGGGGGTACGTACCTCGATCCTCGACCGGATGGAACGGGTCGGCGGTACCGTGGACATCGACAGCGGTGATTTCGGCACCGAGGTCATTCTGCGACTGGAAGGATCCGCCCCGTGACGATCGAACCGTCCCACCCGGTACCGGTGTTCCTCGTCGACGACCATTCGATGTTCCGGACCGGGGTCCGGGCTGAGCTGGACGCCCACCCCCAGGTCGAGGTCGTCGGCGAGGCTGGGTCGGTGGCCGAGGCGGTCAGCGGCATCGCCGGTGCCGCGCCGCGGGTGGTCCTGTTGGACGTCCACATGCCCGACGGCGGTGGGCTTGCGGTACTGCAGCAGGTGCTCGACGCTGCCGCCGCCGGCGAGCCGCCGCAGTTCCTGGGCCTGAGTGTGTCGGACGATCCGACGGACGTGATCAGTCTGATCCGCAGCGGGGCGCGCGGCTACGTCACCAAGTCGATCGACGGGAAGGAACTGGTCGACAGTATCCTGCGCGTCGATTCCGGCGACGCGGTCTTCTCCCCTCGCCTGGCCGGCTATGTCCTGGACGCCTTTGCCTCGGATGCACCGGAACCGGAGGATCCTGTCGAACCCACCCCGCTGCCGGACGACGCCGATGAGTCGATGTTGTCGTCCCTGACGCCCCGGGAGAAGGAGGTGCTGCGGTTGCTGGCCCGTGGCTACACCTACCGGGAGATGGCGCAGCGACTGTTCATCTCGGTGAAGACGGTGGAGACCCACGTCTCCAATGTGCTGCGCAAGACCCAGCAGGCCAACCGGCATTCCCTGTCCAGATGGGTGACGGACAACCACCTGGGCTAGGCGGACGTGGTTAGGATGGGCGCCATGCTGAACAACTCTTTTGAGGTCACCGTGGTCCGCGACGAGGGCACCTGGTGCGCCGTCGTCGACGGGGTGGACGGTGCGCAGGTCTGGGACGACGGGTTCGAGGGTCTGGAGACCGGGATCCGGGCCAAGCTCGAGGAACTGCGCGGCGCCACCGACCCTGACCTGGTCTGGCACGTGGATTCATGAGTGATACGCGCTCTGCCCTGTCCACCCGTTACGGCCGCGACCAGGACTGGACAGTGGCGTCCAACGAGACCGTCGACACCCTGCTGCGCCACCGTTCGGTGCGCCTCTGGCTGGACCGGGAGGTCGACGAGACTGCGCTGAACACGATGATCGCCGCCGCACAGTCGGCGGCGACCTCCTCGAACAAGCAGGTGGTCTCGGTGATCGCCGTGCGGGATGCTGCCATCAAGCAGGCCATCGCCTCGATCGGCAAGCGGATGTCCTCCCATGTCGCCACCGCCCCGGTGCTGCTGGTGTGGCTGATCGACTTCTCCCAGCACCGCTTCCTCGCCGAACGCGAGGCCGCGCGGGCTGCGGAGGACGGCGAAAACGGAGCAGCCGAGGAGGTCCACGGCGTCTCCTCCCGCCCGCCACACGACCTGGGCGCATTGGAGTACCTGGACGAGCCGATGCTCGCCGCCCTCGACATCGGCATTGCCGCGCAGAACGCCGTCGTCGCCGCCGAGTCCCTCGGCCTGGGAACGGTCTACCTGGGCTCGCTGCGCAATGACATCGCGCAGGTCCAGGAGATCCTGGACATCCCGGAGACGGTGGTCCCCTTCCTCGGCCTGGCGGTGGGCTGGGGCGACCCGGCGGAGAATGCCGGGGTCAAGCCACGCCTACCCCGGGAACTGTTCGTCCACCATGACCGCTACAACCGTCGGGAGGACGCAGCGGGCCAGGCCGAGCGCACCCGGCTACTCGCCGACTACGACGACGCCCTGGAAGACTACTTCTCCCGCTACGGTTCGCACCCGCAGTGGTCGGCGCAGACCCTGCACCGGATGTCCGGGACGGCGGCGACGAGAACGAAACGTCACCTGCTGCGACGCATCCTGGAGAAGGCCGGCTTCCAATTAAGGTGACACGTCAACCACATACGTCTATCATGGACTTATGAGCACCGACACCACCCTCCCGCTGCGCCGCCTCGGCTTCCTCACCATCGGAACCTTCGACCCCGCCGACCCGGCGACCGGCATCGAGGACACCCTGGACATCATCGAGTACGGCGAGAAGCTCGGATTCGACAGCGCCTGGCTGCGCAACCGCCACATGCAGCACGGCATCACCTCCCCGATGACCGTCCTGGCCGCTGCGTCCCAACGCACCAGCCGCATCGACCTGGGCACCGCGGTCACCCCGCTGGGGCCGGAGAACCCGCTGCGTCTGGCCGAGGACATGGCCACCGTCGACCTCCTCACCGGCGGCCGACTCAATCCCGGGGTCTCGGTCGGCACCCCCTTCCGCTACGACAGCTGGAAGGACGCCCTCTACCCGGACACCGCCGAGGCCGAGGACTTCTCCAAGCGCCGGGTGGACCGTCTGGTTCAGGCCGTCCGCGGCGACGAGGTGGCGTCCTTCGAGACGATCGAGAACACCGAGGAGTTCACCAACCGGGTTCAGCCGCACGCCGAAGGGCTGGTCAACCGCCTGTGGTACGGCTCCGGCTCGCGGGCCTCGACCCAGTGGGCCGCCGAGAGCGGTCTGAACCTGCTGAGTTCCAGCGTGATCTCCGCGGAGACCAGCGAGGACTTCGACGAGAACCAGCGCTCCCAGTTCGACCTCTACCGCTCCCACTACCGCGACGTCCTCGGTGGCAGGCCGCGTATCTCCCAGGGCCTGGTGGTCATCCCCACCGACTCCGCGACGGAAGACCAGAAGCGCCGCTACGAGGCCTACGTCCAGCACCGTAAGGATGTCGGGGTGGGACGGGTCCAGGCATTCGGGCCGAAGAAGATGATCACCGCCCCCGACCTCATCGGCACCTCCGAGCAGATCGCCGAGCAGCTGAGCAACCTCTCGGCCTTCCAGGTCATCGACGAGGTCGCGTTCGCCCTGCCCTTCGACTTCGAACGGGACGACTACCTGCAGATCCTCGGCGACATCGCCGGCTCTTTGGCGCCGAAGCTCGGGTGGTCGCCGCACAGGTAGGGTCGCGTAGGATCGCGGGGGTCATGCAACGACTCGACCACCTCCTCAGAGACCTCGACGGTTCCGGCTACGGCGGCTACAAGCGCCTGCGCGGCAGCCACACCCTGCACACCCCGTCTGGTGATCCACTGCGGCTGAGCATCGACCGGGTCCAGGCAGACCCCTTCGCCCCGCCGTCGTTGATCCAGGTCAGCCTCCCGTTCCACACCACGGGCATCGACCCCAACCTGCTCGACGGGGACGTCCCCCTACGCGACCATCTCACCCGACGCCTCGCCACCGCCATCGCCGCGGCCAACCCGCGGGGCGGGAAGTCGGCCGGTTTCCTCGCCATCGACACCCCTGGCCAGCAGGTTCTGGACCGCGCCAGTGTGGTGGTTGACGGTGTTGGTGCTGATGCCGAGCTGCACGTCCGCCTGCAGGTCGCGCTGCCCGCCCAGGGCCGCCGCATCCGCGGACGCGCCGCAGCCACGTTGCTCTGCGACATCCTCCCCGAGGTCATTCAGGACACGCTGCTCGACCTCTCCCCCGTCGACCACGACCACCTGGCCGACGCCGTGGAACTGTACCGGGACCAGGAGTTCCTCCGCGATCACCTGGCCGACGCTGGCCTTGTCGGGTTCCTCGCCGACGGCTCCGTGCTGCCGCGGGCGGCCGGGAACTCGCAGCGTCCCCGACGCCATGCCGTCCCCTTCTGCGCCCCGGATTCCCTGCGCCACACCGTGGACCTACCCTCGGGACGCAGCCTCACCGGTCTCGGCGTGCCCCGCGGGGTCACCCTCATCGTCGGCGGCGGGTACCACGGCAAGTCCACCCTGCTCAAGGCTCTGGAACTCGGGATCTACAACCACGTCGCCGGGGACGGACGCGAGTTCGCCGTCGCCGTCGACGACGCGGTCTCCCTGCGTGCCGAGGACGGACGCCCGGTGTCGGACGTCGACATCTCCGCCTTCCTCCACGACCTCCCGGGCGGTGCGGACACCAACGACTTCTCCACCACCAACGCTTCCGGATCAACCTCCCAGGCCGCCGGTCTTGTCGAGGCCCTGGACGGCGGAGCGTCCTGCCTGCTCATCGACGAGGACACCTCGGCGACGAACTTCATGATCCGCGACGACCGGATGCGTCGCCTGGTGCCCTCGGCCAAGGAACCGATCACCCCGCTGGTCGACCGGGTGCGCTCCCTGTGGGAGGACCACGGCGTGTCCACGGTGCTGGTCGCCGGCGGGTCCGGGATGTTCATCGACGTCGCCGACACGGTGATCATGTTGGACGCCTATCACCCCGTCGACGTCACCGACCGTGCCCGGGAGCTTGCCGAAGCCAGCACCGACAGCGAGCCCTTCACCATGCCCGCCCCTCAGGTCCCGCCGGCCACCCGGTTCGTGTCCGACGGACGGGGACGGAATGAACGGAAAGGCCCCCGCCCACCGCAGGCGAAGGGGCTGCACAGCATCCGCGTCGGCGACACCGAGATCGACCTGTCCGCCTGCAGCCAGCTGGTCGACGCCTCCCAGACGTCGACCATCGCCGCGGCACTGGAGCGTGTCGAGCTCGACGGCTCGAGTCCACTGACCGAGGTCCTCCGCACCCTGCCTGACCTGGTGTCCCGACCGGGAAGGCACCCGGGCCACCGGGCCGGGGTACGCGCCCACGATGTCGCCGCAGCAGTCCGACGCTATCGTCGGTGACATGACCACCCCGGCACAGATCCGCAAGGCAGCCCTGGCCCTCCCCGAGGTTGAGGAGACCCAGGGGACGTTCACGGTGCGCGGGACCGTCTTCGCGACCGTGACCGGGAAGGGGGCGTCCGCGACCCTGACGCTGTTCCCGGACTCCACCTCTGTCCTCGCCGACCTCAACGGCATGGAGTCGAACCACCTGGTCCGTCAGGCCTTCCTCGCCGCCGCGCCGGACGACCTGGCTGCACCTCTCATCGCCGCCGAATCAGCGGTCGCTGGGGAGGTCGGTGACCTGCCGAAGGCGATCGGCAATCCGGCGACCAAGGCGCTGGTGTCCCACGGGGTCACCTCGCTGGCTGACCTGTCCGGGTGCTCACTGGACGAGGTCGCATCCTGGCATGGTGTCGGGGCGAAGGCCGTCGACATCCTCCGCGATTCCTTAGGGAGAACAGACCCATGACCCTGATCACCGTCGGTGACCTTGCCGCCCGGTTGGACGGGACCGGCCCTGCAAGAGTCCCTGCTCGCACTCGGTGTCAACGACGGCGACACAGTCGTGGTCTACGACGATGCCCAGGCCTCGGGGGCCTCCCGTGCCTGGTGGGTGCTCACCGCCGCGGGGCTGCAGGACGGCCGAATCCTCGACCATGATGTCTCCAAGCAGGTCAAGAACCACGGCCGGTACTACAGGGACACCACGCTGCAGGCTTAATTCTCGGCCATCGCCCGCTCGATGATCTCGAGCACCCCCACCGAGTCCGCAGGGTCCACAGGTGCGGGCTCCTCACCGCGCACTGCCTGGGCGACCCGCCGGTAGTAGTCGGCGTAGGCACCGTCCTCCGTCGGGCAGGCCTGACCGTCCCCACCGGCGTAGATCCGGCCCCATTCTGCCTCGGGCGTGGTGCCGAAACCGGGATCGTCCGGACTGGCGCCACCACGCAACGCGGCTTCCTGTCCGTCGACTCCCCAGCATTCGTAGCCGCCACGTGCGCCGAGCAGCCGGAACCGAGGTACCGGACCGGGTGCGACCGCACTCATCCACAGGTGCGAGAGCACCCCGGACTCGTGGCGCAGGGCGAGGAAGACGTCGTCCTCCGCCTGCACGAACTCCCGACGCGTCTCGACCTCGGCGTAGACGTCGGCGACCGGACCGAACAACTGCAGTGCCTGGTCGATGACATGGCTGCCCAGGTCGAACAGGATGCCGCCGCCCTGCGCGTGGGTACTGTCGGTCTTCCATGACTGGTCGACCTGCGGACGCCACTTCTCGAAGCGGGACTCGAACCGGTTGATCTCGCCGAGCTCGTCGGACTCCAGCAGTCGCTGCAACGTGAGGAAGTCCCCGTCCCAGCGTCGGTTCTGGAAGACGGTGAGCATCAGGCCCTTGTCTTTCGCCTTCTCGATCAGCGCCCGACCGGTGGCGGAACTGACCGCGAAGGGTTTGTCGACCACGACGTGCTTGCCAGTGTCGAGCGCGGCGTCCACGTGAGCCTCATGTTCTGAGCTGGGCGTGCCGATGACGACCAGGTCGATGTCGTCGGCATTCCAGACGTTCTCCACGGAGTCCAGCAGTCGGACGTCCGGGAACAGTTCTTTCGCGGCGTCCTGACGTTCCGGGTTGGACGTCACTACGGCCGTGACCTCGAAGTTCGGGTCGGCGGCGAGGAAGGGGGCGTGGAAGTAGCGTCCGGAAAGTCCGAACCCGAGGATGGCGGTGCGAATGGGTGCAGTATCGGCGGAGGTCATGCTGCCCACCCTACTGACGACCGCCCCACCCCAGCAGCCGCTCGGCGAGCAGGTCCGGGAAGCCCGCCCCGCTGCGCAGGACGACCCGCACCGTCGCATCCTCGACATCGATGTCGTACTCGCCATTGGCAGGACGCTGGTGCCGCAGGTCGCAGATGGTCTGGCCACGTCCGGGCCCGTCGGTGGCATCGACGACGACCGGTACCCGCGGTGCGCTCTCCAACCCGACATCCCCCAGGGCGATCGCGGCGGCGAGCGGGTCGTGCAGGGCACAGCACACCCGGCCGTAGATGTCGGCGTAGAACCCCGAGTAGAAGTGCAGCATCTCCCCCACTGCCGCGATCAGCGGAGCGTCCGACTGCGCGAGTGCATCGATATGGGACTTCTCGAAGGTGTTCTCCATCGTGGTGTCCAGCGGGACGAGTGTCACCGGCCATCCAGCCGAGAGCACACGCTCGGCCGCCTCGGGGTCCAGCACGATATTCGCCTCGGCGACCGGGGTGATGTTGCCCGGAACCATCGCCGCACCTCCCATGACGGTCAGTCCCCCCACCCGCTTGACCAGCGACGGATCACGCTCCAGGGCGATGGCGAGGTTGGTCAACGGGCCGATGGCGATGAGGTGGAGCTCACCGGCGTACTCGTGGGACAGGCTGAGCAGCAGGTCAGCGGCGTCGGTGTCTGAGCCTGCTGCCCCCGCGGCCTCTGGCAGCACAGCAGGAAGCAGTCTGTCACGGACACCGCCGACGCCGTCTGCACCGTGGACCGCCACCGTGCCGCCGGCGAAGGTGCCGCCCAACGGGTCGGACGCTCCGACAGCCACCGGAATGTCGGTACGCGATGCCATCGCCAGCAACCGTCGGGTGTTGTCCGCGCCGCCAGCTGCGCTGACATTGCCGTGGACCGAACCGACGCCGACCAGATCGGCGACCGGACTGGCCAGCAGGTACGCCAGGGCCAGGGCATCATCGATACCGGTGTCGCAGTCGAGGAAAACCGGGACGGTCGTGGGTGCTGCGGAGGCTGCGGGGTCAGTCATGTGAGCCATCGTATTCACCTTCCCCTCAGCGTTCCGGTCCGGATTACTCTCCAGGTCCCTGTGGTCGCGTAGCTGAGTCCACCGACCCGCCGAAAACTTCCTCTTGCCGTTCGAACACAGTATCGGTAGTATTGCAAGTGAACATAACGGAGCGGGACACCACAACACCATCACCCAGGGGACCACGAAAATGACCACAGCGATACGCGAACCAGTCAACGTGCCGAAGATCGAGGAATGGGTCAGGTCGACTATCCATATCGGCGAAACCGGGATAATCTGCCCAATTCCCGACCACGAGGACATGTACTGCCCCCACTGCACGTGGAACGAGGAGCTCGAGGCGGCAGCGGCCGCAGAAGAGCCGATGACCTACCCGGACCAGTACATGGACTTCGATCCCGACACCGGCGAGTACCATGATCCATACGACTACTCGTTCGATAACGATCTGACGCCCACCACGTTCGGGTACTGGGCCGTGACCGGCGACGGCGAGCTCCAGAAAGCACGGGTCACCATCAACAAGACGGACCTGAGCATTGCCCGGTCGGTCACCCCGAAGCCGGGCGACGAGGTCTCGCGCATCGCCCGGCGACTGGCATCCGCCCTGGCGATCCCGCAGTCCAAGGCCATCGCCTACTGCGACATCGGCACCATGCTCTCCAAGTACGAACAACTACGTCCGCTCCTCGAGGTCGGTGCGTTCTCCTTCGAGCACCTCCGGGTCCTCGCCGACTGTCTCTTCGGAGTCACCGACGATCATCGCCTCGAGGTGGGGGACGAGATCGCCGGCCTTCTCTACCCCCAGCGCCCGTCTCAGGCAGTGCCAGGAACCCGGACACTGCGCCGTAAAGTCACCGACATCGTTGACCGGATCCAGCCTACGGCGCGACCTGCCGACCCGGAGGAGCTCGGCATAGCCCCTCCCCCACAAGCCCAACTGTGCTTCGACGTCGACACCCGGTCCCCGGAACGTACCGTCTTCCACATCACGATGCCCGCCGATGAGGGCATCGGTTTCCTCCGCATCGTCGATGCCGTGGCCGACGCACATGACACCACCCGTGCCAAAGCCCTCACCGAACTGGTTCATGGTCAGGCTCGCAATGTCTCCGTGACGTTGAACTGCTACCGAAACCTCGATACCGCCGAAACCCACCTGGAGTCCACCGGCCTCGACCGGGTGGCCACCAAGCGGTGGCTCGCCCGTGTCACCGACCTGTGCATCGCCGGACACAGCGAGATCGAGGGTTACCGCAACAGCGACCACCAGCGCGCCACCATCGCCGGAGTCGACGGCACCTGCCGCTTCCCCGGTTGCGACGCCCCGGCCGCCACCGCCCAGATCGACCACGTCACCAAGTACGACGGTGGCGGCAAGACGGCCACCTGGGCGGAACAGTCACTGTGCCCCGCCTGCCACAGCCTCAAGACCCGCGGACTGTGGGACGTCACCCGCAATCCGGACGGGTCCTGCTGGTGGACCAGCATCGCCGACGGACACACCGTCGTCGACACCCCCACCGGCCCCCTGGCCGATGCCTGCCTGACCTTCGACACACGCCTGCACCGCAAGAGGAAGGCACTCACCGAACACAATGCCCTCCGACTGGAGCATCGGGAGAAGACCCGGGCCGCAGCGGCGAAGGTCGAGGCGCAGGCGGTGCCGTTCTAGGGGTCTAGAGCCCCTCTCCAGACGGCGAGACGAGAATCTTCACCGCGGTCTCGTTGCGGTTGATCAAGGTGTCGAAACCCTCGTCCACCAGACCATCCAGCCCGATCTTGCCGGTGATGAACGGCTTCAGGTCGATCTTCCCCGACTCCACCAGCGCAATCGTCGCCGGATGCGAGTTCACGTAGCCAATGGTGCCACGCAGGTCGATCTCCTTCATCACCAGCTTGTGGATGTCGAAGTCCGACCGGTGGCCCCAGATCGACACGACCACCAGCACACCGGTAGGACGCAGCGCGTCCATCAAGGTATCCAGCACGACCTGCACCGAGGTGCACTCGAAGGCGACATCGGCTCCGGCACCATCGGTCAGCGCCTTGACCTCCTCGACGACATCCACCTCCGTCGGGTTCAACGCCAGATCCGCCACCCCGGAATCCATCGCCTTCTGCCGACGCAGCTCCGAGAGCTCCGAGACGACCACGCGCACGCCCCATGCCTTGAGCACCGCCGCGGTCAGCAGGCCGATCGGACCGGCACCACCGATGATCGCAGTCTTCCCGGCAGCGTTCTCCTCGGTGAGACCGGATCGCTGCACGGCGTGAAAGCCCACCGACAGCGGCTCGATCAGCGCCGCCTCGTCCAGCGGCACCGAGTCGGCGATCTTGTGCACCCAGCGTCGGCGCACCACGACATTCTCCGACAGACCACCACCACGGCCGGCGAGACCAATGAAGTTCATGTTCTCCGACAGGTGGTAGGTGCTGCTGTCGGGTCCGGTGTCGACGTCATCGCCGATGATGTACGGCTCGACGACAACGTGGTCACCGACGGCCAGATCGTCCACCCCCTCACCAAGTTCGGCGACGACACCGGAGAACTCATGGCCCAGGGTGATCGGCGCGGTCTCCCCGGAGATCGGGTGGGCGGCTTCGCAGGTCGGGCAGAAGATCGGCCCGTCCAGGTATTCGTGCAGGTCAGTTCCGCAGATGCCGCACCAGGCGACATTGATGCGCACCGTGCCCGGCTCCAACGCCTGCTGGTCGATGTCCTCGACCCTGATGTCCTTGTTGCCGTAGTAGCGTGCTGCCTTCATGGATGGTCAACCCTTTCACTTCCGAGAACGTGAGGTCAGACCACGGTAGCGGTACGTTGCGGCCCGATACTTCCCCACCCTAATCAGCGGCAGTGGCCGCGGCAGGACGCCCACCCCCGGTTGTCACCGCCAGCGGGGTTCCGTGCGGACACTGCGGTCCATCTCCCAGACCAGGACCTCGGCCGGCTCGCGGCCAGTGATCCGGACGGCGCCGGCGTCGGTGAGCCGTGCGGCATCGCCCTCGGACAAGACGTCGCCGAGAAGCTCCACCTCGCCCTTCACCACGAAGATGTGCTGGTAGTTGGAGGGTTCCGTCTCCACAGATGACCCCGGGGCAAGACGTGCGGCCGAGAGGCGGGCACCGGAAGTGTGGATGCGCAGCGGCGCGCCGCCCGTGTCGTCACCGCCACCACCATCAACGACCGTGACGAGGCCACCCGCGTCCAACGCAGCGTTGAGATCGGCGGTGGAGTGGGCAGGTTCCAGCCCGGCGGCGTCGGTCGGCAGCCACATCTGAATCACCCGCAGCACCTCACGACCGGTGAACCCGACGTTGTTTGTCTCGGCGTGGCTGATCCCCGAACCAGCGGTGATGGCCTCGACCTGCCCGGCGGACAAGGTCATCTCCGCGCCGGAGGAATCACGGTGGCGGAGTGTCCCGTCGACGATCCAGGTGACGATCTCCACGTCCGCATGCTGGTGCATGTCGAAACCTTCACCGGGTTCCACCAGGTCGTCGTTGTGGATCAACAACAGGCCGAAAGCGTAGTCGGTCATGCGGGTAGACCCGGTCGCCGGGAAGGACTGCCTCGACCGGATGTCATTACCTGGCCACAAGGCACGGTCCTCGGACCTGATGACGGTCATCGCGCACCTGCCGGCGGATGCCCCGAACCGATCGAGATCCGGTTGTAGGAGTTGATCAGGATGATCGCCCATTCCAGTGCTGCGACCTGCTCCGGACTGAACACCTCGGTGGCGTCGGCGACCGCGTCGGCCGTCCCGTCCACCACGGTCAACGCCTCGGCGAGCTCCAGGGCGGCGAACTGCTGCGGACTGAATACGTCCGTGGAACCTGCATCGCGCATCTCCCGCCAGCTCGGCAGCAGGTCAAGCACCCTCTGTTCCAGCCCCGCGTCGCGGGCCGCCGGTACATGAACACTCAGGCACGTCGGGCACCCGTTGATCTGCGACACCCGGACATTGACCAGTTCAATCAGCGACATCGGCAGGTCAACCTCGCCGTACACCGTGCGCGCGGCGAGAACGGCTCCGTTCATCGCCTTATAGACACTCGGATGGACCTTGTCGATATAAGGGCGCCGTGATAGCTGAGACATCTGCTCTCCTCCAGGTTTTCAGGACCGTGACCGGTACGGGTCATCGCCGGGGCGGGCGACGGGGCCAGGGTTCGTCCGCGGACGCAGCACCGTCGGCGGCATCGTCGGCGCCGCCAGCCATGTCTCGCCGTCCGGATCATGACCACGGTAGCCGGTGACCTGACCGAACTGGTCGTTGTCACCTCCGCCGGCGGCGTTCCACGCCTCGTGGAAGCGGCGGATCTCGGCGTCATCGCGTCCGATGAAGTTCCACCACATCACCACTTCCTCCTCGAACGGTTCCCCGCCGAGCAGGACGATACGGGCCGCCTCGTCCCCGATATTGGCGATGTGCAGGCTGTCCGCGCCGGTACCGGTGTAGGCGAGCTCGGTGCGCCCCACCGGTACGCCCTCGAGCGTGATGTCACCGGTGTCGACGAGGATGCCATGCTCGAAGGACGGGTCGAGGGATATGTCGATGCTGGCACCGGCGTCCAACCGGATCTCCGCCCCGACCAGCGGCGTGAAGGTCTCCACCGGTGAGGTGACCCCCAGCAGCGAACCGATGAAGACCAGGGCGCTTCCGCCCTGGAAGGCGATCTGGTCGGGGGCGTGGTGGTCGAAGCGTCGGTCGCCGTGGCGGGCGCTGTCGGGCAGGACGGTCCACAGTTGGACACCGTGGAGTATCTCGGTGTCCTCGGCGGAGACCTCCGAATGGCAGATTCCGCCACCGGCAGTCATCAGGTTGACCTCGCCGGGACGGACGAGTTCATGGATGCCGTGGGAGTCGTCGTGCCTGATGGTTCCCTCGAACAGCCAGGTCACGGTCTGCAGGCCGGTATGGGGATGTGGTGCGACGTCCATACCGCCGTCGGCGGCGACCCGGTTGGGGCCGAAATGGTCGATGAAGCACCAGGCGCCGATGAGGCTGCGGCGGCGTTGCGGCAGCGTGCGGTGCACGGTCATGGCCCGCAACCCGCCGAGGGGCACGTCACGGGCGGTGATGATCTCCACTGGCACTGGCACAGAACCGGTCATGGCCATAGCATATGACAGATCAACTACTTTGTCGACGGTACAGCGTCACACCCCCACCTTCGGCTTCGCCCAGGACCGCCCGGAGGTGTCCTTGAGGATGTCGTACTCCACCTGCACATGCGGCTCGATGGCACTGTACTTGTCGTTCGGCGCGCCGATGACCAGCTGGAATCCGAGACCACGCCAGGCGCCGATCGCGCGGGCGGTGAAGTGCGCGTCCGCCTTGATCAGTGCCTCGTCGAGGAAGACCGGGGCATAGCGGGGACGTTCCGCCGAGGCATCGCCCAACTGGTAGCGCAGCGCGGCACCGACGATGAAGGCGATGAGCTCCTGGGACTCGCCACCGGACTTCTCACCGATGTGATCGTACAACGCGACATGCGCACCGGTGGTCGCGTGGATCTTCTCTGCACTGACGCGCACGTGGTTACGCACGTCGATCAGCCCGTCGAAGTCCGGGGCGGTGCGGCGGATCCGGTTGATCAGCCGCGACATGCGCTCATAGGCCTGCGCCCGTTCCGGACTGTCCGCGGGACTGGTCGAGGAGGACTCGATGAGACCGCGGACATCCCGCAGATCCTTGAGGAACTTACGCCGCGACTCCGACTGGTTGTCCCGTGGGGAGATCTGCAACCGGTGGTCGTCGTCGTAGAACGGCAGCTCCCGCATGATCTGGTTGATCGGCTCGATGCGTTCCTGGATCTCCCGGCGCGCCCGCGACAGCGCCGAGGCCAGGTTCGTCAGGTCGTTGCCGGACATCGTGACCAGGCTGTTCTTCCACTCCGCCTCGAGCTCGTGCAGTCCACTGGTCTCCAGGTCGTCGAGGATGCGCTCGAAGTCGCCGACGGAGGTGTCCGGATCGGCGCGCAGGTTCGGGTTCGGCCAGTTGTCCAGGAAGTTCTCCAGGGTGCGGCGCAGCTGGTCGCGCTGCGCCGTGAGGGTCTTCTGGGCGGTGGACCGGTCCTCGGCGAGGCGTCCGGCGGCAGTGGCGATGGCGGCGTCGAAGACGGTGAGCTGGTCGGGGGTGTCGGACGGTCCGAAGCGTTCCGAAAGGTAGGACGCCTGGGCGTCGCTGAGTTCCCGGCCAGCCTCCTCAGCCTCGTCGACGGCGATCATCGCCGCGTCGACCTGGTCGGCGATGTCCGCCCAGCGGGTCTTCAGGACGTCCTGCTCACCGCGGGCCTTGCCGATGGATTCCCGCTGCCGGTCAACGGTCACCTTGAGCTCGTCGATCTGTTCCTGCAGTTTCTCGATCTCCGGGTTGCCGGTGGTGATCTCGTCGATGATGCCGGCCCAGCGGTCACGCTCGGCGGTGACCGCGTCGACGTCGATCTCCTCCCAGGTCACCGCGGTGGCCGCGCGGTAGGCGGCCAGCCGGGCATCCAGGGCGTCCAGCTCGGCGGCGTAGGAATCGCGGGACGCTGCGGCCGCGGCGATCTCGGCGCGGAGCTTGGCGATGTCGCCGTCGAGGTCGGCGAGCCGGCGCTGGTTGGAGAAGCCGAGGACGTTGCGTGCGCCGTGACCACCATGGGCACCGCGGCTGCCCTGGGAGAGCTGGCCGGTGATGGTCAGCGCCTGGGAATGCCCGGACAGCTCACTTGCCGAGTCGACGCAGACGAAGTCGAACTGGCGCTCGAGGCGTTGCTGCAGCCAACCGGTGAAGGCACTGTCGCGGTAGTCCAGGCGTCCGGGCAGGCGGGCGGGGTCGAGGTGGCCGGTGGTCTGCAGGCCGGTGTGCACGCCCTCGAAGCGGATACGGCGTCCGGTGCGGACGGTGTCGATGGCTGCCCGGAAGTCCGCGAGATTCGCGGTGTCAATGAGCAGGGTCGTGGCGAAACCGCCGAGTGCCTGGTTGAAGGCCTCACGCCAGGGCTCGTACTCGGTGCGGACCTCGATGAGTTCACCGACGAAGGGCAGGTCGGCGCGGGTCAGACCGGCCGCGGCGGCGAGGGCGTCGCGGGCGGCATGCAGCTCCCCGGGGATGTTGTCGGCCCGGCCGGTGACCTGCCGGTGTTCGGCCTCGAGGTCCTTCAGGGAGGCAGAAAGCCGGGAGACGGTGGCGCGGGCGTCGGCGTAGGCGTCCATCGCCGCAGTCTTGATGTTCGGGTCGTTCAGCGCGATCCGGGCGTGCTCGGTGAGCGCGGCGAAGTCCTCAGCGGTGGTGACCTGTTCCTCCAGGTCAGCGGGCATCACTGCCTCATCGAAGCGGGCGCGGGCACGCGAGACCTCCGCCAGACGACGCTCGGCCTGACTGATCTCCCGCTGGGCGGTGTCCAGCTGGTCACCACCGGAATGACGCAGCACCTCCAGCAGGCCGTCCCGCTCCGCCTCGGCGGCTTCGGCGGCGACGGTGGCGGCGGTGACCTCGGCGTCCACCGCCTTCTTCTGGGTACGGACCTCGGCCTCGGCGGTGTGCAGCAGGTCCAGGCGCTGGCCGTTCATCCACAGGGCGGCGAGCGAATCGGCGTCGTCGAAGGTGCCGATCTCCTCGATCAACCGCAGCTGCTCGGCGGAGGCCTCGATGGCACTCATGTACTCCCGGATAGGACGCAGCGCCTTCACCTGGCGCTGGGCGGTGACCATGCGCTCGCGGGTGGACTCCAGCTCATCGAAGTGGGAGACGACCTGGTCGGCGACGGCCATGGTCTCCGGTTCCTCCAGCACCATGCGCTTGTAGAGCTCGTCGACGGTAGTGATCTGCTGACCGGCCTGGATCCGGGCCAGCAGGCTCATCGCCTTCGTGCCCGCCCCGGCCGCACCGATGCCGAGCACGGAGTGGATCCGGGCGAGGAACTCCTTGTCGGTCGGCATGGTGTCCAGCCCGGTCGCGCGGACGGCGGAGTCTGCGAGCCGGTGGGTCGCGGCGTCCTGCAGGGCGGCGAGGTCGAAGGGGCCGTCGACGACACCACGCACCTTCACCGCGTCCTCCATCACCCGCGCGGTGGCCGGGAAGTACCAGGCGCGCACCGCGGTGAACCGCTGCACGGCATGGCTGTTGCTGTGGTCGGACCAGGTCATGGCGACGGCGGTCCAGGTGTCGGTGCCGTCGCCGCGCAGCACGCGGACCTGTGTCCCCTCCCCGCTGCGGGACTCGTCCAACTTGCCGCGACCGTAGGACAGGATGTTGCGCTGCTCCTCACCGCGGGGCCGGCCAGTGACCGCGCCGTTGGACGCCCCGTTGAACGGGGTGGTGTGCGGCATCATCAGGGCGATGTAGGCGTCCATCAGGGTGGACTTGCCGGAGCCGGAGCCGCCGCAGAGCAGGGTGGCGGCCGGGGAGAACCGGACGCGGTGGGCGCCGTCGTAGCCGCCCCAGTTGACCAGCTGCAGGTCCTCGGCGAGCCACTGCTGGCCGGTGGAGGCCTCCGGAACCAGGCCGAAGAGGGTGTCGAGCATGGTCACTGGTGGTCTCCTTCTGCCATGTTCTGCGCTGCGAGCCAATCGTTGACCTCGCGGAGTTTCTCGGCGCTGACCACGATCTCGATCAGCGGGTTGATGCGGAAGCGTCCCTCGGACTCCTCGTCGACGACACCGTCGCCGCGCAGTCGTTCCAACGACCGCAGGATCGCGCGTTGGCGTCCGGCGACATCCGTGTCGTCTTGCGTGAAGTAGGTCATCACGGTGTCGGTGACCTCCTCGACGTCGACGCGGGCGTCCTGCTCCCCCGCCGTCGCCTCGCGCTGGTGGACGGTGCGCAGGTACACCAGCACCAGGGTGTCGACGCGCGAGTAGGCGCGGTCCGTGAGCAGGATCGGGACGTCCAGCTCGTCCGAACGCACCTGTTGCTTGTAGGCCACCCCACGGTCGGTGTCGACGATGAGGCGGACGAAGAGGTCGTGCATCCGCGACTCGATGACCTGCTGGTTGTCCATGAGGATGCGCCAGTCCTCGTGATGTTCCGCGGAGAGGAAACGGCGCTGCAGCAGACGGACGAGCACCCGGCGGATGTCCGGGTCGAGCACGCCACGGTCCCCGGGGAAGCAGCCGTCCGGGTCGTTCTCCATGGCGACCGCGTCGATGAAGGGGTCAGTCATGCTGGGGCTCCTGTCTACTCGGGGTGGTGTGCGCTTGTACGGCGCCGAAGGCGAAGCGGCGGGACGTGCCGTCCGGACGCACTGCCTCAACCTCTGTGACCTGCTCGGACTCGGTCATTCCGTGGCGATGGGCGATCTCCAGCAGGCCGAGCAGGTCGGCAGGCCGGCGGATGTCCCCGGGGAGGTCGGCGAAGACGTCCGCCAGGTCGAAGGTGTCTGCACCCGATCCCGCCAGGCCCGCTACGTGCGCCTCGAGCTCCGGGTAATGCGGCCCGCCCCAGGCACGCGAGTCATCGTCGGGGACGTCCGGCTCGTCCTCATGGTCGTGCAGCGGCTCCGGTGTGCCCGGCGGGCGCGGATCGGCGAGGTTCTGACGCAGGTGGCCGATGGTGGCGGTGGGGAAACTGCGCAACGGGTCAACTGTGTCTGTGGCACCGGCACCGTTCCAGATCTGCAGCCCGGCCATCGCCTCACGCAGCAGATCATCGATCTCCCGGTCGCGGACGGGATCATGGGTGCGGACCTGCGCGGTGATGACGTGCGAGGCGCGACGCTGGGCGGTGAGCACCTCGGCCACGCCCTGTTCCACCCGCCGCGCGATGGCACCCAGCTCGGCGCGTTGGTCAGGACGCATCCTCCGGGCGAAAGGCTGGTTGAGCAGGCTGGTCACCCGGTCGGTGAGCTGGTCGATCTGCTCAGGATCCCCGATCAGCTTCAGCGCACCGGCGAACGCACGGCCCTCCGGGGTGGTGTCCATGACATGCTCGCCGCGGTGCAGGTACTCGCGCAGCACCTCGCCGGTAGGCCGCACGTCCCGCCGCAGCTCGGCGACGACGTCGCGCTGCATGGCGTTGATGGACTCGGCGACGCGGGCGAAGTCGGCGGGCAGCTCGCGGGAGAGGTGCAGGACGTTCTCTGCCTCCTCCAGCAGCTGGTCGTCCTCCACCGCGTCGATCTCACCGGAGGCGACGCGGGCCATCTCGGCCTCGATGCGGTCTCGCTCGGCCCGCAGATTCGCCAGTCGCTGTGCGGCGTCCGGCTCGGCGTCCTGGGAAAGCTGGTCGACGGAGTCGAGCAGGGTGCGCACCCGGGAGCGGGAGACGCGTGCGCGGCCGCCGCCGACGCGTCCGACCATCTCGAGGGCGCCGACGGCCTGGGCGGAGAGGCGGTAGACCTCGGTGCCGTCCTCGATCTGTTCGACGAGCCAGCCGACGCGGCGCCAGTAGCGGCAGATGTCGCGGCCGGTGCCGGTGGGCAGATCCTCGTGCCCGGTGACGCGGAGATCCTCGGCGATGTCGCCGACCTCCACATGAGCGTCGGTGACGGCGACGGTGGGACGCTCCGGGGTGAAGATGAGGGAGAGTGCGGCGACGACGAAGGGGGCGTAGCGGCCGTGCAGCAGATCGAGCGTCGGGTTCCTGAAGGCCCCGACGGCCTGCTGGTAGGCGCCCTCGGCGCGTGTGTTCGGCATAGGAGGGAGAGTCTACAACCCCGGTCGGACAGACACCTCGCCTACCATCGGGAACAGACAGGCACACCGCCGAACACTTCAAGGAGAAGCGATGACAGAGTCCACCACAACCTCCGCCATTCTCAAGGACGTCCCCACCGGTCTGCTGATCAACGGTCAGTGGCGGGACTCCTCCGACGGCTCCACCTACGACGTGGAGAACCCCGCCACCGAGGAGCACCTGGCCACCCTGGCGTCCGCCACCAGTGAGGACGCCGTCGCGGCGCTCGACGCCGCAGCGTCCGCACAGGACGAGTGGGCGCGGACGTCCCCACGGGAACGCTCCGAAATCCTGCGACGCGCCTTCGAGCTGGTCACCGAGCGCAAGGACACCTTCGCCACGCTGATGACCCTGGAGATGGGCAAGCCTCTGGCCGAGTCCTACGGCGAGGTCACATACGGCGCGGAGTACCTGCGCTGGTTCGCCGAGGAGGCGGTGCGGCACTACGGGCGGCACGCGGAGGTGCCCGAGGGCACGCTGCGGATGACCACCCGGCACAAGCCGGTGGGCCCGTGCCTGCTGATCACGCCGTGGAACTTCCCGCTGGCCATGGCGACGCGCAAGGTCGCCCCGGCCATCGCCGCGGGCTGCACGATGGTGCTCAAGCCGGCGAAGCTCACCCCGCTGACCGCGCAGTACTTCGCGCAGACGCTGTTGGACGCTGGTCTGCCGGACGGGGTGCTCAATGTGGTGTCCTCGACGTCGGCGTCGTCGATCTCGGAGCCGCTGATGGCGGATCCGCGGCTGCGGAAGGTGTCCTTCACCGGGTCCACCCCGGTCGGCGTGACGCTGCTGAAGGCGGCGGCGGACAATGTGCTGCGCACCTCGATGGAGTTGGGCGGCAATGCGCCGGCCATCGTCTTCGAAGACGCCGACCTGGACCTCGCGGTCGAGGGCGTGCTGGCGGCGAAGATGCGCAACGGTGGCGAAGCATGCACCTCGGCCAACCGGATCCTGGTGCACGAGTCGGTGGCCGAGGAGTTCACCGAGAAGTTCGCGGCGAATGTCGGTGCGCTGGTCGTCGGCAACGGACTGGAGGACGGCGCGGACGTCGGCCCGATGGTCGAGGCGAAGGCCGTGGAGAACCTGGAGTCACTGGTCGAGGACGCGGTGTCCAAGGGTGGGCGGGCGATCGTCGGTGGTACCCCGGTGCGGGGTGAGGGGCATTTCTTCACCCCGACGGTGATCGTGGATGCCCCCACGACTGCCCGGGTGTTCCGCGAGGAGATCTTCGGGCCGATCGCGCCGATCTTCACCTTCTCCGACGAGGCGGAGGCGATCGCGATGGGCAATGACACCGAGTTCGGGTTGGCGTCCTATGTGTTCAGCCAGGACCCGGCGCGGCTGTACCGACTGGCCGACGGTCTGGAGTTCGGCCTGATGGGGTTCAACGCCGGGGTGATCTCGAACGCGGCCGCGCCCTTCGGCGGGGTCAAGCAGTCTGGCCTGGGTCGGGAGGGCGGCGCCGAGGGCATCGCGGAGTACTCGAGTGTGCAGTACATCGGGCAGCGGGACCCGTACGCGGGGTAGGTCGGTCGCGCCTCTATAGCGAGCTGACCGACCCGACCGGAGAGCACCGCGGGGAGGTCGCCAACCCGGCGATAATCCCGGCCGAGAGTCCGTCGATGTAACGCCTCTTCTCTGCCGCACTGATCCCGTGGGCTCCGCCACCGTTCGCGCTGCCGAACTCGCTGTAGACCCAGGGGGTGTCCGCGATCAGTGAGATGACCGGCAGGTTCCCGCCCCACAGTCCCGGACGCCCGTCGAAGCTGAGATCGCCGACCGGCACCCCACGCAGTTCAGCGATGGAGCGTGCACCCGCCATGACCGTGGAGAGCCGCTGTGACTCTGCTGCGGTGGCAGCGTCCCTGAAAGTCACCGTGCGCATCTCGCCGTCAGCCCCTTCACCGGTCCGGGAACCCCCGACCCGCTGTGGATATACCGCTGATCCATCGGCCCCGGGTGTGGTGTGGATCGACACGCCCACCACCGCGCCCACGGCTGCCGCACGGTCGACCCGCTCCCGGTAGGTGACGTTGTCGTCAACGGCCTCCTTCACGAGGACGACGCGGAACCCGGCGCCTTCCACCCGGTCACGGACAGCACGGGCAACGTCGAGGGCGTCGGCGTCCTCCTGCCCGTTGGGATAGTCCGCCATGAGGATGCCGGTCTCCGGGTCGAAGATGTTCGTCGGTACCCCGTTGTGCCCGGGGTCCAACGCGACGGTGCAGGGTCCGGACGAACCAGGAAGGTCCGCTGCTTCCGCCGTAGCGGAACCCACCGCCACCAGGGCTGCGAGGGCGCCCGCAGAGATTCTCCAGAAAGTCATGAAACCGATCATACGTGGTACTGAAGTGGTCATAGTGAAAGATGGGACTGAAATGACCGGAGTGTGACATTCTATTTTCGTTTTAGATACAGATGCGCTGCAATTCCGCTACCACCCGTTCCCATGGGGACAATTCTTAAACTCTCCGGCCCCGACGCGGGCTGGGCACAGACCATGTACAAGAACATGAGCACGACGGGGGACACAGGGGAAGGGACACACACCGACCTTCACGCACTCGGGGAAACCATCGTCGCGGCAGTCGCCGACGAGATCCAGCAGGAGGACAACTATCACACCGAGAAGTTCACCACCGCGCAAGCACAGGCCCGCTTCGCCCGTTGGCAACGACTCGACCTCGACCAGGTGCCGGACCCTGTTTGGTGGCTCTTCTCGATTTACTGAGTTTCGAGTGCCATCCTATTAGGCCTCGTCGGTCGACAGAGCAGCAACAAACGCTTCCTGAGGCACCGACACCGAGCCGATGTTCTTCATGCGCTTCTTGCCCTCCTTCTGCTTCTCCAGCAGCTTCTTCTTGCGGGAGATGTCACCACCGTAACACTTGCTGAGGACATCCTTACGGAGAGCGCGGATATTTGTACGGGAAATAATCTTCGACCCGATCGCAGCCTGCACCGGGACCTCGAACTGCTGGCGAGGGATCAGCTCCTTCAGCTTCGCCGTCATCTTGTTGCCGTAGTGCAACGCATGATCCCGGTGCACGATCGCGCTGAACGCATCCACCGGCTCCCCCTGCAGCAGGATGTCCACCTTCACCAGGTCAGCCTCCTGCTCGCCGTTCTCCTCGTAGTTCAGCGACGCATAACCCTTCGTCCGCGACTTCAGCATGTCGAAGAAGTCGAAGACGATCTCACCCAACGGCATCCGGTACCGCAGTTCCACACGGTCCACCGACAGGAAGTCCATGTTCTTCATCTGGCCACGCTTGGCCTGGCACAGCTCCATCGTCCCGCCCAGGAACTCCTCCGGCACGATCACCGTCAGATCCACCATCGGCTCATAGACCTCACGCAGCTTCCCCTCCGGCCAGTCAGACGGGTTCTGCACATGCATCTCCGTGCCGTCCTCCGCCACCACGCGGTACACCACGCTCGGCGCCGTAGAGATCAGGTCCAGGTCGAACTCGCGCTCCAGACGGTCACGAGTGATCTCCATGTGCAGCAGCCCCAGGAAGCCACAGCGGAAACCGAATCCCAGCGCCGTCGAGGTCTCCGGCTCGAACGTCAGCGAGGCATCGTTGAGCTGCAGCTTCTCGATCGCCTCACGCAACTCCGGGTACTGGTTCGCCGAGATCGGGAACAGACCCGAGTACACCATCGGAGTGGGCTCCCGGTAGCCGGTCAGCGGCTCCTCGGCACCATTGACCGCCCACGTCACCGTGTCGCCGACCTTCGACTGACGCACATCCTTGGCGCCGGTGATGATGTAGCCCACCTCGCCGACACCCAGCCCCTTCGACTTCTCCGGCTGCGGGGAGATCACACCGACCTCCTGGAGCTCATGGGTCGAACCGGTGGACATCATCTCGATCTTCTGGCGCGGCTCCAGTTTCCCGTCGATCATGCGGATATAGGTCACCACGCCGCGGAAGACGTCGTAGACCGAATCAAAGATCAACGCGCGCGCCGGAGCGTCCTCATCCCCCTCCGGGGCAGGCACCAACTCGCACACCCGGTCCATCATCTCCAGGATGCCCTCACCAGTCTTCGCCGAGATGCGCAGCACATCCTCCGGCTCACAACCGATGATGCCGGCGATCTCCTCCGAGTACTTCTCCGGATCCGCCGCCGGCAGGTCGATCTTGTTGAGGACCGGGATGATCTCCAGGTCGTTCTCCATCGCCAGATACAGGTTCGCCAGTGTCTGCGCCTCGATGCCCTGTGCGGCATCCACCAGCAGGATCGCGCCCTCACACGCCTCCAGCGCACGGGAGACCTCATAGGTGAAGTCCACGTGACCGGGGGTGTCGATCAGGTGCAGCACCAGCTGCTCACCCTCATGCTCACCCGAGCGCGGGATCCACGGCAGACGCACATTCTGCGCCTTGATCGTGATGCCACGCTCGCGCTCGATGTCCATGTTGTCGAGGTACTGGTCACGCATGTCACGGTCCTCGATGACCCCCGACATCTGCAGGATGCGGTCAGCCAGCGTGGACTTGCCGTGGTCGATATGCGCGATGATGCAGAAGTTCCGGATCCGCGAAGGGTCGGTGAACGTCTCGCGGGCGTAGTTCTCCTGCTTGGGGGCCATGGGTGTCGTCCTCCTGGTGGTTGTTGCCGATCAGGTCGAGCCTACCCTGTCGCGATCCCCGCACCGGAGTTGCTCGGCAGATCAAGACACCCTCCCGGCACCCGCCACCGCTTTCCCGCTCCCGCGACCTCCGGTAGTTTCGATGATGCGACTACCTCACGAGGTGATCAGATGAAGCTCCACATCACGGATATGGTGGTGTCCGTCCTGGTTGCAGTCGGTATGGTCCTGCTGGCCGACCGGATGGCCCCCGACCCGGACTCGGTCGTGGAGTACACCGTCACTGCCCTGTTCGGGAGCTTCTTCGGACTGGTGTTCACCCTGATCGGTAGCTTCCGCCCCCACGACGTCGCGGTGCGGTACTACGGTGTCGTACTGCTCGTCCTTCTCGGAGCAGCCGGGCTGCTCCTGATGGACATACATCTTGGTCTCATCGGTCTGACCCTGCCCTATGCGCTCCCGCTGGTCCTTCCGGTGTTCCTCATACGCTGCGTAGCGTGGTACTGGACGACCCGCCGGCGCCCGAGAGCTGACCGGTGACAGTGCCGTGACCACCTCCCGCCCCGACCGGGTACCATCGGTAGCCATGAATCTCGTCCGGCGCCTCTTCGAGCGGTACTTCCACCACCGCGGCAACCTCGACGAGGGGCTGGGCGAACTACGCGCCGACCTCGGCCTGGACCAGTCCACCCACACCGCCACCAGGGCCAAGGCCGTCACCGTCACCACCCCGACCAAGGAGCACGCACGCCCGGTCATCTACGCCCCCGACATGGACGGCCAGGCCGACCCCGGCGAGGTCATCTGGTACCACATCCTGCCCGAACGCAACGCCACCCCGGAACTGCGCGCCTGCGTGGTCGTCGGACGCCACCGCCACACCCTGCTCGGCATGATCATCAGCTCCAACACCGACCACGCCGACGAGGACAACTGGGTTCCGATCGGCTCCGGCCTGTGGGACCCACGCGGCCACGAGTGCTGGGCCCGCGCCGACCGCATCGTCGAGATCCCGGAGGCGGAGATCCAACGCCGCGGCGTATCCATGCCCGAGAGACGCTACGACCGCATCGCCGCCACCCTGCGCGCCGACTACCAGTGGACTTAAGCAGACAGAGAGTGATGAACGACAACAACCAACCCACCCTGTTCGACCTCCACGCCCCGGCCTCCGACCTGCCCGACGGTGCCCACCACCGCCCCGCCTGGCTCGACAGTGACCAGCAGCGCTGGATCGCCGCCCAGCACGCCTCATGGGCCAAGGGTCCGGTCCCGCCGCACTCCCCCGAGGTCCACGGCCACCCGATGAGCGTGTCCATGCTGTGCCTCGGCTGGCACTGGAACCCCTCCCGCGGCTACAGCCGCGTCGCCCACGACGTCAACAACCGGGCCGTCCTACCGGTACCCGAATGGCTCGTCACCCTGGGCAGACGCGCGGTGGCCGACGCCACCGGCGACGCGGCCCTCGCAGCGTCCTACACCCCCGACGTCGCCCTGGTGAACCACTACGCCGATGCCGCGAAAATGGGCATGCACCGCGACGCCGACGAGCGGTCGGACGCCCCGGTGGTGTCGCTGTCGATCGGTGACACCTGCCGTTTCCGCTTCGGCAACGCCACCACCCGCAACCGGCCGTACACCGATGTGTGGCTGACCTCCGGGGACCTCTTCGTCTTCGGTGGGCCCGCACGGCGCAACTACCACGGTGTGACGAAGGTCTACCCCAACACAGCGCCCTTCGACTGCGGTGTGCAGGGGCGTCTGAACATCACCCTGCGCGAGACCGGATTCTAGAGACATGGCTGAGTCCACGGCTGGCGACCTCGTCACCGGCGCCGACGGACTGGTACGTCCGGCGTGGGCGGCGGCGTCCGGAATGCTCACCGAGTACTACGACACCGAATGGGGCATGCCGGTCACCGACGAGACCGGCGTATTCGAACGCCTCACCCTGGAGGCCTTCCAGTCCGGGCTGAGCTGGGCGACGGTGCTGCGCAAACGCCCCGCCTTCCGCACCGCCTTCGGCGGTTTCGTGCCGGACGTCGTCGCCGGTTTCGATACCGAGGACGTCGAACGGCTGATGCAGGACGCTGCGATCATCCGCAACCGCCGCAAGATCGAGGCGGCGGTCACCAACGCGCAGGCCACCATCGCCCTGCGGGGACGCTACGGGGCGGGCACGGGACTGTCCGAGTTCGTGTGGTCCTTCCAGCCGTCGACGACCCCTCGGCCGGCAACTGTGGCCGAGGTGCCGACGGTCTCGGCAGAGTCCACCGCGCTGTCGAAGGCGTTGAAGAAGGAAGGTTTCGTATTCGTCGGGCCGACCACCATGCACGCACTGATGGAGGCGATCGGGCTGGTGGACACCCACCTGACCGGCTCACATCGGCGCGGCTGCTCCGGGTTGTGGAAGGACGACGGCACCCGCAGGTAGTATCGGTGGCCAAAGATGTGATTCAGAACACATGATCACCGGAGGTGGCCGAGAATGACCAAGGTAGTGACCCCCTACGAGGCATTCGAGCTGGAGATGTGGAGCCTGCGGAACGCCCGCGAACGCCACGCCACCGTGCCGGTCCTCCTCGACTTCGCCGTGCGGCAACGCTCACTGACCCTGCCGGACGCGGTGGAGGCCACCCTGCAGATCTTCCGCCGTTACCGGCCGCGCTACCGGCACAATGCCGAGGTCACCTCCCGCTCCGCCCAGCTGGTGCCGGAGATCGAGGCCTACTCCAACGGCTACCGGGTCTCCGACGGGGCCGCGCGGGTGGAACTGCGGGAACCCTATGTGCTGGACATCGACCTGATCGCCGATGTGGAGGACTCCGGTGTCGGACGCCCCGAGGCACCGGTGCTGGAGGGATCCGAGGCGTGGTCGCACCTGCTGGCCCGGCTGGGTGACATCGGTATGGACGTGGACTTCCACGACAACCCGGATGTCGTGGAACGCACCGGGGCGTACACGCTGAACGTGCACACCGCTGTCCCCGGGTCGGTGCCGCCGGCGGAACTGGACACGGCGAATGCCTGGTACGTGCTGCGCCTGGCCCCGGAGCTCGGCGGCGGACGGGTCGACGGTGATGCCGGCGCGGTGATCGCCGAGGTGCTGGGGCACATCTTCGTCGGGCACGCCCCGCAGGTGTGGTCGGATCCGCGGATCTGGGCCGAGGACGACTCCCCCTGGCCGCAGGGGACGCCGGCGACGAGCCACTGGTGGATGCCGTCGCGTCTGGTCGACCCGGACCTGCTGACCAGCAGGCACTTCACCGAGGTGCAGGCACAGGAGGCGATCGTCGCCGGGCTGGTGGGCATGGCCCGGGCCGGACTACTGCACCACCTGCCGGACTCCGGGGAGATGGGCGCGGTCGACGGTATCCCGAAGGAGTTCCGCTGGGAGCGGGTGTTCGCCGCGGCGTCCGACATCGAGGAGCTGCTGACCGGACGGATGCCGCAGCGGATGGTGTACCCGCCGGCCGATGACCGGCGGACCCGGGACCTGAACGAGCCGTGATCAGAGCGGGAAAGTGACCCCGGTGAGTTCCTCGGAAACCTCCCATAACCTGCGCTGGATGGCCAGGTCATAGGACTGCGGGGAGGACGCGACGACTTCGGGATGCCCCTTGATCTCGCCGGGACCAGTCGGTCCGTAGTACTGCCCGCCGAGCACCGCCGGATCCGTGGCGGCGCGGAGACTGGGCAGCGCGCCCAGCTTCGGGGGCTGCAGGAACAGCGGGGCGATGGCGTTCGTGGCTTTCATCATCCCCTCCGGCAGGTGCCGCATGAGTTCGGTGTTCGAGACACCGGGGTGTGCCATCGCAGAGATGGTGGTGGTGCCGTCGGGGATGCTCGTGCGCTGCTGGAGGCGACGATGCAGCTCATAGCCGAACATCAGGTTCGCCAGCTTGGACTGGCCGTAGGCGGCGACGCGGTCGTATTTCCGACTCTCCCACTGCAGGTCATCGAACTGGATCTTGGCCTTCATCTTGTGGGCGATGCTCGCCACCGTCACCACCCGGGAGTCCTTCACGGGCAGGACGAGGTCCAGGGTCTGGGCGGTCCAGGCGAAGTGCCCCAGGTGGTTCGTGCCGAACTGGAGCTCGAATCCGTCGCGGGTGGTCTGCTTCGGCGGGTACATCACCCCGGCGTTGTTGATGAGCAGGTCGACCTGGTCGACCCGGTCATGCAGTTCGGCGGCGGCACCCTGGACAGACTCGAGTGAGCCGAGGTCCAGGGGCAGAACGGAGATCTCGCCGGCGGTGCCTGCCTGTTCCCCCTGTTCCCTGATCGCAGCTGCGGCCTGTTCACCCTTGTCGGTGTTGCGGACGGCGAGGACCACAGTGGCTCCCCGTTGTGCGAGCACGCGGGCGGTCTCGTAGCCGAGGCCGGTGTTGGCACCGGTGATGACGGCGGTGCGTCCTGTCTGGTCGGGGACGTTGTCTTCGTTCCACTTCATGTGGGGCTCCTTGGTGCACCTGTGCACTGCCGGTCGATGGGGTTCCCCAAGATAGGTCGGAGCCAGGGGCTTTTCAAGGGATGTCCGCAGCGGCCGCCTGTGAGACTCCATAGGTGAGGTGGGTGGCGTTCGGCGTAGGGACGATGTCCTGCTGGGTGAGATCGATCTGCCCTTCCACCAGATCGAACAGTCGCGTCCCCTCACCCATGATCACCGGCGAGAGATGGATGCGGAGTATGTCGACGACACCTGCGGTGAGCGCTCGGTCGATGGTCTCAGCACCACCCATGATCGAGATTTCCCCGATGCCCGCCGCCTCGCGGGCGCGGGAGACAGCTGAAGCGATGCCGTCGGTCACGAATATGATGCTCTGGGTGAGTCGCACGCTCCCGGGGGGCGCGGTCGTCCGGGGACATCGAGATGTCGGCGACGACGGTACTGGTGGTGGGTGTGGTGTTCACGGGAACCTCCATGGCGGTTCGAGACAAGCGAAACCATTTGGTTTCGGGTTGCGTCGAACAGTGACGGCCATCAACCGCCAGGCAAAAGCACCGGGAATCTCGATTACCTCGACAGGGCGTCCTACTGGTAGTGTTTTGCAGGTTGACCCGCGACCACTCGTGGCGTGCACACCGCAATCGGCAGGACCTTGGGTCGGTTGTCAGAGATCGTGTGTCCGGCTGACCCGGGTGGAAGTGGCGAACGATCACAGTATTCACGTTCAGAAAGAGGTAAGCCACCATGGCTAACATCAAGCAGCAGAAGAAGCGCGTCCTCACCAACGAGGCTGCCCGCCTGCGTAACCAGTCCGTCCGCTCCCGCCTGCGCACCGAGACCCGCAAGTTCAACGCCGCCATCGAGGCCGGCGACAAGGCTGCCGCCGAGACCCAGTTCCGCGCCGTCTCCCGCCTGTTCGACAAGGCTGCCACCAAGGGTGTCATCCACAAGAACAACGCCGCCAACAAGAAGTCCGGCCTGGCTGCCAAGCTGAACAAGCTCGAGGGCTAGTTTCACGACTTTCACGCCACAGTGCTGAACCGCAGCATCCGTGGAGCGCAGAGAAGCGCCGACCAGCATGTCGCTGGTCGGCGCTTTTCGCGTCAGCTCCCCCCGTCATGAGCGAAGGGGTGAGGCGAATCTGCGGAGTATCGTCAGGCAAATGATTCCCTCGACCGATCGCATTCCCGGCGACCACCGCCGGTCGCTCTCACTCTGCCTGGTGACTGTGCTGGGGGCGGGTGCGCTCACTGCTTGCGGTAGTGATGCGGACGAGGATCCCCCTGAGGCGGCAGCGACGGCGGCAGTGTCCACCGATGTCCCCGACGATGAGACACCGGACTCGGGATTCACCGAGCGGGTCCACTATCCGGTCAGCGACGGCCCCGCGGATCCCGAGCAGAACTGGGCAGACCTGTATCTTCCGGACGATGCAGAAGACTCCGAGTCCATTCCCCTGGTCGTCCTCGTGCGCGGCGGGGCGTGGAACCACCGGTCCAACGGCGCCGATGACGTCCGCGACATCGCCCACAGCCTGACCGACAGTGGCCTGGCGGTCTACAACGTGGAATACCGGGACGTGGACAGTGGCAACGGTGGGTGGCCGGAGACCTACACCGATGCCGCCGACGCGATGGACACCGTCCCGGAGGTCCACGAGCGACACCCGGAGATCAGCATCGAGAACTCCACCGTGGTCGGACACAGTTCGGGGGCGCAGCTGGCGATCTGGTCGGCCACCCGCGACAACCTGGAGGCTGACGAGGAAGGTGCCGACCCGGAGTTCGTACCGCAGCGCGTGGTGACCCTCGCCGGCCCACTTGACCTGGAGCGGGACGCCGAAACCGCGGACGACAACACCATCGAGGTCCTCGGTGGTACGCCGGACGAGAAGCCGGAACTCTATGCGAGCATCGACCCGATCCAGAACATCGATCCGGATATCCCGGTTGTCGCCGTGCACGGTGAGGACGATTCGCTGGTCGATCCCGAGAACTCCGAACGCTTCGTCGCCAGGGCGAAGCGTGACGGCGCCGATGCTGAGCTGGTCCTGCTCGACGGCGAGAACCACGTGTCCTTCCTCAAGGAGAAATCGGCGGCGTTCGCTCAGGTCGTGGACATCATCGAGCGGGTGGCGACGGGGTCCTCCTAAGCATCCGGCTCCTCATTGGTATGCGGCCTCGGCAGGACTGTTCGAACACCGCCAAGCCACAGCGGACATTTCGTGTCCGAGGCCTCCGATAGTCTGGCAGCATGAACATCACCTTCGGCTGGAGCTACGACGGCGCCCGCTGGTCGAACAGGACCGTGTCCGGAACCCTCGGCGAGGTCGTCGCGGGGCCTGCCCAACTGGCGGGCATCCTGGCCACTCGGCTGGCCTGCACCATCCCCGAGCCTGACCGTCCGGCACGCATCGCTGCCGTCCGCCGCGCCATGGGCGCCGCACTGGCCGCGGCAGACACCGGCCCTCTGGCCCACGTCGCCTCCAGCTACCAGGCCGACCCCTGGTCGCTGGCCCGCACCATGCTGGACTGGCGCGACCAACTGGTCACCGCCGGGTGGGACGGACGTGCCGGACAGGACGCCTCCCCTCGCCTCACGTTGCTCTCCCAGGTCAACTCCGCCGCCACCCGGGATCCGCGATGGACACCCGGTGCCGCCGACCAGCTGAGGGACGTCGCCGACATCCTGCGCGACTTGGCCGGCTCCGCCTCCGGTGGAGCCGACACGTGGCCCTTGGGGATCACCGGTATCGATCTCGACAACCACCGCGCCGACCTGCCCCCGGTGTGGCAGCGCATCCTCACCGACCTGGCCACCCTCGGTGTCACGGTGACCGAGGTAGATGCTCCGGACGACCTCTCCGACCTGCAGGTGGTCACCACGGACACCGAGTGGGACGCCGCCACGGCCGGGGCGAGGCTTCTCAACGGGGCTCTCAGGGAGAAGCGGGAGCCCCTCACCGTCGTGGCTTCCCGTCCGACCGAGCTCCTCGACCGGGAGCTCTCCCGGCGCGACTTGCCACAGGTCGGGGTACGCGCAGCTTCCGGGGAACGCTCCTTCGCCCAGATCGTACCGGTCTTCCTCGCCGCAGCGACCGCCCCACCGGACATCCACGCGATCGGCACGCTGCTGCAGCACACGGTAACGACGACCACCATCAACACAGACACAGACCCGGGCACCGGCCCTGTCACCGTCCCCGTCCGCCTGGTGCCGAAGGATCTCCGCCACGCCCTGCTCGGGGCGTTGAGCAACGAACCTGGTGTCGGCGGCCCAGAATGGCGCAAGGCCATCGAGGCCACCGTCCAGATCTACTCCGACCCCGAGACCGCCGATCCGGCGAAGGCGGATCTCACCAGGGACCTCGACCGGATCCTGCACCGGGAACAGCTCGCCGAAGAAACCGATCCCGAGGGACGCACCGGCTACCCGGTCGACACGGTCACCGCGCACCTGTCGTGGCTCGCCACACGCCTCGCTGCGCTGGACAGGATCAACAACGGTTCTGATGAGGACACCGAATCAGACTCGGATCTCTCCCGGGTTGCCGCCGGTACCCGCACCGCAGCGGAGATTGTCTCCTCCCTGGGCGAGGAGCTGATCAGTCCCCGGGAACTGCACGCCATCGTCGCCGACTGCACCCCGAGCACCACCAGTGGTGGTGGTGCGCAGGCAAGCGACCTACTCGACGTGGTGTCCTCCCCCGCCCAGCTCGGCACCGGTTCCGCTGAGGTGTTGTGGTGGATCCCGGTGGACGACCTGAGTAGTCCTGCCCCGGTGTTCCGCCCGGCCGAGATCACCGCCCTGGCCGACTGCGGTATCGAGCTTCCCGACCGGCACGCCACCGCCTCCCTGGTGCTCGACTCCCATCTGCGGGCCCTACGCCGACGCGGCAGGGTGTGCGCCATCCTCCCGGCGGAGGTCGACGGTGAAGCTGCCGCAGCTCACCCGGCACTGACCTTCCTCGCCGACGATCTGCGCAGACGCCTCGGGGCCACCTCCCTGGAGGACGCTCTTGCCGATGCGAAAGTTCCCGGAGCCATGCTCACCCCGGATGATGCCACGACACCGCGCCCCACCGACCCGGTGCGTCCTGACCCGGTGGAGCGCACCATCGCCCCCGGTGAGCACCTCGTCCCGGACTACCTCAGCTACTCGCAGTGGACCTCGCTGCTGGCACACCCACTGGAGTGGCTGCTGGAACGTCAGCTCGGCATCCGCGCCGGAGGTCTCACCGACCTGCCGCAAGGCAACCAGATGATCGGAACCTACCTGCATGCCGTGGTCGAGGGCATCGTCGATGACCGACTGGCCGGCAGCGAGGAACCGGTCACCGTCATCGCCGAGGTGTCGGAGATCCGGGAGCGTATGGACGACCTCCTGCCGCAGTACGCCTCACCACTACTGCTCCCCGGGCAGAGTCGGCAGCGCGGGATCGTCCTGGACCACGGCACCACCGCCATCCACGGCCTCTTCACCTCCCTTGCTGCGGCCGGTGTCCGCATCGCCGCAGCCGAGGCGAAGTACACCACCACCATCCGTGGATCGCGCGGGGCCGGCGGCGAGGAGTTGCGTCTCGGCGGCTACCGGGACCTCGACGTCATCCTGGCCGACGGCACCCGCGGGGTGATCGACCTGAAGTACACGAACTCGAAGAAGAAGTACCGTGAGCTCCTCGAGGAGGGAGCTGCACTGCAGCTCGCCGTCTACGCCTACTCCGTGGCCGACGGCGGGCAGCTCGCCGACGTCCCGGTGGCCTACTTCTCACTGAAACAGAACCGGATGGACACCAACTCGCCCGCCTTCGGCTCCCCCGACATCCTCACGGTATCCCCGCGCGACAACGGTGCTGTTGATGCCGACACCCTCTTCGACCGCGCGGTCACCGGGGTCAACCGCATCTTCGACGACCTGCGGGACGGACGCGTCGTGGACATCGGCAACATCCTGGATTCCGACGAATGGACCGCACTCGGAAAACAGCTCAAGAAGGCCGCCGGACGGGGATCATTGTCCCCCGACGACGTCATCGACGCCTCGCCCTACTCCCCCGAGCAGGTGAAGCGCTACACCGAGGCCGTGGATGCGGCCACGAACCTCGGCTTCATTCCCACCGAGATCGTCAAGTACACCGCATTCGACCTGATCACCGGAAAGACAGGAGACTACAGTGAGCGCTGACCGCTCCCCCTCGCACTACACGGTGATCAAGGCATCCGCCGGATCAGGCAAGACCTACCGACTGACCCAGGAACTGACCGAGCGGCTCAGCCGTCGCCGCGCCGACGGCACCCCGGAGTTCCGACCCTCCGAGATCATCGCCACGACCTTCACCCGCAAGGCCGCCGCCGAACTGTCCGGACGTATCCGTGAGCACCTCGTCGACTCCGGGGAGTTGGCGCAGGCCGCCGCGATGCCCACCTCACTGATCGGCACCGTCAACTCCATCACCGGGAACATCCTGCAGGAGTTCGCCGTCGACGCCGGACGCTCCCCCGAACTCGCCGTGCTCTCTGAGACGGCACAGGCCCGGGCATTCTCCCTCGCCGTCGACGAGATCATCGCCGGTGCCGAGGAAGACCACCGGGCTCTGCTGGTCCGCATGGGGTACAACCTGGGCCCCGACGACCAGGAGATGTACAACCACGGCAAGGTGAACTGGGCGAAGACCGTACGCAAAGTCATCGACCTTGCCCGCTCCAACGACATCGATCCGGATGAGTTCCCTGCCCTGGCTGAAAAGAGTGAGACGGGCCTTTTCGCCGCACTGAACGACGTCGCCGGAGAAGCCGGATCTGGCGGGCGAGGTGTCGGTGATGCCCGGCGTGCCATCACCGACACCATCACCCGGGTCATCAGCGACGTACGGGCCGACCTATCCGAGGGATCCGTCCGGAAAACCTCCATCGGACCGCTGGAAGAACTCATCGGACCGGCCGAACGTTTCGTCCTCGACGTGACCACCGACCCGGACACGGCAGCGACGATCACCTGGAAGGAATGGTTCGCCGCCGCCGAAGGCAAAGTCCCCGGCGCCACCCGCAAACCCACCAAGCCCTGGGAGACCGCCTTCGCCGACCAGGTGCCCGCCGAGGTCTTCGCCGCAGACCCCGGCCTCCGCGGGGATCTCAAGACACTGATCCGCCTGGTGTTCGACACCGCCCGGGACTGCCTGACCGCCTACTCCGACTACAAGCAGGCACTCGGACAGATCGACTTCACCGACCAGGAACAACTCACCCTGCACCTGCTGCGCGAGGATTCCCCGCGCGGCCAGGTCGTGCGCGACACCCTGGCCGAACGATTCCGGATCCTCGTCGTCGACGAGTTCCAGGACACCAGCCCACTGCAACTCGCCCTGTTCACCGAACTCGGTGCCCTCGTCGACGAAGTGATCTGGGTCGGTGACCCGAAGCAATCCATCTACGGCTTCCGTGGGGCCGATCCTTCACTGATGTCGGATGCCCTGGAGGTGATCACCGCCGGTGGCGGATCCACCGACATCCTGCACCACTCCTGGCGAACCCACGAGGTACCGCTGGACCTGAGCAACCGCCTGTTCTCCCGGGTCTTCGACGGGGAGCCCGGCACCGACAACCCCAACGGCGAGGTGTGGCTGGACGTGCCCGACCCCCTGGCCGAGAAGCACGCCGACGGTGATGTTCAGGTGTGGGTTCCCGCTAAAGGCACGCACAAGACACAGCTGGACCTGTGGTTCACCCGGGTGGCCCGGGGCCTGCTCGACCTGCAGCACGCCGAAGGTGTCCCCGAGAAGGGTCGTGCCGTACTGGCCCGCACCAACTCCCATGCCGACAAACTCCGTGATGCGCTGCGTTCCTGGGGAGTCCCCGTCGAGGGTGGCGGCACTCCCCTGTTGTCGACCCGGGAAGGTGCGACGGTACGGGCAGCCTGCGCCTGGCTGATCGACCCGTCCGACACCCAGGCGTTGGTCGAACTGATCAGCATCCTCGGCGACCACCCCGCCCACACCAGCTGGTTCGACCAGCTGACCTCGCCAGATACCGCACCCGACAAGGCCGCCCGCAAGAAGCTGCTGGATGAGTGGGCGAAGGACGACTCGCTAGCTGCACTGGTGGCGGTACGTCCCCTCCTGGCCCAGCACACCGTCACCGACACCCTGATCGCCGTGGTGGATGCGCTCGACCTGCGCGCCAGGGTGGCGTCCTGGGCCGACCCCGGGGAACGTACCGGTGCGGTCAACGGTCTACTCCAGGCCGCCGCCGACTACACCGACGACGCGGTCAACGCCGGAGACCCGGTGACCCTGTCCGGATTCCTGACCTACCTCGACCCCGACAGCCACGATAATGACTCCACCGTGCCCACCACCCGTCCGGCCCGCACCGCCGACGCCGTGGTGGTCAGCACCATCCACCAGGCCAAGGGACTCGAATGGGACACCGTGGTGGTGATGCCACCGCGGCCGAGCGACCGGTTCCGCGCCGCCGGGGTGTGGGTCGACGCGCCCGACACCGTCTCCCTGGACGCTCCCCTGGCCGGACGTTCCCTTCGGTTCTGGCCGGAGACGCTGCTGGGCAGCCCCGTGCTCACCGAGGTACTGTCCGGCACCGAGGTCCAGGAGACCCGGCGTGAGACCGAGCGTGAGGAAGAGCAACGCCTGTTGTACGTGGCGATGACCCGGTCGAGGCGTCGCACCGTCCTGGCACCGCACAACACCCTGGAGGACCTAGCGGCGTTCGCCGACACCGATCTCGGGTTGACCGAGGTCGTCGGTGTCGAGGATCCGGACACCGGGGCCACCGACCGCTGTGGCCTGCAGATCAGCTGGGAGGAGAGTGCCGACTTCTTCGAATGCCCGGTCCACGAGGTATCCAGCGACCTGGAGGCATTGACTACGTTGCTCAACGACGGCACAGAACGCCCGGTCCATCCTGCAGCCCTGCTCGACGCTGACCGGCATTCCACGGTCAACCCGGTCGACACTCCGGTCAGCGCTTCGGTAAGTGCTTCGGTCAGTCCTCCGGAGAACACCGGCGGATCCGGCAGCTTCCTCCCCGCCACCTTCACCGCCAGCTCGGTGAAGGCCACCGATGAGGTACGCGGTTCAGCAACCGTCGCCGAGATCGCCGATCTCGGGGAGCCTCTGATCAACGGTGGCGGGAAGGAGTGGAACAAAGTCGGTGACTGCATCCACTCCTACCTCGCCGCCCCACTGGGTTCCCTCGACAGGGAACAGAAGCGCACCACCGCCGAGCGTCTGGTCACCTCCTGGCGTGTCGGCGACCGGGTGACCGCCGAACAGGTCGTGGAATGCGGCGAGCGCTGGACGGCCTGGGTGACAGCCACCTACCCCGGCGCACAGATCAACTCGGAGGTCCCGTTCACCTGGACCAACCCGCAGTCCCAGCGGGCCAAGGGCTGGTTGGATGAACTGCTCACCCTCCCTGACGGGACACGGGTGGTCGTCGACCACAAGACCTACCCCGGCAAGGACCCGGTTCAGAAAGTGGAGACCGATTACCTCGGCCAGATGGACACCTACCGCCAGGCGCTGACCGACATCGACGGAACCCCACCGACCGGGATCCTCATTCACCTGCCGCTACGTGGCGAGGTTCTCGAGGTGCGGTTCGGATAGCGACCAAAACGCCGGCTCCCGGTCCCCCCACCTGTCTGTGGGTTGATCGTGCAGCGCACGGCCCCCGACACCCCACAGCCAGGGGCTGCCACGCCTAGGTATGATTCCACAATAATGTGACGGGGGTAACACTGGCTTATATTTCCCGCCCAGTAGGACAACTTCGGTCAGGCCACAGGTACATTCGTCGACAGCATAAACTGACGCTCACTTCTCGAGGAGTACCCCCTTCATGTCCTTCCTGGACCGCGACGCGATCATCGCGCCGGTGACATTCAACCGGTGGCTCATCCCACCAGCCGCCCTGGCCATCCACCTCAGCATCGGCCAGGCCTACGCCTTCTCCGTGTTCAAGAGCCCACTGGCCGAACACTTCGACGTCGGCGAAGTCGCCACCGGCTGGATCTTCTCCCTCGCCATCGCCATGCTCGGCATCTCCGCCGCCCTGTTCGGCACCTGGGTCGAGAAGGTCGGCCCCCGCAAGTCCATGGTCGCCGCCGGTACCTGCTGGGTCCTCGGCTTCTTCGCCGCCACCTTCGGCATCTGGACCGACCAGCTCTGGCTGGTGTACTTCGGCTACGGCTTCATCGGCGGCATCGGCCTGGGCATCGGCTACATCTCACCGGTGTCCACCCTGATGAAATGGTTCCCGGACCGCCCCGGCCTGGCCACCGGCCTGGCCATCATGGGCTTCGGCGGCGGCGCCCTGATCGCCAGCCCCCTGTCCAACGACCTCATGTCGCTGTTCAGCGATGACCCGGACTCCCTGACCCCGGGCATGCCGGCGACCTTCCTCGCCCTGGCGATCATCTACCTGGTGATCATCGCCCTCGGTGCGTTCGTCATCCGCCTGCCGCACCCCGACTGGACCCCGAGGGGCTACACCAAGCCCGCCGCCCCGGCCCGTGCCATCCAGTCCTCCGGCCACGTCTCGGTCAACAACGCCATGAAGACCCCGCAGTTCTGGCTGCTGTGGATCGTGCTGTTCACCAACGTCACCGCCGGTATCGGCATCCTGGAATCGGCCTCCCCGATGATCCAGAACTCCTTCGCGATCACCGCCGTCGCCGCCGGTGGCTTCGTCGGCCTGCTGTCGCTGTTCAACATGGGTGGACGCTTCATCTGGTCGACCGTATCCGACTACATCGGACGCAAGAACACCTACATCATGTACCTGGGCCTCGGCGCGGTGCTGTACCTCATCCTGGCGAGCTTCGGCTCGAACTCACTGGCGCTGTTCGTGATCAGCGCGCTGATCATCCTGTCGTTCTACGGTGGTGGCTTCGCCACCATCCCGGCCTACCTCAAGGACCTCTTCGGCACCTACCAGGTCGGCGCGATCCACGGTCGTCTACTCACCGCCTGGGCAGCCGCCGGTGTCGCCGGCCCGCTGATCGTCAACTCCGTGGTGGAGTCGCAGGAGTCCGCCGGTAACTCCGGCTTCGACCTCTACCGCCTGTCGCTGTTCATCATGGTCGGCGTGCTGATCGTCGGTTTCATCGCCAACCTGCTGGTCAAGAAGGTCAACGAGCGTTTCTACGAGGATCCCGAAGTCGTCGAGGCGAAGCTGCAGGCCGACCGCGCCGCCGCGAAAGCCTCCCAGGCCACCAAGAGTGCGGACGATGCCGCGAAGGCCGGCTCCATCCACACCGCCGCAGCCAGCCTGCTGGCCCTCATCGTTATCGTCGCCCTGGCCTACGGTGTGATCCAGACCGGCACCACCGCGACCGGTCTGTTCACCGGTTAGGTGGATTTCCCGGGCACGTCCTACTCCTCGCCGAGCTCCGTGAGGATCTCGTCCAACCGGTCCAGGACGTAATTCGCGTCGGTGTAACCGGCGATCGTCGACTTGCCGATCCCGAAGACGTGTTCGTCCTGGGCGGCAGGCAGTGCCTGAAAGGTCGGCATCGCGAGGACGGCCTCGGGCTCGGACGCGTCGGTGGAGCCGTCGAGCAGCTCGCTGTGGAAGATGACGTCCGAATCACCGAAGGTGCTGGTGATCTCCTCGGTCGACAGAGACTGCTGGTAACCGTCGGCGAACTGCAGGCCGACCGGGGTGATGATCTTGCCGAGCATGCTGCCCGAACCATTCGCGCTGAACTCGCTGGCTTCCCAGGCACCGAACATGGACACCCGCAGGTCGCCGACGATGTCGGCGTGCTTCTCGGCCAGCTCCTCCTGGCGGGCCGCCAGCTCCTCTGCCAGGGCCTCCGCCTCCTCGGTACGGTTCACCACGTCGGCGATCTGGGCCACACGGCTGTCCCATTCACCGCGAGCCTCGCCGCCGTGGGTGTAGATGTAGGACGGCGACGATCGCCGAGCGACGGCGCCGACAGCACCGAGCAGATCATCGGCCGCGCCTCGATCCGCTACGCGTTGACCGACTACCTGCTGAAGTACGACGGCCACATTGGCTACGCCGTCGCCCCGGAACACCGTCGCCGGGGCTACGCCACCGAGATCCTCCGGCAGTCGCTGGCACTGCTGGCCGCACGCGGCATCGACCGGGCGCTGGTGACCTGTGACGACGACAACGTCGGTTCCTACCGGACCATCGAGGCCTGTGGCGGGGTGCTGGAGAACACCATCGACGGACCGGACGGTGTGCTGAAGCGTCGCTACCGGATCGACCTGTCTGCCTGATTGACTGGCCGAGCCCCACCGCCACCCTCCCCCTTGTCGGATAGGTGGGATGAATCGTCGCTCTTGGCCACGAAGACCATCGATTCCTCCCACCTTTCCGACATGCTCTGCCGGGCCAGGCTCGGTCCAGGCTCGCCCCGAGCTCGCCCCGAGCTCGGCACAGGCTTACGACGTGTGATGCACCGGAGCCAGCTTGTACACCGGAGTGTCGATCCCCTCGT
>DGYFI06202__coassemble_395_pt1 | contig 44471 bp, 43 predicted proteins | sample DGYFI06202__metabat2_high_PE_029 | metagenome-assembled genome bin DGYFI06202 | reverse complement strand
TTGCCGCCGGCATCGTCTCCGGGATCGGTTTTCTGGGTGCCGGTCTGATCCTGACCCGCAGAAATACCGTTCTCGGCCTGACCACGGCCGCCAGCGTGTGGGAGACAGCGGCGATCGGTACCGCAGCCGGTGCCGGCCTGTGGTTACTGGCGATCGTGGTCACGGTCCTGCATTTCCTGTTCACCTACGGGCTTCGCCTGCTCTCCCGATCGCTGCCTGGAGGGGACACCAGGGTCCAGATGATCCTCTCCTACGACGACGGCCGCGGGCTGCTCCGCAGCATCCTCTCGACGACCACCGCGCACGGCTGGTCCGTGCAGGAAGCTGGCCAGCAGGGCGAGCCACAGGATGGCCGGACGTCGCTGCAACTCGGCCTGAGCGGCCGCCAGTCCGCCAACGATCTCGTCGCCGAGCTGTCCACGGTCTCCGGGGTCCGGAGTGTCCAACTGGTGACCCAGGAGGACGACGACTGACTGGACACCTCAACCGAGCATTCAGTGCCCGGCGGCCTCCCAGTTCTCGCCGACCCCGGTGGAGACGTCCAGCGGCACGCGCAGCTCGGCTGCGGCATCCATCTCCGCCTCCAGCAGCGCGGTCATCTCCTCGAGTTCGCCCTCGACGACCTCCACGACCAGCTCGTCGTGCACCTGCAACAGCACGCGTGACTGCAGGCCACGGCGGGTCATCTCGCGCTCGACGCGCAGCATCGCCCGCTTGATGATGTCCGCCGCGGTTCCCTGGATCGGCGCGTTCAGCGCCGCACGCTCGGCGTTCTCGCGGGCCACCCGGTTGGACGACCCGAGCTCCGGCAGGTAGCGCCGGCGCCCGTAGAGCGTCTCGGTGTAGCCGTCCAACGTCGCCTGTGCGACGACCTCGTCGAGGTAGGTCTTCACCCCGCCGAAGCGCTCGAAGTAGGTGTCCATCGTCTGCTTCGCCTCACCAGGTGAGATAGAGAGCTGCTGGGACAGGCCGAAGGCACTGAGTCCGTAGACCAGGCCGTAACTCATCGCCTTGACCCGACGTCGCAACTCCGGGGTGACCTGGTCGACCGGCACGTCGAAGATCTTGGAGCCGACGTAGTTGTGCAGGTCCTCGCCCTCCCGGTAGGCCTCGGTCAGGCCGGGGTCCTGGGACAGGTGCGCCATAACACGCATCTCGATCTGCGAGTAGTCGGCGGTGAGCAATGTCTGGTAACCCTCGCCGACCCGGAAGGCGCCGCGGATGTGTCGTCCAGCCTCGGTCCGCACCGGGATGTTCTGCAGGTTCGGTTCCGAGGACGACAGTCGTCCGGTCGCCGCACCCCGCTGGTTGAAGGTGGTGTGGATCCGGCCATCATCGCCGGTGGCATCGATGAGTCCGTCGATGGTGGACTTCATCTTCTGGTACTCGCGGTGGGCCATCAGGTGGCCGAGGAAGGGGTGCCCGGTCTGCTCGGTGAGCTTCTCCAGCTCACCGGCGGCGGTGGAGTAGCCGGTCTTGGTCTTCTTCGTCTTCGGCAGGTCGAAGTCCTCGAAGAGCACCTTCTGCAGCTGCTTGGGGCTGGACAGGTTGAGCTTGTCGTCGCCGGCGAGATTCCTGGCGGCGGCGACCTCCTCGCTGATCTTTCCCTCGTAGTCGTCCGACAGCTCCTGAAGCGAGGCCTTGTCGACTTCGATGCCGTAGCCTTCCATCCGGGCGAGCACCGTGGCCAGCGGCACCTCGAGATCGAGGTAGAGCTCCATGGCACCGATCTTGGCCAGCTCGGGGGTCAGCGCGGCGACCAGGTCGCGGACCGCCTGGGCACGCACCGGTGTCGGCGCGTCCGCGGCGAGCTCGTGTCCGACGTGGCGCTGAAGGACGTCCGCCAGGTCGGTCGCCCGGACGTCAGGACGCAGTAGGTAGGCGGCCAGGGCGGTGTCGTGCTCGACACCGGCCAGGGCGAGCCCGGACCCGTTGAGCATGTGCCAGGCCTGCTTGGCGTCGTGCAGCCAGACCGGGGCGGCAGCGTCGGCGAGGTAATCGGTGAGCGCCTCCTCGTCCTTCGGATCCTGGTCGGAGAGGTCGATCGCCACCGAGTGCAGGGCGCCGTCGTCACCGGGCTGCGGGTCAAGCAGCGACAGGGTGTCGGCGCGTCCGCCGAAGGGCGCTCCGTCGCCGGTGACCGCCACAGCGAGCGGACGGTTGACCGCAGCGTCCCCGCCGGCACGTCCCGGCTTCCAGCCGGCGTGGGTGGTCAGCCACTTCCCCAACGTGCCGTCGGCGACCTCGTCGACGGTGACCTCGACGTCATTGCCGTCCTCGAACTCGATCCCCATAGCGCGGAAGGTGCGGTTGCGCAGGTTGTTGCCGAACTGCAGGTCGTCGAAGACCTCCACGGCACGGGACGCCTCGACCTCACGCGGACGCAGCGCCGACAGCGGGTCCCCGTCCCCGTCGAGGTCACCCAAGTCCAGGTCACGGACCATCTCGGTGATCTTGCGGGCCAGCTTCACGTTGTCGATGTTGGCCCGTAGTGCATCGCCGACCTTGCCGCCGAAGTCGTCGAGGTTCTCCAGTACCGCGTCCAGGCTTCCGTATTTCTCGATCCACTTCTGGGAGGTCTTCGGGCCCACACCCGGGACACCGGGCATGTTGTCGGAGGTGTCACCACGCAGCGACGCCAGGTCCGGGTACTGGGTCGGGGTGACCCCGTACTTCTCCTTGACCCGGGCCGGGGTGAACCGGTCGAGCTCGGACACCCCACGCAGGGTGTACAGCACGGTGACATCGTCGTTGACCAGCTGCAGGCTGTCCCGGTCACCGGTGCAGATCACGGTGCGCATCCCGGCCTCCGTGCCGCGGACCGCCAGGGTGGCGATGATGTCGTCGGCCTCGTAGGACTCCTTGGTCAGGGTGGTGATGCCCAGCGACTCCAGGGTCTGCTGGATCAGCTCCACCTGGCCGCGGAACTCCGGCGGGGTCTCCGGACGCTGCGCCTTGTACTCCGGCAGCTCCTTCTCACGGAAAGTCGGCCCGGAGAGGTCGAAGGCGGCGGCGATGTGGGTGGGACGCTCCGCCTCCACCAGTCCGAGGAACATGCCGAGGAAGCCGTAGACGGCGTTGGTGTACTGCCCGCCGGTGGTGGAGAAGTTCTGGGCCGGCAGGGCGTAGAAGGCGCGGAACGCCAGTGAATGGCCGTCGAGCAACAGCATCGTCGGTTTGCCCTGCTGGTTCCCGGAGTTCTCTGACATATGACCTTCCCGCACGCCCCGATTGTCCGGACACACTGATGATGGTTGAGTACCGCATTCCACGTTCGTCAGGGCTATCCTAGTCGCCATGACTGACCAGACCGACAGCGCGCCGAACTCATCCAGCGCCGAAGTGAATTCCTCCGGTGGCCGGCGTCGCTCCGAGGAGACACGAGGCTGCATCCTGGATCACGCCCGCGTCGCCTTCAACCAGCGTCCCTACAGCGAGGTCTCACTCAAGGAGATCGCCGCTGAGGCCGGGGTCAGCGCACCGCTGATCATCAAGTACTTCGGCACCAAGGAGAACCTCTACGAGGCCCAACTCGATTTCTCCGCGGTGGCCGAGCGTATCGCCGGGTTGGACTTCGACTGCCTGGGCACCGCCCTGCTCCGCGTGGTCATCGAGGCCCCGGAGGACTCCCCCAACTCGCTGATCCGCAAGCTCGCCGAAGCCGGCGGAAACCGCCACATCGTCTCCACCCTCGGTCAGGTGTTCCGCTCCCAGGTCGTCTCCCCGGTCCTGCAGCGGGTGTATGCAGAGGCGGACGAACTGACCCGTGCCGGACACGGTGACGACATCAGCGACGCGGAGATGCGCGCAGAGGCGGCGATCTCGATGCTCATCGGTGTGGCGATGATGCGCCGTCTGATCACCCAGGACTACTTCAAGCAGGCTGACGTCGACGCCTTCGTGGACTACTACGGCAGCCTGATCCAGAAGGTACTCGACGGCGAGGCGTAGCAGCCTCCCCGGCTACCCGCCGGGCAGTGCCCTACTCCGATTCTCCGGACGGCGCGGTGTCCGCCGCGATGCCTTCCTGGTCGGCGATCTCGCTGATCCGCCGCGCCATGTCCACGTCGCGACCGGTGAGCCCTCCGACGTCGTGGCTTACCAACGTGATCCTGACCGTGGGGTAGGTCAGGACGATGTCGGGGTGGTGATCGGCGGCCTCGGCCGCCGCTCCGATGAGGTTCACCAGCCGCAGGCCGGTGGCGAAATCCTTCGTCTCGTACGTGGCGGCGAGCAGCCCGTCGACAATGCTCCAGCCGACGAGCGCCGCTGCCTGGATCTCGGAGGTGATCTCTGCCTCGGAAAGAATGTTCTTCGACATAGCCCCAGCCTACGCCCGCCCCGCGGGCAGTTCACCCGGCCAGGCGCACCCCGGTGTTGGTCCGGCGTCTGCGCCTGCCGTAATATCCCTTGAGGATCCCGGCGGTCCTTGAAGAACACGGAAGAACACGGCCCCAGTAGCCCAATTGGCAGAGGCAACGGATTCAAAACCCGTCCAGTGTGAGTTCGAGTCTCACCTGGGGCACCCTGAACACCCCCGTTGACACCTTGATGTTCAAGGTCAACGGGGGTTTTCTTGGTCCGCAGGCAGGCAACGTCAGAAAGGTGGGGCGAATAGCCGGTTTTTCTGTCCAGGACCGTCAGATGATCCCACGATTCTGACATGGGGCGGCGTGACTGGCAGAGACGGTGCGAAACACCTGCGGTGGTTTCTACGATGGAAGTTGTAGTACCGCAACCCCGACAAAGGAAGCTCACATGGATCTCCCCGTCTTCGACCCCGAACTGATCGGAGCCTACGCCTCCAACGCGCTGTTCATCGCCGGCTCGGTGATCGCCGCGCCCTTCGGCATGATCGGCGACCTCGTGACATACGTCACCGGCCTACTGCCCTGACGCTGCCTCACGGTTGGCAACCACACCGGCCACGCCGTCCCCTCCGTCGCCGGGGTTCCCGCCGTCGACATCGTCGACCGCGGCTTCCTCGACCTGGGTGCCGTCCTCGTAGACCGGTTCCCCGAGCATCTCCTCCGGGTCCAGCACGGCCACCTGGAGACCGTCGAGACGGAGCCGTCGCAGGCCTTCCTTGACCATGCGCCGTCCGACCGGGTTACTCGCGTTGACCCGTCGCATGTCCACCACCACACGCTTGGTGCTGAAGTCCCGGTCGGCCACGCTGTCGAGGAACTCCTCGGCACCGGCGAAGTCGATGCCGCCCTGCAGCCGCACCAGAGTCACCAGACCGCGCTGCCGCACACTTCGCACCGCAGTACCTCGCCGGGTCACCGACGACATCAGGTGCATACCCATGCTCTCCGACAGCTCACGGAAAACCTGGCTGCCCCGGACGCTGTTGCCTGAGGAATCCAGCCGCGGCGAGAACGTCGCGATCCCGAGCTGCCCGGGCAAGGTCCCCATCACCCCACCGGCGACCCCGGACTTCGCGGGGATCCCCACCGAGGCCATCCACTTGCCTGCCCCGTCGTACATCCCGGCCGAGGCCATCACCGCCTGCACCTGTCGGCAGACCAGTGGGTCGAGCACCTGTTCCCCGGTCACCGGCTGGATCCCGCCCAGCGCCAGCGTCACACCCATTACCGCCAGGTCCTTCACCGTCACCATGATCGAGCACTGACGGGTGTAGGACGTCACCGCGTCCGTCGCGGAGTCGGTGATGATCCCGTAGCTGCGCAGCATGTGGGCCAGCGCCAGGTTTCGGTCGGCGGTCTCCAGTTCCGACCCGGTGACCCGCTCATCGATCCTCAGCTGTCGGCCGGCAAGGCGCGAGAAATAGTCGAGGATCACCTCCACCCGGTCCTCCACCGAGGAGTCCTCCCCGTTGATCAACTGGTTCACCGTGATCGCCCCCGCGTTGATCATCGGGTTCACGGGCTGATGGGTCGTCCCGTCCAACGACAGCTCGTTGAAGGCCTCGCCGGAGGGTTCCATCCCGACCTTGTCGAGCACCGTCTCCACGCCGCGATCCTGCAGTGCGGCGGCGTAGACGAACGGCTTGGAGATCGACTGGATCGTGAACTCGTGGCCGTCGTCACCGGCGCTGTAGATCCGCCCCTGGGTGGTGCACAGCGCGACCGCCAACGGCGTGGGGTCGGCTGCCTCCAGTTCGGGGATGTAGTCGGCCACCTCACCGGAGTCGTCGTCGCGGACTTTCTCGAGAATCTCGGCCAGGTAATCAGCGATCGGAGTCTGCATGCCGCCCGAGGGTAACAGAACGCGACCAGGCGAATATACTCGTCTGACATGACACTTCGCCCTCTGCGCCGAGCCCGCGGCATCACCGCGTTCGCCGGCACACTCATGGCGGTGACGTTGACGGCCACCCTGACTGGCTGCGTGACCAACGAGGAGTCCGGGAACCCGGAAGGGTGGGTCGAGTCCCTGCCCGACCCCGTCCCCGAACTCCAGGAACTCCTGCCCCAGGAGTACCGGACGTCCGGGCGCATCGCCGCGTCAACGAACCCGACCTTCCCGCCCAACCAGTTCAAGGACCCGCACGGCGACATCATCGGCTTCGAGGTCGACCTGGTCCGTGCCGCGGGTGCGGTCCTGGGACTTGACGTGACGTTCCAGCAGCAGGACTTCAACCTGATCCTGCCGTCGATCACCGGCGGCACCGTCGACATCGGCACCTCCGGGTTCTCTGACACCGAGGAACGTCAGCGGTCCTATGACTTCGTCGACTTCTACAACTCGGGCATCTCCTGGGCGACCACACCCGGCAAAACCGTGGACCCCGACGACGCCTGTGGGCTGACCGTCGCCGTTCAGAAGGGCACCTACTCCGACACCGACGATGTCCAGGTGAAGTCCGACCGGTGCGTCGCCGACGGCCAACCGGCGATCAACAAGCTGGTCTACGAATCCGCCAACGCCGCGGCCAATGCCACGGCCCTGGAACGTGCCGACGCAATGAGCTCGGACTCGGCCGTCACCGACTACGCCATCCGACTGTCGGAGGGCAAGCTCATCCCGGCCGGCGAGGCCTTCGACCTGCTGCCCTTCGGTTGGGCCTTCGCCAAGGGCTCCGACCTGGTCCCCGCCTTCGCCGCTGCCCTGGAGTACCTGATCACCTCCGGCCAGTACGAGGAGATCCTCACCCCCTGGGGCCTCACCGACGGCATGGTCGACACCGTCACCGTCAACACACAGGACGTCGACCTCCCCGACGCCGCCACCGCACCGCCCCGTTCTGCCGGTCCCGACACAGGAGAAGAATCATGAGCGAGCGCACCCGCCCGGTCGACAACGACGTCGTCCCCCTGAAACACCCCGGACGCATCATCGCCGCCGTCGTCCTGCTCGTCCTGGTGGTGGCCTTCATCTGGGACGCCGCCACCCGCGACGCCTACGCCTGGGACATCTACTTCGACTACCTCTTCGACTCCCGCATCGCCGAGGCTGCCCTGCACACCCTGGCACTGACCGTGCTGGCGATGATCGTCGGCGTGGTCCTCGGCGCGATCCTGGCCGTGCTGCGCATGTCCCCGAACCCGGTGACCAGCGGTATCGCCTGGCTCTACCTGTGGGTATTCCGTGGAACGCCGGTGTACGTCCAGCTGGTGTTCTGGGGTCTACTCGGGGCGATCTACACCTCCATCGACCTCGGGTTCACCGAGATCGAGTTGGACACCCTGCTGACGAACATGTTCTGGCTCGCCGTCATCGGACTGGGACTCAACGAGTCGGCCTACATGGCCGAGATCGTCCGCGCCGGTATCCAGGCCGTCCCCGAGGGACAGTCCGAGGCGTCCAAGGCCCTGGGCATGACCTGGTGGCAGAACATGCGGCGCACCGTGATGCCGCAGGCGATGCGGATCATCATCCCGCCGACCGGCAACGAACTGATCAGCCTGCTCAAGACCACCTCGCTTGTCATCGCGCTGCCGTACGCCGGTGAGCTCTACGGCCGGTCCATGGACATCGCCTACGCCATGTTCCAGCCGGTGCCGATGCTGCTGGTCGCCGCCACCTGGTACCTGGTGATCACCTCGATCCTCATGGTCGGGCAGCACTACCTCGAGCGCTACTACTCCCGCGGTTCCTCCCGGGCGCTGACCAGCCGTCAGCTGGCCGTCCTGACCGACGCCGAGGGCGTTCCGCCGCGCAACATCACCGTCGACGACAACCCCGAGGCCATGACCGACCCCACCGGAACCACCGGCAAGGAGCAGCGCTGATGACTGACACAACCCCCATGATCTCGATCCAGGACGTCTGGAAGCGTTATGGACGCCTCGATGTGCTCAAGGGCATCGACCTGGAGGTCCCCGCCGGCACGGTGACCTGCCTGATCGGGCCGTCCGGCTCCGGTAAGTCCACGCTGCTGCGCTGTGTGAACCACCTGGAGAGCATCGACGCTGGCCGGATCGAGGTCGACGGCGACCTCATCGGCTACGAGGAGAAGGCAGGACGCCTCCACCAGATCTCCGAGCGTGAGGCGTCCCGCCAGCGCGCCGACATCGGCATGGTGTTCCAGCAGTTCAACCTGTTCACCCACCGCACCGTACTGGCCAACATCATCGAGGCCCCGGTGAAGGTCAAGGGTGTGCCGAAGGCCGAGGCCGAGGCGACTGCCCGGGAGCTGCTGGAGATGGTCGGGCTGGCCGACAAGGCGGAGTCCTGGCCCGTGCAGCTCTCAGGTGGCCAGCAGCAGCGTGTGGCCATCGCCCGTGCGTTGGCGATGAAGCCGAAGCTGATGCTCTTCGACGAGCCGACCTCCGCCCTGGACCCAGAGTTGGTCGGCGAGGTGCTCGGCGTGATGCGTCGACTGGCCGATGAGGGCATGACCATGCTGGTGGTCACCCACGAGATGGGTTTCGCCCGCGAGGTCGCCGACCATGTGGCGTTCATGGACGGTGGACGCATCGTCGAACACGGTGCCGCTCGTCAGGTGATCACCGAGCCGGCACATGAGCGCACCCGCTCCTTCCTGTCCAGCATCCTGGACTGAACCGGCCGGACCGGTACGCGCGGGGCCCGGGACCTCATGGGAGGTTCCGGGCCCCGCGTTCCTGGTTCCCCGGCTACGGGCGCACGCCCACGTGCCACGGCACCCGCGGGCTACCGGCGTCGTCCTTGATCTGCTGGAAGAGCTGCTCCGCCGGCTGCTTCTCGCGCTCGGTGAGCACCTCGGACAGCCGCATCGACAGGCCGCTGATGCTGCCGTCGTACTGCTGGACATCGATGACGAGGGCTGTCGTGTCCGGCTCCTCCTCGGCGGCGTCGGCGAAACCGTGGTCCTGCCACACCCCCTGCAGACTCGGGTCGTCGGGGATCCCGGTGTCGACGTCGAGCGTGGCGGTGAGGACATCGGAATTGGCAGCGAGGACGTCCTGGAAGTCCTGGACGATCTCGTCCCGCTGCTCGGTGGTGGCAAGGATGCTGAAGACGATCTGAGGCATGCCTACAAGTAAAGCACCACTCACCCACCCACAGCCACCACCCCACCGGCTAGGCTAGGGAGCTGTGATCGGTCACTCACCCATGTCCCCAGCCCCGGTGCCCCCGTTGACGACACTGCCCGACGGCACCATCAAACAGGTCAACCCGTTCTCGGGAACCGAGGTCTGGACGGTGTCCAGCCGTGCCCACCGCCCGGTGGCCGAGCGGCACACCGAGGTCTTCGGGATCACCGGGGACAATCGCGACACGCAGACCGACTTCGGTATCGGCAACCTGTTGAAGACCACCCCGGAGAAAGCCCGGATGGTCATCGACGACAACGGTGAGCCCCGGATCCTGCGCGGAATGAAGGTCTCCGAACTCGACGAGACCGTCCCGCTGTTCCGCCGGGTGGCGAACCTCTACGAGATCCTGAGCTACAACTACTGGTCGGTGAACTACGGCCACCGGATGGACGCCACGGCCGCCAGGCACATGGCCGAGTACCTCTCCGAGCGGGCTGGCGAGGACCACATCGAACAGCTCCTCCGGAAGAAACTGGCCTCGGCGGGGCGCTCCGCCGAGGAGATCGATGCCATGTTCACCCCCGAGACCGCGCTGCAGACCATCCATGAACTCGGCAGTGCCTTCTTCGGAGGCGGACACGACATCATCCTTGCCCGGGACCACTACCTGCCGGGCGCGACCCGCAGCGACCAGATCGTCAGCTCCGGGGAGCTGAGCTGGTCCGACCACCGGCTCTACATCGCCTTCACCGTCGACGCGATGGACCGGCTGTACCGGGCGAACCCCTACGTCCGCTACGTCGCCGCCTTCCAGAACTGGTTGGAGCCCGCCGGGGCCTCCATCGAGCACCTGCACAAGCAGCTGGTGGCCATCGACGAGCACGGCCTGCAGAACGAGACCGAGATCGCCCAGGTGCGCAGCAACCCGAACATGTACAACCAGTGGGCGGTGGACTACGCCGGCCACAACAACCTGATCTTCGCCGAGAACGACCACGCCATCGCCTTCGCCGGCTTCGGCCACCGCTGGCCCACCCTGGAGGTGTTCTCCCGCTCCGGCACGACCGAGCCGTGGCTGATCAGTGACGAGGAGCGGGATGCCGTCGCCGACCTGGTGCACGCCTGCCATGTCGCCGCCGGGCCGCAGATGCCCACCAACGAGGAGTGGCTGCACCGGCCGCTGGACGTGGACGTTCCGATGCCCTGGCGCATCATGATCAAGTGGCGCGACTCCACCATGGCCGGTTTCGAGGGCGGCACGAAGATCTTCATCAACACCCTCAGCCCCGCCAACCTGAAGCGCAAAGTCCTCGCCAGACTGCTGGACGCCCAGGAGGAAGGACGCCTGGCCCCCGGGATCCGTCTCGGCAACGAGGTGGAGTTCCGCCGGAACTCGCTGCGCTACAATCCAACGATCAAGTAGGGCGTCCCCGGCCCCTGTTCCCTGACCTCACTTCGGATATCTGGGCTTCATCTTCTCTCCTCTGACTTTCCCCGCTCGATCTGGCTGTCGTCGCCCCGCCGAATGACCCGGTGTGGTCCGGTATCCGCGAACTTCACCTTGTCAATGACCTCCCGGACGGCGGCGACCAGGTTTACGTGGGTGACTCGGTGCAGATTGAGCAAAGCGGCGAAGCCGACGGCAACCGGCTGGGCACGATCCGGATGGAGTTGCCTACGGACCAGGGAGACTTCGGGTTGACGACGGTGAGGCTCATGGTTGACGAAGGCAGCACTCTGGCCGATCACGACGTTGGTGAAGTCTCCGTACGGCACTTTCCTGATTACCTGGAAGACGCTGCCCCCTCGATCACGCCGGTCGGGGAGTATCCGGGTGTCCTGTCCTCCTGCGGCGACCTGGAGGTCACGCTCAGCGAATATGACCCGCCAGCTCCCGGGACCACAAGCGGCATCATGGGCGTCACCGCGAATGCTCCAGGGATGCGCTTCGACGAGGTCGAGTTCGAACAGCACGACGACAACACCACCACGGTCAGGTTGACCCTGGATTGCGATCCGGAATGACCTCACAGAGGAGGACCTCGAGCGCATCGCGGAATAGCACGATTACACTCGGAGACCATGAGCACACCCGACATCGCAGAATTCGTCGAAAACCACGGCGTGGACCTCTCGTGGGTCGACAGTTTCTACACCTGGATGCACGAGAACCCCGAGCTCAGCGAGCAGGAGGAGCAGACCGCGGCCCATATCCAGTCCCGGCTGGCCCAGCTCGACTGCGAGGTCACCACCGGCATCGGCGGCCACGGCATCACCGCTGTCTGGCGCAACGGCGACGGCCCGGCCGTCCTCTACCGCGCCGACTTCGACGCGCTGCCCGTCACCGAGGACACCGGGGCGTCCTACGCCTCGAAGAACGTCGGCGTGATGCACGCCTGCGGCCACGACGTGCACACCAGTGCCCTGATCGGCCTGTGCGAGATCATGGACACCCGCCGGGACGTCTGGTCCGGCACCTTCATCGCCCTGTTCCAGCCGGCCGAGGAGGTCACCCGCGGTGCCGGCACGATGATCCGGGACGGTCTGGCCGACAAGATTCCCGCCCCACAGGTCTGCCTCGGCCAACACATCATGCCCGGGCCGGTCGGCACCGTGTACTCCGCGCCCGGGCCGGTGATGGCCGCCTGTGACACCCTCACCGTCACCCTGCACGGGGTGTCCTCGCACGCCTCGGCGCCGCACAACTCCATCGACCCGACGTTTCTCGCCGCGATGATCGTGGTGCGGCTGCAGGGCATCGTCGGACGCGAGATCCCCGCCGAGGAGTTCGGGGTGGTCTCTGTGGGCACCCTGTCCGCCGGGCACACGAACAACACCATCCCCGACACCGCCACCCTGGTGCTGAACTGCCGCTTCTACGACACCGACGTCCGGGACCGCACCTATGCGGCGATCGAGCGGGTGATCCAGGCGGAGTGCCTGGCCTCCGGGACACCGAAACCGGCGGATATCGCCTACTCCGCCCGTGGTGAACTCACCGACAACGATCCCGGGGTGCATGAGACGGTGCGTCCGGTCTTCGACGAGGTCTTCGGGGAGGCTTCCGTCGACGCGATGCGGTGGACCGCCTCCGAGGACTTCTCCGAGATCCCCCGGCACTTCGATGTGCCCTACGAGTTCTGGCTCACCGGTTGTACCGACCGGGATTCCTGGGACGCTGCAGTGTCCCAGGGCCGGGTCTCCGACATTCCGGGCAACCACTCCCCCCATTTCCTACCCGCCCCGGGCACCATCGACGCCGCGACCCGCTCGGCGACTGCCGCTGTGCTGGCCTACCTCTGGCGCTGAGACTTACGGTGCTTGTGCGGCCGACAACATCAGGTCGGTTTACTGTCTGCGCCCGCACGCGTCTGTTCCTTCCGATCCAGTACATGCCCGGTCCGTGGCAGGGATGGGCCGAAAAGTGGACTCGGCGGCACCGCGGCGCCCCCACAGTCCAACGGGCTACTGGGCCGGGGTGGTGACCCGGTCATCGGTGCCGCGCCGACTCCCCCTGCGCAGGAAGCTCTCGAAACTCGGCCAGTCCCGCTCCGCCTGCATCGTCCCGCGCAGCAGAGAGTCACGCAACACCTCCACGTTACGTTCGGTGGAGCTCACCGGCTTCTCGTCCTCCGGGAAGTACAGGAACGCCCGACCTGCCCGCTCCAGGGCGTAGAGCCGGTCCATCGTCGCGTTGTAACGGATGTGCCGGGTCGCCATCGCCTCAGCGACTGCCGGATACTTCCGTAGGATGGTCCGCCACATCCGGGTCCGCCCCATCGGCGGCTTCACGTAGCCACGCGGGTGGGTCAGCACGGCGAAGAAGCGGCTGTAGCCGTCTGCCAGTGCGGCATCCAACGGGATCCCGCCGGACGGTCCGAGCGCCCCGTCGACATACGGCACCCCGTCGATGCGCGGCACCGGCATCGCCAGCGGGATCGTGGACGATGCCCGGACCGCCGCCATCAGTTCGCCGGTGGAGGAGACATCCTCACGGCCCCAGTAGACCGGATCACCGTTGTCTGCCCGGGTCGAGCAGATCCGGAACTCCACGTCGCTCTGCAGCGCGCGGGCGAAGTCATAGGGCCTCGGCAGGTCCCGTTCCGGGGCGTCCCCGTAGATGTAGGCGGCGTTGAAGTACCCCTTGCCACGCAGCAGCCAGGTCCAACCGCCGAAGTTGGGGTCGGTGGCGAAGTCCACGAAACTGTGACGCAACCGGTCACGTTCCCCGGTGAGGTAGCTGACCAGGTGCGTGGCACCGGCGGAGACCCCGCCAGCCCAACCGAAACGCACGTCATTCTCCATGAGAACGTCCAGCGCCCCCGTCCCGTAGGACGCTCTCATGCCGCCGCCCTCGAGCAACAGGGCGGTATCACGTGCCTCGATCATCGGATCAGCCTCCTCGTGAGAAAACCTCGCGGTCAACCTGACAGTCAACCTGGCAGTCAAGGAATCCCAACGCCCCCGGACCACCGTCGTTACCTGTCTTGCACCGGGTCAGGGACGTTTACGGTGCCTCGGATCCCAGCAGGTGGACGTGGATCATGTTCGTGTTGCCCTCGGTGCCGGGCGGGGAGCCGGCGACGATGACCACGGCATCCTCGGTGGAGTACTCGTCCTGGGCCAGCAGGATCGAGTCAACCTCCTGCATGATCTCGTCGGTGGTGGAGACCTCGCTGGTGAGGAAGGACTCCGCACCCCAGGTCAACGCCAGCTGGTTCCGGATCTCCTGTCGCGGGGTGAACACCAGCAACGGCAGGTCGGAGCGCAGCCGTGCCACACGGCGGGCGGTGTCACCGGAAGCGGTGAAGGCCACCAGGGCGCGGGCGTTGAGCCGCTCGCCGATGTCCTTCGCGGCGAAGCTGATCACACCACGCTTGGTCCGCGGGATGTGCGACAGCGGGGGAACCTCACCGTCGACCTCGGCGGCGGTGACGATCCGGGACATGGTCTTCACCGTGTCGATCGGGTACTTACCCACGGAGGTCTCACCGGAGAGCATGACCGCGTCCGCACCATCGAGCACCGCATTGGCGACATCCGAGGCCTCGGCACGGGTCGGGCGGGAGTTATCGATCATCGAGTCGAGCATCTGGGTGGCGACGATGACCGGCTTGGCGTTCTCCCGGGCGATCTGGATCGCCCGCTTCTGCACCAGCGGTACCTCCTCCAGCGGGACCTCGACACCGAGGTCACCACGGGCGACCATGACGGCGTCGAAAGCCAGGATGATCGGCTCGAGGGCGTCGACGGCCTCCGGCTTCTCCAGCTTGGCGATGACCGGCACGCGACGGCCGACCTCGTCCATGATCTCATGGACGAGCTCGACGTCGGCCGGGGACCGCACGAAGGACAGGGCGATGACATCCGCCCCCATGGTCAGGGCGAAACGCAGGTCGGCGATGTCCTTCTCGGACAGGGCCGGCACCGAGATGTTCATCCCGGGCAACGAGACACCTTTGTTGTTCGACACCGGGCCGCCCTCGACGACCTCACAGACGACGTCGTTGCCGTCCACTGCCTTGCACACCAGGCCGACCTTGCCGTCGTCGACGAGCAGACGGTCACCGGGGCTGGCGTCCCTGGCGAGCTGCTTGTAGGTCGTCGACACCCGGTCGTGGGTCCCGTCGACGTCATCGACGGTGATGCGGACCTCTTCACCGGTCTCCCAGTAGGTCTTCCCGTCGATGAACCGACCCAGCCGAATCTTCGGGCCCTGCAGGTCGGCGAGCACGCCGACGGAGCGACCGGACGCCTCTGCGGCGGCCCGGACCCATTCGTAGTTCTGCTGGTGGTCGGCGTGTTCACCGTGGGAGAAGTTGAGGCGGGCCACGTTCATGCCCGCATCGACCAGCTCACGGATCTTCTCGGCGGAGGCCACGGCGGGCCCCAGGGTGCATACGATCTTGGTGCGTCTACTCACCTCACCGAGAATAGCCCCGAGGACCGGCCACCGCTACCGTCGGGTGGAGTCTTCGGCGTCCTCGGATGCCGCGGAGGCGCCGTCTGCACTCTCGGTGCCGGTACCGGACGCTGCGGTGCCTGCGGTGTCGTCTGTGCCGTCTGTGCCGGCGGTGTCAGCATCCTCGCCGTCCTCACCCTCCACCGGCGGACCGAAGACATACTCCGGCTCCTCACGGGTGCGATTGCGGGTGACCAGGAACAGTGCTGCCGCCCCGACGAAGACCACCGCGGAGACCACCGTGTTGATGCGGATGTCGCCGAACACCGTCGTCGCCGAATCGGTACGCATCAGCTCGATGAAGAAGCGTCCGAAGGTGTAGCCGGCGACGTAGAGCATGAACACCCGGCCGCCGCCGAGTCGGAACCGCCGGTCCGCCCACACCAGGACCAGCACGATCAACAGGTTCCACAGCAATTCGTAGAGGAACGTCGGCTGCACGGTGGCCAGGACGAAGCCGTCGGAGACCCCGTCCATCTGGTCGATGTTGCCGTCCTCGTCGACGCGTCGATAGATCTCCAAGGCCCACGGGGCGTCCGACTCCCCGCCGTAAAGCTCCTGGTTGAACCAGTTGCCCAGCCGTCCGATCCCCTGGGCGAGCAGGATCGGCGGCGCGACGGCGTCGGCGAAGGGTGCCAGCGGGACCTTCTTGTAGGCCAGCACCGCCCACACGGCCAGACCGCCACCGATGACGGCACCCCAGATTCCCAGACCGCCATTGGTGATCTTGAAGGCGTCAACCCAGTCCCGGCCCTCCCCGAAGTACAGGTGGTTGTCGGTGATGACGTGGTAGATACGTCCACCGACGATACCGGCGGGCACCGCGGCGATGGCGGCGTCGATGACCGTTTCCGCGCGGCCACCACGGCCCACGTAGCGTCGGATGGTCCACCACACGGCCACGACGATGGCGGCGAGGATGCACAGTGCGTAGGCGCGCAGGGTGATCGGACCGAGCTGCCACACGCCCTGCGGCGGGGACGGGATGGCGGCGAGAATCTGGGTGTCCAGCATCAGCGACGCACCCCCGCCTCGAGCTCGGCGGCAAGGGTGTCGAGTGCCTCGACCCCCTGGGCGGCGGCGGTGATCAGCGCGGAGCCGACGATCACCCCGTCCGCGTAGGACGCGATGGCGGCGGCATGGTCGCCGGTCTTCACTCCCAGCCCCACGGCGACCGGCAGGTCGGTGGTAGCCCGGGTGCGCTCCACGAGGTCCCGTGCATCGCCGGAGACATCGTCCTGGGCACCGGTGACGCCCATGTGCGACTGGGCGTAGATGAATCCTCCCCCGGCGTTCACGGTGAGCTCCATACGCTCCGGGGTGGTGGACGGTGCGACGAGGTAGACGTTGTCCAGACCATTGGCCTCACAGGCGGCGGTCCAGCGCTCGGCCTCCTCCGGCAGCAGGTCGGGGATGATCGAGCCGAGACCACCGGCGGCGGCCAGGTCGGCGGCGAACTTCTCCGGCCCGTACTGCAGGATCGGGTTCCAGTAGCTCATGATCACCGCGTTGCCACCGGCCTCGGTGACAGCCTTGATGACGGTGAAGGTGTCACGGACCCGGAAGCCTGCCTCCAGGGCGGTCGTCGCCGCGTCCTGGATGGTGGGCCCGTCCATCATCGGGTCGGTGAACGGGATGCCCACCTCGATGAGGTCGGCACGGCGCGCCAGGGTGGTGGCCAGTTCCACGGACCCCTCGACCGTCGGGTAACCCGCCGGGAAGTAGCCGACGAGGGCGGCACGGCCCTCGGCCTTCGCCGAGGTGAAGATGTCGGACAGTGCGCTCATCAGTTGTTCTCCTCGGTATCGGGGTGCAGGTTGAACCAGTTCGCCGCGGTGTCGACGTCCTTGTCGCCACGCCCGGAGACGTTGACGATGAACACCGGACGCTGTCCCTCACGCTCAGCAGGTAGGCAGCGGGTGCCGTCGGCGTACTCGCGGGCCACCCGGACAGCCAGTGCCACGGCATGGGCTGACTCGATGGCCGGGATGATGCCCTCCGTGCGGGTCAGCAACCGGAAGGCGTCCATCGCCTCGGCATCGGTGACCGGCAGGTACTCGGCGCGGCCCTTGTCGGCCAGGAAAGAGTGCTCCGGGCCGACGCCGGGGTAGTCCAGGCCGGCGGAGATCGAGTGGGACTCAATGATCTGTCCGTCATCGTCCTGCATCAACGCCGCGAAGGAGCCCTGGAAGACACCCTCCTTGCCGACGGTGATCGGTGCGGCGTGGCGTCCGGACTCCACGCCGTCGCCACCGGCCTCGCCTCCGATGATCGCCACCCCCTCGTCCTCGATGAAGGGGTGGAACAGGCCGATGGCGTTGGAGCCGCCGCCGACGCAGGCCATGACGGCGTCCGGCAGGCGTCCGGTCTCGGTGAGGATCTGGGCGCGGGCCTCGACGCCGATAATCCGCTGCAGGTCACGCACCATGGAGGGGAACGGGTGCGGGCCGGCGGCGGTACCGAAGCAGTAGTAGGTGTCCTCGGCGTGGGAGACCCAGTAGCGCATCGCCTCGTTGATGGCGTCCTTCAACGTCGCCGAGCCGATGGTGACCTCCACGACCTCGGCGCCGAGCAGCCGCATCCGGGCGATGTTCAGGGCCTGACGCTTCGCGTCGACCTCGCCCATGTAGATCCGGCAGTTCAGCCCCAGCAGCGCACACGCGGTCGCGGTGGCCACACCGTGCTGGCCGGCACCGGTCTCGGCGATGACATCGGCCTTGCCCATGCGCTTGGCCAGCAGCACCTGGCCCAGCACATTGTTGATCTTGTGCGAGCCGGTGTGGTTGAGGTCCTCGCGCTTGAACCAGACGTCCGCACCGACGGTGTCGGAGAACTTCGCCCCGTAGTACAGCGGGGACGGCCGCCCGGTGTAGGTGCGGTGCAGCTCATCGAGCTCGTCGAGGAAAGCCTGGTCCGCTCGGGCCTTCGCCCAGGAGTCCTGGATCTCCTCGATGACGGCCATCAGCGCCTCGGGTACGTAGCGTCCGCCGTAGTCCCCCCAGTGGCCACGGTCGTCGGACTCGTTGGTCGTCGACGCGGCGATGACCTCCCCTGCGGTCGGCAGGCCGAGCGTGTTCTTGAAGTCGCGGTTGTCGTTCCCGGATGGTGTACTCACACCCGGAAACTGTACCTTACGGTGCCCTACTCCGACCGGAAGGCCGGGTGCTGACCGGCTGCGGCGAGCGACCGGCAGGCCTGACCCGGGTTGGACGAGGTGACCAGCCCCTCGCCCACCAGGATGGCGTTGGCACCAGAGGCGGCGTAGGTCTGCATGTCACTGGCGTTGCGCACACCGGACTCGGCGACCTTGACCACCGAGTCCGGCAGTTGCGGGGCGATCCGGGCGAAGACCCCCGGGTCAACCTCAAGCGTCTTCAGGTTGCGGGCGTTGACGCCGATGACCTTGGCACCGGCGGCGACGGCGCGCTCGGCCTCCTCCTCGGTGTGCACCTCCACCAGGGCGGTCATCCCGAGGGATTCGGTGCGGTCCAGCAGCGCGGTCAACCGGTCCTGGTCCAGGGCGGCGACGATGAGCAGGATGACGTCCGCACCGTGGGCGCGTGCCTCGTGGATTTGGTACGGGGTGGTGGTGAAGTCCTTGCGCAGCAGCGGGATGTCGACGGCGGCACGGACCTTGTCGAAGTCGGCCAGGGAGCCGTGGAAGCGTCGCTCCTCGGTGAGGCAGCTGATCACGGCCGCACCGTTGGTCTCGTAGGCCTTGGCGAGGATCTCCGGCTCGGGGATGTCGGCCAGGTGCCCCTTGGACGGGCTGGCCCGCTTCACCTCGGCGATCACGCTCACCGTCGAGGAATCCGACGAGGACAGGGCAGCCAGCGCGTCCAATGGCTCCGGCGCACTCAAGGCCTGCGCCTTGATGTCCTCGAAGGGTACGGCGGCTTCACGACGGGCGGTGTCCTCCAGGACACCGGCGATGATCGCGTCGAGAATGGTGGGCTGCTCTGCCATGGGTCCTCCTGGTAGCCGAATAGACGGAACTGCTACATGTTATCGCCGGGAGGTGTCAGAACCGGAATCGGGGTCGTCCTCGCCGTGAGGTGCATCACGGTCGGTCGGGTCAACTCCCGCGTCCAGGGCATCCCACATCACCCGACCAGAGTCGGGGTTGTCGTCGAGGTCCTGTTCCACGCCCTCCCGCCGGGCTTCAGGGGTCTCGTACTTGCTGTGCCCCTTGCGCTCTGCACCGGGACGCATGACCATCAGGACACCACCGACGATGCCGGCGGAGGCTCCCAGGAGCAACAGCACCAACGGCCCGGTGTGCACCGAGGCGTCCACCACCGTGGCCCAGTCGGAGATCTCCGTGGGATCGTTCTCCCGTCGGGTCGCCGCCCCACTCGACAGTAGGGAACGGGCGCGTTCCAGATCCGGGTCGGTCGTCAGCAGGGTCACCGCGGCGACCCCGCCCAGCGCCGACAGCGCCGCGGCGATCACGCCGAGGACCCGGCGCACCACCGGACGCACCGCGAAGGACAGGATCAGCATCGCCAGCAGAGCCAGCGCCACCGGTGTGCCGGCCGGGTCCCAGACGGAACCGTTGAGGGTTTCCACCGAGGAACCACTCTTGTCGTCGTCGACGTCCACGGTCAGCCAGGTCATCTGGCCGGCCCCCCACAGCCCGGCGGCGCCGAGCAGGATCAGGAACATGGACAGGGTGCGTCCGGTCAGTCGTCTCACTCGATGGTCTCCATGGTTTCGGCGGCGGCGACGGCGCGGAGCACCGCGAGGGCCTTGTTCCGGGTTTCGTCGTCCTCGGCCTCCGGGTCGGAGTCGGCGACGATGCCGCCACCTGCCTGCACGTACACCGTGCCGTCCTTGTACAGGCCGGTGCGGATTGCGATGGCCTGGTCGGCGTTGCCCGAGAAGTCGAAGTAGCCCACGGTGCCACCGTAGACACCACGGCGGGTGTCCTCCAACTGGTCGATGATCGACAGCGCCGAGGGTTTCGGGGCCCCGGAGAGCGTGCCGGCGGGGAATGTGCCGATGAAGGCATCCACCGCGGTCTTGCCCTCCGCCAGCCGACCGCTGACCCCGGAGACCAGGTGCATGATCGCGCTGTAGCGCTCCACATGCCGGAAGTCGTGGACCTTCACACTGCCGGGCTCACACACCCGTCCGACGTCGTTGCGTCCCAGGTCCACGAGCATCAGGTGCTCGGAGTTCTCCTTCTCATCGTTGACCAGCTCCTTCTCCAGCAGCTGGTCCTCCTCGTAGGTCGCGCCGCGGGGGCGCGAACCGGCGATCGGGAAGGTGGTGACCCGGCCGTCGGAGACCTGCACCAGCGACTCCGGCGAGGAGCCGATGATCTGGAAGGCAGTCTCCGCGAAATCCTCGTCGGGCACGTTGACCAGGAACATGTAGGGGCTGGGGTTGGCGACCCGCAGCATGCGGTAGATGTCGATGCCGGGCACCTGGGTGTCCAGCTCGAAACGCTGGGACAGGACGATCTGGAAGGCGTCACCGGCCAGGATGTGCTCCTTGCACTCCCCGATCCGGCGGATGTGCTCCTCACGGGCGCGCTGGCGGCGCGGCTGCGGGTCCGGGGTGGAGAACATCACCGACGGCAGGTGTTCGTCGGTGGCCAGCCGGTCGGCCATCTCGTCGATCCGGGCGACGGCGTCGTCGTAGGCCTCACGCACCCGCTCATCGGAGCCGTCCCAGTTCACCGCGTTGGCGATCAGCCAGATGGTGCCCTCGTGGTGGTCCACCACCGCGAGGGTGTCGGCGAGCAACTGCACCATGTCTGGGACCTGCAGGTCATCGGTGCAGGTGTCCGGCAGGTCCTCGATGTAGCGGATGATGTCGTGACCCATGTAGCCGACCAGGCCGGAGGTCAGCGTCGGCAGGCCGGGCATCGGCTCGGTGTGCAGCAGTTCCAGGGTCTGCCGGACGACCTCCAACGGGTCTCCCCCGGCCGGAGCGCCCTGCGGCGGGGTACCGATCCAGTGGGCGTCGCCGTCCTTGGCGGTCAGCGCGCACCGGGCGCCGGTACCGATGAAGGTGTGCCGGGACCAGGACTGGCCCGGGGCGGCGGACTCGAAGAGGAAGGTGCCGGGGCGTCCGCCGGCGAGTTTGGTGTAGGCGCTCAGCGCACTCTCTCCGTCGGCGAGCACCTTGCGGACGACCGGGACCACCCGGTTACGGGCGGCGTGGGTGCGGAAGGTCTCGAAACTGGTGACCTCGTAGGGGTTGTGCACGGTCTCTTACTCCTCGAGCAGCAGGTCGGCGTCGAAACAGGTGTTGTCCCCGGTGTGGCAGGCAGCGCCAGTCTGGTCGACGGTGACCAGCAGGGTGTCACCGTCGCAGTCCAGGCGAACTTCGTGGACGTACTGGGTGTGGCCGGAGGTGGCCCCCTTCACCCAGTACTCGGACCGGGAACGCGACCAGTAGGTTCCCTTGCGGGTGGCCAGCGTGTGCGCCAGGGCATGGTCGTCCATCCAGGCGAGCATCAGGACGTCACCGCTGTCCTTGTCCTGCACGATCGCCGGAACCAGGCCGGTGTCCGTGCGGGTCAGGCGTGCGGCGATCGCCGGGTCGAGGACGTAGTCTGCGGGGTCGGCAGGGTCGGCAGAATCGGCAGGGTCAGTCACCGGCGCACCTCGATCCCCTCGGCTGCCATGGCGTCCTTCACCTCATCGAAGGTGACCTCCCCGAAGTGGAAAATCGACGCGGCGAGCACGGCGTCCGCCCCGGCCTCGACCGCCGGCGGGAAGTGCTCCGCGGTGCCGGCACCGCCGGAGGCGATGACCGGGATCGACACGGCCTCGCGTACCAGACGGATCAGCTCCAGGTCGAAGCCGTCCTTGGTGCCGTCGCCGTCCATGGAGTTCAGCAGGATCTCACCCACACCGAGCTCCTCGCCCGTCTTCGCCCATTCGATGGCGTCGAGACCGGCGGACTTCGACCCACCGTGGGTGGTGACCTCGAAGCCGGAGGGCTGCGGGTCACCGTCCGCCGGCACTCGGCGGGCATCGACGGACAGGACGATGCACTGGGCACCGAAGCGGTCGGAGAGCTCACGCAGCAACGCAGGGCGCACGATCGCCGAGGTGTTCACCGACACCTTGTCGGCACCGGCACGCAGCAGCTGGTCGACATCCTCGGCACTGCGCACCCCGCCACCGACGGTGAGCGGGATGAACACCTGGTCGGCAGTGCGGCGCACCACGTCCAGCATGGTGCCGCGGCCGTCCTTCGACGCCGAGACGTCCAGGAAGGTCAGCTCGTCGGCACCCTCGGCGTCGTACCGGGCGGCGAGTTCCACCGGGTCGCCGGCGTCACGCAGGTTGAGGAAGTTGACCCCCTTGACCACCCGGCCGTTGTCGACGTCCAGGCACGGGATGACACGTACTGCGACACTCATCTGATTCCTCCCCGGTCCATGATTTCCTGGGCATTGCGTGCGGCGGTGCCGATCGGCACCGAACGGATGTGTTCGAGCAGGGTGGCGTGCACCTCCGGCTCGCCGGCCACCAGGCCGGAGACACCGGGACGCCACGGGTCACCGTTGAAGTCGGTGACCACGCCACCGGCCTCCCGGACGTGTAGCAGCCCGGCGGCGTTGTCCCACAGGTTCGGGCTGAAGGTGACTGTGCCGCCGAAAACACCGGCGGCGGTGTAGGCCAGGTCGATGCCGCAGGAGCCGGTGACCCGCATGCGCGGGTAGCTGCGTCCGATGGCGTTGAGCATGTCCTGACGGTAGGACACCGGCAGATTACCTCGGCGCTGCGACAGGATCGAGCCGAAGCTGATCTGCGTGATCCCCGGGTCCGAGGGCGGCAGCGGACTGGCCGGGTGCCCGTCGACGAAGAGCCCGTGACCCTTGCTTGCGGTGATGCGCTGGCCGAGCAGCGGCATCTCGGTCACCGACACCACGGCCTCACCGCGGTGCACCAGGGAGACCAGGATGCAGCAGAAGGGGTTGCCGACGGCGTAGTTCGCTGTGCCGTCGATCGGGTCGACGACCCAGCAGGTCTCCGGGAGTTCGTCCAGACCGGGGTTCTTCTCGGCCTCACTGCGGTCACTGCGTTCGCGACGCGGTCCGTCGAGGTCGTCGGCGAGGTCGTCGTTCGGGTTGAAGTCCACCGGGTCGCCCGGGCGCACCACCCCGTACTCCTCACCGTGGACCGGTAGCCCGGTGTACTGGGTCAGCAACGTACGCAGCTGACGCTCCACGGACAGGTCCGCCTCGGTCGCGAAGTCGCCCGGACTCTTCTGCACCGACGGTTTTGCACCGACGGCGGCGGTGAACGTCGCCTCCGCCTCGTCGACCGCGGCCTCAGCGATCGACAGCAGTGCCCGGGTGTCGAGTTCCTCACTCACCGGAATCACCCCCCGGCACCGCGGCAACGGCGGCCAGCGCCTCCTCGAGGGTGAACTTGCCGGCGTACAGCGCCTTGCCCACGATCGCGGAGTCCACGCCCTCGTCGACCACGCCTGCCAGGGCACGCAGGTCGTCCAGGCTGGAAATACCGCCGGACGCGACGACGGGGGCGGAGGTCGCCGCGGCGACGTCGCGCAACAGGTCGATGTTCGGGCCGTTCAGCATGCCGTCGCGGGAGACGTCGGTGACCACGAAACGGGAGCAACCCTGGGAATCGAGGCGCTCGAGGACCTCCCACAGGTCACCGCCGTCGGAGACCCAGCCTCGGCCGCGCAGCCGCCACTCACCGTCGACCTGGCGGGTGTCCAGGCCGATGGCGACGCGGTCGCCGTACTCGCCGATGATCTTCTCGCACCACTCCGGGTTCTCCAGGGCGGCGGTACCGATGTTGACCCGACGGCAGCCGGTGGACAGGGCGCGTTCCAGCGACTCGGTGTCGCGGATGCCGCCGGAGAGCTCCACGTCCACGTCGAGTTTGCCGATGACGTCGTTGAGCAGCTCGAAGTTGCTCCCCTTGCCGAAGGCGGCGTCGAGGTCGACCAGATGTACCCACTCGGCTCCGGCGTTCTGCCAGGCCAGTGCGGCGTCCAGCGGTGCGCCGTAGCTGGTCTCGGTGCCGGCGGCCCCCTGTACCAGGCGCACGGCCTGTCCATCGGCGACGTCGACGGCGGGGAGCAGGGTAAGAGTCATCGGGGTTCCTTAGATGAGATCGAGATGAGGTCTGGGTGGGGTCTAGAGGGTGTCGAGCCAGTTGGAGAGCAGCCGGGCACCGGCGGCACCGGACTTCTCCGGGTGGAACTGGGTGGCCCACAACGGGCCGTTCTCCACCGCAGCGACAAACCGGCAGTCCTCGTGCTGTGCCCACGTCACCGAGGGTGCGGTGGTGTGGCCGTCGGTCTCCAGGTCCCAGGTACGGGCACCGTAGGAGTGCACGAAGTAGTAACGCTCGTCGGGGTCTGCTCCGGCGAACATGGTGCTGTCTTCGGGTACCTCGACAGTATTCCATCCCATGTGGGGAAGCACGGAGGCGCTCAGCTTGGTGATGCTGCCGGGCCATTCCCCGCAGCCCGGTCCGCCGGTTCCCTCGGCACCATAGTCGAACATGATCTGCATGCCGACGCAGATGCCGAACACCGGCCGTCCCCCGGACAGCCGTTCACCGATCATCCGCGGGCCGTTGACTGCCTTCAGCCCCTCCATGCAGGCACTGAAGTTCCCCACCCCGGGGACCAGCAGGCCGTCCGCCTCGAGGACGGTCTTCGGGTCGCTGGTCACGGTGACGACGGCTCCGACGTGCTCGAGGGCACGCTGCGCCGAACGAAGGTTGCCGGATCCGTAGTCCAGGAGCGCCACCGTCGGCGCTGTTGTCTCCACCATGACCGCAGATTCTACTAGGTCGCGGGGTCGTTGCACTGCGTCGGGTACGTCTGGCCCGTTCACTCTCTGCGGTTGAACGTCCGGAATCCGGAATGCCACGTCCACACCGGATGGTCCGTGGGGATCATCCCATCACGTTCCTTCCTGGAACGGGGGTTCTCCAGGTTGAACACAACGGTGCCCCTCACCTGTTCGATGATGGCGTCCATCTCGTTCAGGACGCTGTCCTCCGGATACCGCAGCAATGTCCACCCGTACCTCGCAACGGTGTTGCCTTTCCAGCGGTCCTTGACGAAATCCTCCGGCTTCGCCGACCGTGAGGAATGGTACCGGCGACTGTCGATCTCGATGCAGACCTTCGCCTCCGGGATGACCACGTCGAACCGGTAGCCCAGGACCATGGTGTTCACCTGAATGGTGACATCCACTCCGTCCAGGGCTTTCACGATTCCCCGCAGGGCCATCGCCTCCAGGTCGCTGGCGGTCCCGACGACCAATCCGTCGATGAGGTCGGTCGCAGGACCGCGGTAGCGTGGCGGAAGTTGTGCCAGGTCCGCTGCGAGCTGCTCTGATCCCCTGATCCCGTTGTAGGCCCTGGCCAGGAACTGACGGAGTCTGTCTCGACCAAGCTCCGGGCAGTGCACCGCGGTCTCGATCGCCGACGTTGCGGGGACCGAGTTGACCAGTCTCACGTGTGAAGATGCAGTGGCTGTCATCGTGAGTAGTCTGCCCCCTTTGGTGCTCTTCCCCCGGGGAACTTTCGCGAGTGCCGGCCAGCGCATCGCGGTGATCCCCCAGAGAAATGCGGCGGTAGGTCCTACGTAGTGCAGCCCTGGACAGTTCCAGGCCAGCATGTGGAGGATCCTCCGATCGTCCGGTTCCTCTCGGCAGTACAGTCCCCGCTCCACGCGGTGGAGCTTCTTCTCGGCCACCGCCGTCGCGATGTCCTGTGTCGTCATACCGATCGCACGCAGTTCCCTGGTGCGCCAGTACATGCGGTCGCTGATGTCAGTCACGGATCCCCCCGAGGAGTCGGGTTTTGTGTCAGGACGCGCCCCCTGGTCGCGTCGTTGCGACCGATTCTACGTTGTCTGGGCTCCGGCCGTCCTTCGGTTGTTCTTCGGGTCTCATTTTTCGCGATTCGATGGCACGTATTCACGAAAAGTGAGACCCGAAGAGCGAAGACAGCTGAACGCAGACCGAAGAACGCAGGTCGTCCTGCTCAACTCACTGTCCGGAACGCAGCTGGCGCAACCGGGTCCGGATGTTGTCGTGTTCAGCCACCCGGTGCTTACCCATCACCCGGTCGCCGGCCAGCGTCACGGTGCCGATGGAGACCAGCCCGGCGCCGACGAGGAACGCCCCGCCGTAGCCGGTGGAGGATGCCGTGACACCCAGCACGGAGGAACCGGCACCGGTGCCGGTGTCGAAGGACATGTTCCACACCGCGGACGCCTCGGACACCCGCTCCTTCGGCATGCGGGCGAACATCATCAGCAGGGTCTCGGACTGCACCGCGCCGAAGCCCAGGCCGAAGACGGCGGCCACGGCCAGGACGGCCATAACCAGGACCGCCCCCTCTGGTCTGACCTGCAGAAGCAGGGTCATCCCTGCCATTCCCCCGGCACAGAACAGGGACGCCCAGACGACGACATGCCCGGGTTCGCCGACCCGGTCCGACCACCACCCGGAGATCGTCCGGCCCAGCATCTGACCGGCGCCGATGACCGCCAGAGTGATCCCGGCCAGTGTCGCAGCCGCTCCCTGGTCGATCTCCCCTACCGAAGGTGCGGTGAAGGAGGAGAAGGCACCGAAGCCCATCGCGGCGGTACACAGCCCCACCACCGGGACCAGCGCCAGCTTCCACAGCGGGACGTGAACCTCTCCCCCGGCATCTCCGGTGCGCACCACCGAGGCAACGGCCGCCTTGAGCTTGGGCACTCCGGTAGCGCCCACCGCACCGATCAGACCGCAGACGGTGGCGATGATGTAGACGACGTTTCCGGCGCTGCTGTACAACGGCAACCCCACACTGAAACCGATGATCTCGGCCAGGCCGATCGCCGCGCCGAAGAAGGCGTTCGCCCGTCCCAGTTTCTTCGGTGGCACCAGCTCAGCGAGCAGGGCTGCTTGGGCCACGGTGACGGCACCGAATCCCACGCCGCGGATCGCGGAGACCGCCAGCACCATCGTCGACCCACCGTCGATGAGGTACAGCACCGAGGGCACCCCGAGCAGCAGGGCACCGCCGACCAGGACCGGCACATAGCCGAGTCCACGGAGCACCCTGGGCACGAAGGCCTGGGTGATGACGGTGGCGAGCATGAAGACGCCGGTCGCCAGGCCGGCGAGGGTCTCCCCGTACCCGGCGTCGAGCATGTCCACCGGGATCACGGCGAGCAGCATCGACCAACCGAGGAAGGCCATGAAGGTGCTCAGCAGGACAAGGGGGAAGCCCTTGACCTTGAGGAGCGCCAAGGCTGAGTCGGACTGATTCACCGTCGGGCTCACAGAGTCCCCTTGGTGGACGGCACCCCCGTCACCCGTGGATCAGATTCGACGGCGGCGCGCAGTGCACGGGCGACGGCCTTGTACTCGGCTTCGGTGATGTGGTGCGGGTCGCGGCCGTAGAGGCAGCGTACGTGCAGGGCGATGCGGGCGTTGTACGCCAGCGTCTCGAAGAAGTGCTGGTTGATCACGGTGGCGTAGTGGCCGCCGATGATGGTGGTCAGCATGGTGTCCGGCTCCCCGGTGCCCACGAAGTAGGGACGGCCCGAGACGTCCACCACGGCCTGGGCCAGGGTCTCGTCCATCGGGATGTAGGAGTCGGCGAAGCGCCGGATGCCCTTCTTGTCGCCGAGTGCCTCGGCGATGGCCTGGCCGAGCACGATGGCGGTGTCCTCCACCGTGTGGTGGGCGTCGACCTCGATGTCACCCTCGGCGTGCACGGTCAGGTCGAAGCAGCCGTGGGAGCCGAAGGCGGTGAGCATGTGGTCGAAGAAGGGCAGGCCGGTGGCGATGTCGGTCGTCCCTGTGCCGTCGAGATCGATCTCGACGGTGATCGAGGACTCCTTGGTCGCCCGCTCGATGCGTGCTACGCGGTTGCTCACGTGTGTTCTCCCATGATCTTGTCTGCTGCAGCGAGGAAGGCGTCGTTCTCCGCCGGAGTTCCCACGGTCATCCGCAGGTGGCCGGGGACGCCGACGTCCCGGATCAGGACGTCCAGGTCGAGGAACCTCTGCCAGGTCTCGTGAGCATCTGCGCTTGCAGGTGCCCGGAAGAAGATGAAGTTGGACTCGCTCGGGACCACATCGTATCCCAGGTCGCCGAGCGCCGCGACCACCCGGATGCGTTCGGAGCGCAGCACGGCGACGGTCGCGAGCGTCTCATCGGCGTGGCGAAGTGCGACGGTGGCGGCGGCCTGCGACAGGGTCGACAGGTGGTACGGCAGGCGCACCAGCATGACCGCCTCGATGAACGCCGGGGATGCCACGAAGTAGCCGAGGCGCCCTCCGGCGAAGTCGAAAGCCTTGGACATGGTGCGCGAGACCACCAGGGTGGCCGGGTAGTCGGCGAGCAGCCGGGTGGCGCTGGGTTCGTCGGAGAATTCGGCGTAGGCCTCATCGACGATCACCACGGCGCCGATCTCGCGGGCAGCCTCGATGAGTCGGCGAAGGTCGTCCACCGTGGTCACCCCACCGGTGGGGTTGTTCGGGGTGGTGACGAAGACGATGTTCGGACGCTTCTCCCCGATCGCCGCGACGGCGGCGTCGATGTCGATGTCGAAGTTCTCGCCGGCGCCGGAGAGACGCGGCACATCGATGAACTCGGTCTGGGTGCCGGACGCCAGGATCGGGTGCATCGAGTAGCTCGGGGTGAAGCCGAGTACGCTGCGACCCGGCCCGCCGAAGGCCTGCAACAGCTGCTGGAGCACCTCGTTGGAGCCGTTGGCCGCCCAGACGTTGTCGCGGGTGACCTCGACGCCGGTCTGGCGGGAGACGTAGGACGCCAGCTCATCGCGCAGCTCGACGCTGTCGCGCTCCGGGTAGCGGTTGAGGGTGGCCCCCAGCCGCCGGACCTCGACGACGAGGTCCTCGACGAGCCCCTCACTGGGCGGGTAGGGGTTCTCGTTGGTGTTGAGCTGGTTGGTGACGGTGAGCTGCGGGGCACCGTAGGCGGACTTGCCCTGCAGTTCAGGACGCAACGGCAGGTCGGCCAGGGTCAGGTCGTTCTGCTCTGTCACTGCTGGTCTCCGTTCTCGAATCGGGCCTTCACTGCCTCGCCGTGGGCGGGCAGGCGTTCGGCGTCGGCCAGGGCGATAACCGTGTCGGCGACATCCTTCAGGGCGTTACGGTCGTAGTTGATGACGTCGACGTGCTTGAGAAAGGTGTGGGTGGACAGGCCTGAGGAGTGTCGGGCTGTGCCGGAGGTCGGCAGCACGTGGTTGGAGCCGGCGGCGTAGTCGCCCAGCGGCACCGGTGAGTAGTGGCCGACGAAGATGGCGCCGGCGTTGGTGATGCGGGCGGCCACCTTGGCGGAGTCTGCGGTCTGCACCTCGAGGTGCTCGGCGGCGTAGGCGTCGGCGACGCGGACAGCCCCGTCAAGGTCGTCGGTGAGGATGATCGCGGACTGCTCGCCGGTGAGCGCTTCGGCCACCCGGTCGGAGTTCATGGTCACCTGGTAGCGCTCGGCGACCTCCCGCTCGACGGCATCGGCGAGCTCGGCGGAGTCGGTGATCAGTACCGAGGCGGCCATCGGGTCGTGCTCGGCCTGGCTGATCAGGTCGTAGGCCACGGCCACGGCATCGGCGGTCTCGTCGGCGAGCACGGCGATCTCGGTGGGGCCGGCCTCGGAGTCGATGCCGACCACCGAGCGGCACAGTCGCTTGGCGGCGGTGACGTAGATGTTGCCCGGGCCGGTGATCATGTCGACCGGCTCGAGGGTGGCCTGCTCGCTGCCGTCACCGCTGTCGCCGTAAGCCATCAGGGCCACGGCCTGGGCGCCACCGACGGCCCAGACCTCGTCGACACCGAGCAGGGAGCAGGCGGCGAGGATGGTGGGGTGCGGCCAGCCGCCGAAGTCGGCCTGCGGCGGGGAACTGACCACCAGCGAGCCGACACCGGCCTCCTGGGCGGGCACGACGTTCATGATCACCGAGGAGGGGTAGACGGCCTTACCGCCGGGCACGTACAGACCCACCCGGTTCACCGGGATCCACCGCTCGGACACGGTGCCGCCGGGTGCGACCTCGACAGAGGCGTTCTGCGGGACCTGGGTGGCGTGGAAGGTGCGCACCCGGGAGATCGCGTCGGTGATCGCCTCGGTGATCTTCGGGTCCAGGTCGCGGGCCGCGGCTTCGATGACCTCGGCGGGCACGCGGACGGAGTCCGGACGCACAGAATCGAAGTTCTCGCCATATTCCAGGGCTGCCTCGGCACCGCGGTTGCGCACCGCCTCGACCACCGGGGTCACCGCCCCGAGGACATGGTCGATGTCCGTTCCTCCACGGGGCAGGATGCGGCGGAGTTCGGCGGTCGTGAGGGTCTGTCCCCTCAGGTCCAGGCGCGAGAGCATGGCGGGTGATCTTCTCCAGGGGTCGTCGGGTATCGTTAACTGATTCTAGCCAGTACAGGACTGAAGAAAGGACGGAGGGTCTCCCGTGGCATCACAGTTGTCTCTCGCCGAACTGCTGCAGGCGTCTGCCGACGCTGCCACGGCCGGCGACCACACCACGGCCTGGCGGCTGACCAGTGAGTTCGGTACGCGGCACTGGGTGGACGAGGCCCCGGAGGTCACTGAGGGCACTGAAGGCACTCCGGCCCACCTGGTCACCGAGTTCCATGTGCTGCGTGCCGCGGTAGCCGACCGCCTGGAGCTGCACGCCGAGGCCGCCGAGGCGGTCCACGCCTGGCGGTCTCGTGCCACCGAGACCGGCGACCATGCCTCAGCTGTGCTGGCATCCTCGGCATTGTGCCTCGTGGCGATGGTCGTGGAGTCCGACAACGCCCCGTTGGAGTCCTTGGCCCCCTCCGAGGCCCTGCTGGCCGACCTGCGGGACGCCCTGCGCACCTACTCCCCTGCTGGGGCCACTACCGGTGAATCCCTCACCCGCCATGAGTCGATGTGCCTGTCGTTGGCGGCGATGGGTGGACTGACCTGTGCGACCTCACTGGAGTCCCCGCTGCGGGAGACCTTCCGGACGCTCGCCGAGAAGTTCACCGCCCCGTCCACCTCCTCGGCGACCAACGACCGGATCCTGACCCGGGCCCAGCAGCTCCACGCCGACGGCGAGATCGCCGCGGCGAAGGAACTCGTCGTCGCCCTCCTCGATGCCGAGTCCCCGACCACCCGCTACGAGGCCCACGACCTGATGGGCTACTTCGCGCTGACCGCCGAGGACAATGATTCGGTGCTGGAGCACTGGCGGACCTGTGCAGAGATCGCCCTGGAGCTCGGCGCCCCGCTGGAGGGTGTCCACCGGGCGGAGCAGGCCTGCCAGCTCCTCAACGCCGAGGGTGACTACACCGCCGCCTACGACCTGGCCTGCCGTTATGACGAGGCATGCACCGGCGCCCCGGTGTCACCGGCGCTGCTGAACCTGCAGGCGGTACGGGCCCGGGCCGCCCTCGGGGTCGGGAACCTCGACGAGGCCCGCCGGTTGGCAGAGGCCACCGCCGACTGGTCGATGCTCACCCCCGACGCCGAGCGGACGCTGGCATGTCTGACCATGGCCTCTGTCGCGGCGTCCTCCGCCGGTGACCATGTCGGCACCGCCGCCCTGCTGGAGCGCAGCTGCGTGCTCTACCTGGAGCTGGGCCGTCCACTGGCTGCCTCGCAGTCGCTGCGCACCGCCGCCCGGGAACAGCTCAACGCCGAGGCCACCTCCCGGGCGATCGAACTGATGGAGCGCGCGCGGGTGATCCTGGAGGACGCCGAACGGGCGCAGGACGAACCGATGCTCAGCTGGCACCTCGGCGACTGGAACGAGGACATGTCGACGATCTGGGAGGAGGCCGGTCGCGAGGACCTGGCCCTGGAGTACGCCACCCGGGCCGCCCAGTCCTTCACCGATGCCCAGGATCACAGCAGTGCCGCGCTGAACTGGGTGGCTGCGGCGTCCCTGCACCTGGAGCGTGGCGAGGACACCCGCTGCGACATCGCCCTGGACCGTGCCCACGGCGAGCTGCTGCTGGTGCCCGAGGAAGTTCCCGAGGAGACCGACGGTGATGTCGGTGATGTCGGTGCCTCCGGGAGCCCGGCGTGGCAGGCGTACCACGAGCTGCGGCACCTGCGGGGCAATTAGCCGGCTATCGGCTGAACGCCTCGTCCGGGGAGAAGAGTGCGCACGCCCAGTAGGTGATTGCCGCGGCCGCCGGTGCAGCCAGGTAGCCGATGGCACCGGAGATGTGCGCCATGATCGACAGATTGTCCCCCGGGGACACGTCCCCCTCGACACTGTCGCCGCCGATCGCGTCGGCCAGGGAGTTCCCGAGGAGCAGGAACACCGCCGACCCGACCAGGGCCAGGGCGATGACCACCAGCATCGCGACCGGGCCGCGCAGCGCTGGGGTGCGCCAGAAGGCCCAGGCACCGAGCAACCCACCGAGCAGTCCGGTCACCACGGCGTAGACGGCGAAGGCCTCGAACGGCGCACCGGTGCTGGACGGGTCGACCACCACGCCACCGCGGTCGGAGACCACCGCGGTCACCGCCGGACGCCACCACCCCCACAGAGCCCCGGCGACGCCGAAGACCACGAGGAAGACGGTGACGGTCTTGGCCGCCTGGTTCAGGACGGGGGATGTCATGCGCTGGCGCAGGTCTTCCAGGCGCCATCCTCACGCACGTAGGTCACCAGCTCGGTCTTTCGGTTGCCGCCGAGAGTACGGTCGACGTTCGCCGTCGCCCGGTCACCCTGGACCTGAATGTCGTTGACGCCGTGGACGTCGGGGATGTTGCCCTGACCGCCGGCGACCTCGCTCCACATTTCGTTCTCCTTGCGTGCCTCACCGATCTGCTCGCGGTAGGAGTCGCGTCCACCCAGGCGGTCGATGTCGGCGGTGCAGGTGTTGTCGTAGACGTACTGCATGTAGTCGGCGTACGGACGGTCACCGGCCAACCCCTCGGAGACCGCGCGGATCTGCGCGGCGTCGCCCTCGGATGCGGCGGGGGCGCTACGCTGCTCCGGCTCGTCCTCGCGCTGGGCCTCTGGGTCCTGCTCAGGGTCCTGATCCTCGGGAGTCTCCGGCTCAGTTTCCGGGGCGGACTCGCTGGCCGACGGGGTCTCCGACTCCTCGCTCTGCGTGGTGCTGGTCGTCGTGTGCCCCGTTGTCGCCGAGGCCGAGGTGGTTTCCACGTCCCCGTCGGAGTCCGACCCGCAGGCGGCGAGTCCGAGCGCGCTGACCATCATGGCGGCCAGTGCTGCCCGGCGAACACCCCTAGCGTTCCCACGTCGAGTCATTGATGGTTCCCTTCTGGTCGGACGGTAGACGTTACGACACTACATCGTTTCGTGGCCCGTCCACGTTAGCAGCAGCACGTACACTTGAGCACCGTGGTCACTGCACATCTGAACCGGGAACGTATCCTCACCGCGGCGTTCGAGATCCTCGACGAATACGGCCTCGGCGACCTGACGATGCGTCGGCTCGCCCGGCACCTGGACGTCGCCCCTGGTGCCCTGTACTGGCATTTCCCCAATAAGCAGGAGCTCCTCGGCGGCATCAGCGACCGGATCCTCGGTGAGGACGGGGCGGGGGACGACGCCGCCGAAGCGGCACCAACCTCGGACATTGCCGATTGGCGCACCGTCGCCCACGCCGTCGCGGCGACCCTGCTGGACCGGCTGCTGTCCACCCGCGACGGTGCCGAGATCGTCTCGGCCGCACTAGCGTCCGGCACCGCCACGGTGGATCCCGCCGAGCGGCTCACCGCCGCACTGCAGGACGCTCCGGACGCCGGGCTGGCCGGCTGGGTGCTGACCCGCTACCTGCTGGGGGCGGCCACCGACCTGCAGACCGCCGTCGCCGCCGGTGCTGAGCCCCGCCCGGTGGCACACGTGATGGCGGGTGTGGATCTCGTGCTGGGTGGAATCCCGACCGAGCCCACCGGCTAGGATCGGGGATTATGAACAGCGTCACCGCCCACGGGTCCACCGTCGAGATCACCACCGCCAGGGTCACGGTCCGCCGCGGGGCCATGGCCCAGAACCTGCTGCCTGCGGTGCTGGAGGTGCCCGCCGAGCAGCTGCGTGGCTGGTACCACCAGTCCCCCACGCCGACCTCGCCGGGCTGGATCCAGTTCAGTCTCGCCGATGCCCCGGAGGGATCCGTCGAGCGTCCGGTACGGGGTTTCCCGGCGACTCGCGGGGCGGCGAATATCGTCGTCTTCGCCCCGGGCCAGGACACGGAGTATTCCGCGGTCCACCAGACACTGGTGAACCTCCAGGCCGGATACCCGCTGGACGACATCACCGTCACCCCGGACCACGCGGACAGCGCTGAGACCCCGGCCGATGCCGGCACCGACAAGACAAACTCGTCCGCCGCCGCCAGCGCGTCCGGCAAACCCCTCACCGGCAACGCCGCCCCCGTCGAGCAGGACGCCCTGTTCGCCGTCGAGGACAAGCCCGCCCCCAAGCGCGGAAACTGGCGGGCGGTCGCCACCCCGGACACCATCCCGGAGCCGAACGCCGAGGCCGACGCCAACAACCCGGTCTTCGGCCAGAACGTCACCGTCACCGGCGACTTCGCCCCCTATGAGAAGGGTGAGGTGTGGGACATGATCGCTGAGGCCGGTGGCACGGTCGGCAAGAATGTCACCAAGAAGACCACCCTGCTGGTCATCGGCGAGTGGAACTCGGTGACCAGCAAGGAGAAGCGTGCCCGGGAGCTCAAGGAGAAGGGCCAGGAGATCATGCTGTGGACCTTCGACGAGTTCCTCGCCGCGCTCGGCAAGTCACGTCGTCCGGATCTCGAGGACGTCAAGGGAACCTCAGCACCTTTCTGAGGCGTCTATAGAAGGTATGAGCCTTCTTCCGCCGAAACTGCACCTGCGCATCATCGCCGAGGTGCCCGACCCCTACGAGCCGACCTCCCCAGTCAGCATCCCGTTGGGGGCCGGACTGTGCGCCACCGTGCTCGACGGGGACACCGCGGTAACCACCGGTGACCTCGAGACCCTGTCCGCCACGGCCAGCAGGTTGTGGCAGGACGCAGCCTCCGCCATGCTCACCACTCTCGGCGACCTGACTGCCGCCCACGGCACCGCGCTGCGCCACCGTGATCTCGGCGACGGGGTCCGCGAGATCGCCGTCGTCGACGAGGTGTTCCCCGCCGCCGGGCTGATCGCCCATCCCCTGCTCGCCACCCCGACTCACCGAATGCTGTCTGCCCTGGCCGACTACCGGGCTCCGTCCGGTGGTGCTCTGGTGGTCACCCTCGACCAGCGGTTGCTGGTGACCTCCACCGGGCAGCTCCCGGAGGGCCATGGGGAACTGTTGTCACCGCCGCTGGACATGTCTGCCGGGTACTGCCGTGAGGTCAGGCTAGAGTCGGTGCCATGAGTACCAGTGCCCTGCGCGACTTCGACAACTGGTTGGCCGCCCATCCCACGGTGGTCACCGACGTGAGTGAGGTCGTCTCCGAGGAGCTTTCGGACGCCGGCATCAACTTCGACCAGGTGTCGGTGCGGATCAAGAACCGGGGCAGCTACCTGCGTAAACTCCGCGACAAAGAGCACCCGGACTACCGCGACTTCGCCTCCGCGCACGATGTGCTCGGGGTGCGGGTGACGGTGTTCACCACCTCGGAGATCCCATTGCTCGTCGGGGTGATGCGGGGCATGTTCGACGTGCACTCGGTGACGGACAAGACCGCCCAGACCGCGGCACAGGGCCTGTTCGGCTATGCCTCTCGCCACGTCATCGCCGCCATCGACGGTTCCATCCTGCCGGAGTTGCGCGAGTACGACGGCCGGCTGATCGAGGTGCAGCTACGCACCGTGCTGCAGCACGCGTGGGCGGAGTTCGAGCATGATGTGCGCTACAAGAACCCCGGCTATGAGCTCACCCCGGAAGTGCACCGGGCGTTCACCCTGGCCGCCGGGTTGATCGAGGTCGCCGACCAGCAGTTCGACATGATCGCCCGGACCACCACCGGCCACGACTCCTCCACCGAGGACACGGAACTGACCGCGGCGACGCTGCCGGGCGTGCTCACCATGATCGTCGGTTCGGGGTACCCGATGTCGAAAGCTGAGTACTACGGTTTCGCCATCGACATGCTCGCCGCCAATGGTGTGACGACCATCGGCGAGCTCGAGACGCTGTGCGACCCGGAGACATTGGAGGGGTTGAAGGACGTGATGGGTTTCGGTTACCCGCCCGGACAGGTCCGTCTCGTCGATGACCTGCTGCTGTACACCTACGGCCGCGATCACATCCGACGTACCGTCCACATCGGGGACCACCCCGAATCCCGACCCGGCCGCCTCGGAAACCGCTGGCAGCGGATGGGTCAGAAGCAGAAAAACTAGACAGCTCCAGACAGCGCTAAACGGGGCCAGACAGCGCTAATCCATGCCCCGCAGCTTGTCGAGCTGCCGGCGTTCCCGTTTCGTAGGACGCCCCGCGCCCCGGTCCCGTCGCGGGATCGACGCCAGGATCTCCTTCGACGGTGGCGGCGGGGAATGGTCGATGTAGCACTCCCGGGCCCGCGGTGCCCCGACCCGCTTCGTCACCAGGTCGGTGACCTCGTAGACGTACTCGCGGTGGTTCACCCAGGCGCGCACCCGGTCACCGACCGCCACGGTCTGCGCCGGTTTCACCGTGGCGTCGTTGAGCTTGACATGGCCGGCCTTGCAGGCAGCGGCCGCCGCCGAGCGGGTCTTGAACAGGCGCACCGACCATACCCACGCATCGATCCTGGCAGTGCCACCAGTGCCACCAGTGCCACCGCTCATCAGTGGCTCACCACTGGTCCTTGTGGTTGACGACCTCCCGCACCTTCACCGCGTTGTAGCCGAGAACGACCACGGCAACAATGGCGATGGTGAGGAAAAGCCCGGTGGCCGAGGTCAGCAATGCGAGGACACCACCTGCCACCGCGACACCTCCGGCGATCTGGATGGACCTGGAGCGCTTACGGACCTCCGCCTTGCGGCGGGCGACGGGATTGTCGGAGTAGTTGTCCATTGTCATGGTTCCAGACTACCGCAGCGCCCCCACCGTCGGAGAAGAGTCCGCCCACCGCATCCCGGCTCTGCCAGGTTCAACTCCACCTCCCGTCAATTCGCTGATCAGTGCCGTCGGGTCCTCACCCGGCGGCATTGACAGGGTCAGGGTGACACTCGCCCCGTAGTCGGCGGTCACGTCCACCCCACGGCCACGCACCTCGGCCTCGACCTTGCCGGCGACAGCATGATCGAGGTCCACCGTCCACAGCTCCCGAGGCTGACGGGTGACCACCGGCAACACCTTCAGCACCGCGCGGGTGGCGTCTTGGTAGGCGCGTACCAGTCCACCGGTGCCGAGCTTGACCCCGCCGAAGTAGCGCACGACCACCACCGCGATGTCCTGCAATCCGGTGCCCCGCAGCATCTCCAGCATTGGCTGGCCGGCGGTACCGGCCGGTTCCCCGTCATCGCTGGAGCGCTCCACCGGGTTCGCCGCATCGACGTGCAGGATATAGGCACTGCAGTGGTGGCGGGCGTCTGGGTAAGACGCCCGGACCGATGCCAGGAAATCCCGGGTGGCGTCCTCGTCGGTGACCCGGGCGGCGCAGGCGATGAACCGGGAGCGCTTCTCCTCGGTCTCCGCGCTGACCCACCCCGTGGGGACGTCAGCCGGCCGCCGGTACGCCGCGTCCGCCATTTAGCCCAGCACCCCGGCCCAGGTCGAGGCCTTGAGATCCCCCATCAGGCTGGAAGTCCGGGACACCCGGAGTGCCGAGGGCAGCATGTACTGCAGTTCTTCGTCACCGTCGGTGAGGGTTAGGTAGACGTCCGAGTCGCCCTTGTTGTTGTGCAGGACGGCCTTGAGCCGGTCCATGTTGTCCGGGGTGGCCTGGTCGACCCGCATACGCAGCCGCAGCGGGGCGCCGGAACCGGCACCGACGGACAGCTCGGCGAGTTTCAGGTCATTGCAGAACAGGCTGGTGCGGTCGTCGCGGATGCTCACCTCGGCCTGGGCGAGGATGATGTTGTCCTCGGCGATCATCGGGGCGACCATCGAGTAGGTGCGGGAGAAGCACAGCAGCTCGATCTGCGCGCCGTGCTGGTCCTCCACGGTGACGATCGCCCAGGGGTTGCCCTTCTTGTCGACCCGTCGGTCGACACCGGAGATGATGCCGCCGACCTTGATGGCCCGCTTGTCCTGCAACTCACCGGAGAGCACCGTGGTCAGCGGGGTGTCGATCTGGGAGTCCAGGGACGCCTCGAAACCGTCCAGCGGGTGCCCGGAGACGTAGAGGCCCAGCATCTCCTTCTCCAGGGTCAGCTCGTGCTTGCGCTCCCAGTGCTGGTCAGGGACCTCGACCTTGAAGGCCGCGGCGGCGTCTTCGACGCCGTCCATGTCGTCGAGGCCGGCGAAGAGGTCGAACTGACCGCGGGCGGCGGCCTTCTTGGTGGAGGTCACCGAGTCCACGGCGTCCTCGAAGACCAGCATCAGGCCCTTACGGGGATGACCGAGGGAGTCGAAGGCACCGGCCTTGATCAATGACTCGGTGACACGCTTGTTGCAGGCGGTGGCGTCAATCTTGTCGAGGTAGTCGGAGAAGTCGGCGAAGGCGTCCTTCTCCTTACGGGTGGCGACGATGGAGTCGACAACGTCCTCGCCGACGTTGCGCACCGCACCCAGTCCGAAGCGGATGTCCTCGCCGACCGGCTTGAAGGTGAAGTCGGACTCGTTGACGTCCGGGGACAGCACGTTGATGCCGAGGTGACGGCAGTCGGCGAGGTAGATCGCGGACTTGTCCTTCTTGTCCGCCACCGAGGTCAGCAGGGCGGCCATGTACTCGGCGGTGTAGTGCTCCTTGAGGTAGGCGGTCCAGAAGCTGACCAGGCCGTAGCCGGCGGCGTGCGACTTGTTGAACGCGTAGCCGGCGAAGGGCAGGATCGTGTCCCACAGGGTCTGGATCGCCTCGCTGCCGAATCCGTTCTCCTTCATGCCTGCCTCGAAGTTCTCGAACTCCTTGGCCAGCACCTCCGGCTTCTTCTTACCCATGGCCTTACGGAAACCATCGGCCTGACCGGCGGTGTAGTTCGCGACCTTCTGCGAGATCCTCATGATCTGCTCCTGGTACACGATCAGGCCGTAGGTTTCCTCGAGGATCTCCTCCAGTGCCTCGGCGAGCTCCGGGTGGATCGGCTCGATCGGCTTGCGCCCGTTCTTACGGTCGGCGTACTCCCAGTGCGCGCCCACACCCATCGGGCCCGGGCGGTACAGGGCGAGCGCGGCGACGATGTCGTTGAAGCCGGTGGGTTTCATCCGCTTCAGCAGTTCCTGCATGCCACCGGAGTCCAGCTGGAAGATGCCCAGGGTGTCGCCGCGGGCCAGCAGCTCATAGGCTGCCGAGTCCTCGGTGGTAAGGCTCTCCAGGTCGAGGTCCTCGTCCCGGTTCTTCTTGATGTTCTCGATGCAGTCGCCGATGACGGTGAGGTTGCGCAGCCCCAGGAAGTCCATCTTCAGCAGGCCGATGGCCTCGCAGGCCGGGTAGGGCCAGCCGGTGATGATCGCACCGTCCTGCTGCCGCTTCCACATCGGGATGTGGTCGAGCAGCGGGACGGACGCCATGATCACCGCACAGGCGTGGACGCCGGCCTGACGCACCACGCCCTCCAGGCCGAGGGCGTCGTCGTAGATCTCCTTGACCACCGGGTCGGTCTCGATGAGGGTACGGATCTCCGCGGCCTCCGCATAGCGGTCGTGGTTGGGGTCCATGATGCCGGACAGCGGGATGTCCTTGGCTGCTTGCGCCGGCGGCAGGGTCTTGGTGATCCGGTCGGCAATCTGGAAGCCGGGCTGGCCGTGGTGGGCACGGGCGGCGTCCTTGAGTGCCTGCTTGGTCTTCACCGTGCCGAAAGTGATCACCTGGGCGACTTTGTCCTGGCCCCAGTTGTCGGCGGCGTAGCGGATCATCTCGCCACGGCGGCGGTCATCGAAGTCGATATCGATATCCGGTGCCGAGGGACGTTCCGGGTTGAGGAACCGCTCGAACATCAGCCCGTGCTCGATCGGGTCGATGTTGGTGATCGTCAGCGCATAGGCCACCAGCGCACCGGCGGCGGAACCACGGCCCGGACCGACACGGATGCCGATGGAGCGGGCGTACTTGATCAGGTCGGCGACGACGAGGAAGTAGGACGGGTAGCCCTTGATGTCGATGACGTCGATCTCGTACTCGGCACGGTCGAGGTACTCCTGGGGCACCTCCCCGCCGTTGAAGCGTTCGATGAGCCCCTCCTGGACCTCGTGGCGCAGCCAGGTGGTCGGGGTGTGGCCCTCCGGCACGTCGTAGTTCGGCATGCGGTCGTGGGTGTGCTCCTCCCACAGCTCGCCGTAGTCCTGGACGCGCTCGGCGATCCACAGGGTGTTGTCACAGCCGTCGGGGACGATCGGGTCCCAGTACTCGCGCAGCATCTCGGCGGGCTTGATGTAGTAGCCGTCGCCGGAGAAGGCGAAGCGCCGGCCGCCGTTGTCCAGGGTGGGCTCGTCCATCGTCGCACCGGTCTGCACGCACAGCATGACCTCGTGCGGCTTGGCCTGCTTCTGCAGCACGTAGTGGCAGTCGTTGGTGACCAGGGGCGGCAGTTCCAGCCGCCTGCCGATCTCCAGAAGATCGTCACGGACCCGCTTCTCGATGTCGAGACCGTGGTCCATGAGCTCGAGGAAGTAGTTGTCCTTGCCGTAGATGTCCTGCCACATCGCGGCGGCTTCCAGGGCCTTGTCGAACTGGCCGAGGCGCAGCCGGGTCTGCACGTCGCCGGAGGGGCAGCCGGTGGTGGCGATGATGCCTTCGGCGTGCTCGGCGACGATCTCGGCGTCCATTCGCGGGTACTTGGAGACCTGGCCTTCATAGGACGCCAGGGACGACAGGCGGAAGAGATTGCGTAGCCCGGTGGCGTTCTCCGCCATCATCGTCTGGTGCAGGTAGTAGCCACCGCCGGCGACGTCATCACGCTTCTGCTCCGGCTCGCCCCATTTGACGCGGTCCTTGATCAGGCGGGATTCGGGTGCCATGTAGCACTCGATGCCGATGATGGGTTTGATGCCGGCACCGGTCATCGCCCGGTAGAAGGCGTCGGAGCCGAACATGTTGCCGTGGTCGGTCATGCCGACCGCCGGCATCCCCTGGCGGGAGACCTCCTCGGCCAGGAGATCCACCTTCGCCATGCCGTCGAGCATGGAGTACTCGGTGTGGTTGTGCAGGTGGACGAAGGAGGACTTCTTCATGGACGACAGTCTACCGTCGCCCCCGGACCGTTCAATCAATCGCTCGATCCCCCACTACGATGAACGCATGGCGCCGGACCCGAACGCACTCATCCCCTACGATCTTCACGAACTGGACAAGGTCACCGGCGGAATACGCCCCGGTCAGCTCGTGGTCGTGACCTCGGACCCCGGGGCGGGCAAGACCACCCTGATGCTGCAGTTCCTGCGCAGTGCCATCCGGCAGGGCCACCCGGTGCACCTGGTGTCCCTGGAGATGTCCGAGGCCGACATCCGTCAACGGCTGTTCGGCGGGGAGGCAGAGGTCACGCTGCAGTCACTGGACACCGGGGAGGGCAGGGAGCCGCTGTCGGACCTCTCCGCCGCCTCAGCGATGTTCCCGGGGACGGTGCTGGACCTGGAGGTCCGCGGCGACCTCGAGCTGATGGATTTCCTCATGCTCACCGAGGACAAGGGGGACCGGATTCTGGCGATCGACTGCATCGACCTGGTCGACCCCGACTACGTGGGCGGTAACGGGAGGACGTTGGGTGGGATCTCCCGACGACTCAAGAAGTACGCCCTGGAGTCCGGCCGGCCGGTCATCGTCACCGCCCGTCACCACAAGAAGTTCCTGTCGAAGAGCCCACTGATGGCGGACGCGGACGTGGTCATCAAACTGGACCGTCCGGACGCTGCCGTCCTGGACCACGAACGGTCCGGGGAAGCTGACATCCACGTGGTGAAGAACCGCATGGGACCCATCGCATCGTTCACGGTGATGCATCAGCTGCACTACTCGAAGTTCAGGTCACTCACGTCGTAATAGCTGCTCCATCCCCGCAGCGCTATATCGCGCTATACGTCTCAATTTACGCTATACGTGCTAGTGTGTGCCCATGTCACCACGCCAGCCGAATCCGTACACCCCCGGCTTCAACCAGGCACCCATGGTCTTCGCCGGGCGCACCGAGGTCCTCGACGCCGCCGGTGAAGCCCTGGAGGTCGCCGCCTTCGACGGACGCACTCCCCGCCCGTTGATCCTGGTCGGGCCGCGTGGGGTCGGCAAGACCGTCACCCTGGGCCAGATCTCCGCTGCGGCCGCGCAACAGCACAGCTGGCCGACCGTCCATGTCGAGGCCACACCGGGACAACTCATCGACGTCCTGGTCTCCCGACTGAAGGACGCTGAGGACGTCTTTCACGGCACCGCTCCCTCCCCTTCGTCGCGCACCACGATCACCGGCACCAAGGTGGAGGCTACGATCCTCGGCGTCGGTGGTGGCGTCGAAATCAAGCGGGACGCAGCGGACCCGCAGCCCACCCTGCGCGACCAGCTACGGGCCACGATGAAGGCAGCCCTCGAACGGGGCGCGGGCCTGCTCATCACCCTCGATGAATTGCAGAACGCCTCCACCGCGGACCTCCACGAACTCGGCGGGGTCCTGCAGGAGAGCGTCCCGGAGAGTTGGCCCTTGGTCGTTGCGATCGCCGCCCTGCCGTCGCTGCGTGAGAAGCGCGGAAAGCGCCTGCCGACCTACCTCGAGCGCGCCGAGTGGCACCCGCTGGAGTCGCTGCCCAGCTCCGACGCCCGCGCGGCGCTGACCGGTCCGGCGGCGCAGTCAGGCCGTCCGATGACCTCAGAGGCGGCCGATCTCCTTCTCTCCCAGTCCGGCGGCTACCCCTACGCCATCCAGGTGGCCGGCCACTTCGCCTGGCGGTCCTCCACCGGCAGTGACGCGATCGAAGTGGAACATGCTCGGACTGCGGTTCCCCGCATTGAGGCCGACCTCGACCAGCTGTTCCTCAGCCGGTGGGACGGCGCCAGCGCCCGGGAGCAGGAATACCTCTCCGCGTTAGCTACGGTGCAGCAGCATGTCGACGAACCCAATGGCGGCCACGTGGCCGCCGCACTGGGCGAGGCCACACAGGCGGTGTCCTACCTGCGTGACCGGTTGATCAAGAAGGGGACGATCTACCGCAGTGCGGCCGGCGGACTGCACTTCATCACCCCGGGCATGGCCCGGTGGGTGCGCGACCGCACGGCGGACTGATTATCAACAGATCTACAGGCACAGCCCGCCACTGACGCCGCGGGCACACAGCAGGGTGCGCTCGACCTGGGAGATCGTGTACTCGCCGTTGTTTTCGTCGAAGGTCACCTTCAGTCGCTCACCGGCCTGGGCATCGTCCGGCACCCCGGTGATGTCCATACGGAAGGCGCCGTCCCCGGTGTCCTCGGGCTTGGTGACGATCGCCCATCGGCCCATGTCACCGTAGGTGACCTCGTGCCCGATGGCGGCGAGGCTGCGGACGGGATCGTCCGACGGCGGGATGTGCGCCCACTCACCGGTGACATCCGTGACACCACCGAAGTAGAACAGGTGGGCACCAGGCATCCAGCCCTGGACGTCGTCCTGTCGGACCTCGACCCAGTAGCCCTCGTCCGGAAGCGTGGTGTTGTTCCACTCCCGACCGGCCAGCTCGACCGATCCGGTGCGCCACACCTGGCCGACCTCCTCGGACTCCAGGCTCGGCTGTGCCCGGATGATCTCCGGGGCGATGTCCGGTGTCAGTCCGGCGACACCCACCACGGCCCCTTCACGGGAGTAGTAGGTCTCGACCTGCTCACCGGGCACGGTGATCTCGCCGGGGTCACCCGGGTCGCCCGGGTCGCCTGGGTCACTCGGGTCAGGCTGCGTGCCGTCCCCGGGGCCACCGGCGATCTCGGTGACGGTGTCGGCCACGGTGTCCGGCGAAGCGGAGTTGTTGTCGTTGTCTTCGCCGCCCGAATTCCCGCACGCCCCCAGCAGCAGTGCCGCACACGCCCCCACGGCCAGCACCGGATTACGGTTTCTGCGGTTCCTCATTACA
>DGYFI06202__coassemble_391_pt1 | contig 45219 bp, 42 predicted proteins | sample DGYFI06202__metabat2_high_PE_029 | metagenome-assembled genome bin DGYFI06202 | reverse complement strand
CGTCTCATGTGCGGTCGTCTCGTTCACGGTCGTCTCATTCACGGTCTTGTCCTTCACTGTCGTGTCATTCATGGTCATTACTCCTTTTCCTCGTGGACTCTCCACGGGTGTAGTGCTGATCTCTGTCTGACTCTCTCTGTCGTGCGGTGCCGGTCATACCCCGGCGAACCCCACCACCAGTGGCACCAGCCCAACCAGCACGAACGCCGGGAGGAAGCACAGTGTCAGTGGGGCGGCGACGGCCACGAGCACCCGCTCGGCCCCCGCCCTCGACCGGTCACCGGCGGTGCGCCGCAGCCGGTCGGCGAGTCCGAGGATCTCCTCGGACATCCGGGCACCGTTGCGGGCCTGGATGGCGGCACGCCGGGCGACCGGTCCGAAACACTCGTCGTCGAGCAGTGGATGCCACGCCTGCGCGCCGGAGCCGAGCTCCAGCAGTGCCGCGACCTGCTCCAGGGACGTGCGTACCGATCCCCCGCTGTTCCCACTGCCACTGTCCCGACCATCACCGTCCCCACCGTCCCCTGGTGCTGTGGCGTCCACGGCGACCCGCCACGCCCCGACAACCGGTAACCCGGCGGCCAGTGCCGCGGCGAAGACGTCGAGGACTCCGGCGGCGGCCAACTCCGGTGGCCCGGCGCGACCGCCGACCCCGCCGAGGACCGTCACCGTCAACGACTCCACCCACAACACCCCGGCACAGGCCAGCAGGATCCCGGCGAGCAGCACCAGCACGCCCAGGACATTGCCCACCAGGAACCCCACCGGTGCCACACCCATCGACTGGCCGATCCCCATCGCCCCCACCGGCAGCAGGAGCAGGATGATCTCGGTGAGCCGCGCGCCGGCCAGGGCACTGGACGTGTGCCCCAGGTGGGTCAGCTGGGCCTCGATACCGTCGACCCGACGACGCATGACCTGCCCCAGGGCCAGGCCATGACGTTGCGCGACCGACCACAAGCGGAGTACCTGATACACCTCCTCACCGGTGCCGTCGCCAGTGCTGTCGCCGGCCCCGCTGACACCGACGTCCCCACCCAGGCGGGCCCGTCCGACCTCCCGACGTAACTGTTCCACCAGTCCTGCCCCAGCGCGACGCCGGGCCTCCGGGGTCTGTGCCACTGCGGCCACAGCATGTTCGGCAGCCTGCACCGGACGCGCTCCCACGGTCAGTTCGACAGACAGCGCATCGGTGAACTCCCGCAGTGCCCTGGTCCGCACACCCCGGTGCGACAATTCCATCGCAGCCAGCGCCACCCGTCGACCGGTGACCGTGACCATCGCTGCCGCCCCGGTCAGCGCCACCGGCGTCAACATGACCACTGCCGTTCCACCCGGAGGGTTCCCTCGCAGCAGACCAGGCGTCCGACCTCCCGGACGAACCGACGCCCGGCCACCCGGTCCAGGTGCACAACAGTGTCCACACCGTCGCCGACCTGCCGGGCCACCGTCTCCGCCGGCATCCCGGCCAACGCCCCCAGCGCCTCGAGACGCCCCGGGACTGCGGCAAGACTGTTCGCGTGGACGGTCCCGGCGCTGCCGCCGTGTCCGGTGTTGAACGCCAGCAGCAGCTCGGCGATCTCCGCACCCCTGACCTCCCCGACGATGATCCGGTCCGGTCGCATCCGCAGACTCTGTCGCACCAGTACACGCATGTCGATCCCTCCGGTGCCGTCCGGACCGGGTTCCCGGGTCCTCAGGCTGACTGCATGGGGATGGCCCGGGAACAATTCCGGGGTGTCCTCGACCTGCAGGATCCGCTGATCGTGAGGGATCTCGGCAAGCAACGCCGAGAGCAATGTGGTCTTGCCGGTACCGGTACCACCACTGACCAGGAACGACTGTTTCTCGGCAACCAACTCCCGCAACAGGTGCGCGACCTCGGCCGAGAACATCCCGGCGTCCTGCAGCACCTGCAGGTCACGGTGGGCCGGGGACAACGCCCGCAGACTGATGCACGGTCCCAGCCCCGACGGCGGATCGAGCACCGCATGGACCCGCACCCCCACCGCCGAGACCCCGGCCGGCAGGTCGGTGATGATGCCGTCGGCGAACGGGTGGGCGTCGTCGAGCCGTACCCCGCAGGACGCCGCCAGGCGCACGGCAATGTCCCGGCACGCCTCAGCATCGTCGACCCGAACATTCGTGGGTTCCACACCTCGCCCGCGGTCGACCCAGACCGCGCCGGGCCCGTTGAGCAGCACATCGGTGACCTCCGGGTCACACAGTGGCACGGCCAGTTCGCCGAGCCCGGAGAACTCACGGCTCAGGTTCCGCACGTCCTCGACGCCGCCGAGGTCCAGGTGCTCGATCACCGAGGTGATGTCCTGGTCGGTCGGATCCACCACCAGGCGGTCGACGAGTTCATTGCGGACCCGGTCGATGACCGACACCGAGCCGGTGCCGTCGTGCTGGTTGTTCCCCTGTGCCCTCGCGCGCCACCACCTGGTCATCGCACCATCACCTCCCACAGTGCGCGCGCCGCCCCGCCTGCCGTACCTGCTGCCTGCCCGGTGGTCCGGAAGTCCCCGCGGTCGATGTCCACCGTGAGGAAAGGGTCGTCCTGCCAGGTGACGTCCGGTTGGCGGCCCAGCAGGCTCAACGTCTGGTTCCAGGTCAGTCCCGACCGGGGCAGTTCCCGCAGCACCACCCATGTCTCCGGGTCGGCGGCGCATTCCCGACGGGCCGCCAGAACCCCGGGGACGGTCTGCGGGACGACGATGACACGGTGGCGGCGGTATCGTCCGTGCCACGTACCCGCTGCCTGCGCCCCGGCACCCTGTGCCGAGGCCGGTGTCAGTGCCGGTGGCGACGAAGATACCCTGCCATGGTCGCGGACGATGGACAGCCCGAGGCCACCGACGACACCGTCACGCAACGGACACCCCCCGGTTCCTGCTGCCCAGGCAGGGCTGCCCACCACCGCCACGTCATCGGCCCACACCTGCGCGGCCCGCCACCGCTGCGGAGTGTCTCGCTTCTCACCACTGTCACCACTGTCGCCGCTGTCGCCGCTCTCCGGTCGACCGCCGTGTTCGCGGCCTTCCAGCCCGAGCAGCAGGTGGTGGTGTCCCGACCAGGCATCGCGGTCGGCATCGACCAGGACGGCCTCCCCATCGGTCATCTCCGCGACCGTTCCCGCCAGCGCCGCGGCGAAGACACTGGCCCCGGCGCCGCCGACGATGCCGTGCACCGAGATGTCGACCGGATCCGCACAACCGATCATCGCCGCCAGCTCCGCCGACTGTTCCGGGATCTGCAGGGCGTCCTGACGCTGGTGTGCGGACACCCTGATCTCGTAGACCCCGTCGGCAGGCCCCGCGCCGGCCCCGCTGTCGCTGCCGTCACTCCCGTCACCACCAGCGCTGTCGGTCACCACGATCCGCTCCGGTGACAGCCGGTCAGACCGGTCGCTCCCGGTCCCCTCCGTCACCTCTGCCACCAGCAGCCGTCGGCCGGTGACGGCGACGGCGAGGCCGACCTCGTCCGCCAGGCCCGGATCCTCGATGACGAGTTCCACCGGTCGTGGTGTGGATGTACGGCGCCCCGGCACCCGAGCCCGTGCCGGCAGGTGCGGTCGTGGAAGTCTGTTCAGTCCCCTCATGGCGCACAGCATGGCAGCAGGTGGGGTGCGCTGGGAAGGATCGCCCCCGCCAGGGCCATCCTGTGTGGATAACTTCCGTCATGGTTTCGCCGGTATTGTGGATAACGTGGTGACGTCGCCCGAAACCACCTCCTCGTCCCGTAACACATGGGACCATTGAAACGTATGGTGAGAATGTGACCGATACCGGCGAAGACATTCCCGCGCTCGAGATCCGCACCGAGCCCGGCGTCGATCCGTCCTGCGTCCTGGCCATCTTCGACCTCGACAAGACGATCATCGACACGTCCGCATCAATGGCCTACCGCAAGCCGCTGGCCGAACGCGGCCTGATCACCACCAGCGAGATGCTGCGCATGTTGATCATGCTGGGCAACTACATGATCAGCGGCCACGACGATCAATCCCTCAACGCCACCCGGGACACCCTGGTCGGCATGGTCCGGGGACGCCGCGAGGCCGACCTGGCCACCGTCGCCCACGAGGCCCTGCACGAGGTCATCGTCCCTTTCATCTACGCCGAGGCCCGCGACCTCATCGACCGCCACCGTGCCGCCGGCCACCGGATCGCGATCATCACCGCCTCCGCACGCGTCCTCGTCCAGCCCATCGCCGACGAACTCGGCGCCGACCACCTCATCGCCACCGAACTCGACGTCGACGACGAGGGCTACTTCACCGGCGACGTCCCCTTCTTCTGCAAGGGCCCGGCAAAAGTCGAGGGACTACGACGACTGGCGGACGCCGAAGGCTACGACCTCTCCGCCAGCTTCGCCTACTCCGACTCCTCCACCGACCTTCCGCTCCTCACCACCGTCGGCAACCCCACCGCGGTGAACCCGGACCGTGCCCTGCGCCGCGAGGCGACCGCCCAGGCCTGGCCGATCGTGAAGTTCGGACGCACCGAACCACTGTTCAGTCTCCCCGAGAACACCGGCGCCATCGCCCGCGGAGCAGGAACCGCCGCGCTCGTCGGAACCCTCGCCGCGGGCCTGCTCGTATGGCTCAGAGGGCGCGAAGACGGGTAAAGTCCCACCAGGTGGGGACACCTCTGGCACAATGGCCTTAGGACAACCCCGATTTACCCCCGAATGACCATTCACCAGGAGAGTGCGTAGTGAGCGACAAGAACACCAAAGGGATGTTCACCGACAAGGACAGCTTCAGTCCGCAGGTCAATTCGATCCCCCTGTCGGACGTGGATGCCCAGGCGGCTGGTCGCGGCGGCAGCATCGGCGACCTGGTGAAGGACGCCACCACCCAGGCCTCCACCCTGATCCGCTCCGAGGTCGAGCTGGCCAAGACCGAGATCTCCTCCTCCGCGAAGAAGGCGGGACTGGCCATCGGCATGTTCGGCGCTGCCGCGGTCGTGCTGGCCTACAGCTCTTTCTTCTTCTTCTTCTTCCTCGCTGAGCTGCTCGACAACTGGATGCCGCGCTGGGTCGCCTTCCTCGTGGTCTTCCTGATCATGTTCGTCCTCGTGGCCATCCTGGCCCTGGTCGGTGTGAAGTTCATCAAGGGCGTGGAGAAACCCCAGGCGACCATCGACTCGGTCGGTGAACTCAAGTCTGTCGTGCCAGGCAACAAGAAGGCCGAGCAGGACAGCGGGATGTTCACGTAGGTCCAGACACAGTGACCTCCCCGACCGCCCCGGAGCACAGGTACGTGCACACCCGGGGCATTCGTCTGCACGTACAGGTCCAGGGGCCCGCTGACGCGCCCCTGGTCCTGCTGATCCACGGTTTCGCCGGCGGGCACTTCGACTGGGACGAGATCATGTCCGAGTTCCGTGTCGATGCCGACATCCCCGTCCGACTCGCCGCCGTGGACCTGCGCGGCTACGGACGTTCCGACAAGACACCCCGTGGCTACGACCTGACCACCGCCGCCTCCGACATGTGCGGCGCCATCCGCGCCCTGGGCCACACCGATGCCCTGGTCGTCGGTCACGGTGAAGGTGGACTGGTGGCCTGGACCATGGCCGCCCACGAACCCCAGCGGGTCTCCGGGATCATCACGCTTGCGTCTGCCCATCCCCTGGCGCTGGCCCGCAACATCCTCACCCACCCGGTGTCCCAGTGGTCCCGCATCCGCGCCTCCCTGTTCGCCCAGCTGCCCCGCCTGCCGGAACGTGCACTGCGCAAGGACAACTCGGCCATCGTCGCCGACTCCTTCCGGCAGCAGGTCGCCCCGGGCTTCCGCGACACCGAGACCTGCCGCAAACACCAGGATCTCCGCCGCGAGGGCATGCAGATCGACAAGGTCCCGCACCTGTCCTGCGAATACCGCCGGTGGACACTGCGCAGTCGTCTGCGCCCGGAGGGCGGCGACTTCAACCGCACCATCCCGAAGCACACCGACGCCCCCGCACTCTGCGTCGACGGGTCGATGGACCCGGCGTACACTCCGAAGATCGCCCGTCGTTCCGCTGCGCGCGGCGGTGACGGCTCCGGCACCGAACTGCTCTACGGCGTCGGCCACTTCCCCCATATCGAGGATCCTCCGGCCGTCGCCGCGCTGATCCGCCGGACTCTCAGCTGACCACGCACTTCTGGGTGTCCACCGGAGCCTGGTGGGCGTCCAGGTCACCGACGTTGGACAACACCTCGTCCTTCGTCAGGGCGTACCCGGTCTCCGAGTCACCCACCGCAGCTCCGAAGATCAGTCCCAGGACCTCCCCGTTGGTGTCGACCAGCGGGCCACCGGAGTTGCCCTGCACCACGGTGCCGCGCAGGGTGTAGGCCTCACGGTCGACGCGGGTGTCGGCGTAGATGTCCGGACCGGAGACCACGAACTGCTCGCGCACCCGCGCCGGAGTGGCCTGGAAGTCCCCGCCGAGCGGGAAGCCCAGCACGATGGCGTCCTGGTTGTGCTGTCCCGGCAGAGATGCCCACTCCAGGATCGGCAGCGTCGTGCCGTCGGTGATGCGGACCAGGGCGATGTCCTCCTCCGGGTTGTAGTACACGACCTGGGCCGGTGCATCCCCTTCGGTGGTCTCCAGCATCACACTGCCGGTACCGGCGACGACGTGGGCGTTGGTCATCACCAGATCCTCGCTGACGGCGAAGCCGGTGCCCTGCAGGATGCGGTTGCACTGTTCGGCCTCGCCGACGACCCGGACCACCGACGGTCGGGCCTGCTGGACCGCGGCGGTACGTGCCAGCTCGGAGTCCGGGAGGTCCACCTCGGTGTCCGGAATGTCGGTGAAGGGGTCGGTGATGACCGGGAAACCGGAGTCACCGAAGAAGGACGCCGTCTGCGACGGCAGGGACTTCAGCCAGCCCGGGGCGATGGTGCTGACCCCGGACAGGATCGACGACCCGCGTACCGCCTTGCCCAGGTCTCCGGAGTTGTTACCGGCGACCGGCACAATCACCAGCCAAACGACCAGCAAGGTGGTTACGACCTGCACCACCGCCCCCACCGCGGAGTCCGCCCGCATCACAGCACGGGTGCGGATCGTGTCGCGCAGCCTGTTACCGATCATCGAACCGATCGTGTAGCCGACGACAACGGCACCGGCGACGACCAGTAAGGCGACGACGAAACGGACGTTCTCACCGTCGACGTGGTTCATGACCGACGGCAGAACGCGCAGGCCGACGATTCCGCCGACCAACACACCAATCATCGACAGGGCCGCGGAGGCCCCACCCTGACGCCAACCGGAGACGAGGGCGAACAGTGCGATAACGACGATGACGATGTCCAGGATCGTCGAACCGCTCACCCGTCCACCTCCTTGGCTGACCTTGTTGTGTCTCTCGTTGTAGCTCTCGTTGTAGTGCTGACAGTGACACTATCCTGATTGGAACTCTGTTGCAGTTCCCCGCCGACCTCGTCGCCCAGCAGGGCCGGGACGAGGTTCTCACCGTTACGGGAGGTCTCGAGGGCGGCGAACAGGTCGACGACATCGACCGGCTGACCATCCTGCCAGGGCTCCTCCCAAGGCTGCTCCCAGCCGGCCAGGTTCAGTACTGCGTCGACCACCCCACCGGTGAACCCCCACAACAGGTATCCGTCGATGGAGAACGCCGGTCCATGCCAGTCCAGGAAACCGATCCGGCTGCGCACCTTGGGGGCCACCAGATCAGCGACCGGCACCGGACGCACCCAGTCGGACTCTTCGGTGGCCGGATGCACCGGCCCCGGGGTGCGCCACCAGGCGAGAACCGGGATGACCGCGTGATTCGTCCGGTCGATGTAGAGCGGCTGCAGCAGCGCGACCGGCACGATCGACCCCGGATCACAGGCCGTCTCCTCGACCGCCTCACGAACCGCGGTGTGGATCGGGGACGCATCGACGGACTCGCGGCGTCCCCCGGGAAAGGCGATCTGCCCGGAATGGGTGCGCATCCTGGGGTTCCGGTGGGTCAGCAGGACCGTAGGGTCCCCGCCACCGCCACCGTCACCGTCGCCGTGGCCGATCAGGATCAGCACAGCGGAGTAGCGGGGTTGCTCACCGCCAGGACCGGACTCCGGGACGTCACGTCCGGCATCGCCGAGGATGCCGGTCTCCACCCCGGACCGCGCGGCGGTCACCAGGGGCTCCAGCCAGTCGGGAAGGTCGTCCGGGAGCACAGGCTGGACAGATCCGGCGGCGAGCCAGTCGTCGAGCGAGTACTCCGGGAGGTCAGATGCAGAGTTCATGGGGCACCCATACTACTTGTCATCAGTTCTTCGACCTCATCGACCGAGGTCAACTCCCCTGGGTGCAATTCGGCCCGGGTCCCGTCCGGCCGCATGATCAGCGACAGCGGCACCACCGCGGGCAGATTCGCCGCCGCCACCAGGTCACCGGAGGAGTCCTGGAAGCTGACGAAGCGGACGTCCAGTTCGGAAAGGAGGTCGACACCGGCCTGGCCACGCTCGTTGACGTGCACCCCCACGATGTTCCACTCCGGGTGCTTCTCGGCGACCTCCTGCAACACCGGCAGCTCCTGCCGGCAGGGGCCGCACCACCAGGCCCACACATTGATCAGGGTGGGGCGTCCGGCGGTCAACTCCGCCACAGACATCGTCGACGGTGTCCCACCGTCGGTCAGGCAGGGCAGGGTGACGTCGGCGAGTTCGGCGTCGGCCGACAGCCCCGCCGCGTCGCCGTCGGGGGTGGGGCAGTCGATGCGCTGCCCCTCGCCCACGGTGTAGGATGTCCCGACCGGGTCGGGGGTCGTCGTGGCATCCGGGATCTCCTCGCCGGTGGCTGACGCCCCCGACGTCCCCGACGCCGCCGGGGGTGTCTCCGGTTCCGGCGGGTCCCCGCCGAGCACCGAGAGTCCCAACGGCACCAGGGCGATCCCCAGGCCGACCACCAGGGCGATGGCCAGAAGGATATTGCGGGTCCGGGTCTCGTTACCGGTGCTGTTTCCGGTGGCGTCCTGCGTCACTTGACCCTCTCCTGCTCACTCGCGGCGCGCGACGGGCACAGTGTCGCCAACACGCATACGTTGCATTTCGGGGCGCGTGAGCTGCAGACCTGGCGGCCGTGGAAGATCAGCCGGTGAGAGAACATCGTCCACTCCTTCTTCTCCACCATTGCGGTGATCTCACGTTCCACGACGACCGCATCGGTCTCGGTGGTCAGCCCCAGTCGTCGGACGAGGCGTCCGACATGGGTGTCCACCGGGAATCCCGGAACCCCGAATGCATTGCCGAGCACCACATTGGCGGTCTTGCGCCCCACCCCCGGCAGCGCCACCAGCTCCGCCATCGTGCCCGGAACCTCCCCGCCGTGCAGGTCACACAGGGCGGCACCCAGACCGATGAGGTTCGCCGCCTTGTTCCGGAAGAAGCCCGTCGGACGGATGAGTTCCTCGAGGTGCTCGCGGTCGGCACCGGCGTAGCACGCTGCGTCCGGAAACTCGGCGAACAACGCGGGGGTCACCTTGTTGACCCGCTTGTCGGTGCACTGTGCCGACAGCACCGTGGCAACGATCAGCTCCAGGGGGGTCGTGAAGTCGAGCTCGCAGTGGGCGTCTGGGTACTCGTCGGCGAGCAGCCGGTTGATCCGACGGGCGCGACGGGTGCGCGCCAGCGGGGTGGCCGGTGCATGCGGTGTACTGTGCGTGCCGTGCGTGCGGTGTGCGTCAGTGAAGCTGGAGGCACCGGAGACACTGGCGGCACTGGCGGCACCGGAGACACTGGAAACGCTGGGGCGGGAGTCAACCATGATGGCATCAGTCTAGCCGCCCGAAACGGGAGGCAACGCGCGGGAACTCCCCCAACTCCACCTCTCCGTCGACTGCACGCTGTAATGTGTGCAGTGACCCTTCACACAATGCCATTGTGACGAACCTGTCACCGTGGCAGGCACATTCGACCGGACACACCGGCGTCGTGCACCAAGTTAAACTTAGACCAGGAGTCAGACGAGTTATGGGCGAAGTACCTGAGATCCTGTCTCGCGCCGGAATTTTCCAGGGAGTCGAGTCCACGGCTGTCAACGCGCTCATTGAGCAGCTTGAGTCGGTGACCTTTCCCCGCGGGACAACCATCTTCGACGAGGGGGAGCCCGGTGACCGGCTGTTCATCATCATCGACGGCAAGGTCAAGCTCGCCCGTCATGCCCCGGACGGTCGCGAGAACCTGCTGACCATCATGGGGCCGTCCGACATGTTCGGTGAGCTGTCCATCTTCGACCCGGGTCCGCGTACCTCCGCCGCGGTGTGTGTCACCGAGGTCAGCGCGGCCGCCATGGACTCCCAGATGCTGCACGACTGGATCTCGGACCACCCGGAGATCTCCGAGCAGCTGCTGCGGGTGCTGGCCCGTCGCCTGCGTCGGACGAACAACGCCCTGGCCGACCTGATCTTCACCGACGTGCCCGGCCGCGTGGCCAAGGCGCTGCTGCAGCTGGCGAACCGTTTCGGCGTCCAGGAGGGCGGCGCACTGCGGGTGCACCACGACCTGACCCAGGAAGAGATCGCCCAGCTGGTCGGCGCCTCCCGCGAGACGGTGAACAAGGCGCTGGCCGAGTTCGCCCACCGCGGCTGGATCCGACTGGAGGGCAAGTCGGTGCTGATCTCCGACACCGAGCGTCTGGCCAAGCGCGCGCGGTAGTACTCTTCGCATCCCGACCCCACCTGCACCGCTACTGGCGGTGCAGGTGGGGTTTTCCCTATGCCCGGGATGCGGCTAGGTGTACCCATATCTGTCACTCCACTACACGTGGGATGACCGAAATGGGTACGCGAAACTACACCTCTGTCTCGCACCCCGTGCATTCACGTTCTCCCCACGAAAGTAGGTAGACTGATCTGGCTACTTTCATTTTGACGCCGACCTACCCGGAGCGCCCCTCATGCCGACGACACGACCACGTCCCGCGCGTGCGCGGATCCTCGCCGCCGCCGCAGAACTCTTCTACGAGCGTGGCATCACCGCCACCGGCATCGACACGGTCATCGAGCACGCCGGAGTGGCCCGCAAGAGCCTCTACAACAACTTCGCCTCGAAGGACGACCTGGTCACCGCCTACATCCAGGCCCGCCACAACCAGTGGATCGACCTCTACCGCCAGCGGGTCGACTCAGGCGGAACCTCTCCCGACACCGACGCGTCCTCCCCCGAGAACCTCCCCACCCCTGGCGACACCCGCGTCGGCGTAATGGCCGTGGTCGACGCCTACATCGACCATGCCACCGCCGACGGCGACCACTTCCGCGGGTGCGGCCTGCTGAACACCGCCGCGGAGTTCCCGCCGGACTCGGAGTCACGGGCCACCGTCCGACGTCATAAGGAGCAGGTGGAGGATCTGCTGGCCAGCGCTCTGAGCATCGGACACCCCGACACCGCCGCAGCAACCGCCGTCCAGATCTCCTTCCTGCTCGAGGGCGCCGTCACCCGCGCCGGCATGGAAGGCAGCCCAGCGCGACTGCACGAGGCCCGCGACATCATCGGCGCCCTGCTGGACGCTCTGCCGGACACCCCGCCGGACACCCGGCCATGACCACGGACAGCACCGTACCGTCGCGCATCCCCGCCCTGCTCGCCGTCGTCGTCACCGCGGTGCTGTGGGGAACCACCGGCACCGCCGCCACATTCGCCGAAGGCGTCGGCCCACTGGCAATCGGCGCATTCTCCCTGGGCATCGGTGGCCCACTGCAGGCCGCTATCGCCGTGCCCGCCCTCCGTGAGCAGCGTCAGCTGCTGCGGAACAACTGGAAACTCGTCGTCCTCGGCGGAGTCGCGGTCTTCACCTATCCCCTGGCGTTCTACAGTTCCATGCATGTCGCTGGCGTCACCGTCGGAACGGTGGTCTCGCTGGCCTCGGCTTTCTCGCCCTGGTCTGCGTCCTGGTCATCGTCCCCGAGACCCACCCGGCGAAGACCGGACAGGCCCCCGCATCCGACGCTGCGTCCGACGCTACGTCCGACGCCGCTGCCGATGCTGCCGCCGGTTCCACCAGCGGCCTGCGCGCCCTGCTCTCCCGCGACTACCTCACCAACACCCTGGCGTTCTCCTTCGGCTTCGCCACGATGATGGCCTACATCTCCGCCTCGCCGTTCCTGTACCAGAAGTACATGGGTCTGAGCACGGTCCAGTACGGTATCGCCTTCGCCGTCAACGCCCTGGCCCTCATGGTCGTCAGCATCCTGTCGGCGAAGTTGACCGCCCGGTTCCGGGTCCGTTCGCTGGCCCGCACCGGCCTGGGCATCAACCTGCTCGGCGCCGCCCTCTACGGCCTCCTCTGCCTGGTGGACGCCCCGGCGCTGAGGCTGATGCTCCCGCTGCTCATCATGGTCGGATCCCTCGGCCTGGTCATGGATAACACCACCGCCCTGGCCCTGGACGCCGTCCCCCAGGCCTCCGGTTCCGCTTCCGCCGTCCTCGGCTTCCTGCAGTTCGGCCTGGCCGGCATCGTCGCCCCATTGGTCGGCCTCGGTGGCGACATGGATCCGATCCCGCTGGCCATCACCGCCCTGGTGGCTTCGGTCATCGCCAACGTAGCGATCGCCCTGTCCCCCGCGACCCCCAGCGACGGTCACCGTCGTCGCGAGGTCAGCACGGACAACGACAACTAACGACTGACGCAGTTCGGCCCCGGACGGCAACCTGCCGCCGGGGCCGAACTGCATCCGCTACAGCTTGCCCAGGTGGCGTAGCGCCACCCGGGTCGACTGCTTCGCGGCGTCGCGCAGCACCGGGTCGACGTCGGTGTAGATCTCGTCGACGATCTGGCCCACCGTGGCGTCGTCACCGAGCACCCCGAGCGCCTCGGTGACTTGCCGCAACCGGTGCTCGCGGCGCTCCAGGTACTTATTCGCCAGGTCGGCGGTGTTCTCACGGTCCGGTCCGTGACCGGGGAGCAGACGGATACCCTGCCCACGCTCGGCGAGACCCTGCAGCGTCTCAAGGTACTGCCCCAGGTCACCGGTGGTCTCGGAGATCATCGTGGTGTGCCGGCCGGCGATGGTGTCACCGGTGGCGATGCCCTCGACATCGGCGTCGGTGGTACCACCGTCGGTGTGGATGAAAAAACACACCGAATCATCGGTGTGCCCCGGGGTGTGCACGACCTCGATCGTGGGGGTGAGACCGTCGAAGGAGATGATCTCACCGTCGGCCAGAGGATCGGCGCCCATGCTGTAGCGCTTGTCGAAGCCACGGACCGGCGCACCGGTGAGCTGCCGTAGCCGGGCAGCGCCGTCGGCATGGTCGGGGTGGTGGTGTGTCAGCAGGATCGCGGCGACCTCCGCCCCTCCCGCGGTGGCCTTGGCATGCAGGACGTTGAGGTGCCCCTCGTCCTGCGGGCCGGGGTCGATGATGACACTGCACGAGTCACCCGGGGCGCGGACGATCCAGGAGTTCGTGCCTTCGAGGGCCTGGTAACTGGGGTTGTCACACAGCACTACGCCGGTGGACGGGGCGACGGGACGCAACTGGCTGTACGCGGGATGCTCCATGCCGCCAATCCTACTGTCGAAACGGCGGAGCGACACCTCGACGTCAGCGGCCCCGATCCCCTTCGGGGGTGAGATGTCACCACCACGGGACCGGGGCCGCAGTTCGGGGACTACTACTTCACCCGGACGATCAGTTCGACCTCGACCGGGCTGCCCAGTGGCAACTCGGCGACGCCGACGGCGCTGCGGGCATGGGCACCTGCGTCACCGAAGATTTCTCCCAGCAGTTCGGAGGCACCGTTGATGACACCGGGCTGTCCGCCGAAGCCCGGGGCGGAGGCGACGAAGCCGACGACCTTGACGATCTGGACCACCGAGTCGAGGCCGACCAGGGCGTCGATGGCGGCCAGGGCGTTGAGGGCGGCGGTGCGGGCGTAGCCCTTGGCGTCCTCGGCGGTGACCTCGTCCACCGAGCCGGTGGCCGGGAGCGCCCCGTCGACGAAGGGCAGCTGTCCGGAGGTGTAGACGAATTCGCCGGACTGCACGGCCGGGACGTAGGCCGCCACGGGGGCGGCGACGGCCGGCAGCTCGAGGCCGAGTTCGGCGAGACGTGCGGTCACGCTGGTGCTGGTCATGCGTTACTTTTCCCGCTTCAGGTAGGCGACGTGCTGCTCACCGGTGGGGCCGGGGAGAACGGAGACGAGTTCCCACCCGTCCTCACCCCAGCCGTCGAGGATCTGCTTGGTGGCGTGGGTCAGAAGTGGCACGGTGGCGTATTCCCATTGAGTCATGGGACCGAGTATAGGGAAACGCCTCCGACCCCACTGGCGTCGGAGGCGTTTCTGCTGCTTGTCCTGCTGGTCCTGCTTGTCCTTCTAATGGGGACTAGGCGGACTGGGAAGCCTCAAGCTGACCGGCAAAGAAGTCGGCCCAGCTGTCGATCTCCGGGTGCTGGCGGAGCAGGGCACGGCGCTGACGCTCGGTCATCCCGCCCCACACCCCGAATTCGACGCGGTTGTCCAGGGCATCGGCACGGCACTGCAGGACGACCGGGCAGTGACGGCAGATGGCCACGGCCTTGCGCTGGGCTGCCCCCTTGACGAAGAGCTCCTCGGGGTCGACGTCGCGGCAGTGCGCCTGGGTGATCCACTCACCACGGTTGTTGAAGGACTCGCGGGTGGTGATCTGGGCGGCGGTGCGGTGGATTACTCCCTGGTTGCCGCTACGGACGTCGTTGGCAGCCTCGCCGCGGCCCGTCGTGCGGCCTGCGGTGCGGGTCGCTGCGGCACGGGACGCCGAAACCTCGGTCATATCCACTGGGGTTCGGAGAGATGCGGTCATGATGTCCTTTTCACTATCGAGGGGTGCCGGGGATTGAACCACGGCGCCTGTGGCGATAACGCTAAGAAGCGATCACCGGAAACTGCGGCTAAGTGTATTCACACAGATTTAGAAGTGTCGAATCGCACACATTTCGCGAAAGTGTGGGCCACATCACCGAGATGTGACACTCCCCCCGCCCTCCCTCCGTGCGACACCCGGTCAGATAGACCACCACTCCCCCCGCCGTCCGCTACACCACTTACCCGAATCCGCGCAGCAAGATGGCTGTAATTGCAGGTCATTACACAGTTATAAACAAGTGATTCACAAGTGCTTCCTTGCCCTGAAGCAACTGAGCCCCGACGCACACCGCCCCCACCATTGGCGTCCAATAACATTCAGTCGCCAAAATCACCCGCCTTTGTCCCCTTCCCGAACATACCACCCCCGAACATCACCCCCGTTCCCCGTAGGGCTCCCCACCAGACGCTCACATCACCCGGCGACGGCACGACCCTCCTACCACCCCGTCGAACACCACCCCATCGGATACTGTTGTGGTGTGAGCTATCTCAAGAACGCGGCCTACCTCATGCTCGCCGTCATCGTCATCGGCGCGCTGACGGCTGTCGCCATCGTCCCGCTGGTCGGCGGCGTCGGCGTGGCCGTCACCGCCGGCTCCGAAACCATCGACGACGACCTGGCCGACATTGACGAGAACCAGTCGCTGCCACAGGTCACCACCATCACCGACCGCGACGGCGGCGTCCTGGCCCGGCTGTACGACCAACGCCGTTACCTCGTGGAATCCGACGAGATCGCCGAGCCCATGAAGCAGGCCATTGTGGCGATCGAGGACCGTCGTTTCTACGAGCACGACGGTGTCGACGTCCGCGGCACCCTGCGCGCCATGGCCGCCAACCTCTCCAGTGGTGGGGTGGAGCAGGGCGCCTCCACACTCGACCAGCAGTACATCAAGAACTACCTGCTGCTCATCGACGCCGCCGACGACGACGAGCGCGCCGCAGCGACCGAGACCTCCGTCGCCCGCAAACTGCGTGAGATGAAGATGGCCATCAACCTGGAGGAGACCTACTCCAAGGACGAGATCCTCACCCGCTACCTCAACCTCGTCCCCTTCGGTAACGGCGCCTACGGCATCGAGGCCGCCGCCCGGACCTACTTCGGAACCTCCGCCGCCGAACTCACCGTCCCCCAGTCCGCCATGCTCGCCGGTATGGTGCAGTCGACCTCGCTGCTCAACCCCTACAGCAATCCGGACGGGGTGCTCGACCGTCGTGACACCGTGCTGGACGCCATGGTCGACACCGGTGACCTCGGCCCGGAGGAGCGCGCCCGGCTGGGCGAGGAGCCCCTCGGTGTCGGTGACTCCCCGAACTCCGCACCCAACGGGTGCATCGGGGCAGGCAACGCCGGTTTCTACTGCGACTACGTCCTGTCCTACCTCGCCGACCACGACCTGGACGCTGAGGAACTCGCCCGCGGTGGCTACACCGTGCGCACCGCACTGGATCCGGTGGCGCAGGACGCCGCGGCCACCGCAGTGCGCAACGAAGCCGACCCCGCCACCCCGGGTGTCTCGCTCACCAGCAACTACATCGCCCCCACCGATGACGGACACGAGGTCGTGGCGATGGCGTCCTCCCGCCGCTACGGGCTCGACGCCGAGGCGGGCCAGACCGTCCTGCCACTGACCCACTCCCCCGAGGGCAACGGTGCGGGCAGTGTGTTCAAGATCTTCGCCGCCGCAGCTGCCATGGAGAAGGGCATGGGCCTGGACACCATGCTGGACGTCCCGCGTCGGCTCGACGTCTCCGGAATGGGCAGCGGTGGAGCGCCAGGATGCCCGCCCGACCGGTACTGCGTGGAGAACGCCGGCGAGTTCAAGGGCCAGATGACCCTGCGCGAGGCCCTGGCCACCAGTCCCAACACCCCCTTCGTCCGAATGGCCGAACAGCTCGGCACCGAGAGGATGATGGAGATCGCGGTGAAGCTCGGTCTGCGCTCCTACGCCGACGAGGGCAGCCACGACGGTGAGTCCTCGATCGCCGACTTCGTCACCGATGCCAACCTCGGCTCCTTCGTCCTGGGCCCGCTGCAGGTCAACCCGGTCGAACTGGCGAATGTCTCCGCCAGCCTGGCCGACAGCGGCCGCTGGTGCGAGCCCTCGCCGGTGCTGTCGGTGACCGACAGCGCCGGGGAGGATGTCGCCCTGGACACCCCGGACTGTGAACAGGCCATCGACCGCGGGGTCGCCGACGCCCTGGCCAACGGTATGGGTGGTGACGTCGCCGACGGCACCGCCGCCGCAGCCGCCCGCTCCGCCGGCTGGCGTGGACCGGTCGCGGCGAAGACCGGAACCACCGAGACCAGCCTCTCGGCCGCCTTCCTCGGCTTCACCGCGGGTTTGGCCGGCGCGACCTACGCCTTCAATGACGGCTCCCAGACCTCCCCGCTGTGCAGCTCCCCGCTGCGCCAGTGCGGCGACGGCAACCTGTTCGGCGGCAATGAGCCGGCCCGCGCTTTCTTCAACACCATGGACAGCATCGTCGGGGACTACGGCGGCCCGGGACTGCCCCGCTACAACCGCGACTACGACCGGGGGAACCCGGCGCGGTACCGCCAGGCCACCGGGGGCGGCTCGGGCGACTCGAACAATTCCAGTAGCTCGAACAACTCCGGCAGCTCCAGTGACTCGAGCAATCAGGGCAACTGGAACAGCGAGGGCTGGGACATGACCCTCGACGAGTTCAACTAGGACGGCGAGGACGACAAGGACGACAAGGACGACGAGGCCGTCGCTGCCACGCCAGTACACTGGCGACGGTGAATACTCGCGCATCCACTGACAACGCAGCCCCGTCCACCCGAACCGGCCGAGCCACCGGCCTGATGCGCACCCTCACCAACGCCGTCGGTGCGGTCGGTGCGGTCGGCCTGGGCATCGCCGCGGCCGCGTTCGCGGAAACCCGCGCCTTCCGACTGCACGAAGTGACCGTCCCGGTCCTGGAGCCCGGCACCCTGTCTGACCGGGACCGGGAGGGGTTCACCATCCTGCACGTCTCCGACCTGCACATGCTGGCCCACCAGAAGACCAAGCAGGCATGGGTGGCCTCCCTCGCCGCACTGAACCCCGACCTGGTGGTCAACACCGGTGACAACCTCGGCGAGGAGCAGGCCGTGCCCTCGGTGCTCAAGGCGTTGGGACCGTTGCTGCGCCGCCCCGGCGTCTTCATCTTCGGCAGCAACGACTACTACGCACCGCACCCGGTCAATCCCTTCAACTACCTGCTCGGCAAGCGCAACGAACCCAGCGATGTCGAGCTGCCGTGGAAGGGGATGCGTGCGGCGTTCATCGAACACGGCTGGGAGGACGCCACACACCGGCGGGTGGACTTCACCGTCGGGAGGTTCCGTCTGACTGTCGGAGGTGTGGATGACCCGCACCTCGACCGCGACGACTACGACAGCCTCGGCGGGCCACCGAACCCCGACGCCGACCTGGCGCTGGGCCTGTCCCACTCCCCTGAGCCCCGCGTCCTCGACGAGTTCGCCGCCGACGGGTACCAGCTGATGATGTCCGGCCACACCCACGGCGGGCAGCTCTGCCTGCCCGGCGGGAAGGCCATCGTGACGAACTGCGGTATCGACCGGGCACGCGTGTTCGGCCTGTCCCGCTGGTCGGAGCGTATGTGGTTGCACGTGACGAACGGCCTGGGCACCTCGAAGTACGTCCCCTTCCGGACCTTCTGCCGCCCGTCGGCGACGCTGCTGCACATCGTGGAGTGCCCGGCCGACTAGAGGCCTTGTTGCGCAGGCGTTTTGCCAGCGACACCAGTGGCCGTCTATAGTCCTTATCTGTTGCGACACGGAGCAACCCGTAAGGGAAACCGTGCCGTTCCAGACCGGGGTATGGCGCAGCTTGGCAGCGCGCTTCGTTCGGGACGAAGAGGTCGTGGGTTCAAATCCCGCTACCCCGACAGCCAGAGGAACCCTCCGGCCTGCACCAGCAGGCCGGAGGGTTTTCTCGTGGTCAACGACCGGTGGGGTTAATGGGGGCAGCGTGGGGTGTTGGGGTGTCGCTGTCACTGTCACTCGCGCTCCCGGGTGGTTCTGGACCCGGAGAACCACCCGGGAGCGGGAGTGACAGTGACGAGGACGCCGCCGATCAGCCCAGCCGGATGTGCCCCACGGTGACCGAGGTTGCGTCCGACACCGCGTCCGACACCGCATCCGGAGCTCCGTCGATCCCCACAGTGTCGATCCCTGCGGTGACCGGGTACCACCCCGGCGCCACCGTGCCGTCAGCCGCGACGACACCGTCCGGCAACTGCCCGATCTCCACCCGACGCATGGTGTCCGTCGCCGCATTGTAGGAGGTGGACACCAACGCAGTCAGAACGTTCCGGTCGCCCCGGCGCTCGATCCGGGGGTCCTTCACCGCCACATCCACCAGAGAGAAGCGGGCGGTGACGTGGACCGCACCGCGGTAGCGCACGGTACCGTCGCCCGCCGCATCCTCGGCGTCGGTGTCACGGGTGAAACTCACCGTGTCGCCGTCAAGGTCCAGGGCGCCGTCCTTCGCGTTGAGCTTTCCGCCAGCGGCATCAGCAGCCGCGGCAACCACCGAGGCATCGACGGACAGGTCCGGGGCCGACGGGGGCGGGGTGTTCGGCCCCGACTCCTCGGAGAATGCCAGCGGAACGTAGATCTCCTCGACGGCATCCCGAGGTCTGGCACACCCCCGCAGGGCATCGTCACGTGCATCACTAGGGCCCCAGCAAAGGGCGCCAACCCGGCACGTCACCGAGTCCGCCCCTCCTGTTAAAGTGGAAGACGTTGTATGAGGTCGTCGGTGCATGAATCACGTTCACCATCCCCTCTCCGAGGACCATTCCCCAAAAAAAAGTGAGGTGTTGGTGATCCCGTGACCCTGATCGTGATTCCCGCTGTGCTGGCGGTCGCGCTTCTGCTGACTCCGATACTGGTCAAACTCTTCGACCGCAACACCGGCTGGATCCTGGCCGCCGTGTTCGCCGCCCTCGCCGGTTACATCCTCGCCGATGCCGGCAGCATCATCGACGGGCGGGACGCGACATTCTCGGCGACCTGGCTCGAAGGGATCGCCCCCGGCGGCGGCGACATCGAATTCGCCCTGCGCATGGACCCGCTGGGCCTGTTCTTCACACTGCTCGCCCTGGTCATCGGTACGGCGGTGTTCACCTACTCCGCGCGCTACCTGCACCATGGCGAGCACATCATGAACTTCTACGTCCTGATGACGGCGTTCATGTTCTCGGTCGTCCTGCTCTTCCTCGCCGACGACGTCGCCCTGCTGTTCATCGGCTGGGAGCTTGTCTCCCTGGCGTCGTTCTTCCTCATCGCCCGGGCCGGGCACACCGGTGAACCCGGTGCGGTGCGGACCCTGATCCTCACCTTCACCGGCGGGTTGAGCCTGCTCGTCGCCCTCGGCATCGCCGTCGTCCACACCGGGACGACCAATCTCTCCGAGATCCTCGCCAGCGACGTCTGGTCGCAGAACACCACACTGACTGCCATTGTCGCCGTCCTCGTCGCGATCGCTGGCTTCTCCAAGGCAGCCCAGTTGCCGTTCCACGTCTGGCTGCCCGAGGCCATGGCCGCCGCCACCCCGGTCTCCGCTTTCCTGCACGCTGCCGCGGTGGTCAAGGCCGGCATCTACCTGCTGCTGCGCTTCAGCGGGATCTTCTCCGACGTCCTGGTCTGGAACCTGCTGCTGATCATCGTCGGCATGTCCACCGCCGTGATGGCCGCAGTGTTCGCTTTCCAGCAGACCGACCTGAAGCGGCTGACCGCCTACTCCACCGTCTCCCAGCTGGGCTGGATCGTCGCGACCATCGGTATCGGCACCCCGTTCGCCATCGCCGCCGCCATCGTCCACACCGCCGCCCACGCACTGTTCAAGTCCTCCCTGTTCATGATCATCGGTGTCATCGACCACCAGACCGGCACCCGTGACATACGCGAACTGGGATCGATCTGGCGTCGCATGCCGTGGACCTTCGCCGGTGCCTCAATCGGCGCGGCCAGCATGGCCGGCCTGCCGCCGCTGCTCGGCTTCGTCTCCAAGGAAGGCATGCTCGAGGCGTTCACCGACTCCCAGCTGGCCACCGGGGCCGAGGTCGTCCTCCTCATCGCCGCCAGCTTCGGCTCGCTGGCGACCTTCATGTACTCGGCGAAGTACATCATTGGCGCCTTCATCGACACCGGTTCCGCCGCCCCCGAGGACAACGCCCGGCTCGACGGTGGCGAGGTCACCGAGGCCCCGGTGTCCTTCTGGCTGCCCGCGGTCCTGCCCGGCCTGGTGTCCCTGCCGGTCGTCGCCGTCCTCGGATTCTTCGATGGCCCGATCGACGCCGTGGTGGCTTCCACCGGGGCCGGGGAGTCGCACACCCACCTGGCCCTGTGGCACGGGTTCGGGTTGCCACTGTTCATCACCATCGCCGTCGTGGTCGTCGGCTGCCTGCTGCTGACCCGACGTCAGCCCATGGCCGACTGGTTGGAGGACCACCGGCTCTTCCCCTTCACCGGCAACGAGTTGATCGCATTCACACTGCGCCTGGCCAGCCGGTGGGGCCGCCTGGTCAGCCGACTGGGCAACACTCTGAGCCCCAACGCGCACCTGCTGTGGATCTTCGCGATGATCCTGGTGCTCACCATCGCCGCCTTCTTCGGGCCCGGTGGCCTGCAGTTCATCGGCGAGCTGCCCCCGCGTGAACACGGCATCGACCAGATCAGCGACATCCCTGGCCTGCTGATCATGTTCCTGGTGACCATGGCGATCATCTCCACCCGCTCCCGCATGGGTTCGGTGATCCTCGTCGGCGTCGCCGGTGTCGGTGTCTCCTGGATCATGCTGACACTCGGTGCTCCGGATGTCGCGCTGACCAACCTGATGGTCGAGTTCATCGTCACCGTGTTCCTCATGCTGGTCGTCCGGAACCAGCCCCGCCTGTTCCTCAAGGAAGGCGAGAACCGCACGAAGTTCGCCGTCACCCTCGCCGCCATGGTCGGCCTGGTCGTCTTCGTGGGTGTCTGGCTGCTCGTCGGCCGCCACCCGCGGCCTGAGCTGGCTGAGTGGTACATCACCGAGTCCCCGGAGGTTTCCGAGGCCAACAACATCGTGGCGACGATCCTCGTGGAGTTCCGTGCACTGGATACCCTCGGCGAGCTGTCGGTGCTCGGCATGGCCGGCCTGGTCATCGCCGCGATCGTCAGCTCGGTGCCGAAGTCGCCGGTGCCCGGCTACGGCCCCGGCTCGACCTCCGAACTCTTCCGCAAGGAGGGGTCCACCAAGTTCCCCGACGTGCACAAGGTCCCGGAGCTCGCACCCTTCTACTCCAAGTACCTGCGGAGCACCCACCTGAACTCGATCCTGGGACGACAGATCATCTGGCCGGTGCTCGCCATGTTGATCATGTACTCGCTCGTGACCTTCTACCGCGGCCACCAGGCCCCTGGCGGTGGCTTCCTCGCCGCCCTGATGCTCGCCCTCGGCCTCGTGTTCTGGTACCTGGTCCAGCCCGCCGCCCGCACGATCGGTGGCAAGAACCTGGGCTACCAGCTCGTCGGCGGCGGCATCATCCTCGCCGTGGTGACCGGCCTCGTCGGTTTCGCCGAGGGCAGCTTCCTCGCCCCGATCCACTTCTACATCGGCAGTGAGCACTTCAGCTCCTCGCTCTTCTTCGACGGCGGCGTGTACATGGCGGTGATCGGCATCGTGGTCATCGTCCTCAACACCCTCGGCGGGCGGGGACGGCCGGGCGCTGAACCCGGGAAACCGCTGAAAGCCAGCCCCGTCGAGAAGGCGACGTCGAAGACACCCGTCGCCGCCACCACCGGCTCCTCGGGCACAGGCCCGGCAGACGGCCCGGAAGCCAAGCCGGGAACGAGCTCGACCACGGCAGCACAGAACTCAGCACAGAACTCAGGGAAGGACGGTGAGGACCGATGATGATCGCGGCTATCATCGCACTGCTGGTCGCAGCAGGTGTGTACATGGTGATGCAACGCGGAATGGTCCGCGTGATCATCGGAACCACACTGATGAGCCACGGGGTGAACCTGCTCCTGCTGGCCACCGGCATCGGTGCCTGGCGGGGTGACCCACTGGCCGACCGCACTGCGGCGGCGGACTCCGCCGACCCGCTTCCCCAGGCATTCGTCCTGACCGCCATCGTCATCTCGATGGCCGCCACGGCCGTCATGCTGGCCATGGCCGCCCTGGGCCGTGACGACGACACCCGCTCGGCCGAGGACGTCGAACGCGCCCGCCGCGAGTTCCGCGCCCTCGACACCGTGGGACGCTCCGCCCTGCACATCGACGAAGATTCGCCCCAGGCCCAGCGCCGACGTGAACGAGAGGAGGACTACTGATGAGCTTCCTCAACGACCCCGACGCCCTCGGTGCGTTGCTCGCCCTGTTCGTCGTCGTCCCACTGCTGGCCTCCGGCCTCGCCGCCGCGCTGCCATGGGCTTTCCTCCGCCGACTGCTTGGACTGTCTGTGCCGGTCTTCGGCATCGTCGCAGGTGTCCTCCTGCTGCTGCAGGTCAGCGGCGGTGGCGAGACCACGGTCGTCGCGCACAACATCGGTGACTTCGTCGGCGGTGTCTCCATTCCCCTGGTCGCGGACACGCTCTCCGCCGTCATGATCGTCACCACCTCCATCGTCGCGCTGACCGCCACCTGGTTCGCCGAGACCGTCGGCGAGTCCAAGGCCCGGTTCTACCCGGCGATGACGCTGATGCTGCTCGCCGGCGTGTGGGGTTCCTTTCTCACCGCAGACCTGTTCAACCTCTTCGTGTTCATCGAGGTCATGCTGATGCCCTCCTTCGGCCTGCTGGCCATGTCCGGCACCTGGGCACGACTGGCAGCCGGCCGCACCTTCATCCTGGTCAACCTGGTGACCTCCCTGACCCTGCTCTCCGGAGTCGCCCTGGTCTACGGTGTCGTCGGCACGACCAACATCGCCTCGCTCGCCGGGGCAGCCAGCCCCCGCGGCAGCACCGAGGCCGGTGGCTTCGCCGAGGGCATCCACGGCACCCAGTGGCAGCTCTGGCTGGGACTCGGTGTCGTGCTGATCGCCCTGGCGGTCAAGGCCGGTGCCGCGCCGGTGCACACCTGGCTGCCACGGACCTACGGGGCAACCTCGCCCTCGGTGATGGCCCTGTTCTCCGGTCTGCACACCAAGGTCGGCGTCTACGCCATCCTGCGGATCTTCATGACCATCTTCGAGGGCGACCAGCGCTGGGCGGTGGCCATCCTCGTCTTCGCCGTCATCGGCATGCTCATCGGTGGCTACGGCGCCCTCGGCGAGACCACGATGCGCGGGGTGATGTCCTACCAGATGGTCAACGGCATCCCGTTCATCCTGGTCGGCCTGGCGTTCCTGTCGGGCAACTCCGAGCTCATGCTCTCGGCCGCGGTGTTCTACATGCTGCACCACATGATCACCGCCGCAGCACTGATCATGGCCTCGGGAGCCATCGAGGAGACCTACGGCACCGGACGCCTGCGCCGACTCTCCGGCCTGATGCGACGCGACCCCCTGGTCTCCACCGTCTTCGCCGCCGGCGCACTGTCGCTGATCGGATTCCCGCCGTTCTCCGGACTCTGGGGCAAGCTCATGCTGATCTTCGCCATGGTCCGTGACGCAGGGCCCACCGTGTGGGTCGGAGTCGGTGCCATCATCATCGCCTCGATCGGCGCGCTGCTCAGCATGCTGCACGTCTGGCGCAAGTGCTTCTGGGGCAAGCCGATGGACAAACAAGACATGGACCCCAGCCTCGCGGTCCGCGGCTCGATGACCCTGCCCAGCGCCGCGATGATGGTCCTCAGCCTGGGAATGTTCCTGTTCATCGGCCCGATGAGCGACATCACCGATGATGCGGCCAGGTCCCTGACCGACACCACCCCCTACGTCCATGCCGTCCTGGGTGATCCGGAGGACGGCATCGGAGTCGTCCTGCCGTCCGAGCAGTACGGTCTGGCCCACTCGACGATCGAAGCGGAGCAGTAGATGAAGCTCACATACGCACTCAAACGAATCTGGCACATCATCGTCTACTGCGTCTGGCTGGTCGGTCAGATCATCAAAGAGTCGCTGATCATGGCGTCCGATACGTTCACCACCGGTCGTCACATCGCCCCGGTGATCGTCTACTATCCGCTGCGGCTCACCCGCGAGCGTGACATCGCCGCCTTCGCCGCCTCGATCACCATGACCCCGGGCACCCTCGCCCTGGGTGTCACCGGCCCCAAGGAGGTGGACGAGGACGCTGCCGCCGGTAAGCGCAACCTGATGGACGCCGCGTCCGTCGCCACCTCGGAGTTCCGCACCCACGGGCTGACCCGTGTCCAGCGCTTCTTGGCGGTCCACGCCATGTACGGTGCCGACCCGCAGGAACTGCTGCACGGGCTGGCACAGATGGAGGCCAAGTTGGTGCCCTCCGTCCGTAAGAAGAAGATCGAGTTCGACGTGGAACACCTCGTCGAGCGCGGCGTCCCCGGTCCCCGTGGTTACCGAGGCACCCGTGGTGGTCGCGCCAGTGCCGATGGCACCTTCGACATCGAGAAGGTCGACTCCACCCCGCACGCCGCCGCGTTTGTCGCCGCGATCATGCGGCAGGAGGACGCCCTGGACGAGAATGACCTCGACGACCTCAACCGCGAGCAGCGGGAGAAGATCGCCCGGGAACACGCCCGCAAAGCTGCCGACGAACGCCGCCGTCTGGCCCAGGAGGAGGAGGAGCGGCGTCGCCGGAAGCTCGCCGAGGAGCTCAGTCCTCCCCCGCTCACGCTCGAGGACGAGGACGAGGAGGACGACGAGGCTTCCGGCATCGACCCGGCCCGTGTCGCCCCGCAAGCCGACGGCGGAGTCAGTGCCCTCGCCGACGGTGCTGCCCCGCCCACCGCGACGACCGACGCGTCGTCCAGCCGGTCGATGTCCGGTCGCCGAACCGCCCCGATCGCCTCCCTGGTCAACGCCCTGGAGGTTCGCTCCCGGCTACCCCACCCGAACCTCAACCTCAGTGGCGACCGCAAGAGCCGCGGCAAATCCGCCGGGGGGACAGCGGTACCACCGTTGAACCCGAAGGGTGCGAAGGGTGCGAAGGGCGCGAAAGGCGCGGAAAGTACGAAGGACGCTGCCCCCCAGGAACCCCCGGCCAGCACGGACACCACGCACACCACAACAGAGGACGGGAAGAAATGACACCCACCCAACTGCTCTGGATCTTCGCCGGGATGGCCGGTGCCATCGTCGCGGTCGCCATGGCGCTCGTGCTGTGGCGTGCGGTGTCGACCCGCAACGACGCCCGACGGGCCGTCCTGGCCGACATGATCTTCCTCACCGTCATCGCCGGGTTCCTCGTCTACTGCCTGTTCGTCCGGTCCGCGATCACCTATGACGTCGTCATGATCGCCGGATTCGGAGGTGCGATCAGCACCATGGCATTCGCCCGCATCATCACCCGTGGCAGGAGGTAGCAGAAACCATGGTCACCAACACTTCCACCCTCACCCTCCTCGCCGCCGATACGGAGGTCCAGGAATTCTCCGAGATCGGCTGGGTCCCGGCAATCATCGCCGGCATCCTCGCCCTGACCGGTGCGATCTTCATCCTCGTCTCCGCCGTCGCCATGTACCTGGCGCCCGACGCACTGAGCCAGGTGAACATGCTGGGCCCCGCCCTCGGCATGGGCATTCCCATGCTGGTGATGGCTGACCTGGTGAACTCCTGGTCAACCGAAGGATTCGTCTGGGGATACCTGGTCAGGGCCATCGTCGCGGTTCTTGCACTGCTGGTCGTCCAGGCTGCCGGCTCCTACGTCATGGGGCGGGCGCTGCATGCCACGATGTGGGACCACACCGTGCCGCTCTCCGGTGGTGAGCGGGCCAAGGAGTCATCCTGACCGCACGGAAGAGTGCTAGATTCGGGGGTGTGCGCTTTCCTTTCCCCGTGTCCTCCAGCGACGCCTCCGGCTCCACCGGTTCTGCCGGCACGGCCGGGGCGCCCAGCGAGCCGTCACGGGGCCGCTCCGCCGGCGCCTCCCGTCCGGGGGACGCGGACGTCACCGACCTCGCCTTGCGCGCGGCATCAGGTGACCGCAAGGCCCTGACCGACTTCATCGAGGCCACCCACGGGGACGTGTGGCGACTGCTCGCCCACCTCGCCGACACCGACCGGGCCGACGACCTCACCCAGGAAACCTACCTGCGGGTCATCAAGGCACTGCCCCGGTTCGCCGCCCGGTCCTCGGCCCGTACCTGGATCCTTGCGCTGGCCCGGCACACCTGGGTCGACAGCGTGCGTCATGACATGGCCCGGCCCCGCAAGTCCGCCGAACAGTGGGAGGACGCCACCCGTGACACCGTCTCCCCCGACACCACCGGCGGACAGACGTGGGCCGAGCTCGTCGACGCCCGCACTTTGCTCGACAACCTCGCCCCGGAGCGCCGGGAGGCTTTGATCCTCACCCAGATCCTGGGCCACACCTACGCGGAGGCCGCGGACATCTGCGGCGTGCGGGTCGGGACGATCCGCTCCCGCGTCGCCCGTGCCCGCGCCGACCTGCTGGCCGCCGGGAGTCCCGGAAGTGCTGGAGGTTCCGGGGGGACTGCAGGACTCACCGGAAGTGACGACCCGGGGGTTGCCCCCGGGCCTCCGGATGCCCAGCACGGCACGTCCTCCCGCATGCGCTGGGGGTAGACTGTTCTGCATGTCTGCAACTGGTAGAGCACTGCTCGTCCTGTCTTTCGGTGGGCCCGAGAAAGAGGACGACGTCGTCCCCTTCCTCGAGAACGTGACCCGTGGACGGGGCATTCCCCGGGAACGACTCGCCGAGGTCGGCGAGCACTACTACCGCTTCGGGGGCAAGAGCCCGATCAACGACCAGAACCTGGAGATGATCGACAACCTCCGCACGGAGATCGCCGCCCGCGGTATCTCCGGTGAGGATCTTCCGGTCTATTTCGGCAACCGTAACTGGGAGCCGTATGTCGAGGACACCACCAAGCAGATGGTCGCCGACGGGGTCACCGACGTCGTCGTGCTAGCCACCTCCGCGTGGGGCGGTTACTCCGGTGACCTCCAGTACCGCGAGGACATCCAGCGGGCACTGCAGTCCTGCCGGGACGCCGGCATCACACCGCCGACGATGACGAAGATCCCGCCGTTCCACGGCCGAGACCTGTTCCACGCCGGATTCTCCCGTCTGGTGGACGAGGCCCGCGCAGCGCTACCCACCGAGCTGCAGGACGACGCCCGCCTGCTGTTCACCGCCCACTCGATTCCGGTGTCCGCCGACGAAGCCTCCGCCGCCGACAGTGGTCAGAGCTACTCCGGGCAGGTGCGTGCCGCGGCTGAGGCGATCCGCGCGGGCACTTCCTTCGCCGCTGCCGACGGCGAAGATCCTGCTGTGGAGCTCGTCTGGCAGTCCCGTTCCGGCCCGCCACACATCCCGTGGCTGGAACCGGACATCTGCGATCACCTTGAGGAGACCAGCGGTGTCCGTGCCGGCACGGATGCCGACCGCCGCGGGATCGTCCTGTGCCCGGTGGGTTTCCTCACCGATCACATGGAAGTCATGTGGGACCTCGACAATGAGGCCGCGGACACTGCCGCCGAGCTGGGACTGACCATGGTCCGGTCCGGCACCCCGGGGCTGACCCCTGAGTTCACCCGCCTGGTCCTCGAGCTGGTCCGCGAGCACTGGGCGGACCTGCCTGAGGCATAGCGGGGTTCGACCCCCGGATCCGCACGAGGGCCCGAGTCGTTTGCCGTCAGTCGTTCGCCGTCAGCGCGGGGTGGTGTGGGCGATGTAGAGGTCACACGTGGCCTCGGCAGCGACCTTGCGGGCGACACTGCCGAGGATCCGGGACACCCCCTGGACACGCTTGTTCCCCACGACGATGACGTCCGCGCCCAGCTCCGTTGCCTTGGCCAGCAGCACATCGGCCGGGCTGCCCGCCGCCGCACTCACCTCGATGGTCAGCTCCGGGTATGACTCACGCAACACATCGGCGACGGACTCCGCGACATCCTGTGCCGCTTTCGACAGACCTGCGGTCAGCTTGTCGAGCGACTCCGACGTGACCCGGCTCGCACTGCTGGACCGGGCCGATTCGAGCGCGTCCTCACTGGCCTTGCTGTAGGCCGAGCAGATGTGCAGAGCACCCCCGTAGCTCGCCGCGAGGTCAGCGGCCTTCTCCGCCGCAAGCAACGCCGTCCGGCTCGAATCAACCCCGGTGAGAATGATCTTGGTCATGTTCCTGCCCTTTCAGATCCGCTGAATTACCAGTTCTTTCCCCAGCCTACGGATCGAGGGGACGACATGGCGGTGGTGATGATCCGACCGCAGCGACAGAAGAACGCCGCCACTGTCAGTGACAGCGGCGGCGGAACCAGGGGGTTGGTCGGAAAACTACGCCAGCAGCTCGGCGATCTGGATGGTGTTCAGTGCAGCACCCTTACGCAGGTTGTCGCCGGAGACCACCAGCACCAGGCCCCGGTTGTCCTCGATCGACTGGTCCTGGCGGATGCGTCCCACCAGGGACTCGTCCACGCCAGCCGCAGCGAGCGGCGTGGGCACGGCAGTGACCTGCACACCCGGCGTACCGGCGAGGATCTCCTCGGCACGCTCCGGGGTGATCTCGGAGTCGAACTCGGCGTGGATGGTCATCGTGTGACCGGTGAACACCGGCACCCGCACGCAGGTTCCGGCCACAGGCAGCTCCGGCAGGTGCAGGATCTTGCGCGACTCATTGCGCAGCTTCTGCTCCTCATCGGTCTCCAACGATCCGTCGTCGACGAGGTTGCCGGCCAACGGCAGGGCGTTGAAGGCGATCGGCTCCACGTAGGGCCCCAGGTCCCCGGCGGTCAGCGCCGAACCATCGGTGACCAGCTGCTCCAGCACCTCGAGGTTCGCCCGGACCTGGTCGGCCAGGGTCTTGACCCCGGCCAGGCCGGAACCGGAGACCGCCTGGTAGCTGGAGACGTGCAGACGCTTCAGCCCTGCCTCCGCGTTCAGCGCACCGAGCACCGGCATCGCCGCCATGGTGGTGCAGTTCGGGTTGGCGATGATGCCCTTCGGGGTGTTCTTCGCGTCCTCCGGGTTCACCTCGGAGACGATCAGCGGCACCTCCGGGTCCTTACGCCAGGCACTGGAGTTGTCGACGACCGTGGCACCGGCCTCGGCGAAGCGGGGGGCGTGCTCCTTCGAGGTCGCGCCACCGGCGGAGAACAGGGCGATGTCGATGCCCTTGAGCTCCTCGGTGGGGGTCGCGGCGACGTCCTCCACGACGACCTTCCCGCCGCGGAATTCGATCTCGGAGCCGGCGGAGCGGGCGGAGGCGAAGAAACGGACCTTCTCCAGCGGGAGGTCGCGGGTCTCGAGGATGTCGCGCATGACGCGGCCGACCTGGCCGGTGGCGCCTACGATGGCGAGAGTGGTCATCGGTGAACCTTTCTGGTGAACCTGTGCAGTGCGTGGTGAAACTAGCGGCCGGTGCCGGCGTGCACCGTGGCCACCTCGTCGCCGCCGAGCTGGAAACGCTCGTGCAGGGCGGCGACGGCGGCGTCGAGATCGGTGTCGCGGAGCAGCACGGAGATACGGATCTCGGAGGTGGAGATCAGCTCGATGTTGATGCCGGCGTCGCGCAGTGCCTCACAGAAATCTGCGGTCACACCGGGGTGGGACTTCATGCCGGCGCCGACCAGGGACACCTTGCCGACCTGGTCGTCGTAGAGCAGCTTGCCGAACTTCTGGTGCTCCTCGTCACCCTGCAGTCCCTTGAGCAGTTCGACGGCACGGGGTCCGTCCTCCCGCGGGCAGGTGAAGGTGATGTCGGTGAGGTTGTCGGCCACCGAGGAGACGTTCTGCAACACCATGTCGATGTTGATCTCGGCGTCCGCCAGGGCACGGAACACGCGGGCGGCTTCGCCGGGCTTGTCAGGGATGCCCAGGACGGTCACCTTCGCCTCGGAACGGTCGTGGGCGACACCGGTCAGGACTGCTTCTTCCACGGGAATATCCTCCATTGACCCGGACACCAGGGTGCCGGGCTCGTTGCTGAATGACGATCGGACTCGGAGCGGGACGTTGAATGCGCGGGCGTACTCCACGCAGCGCAGCATCAGGATCTTGGCACCGACGGCGGCCATCTCCAGCATCTCGTCGAAGGAGATGTGGTCCAGACGCTGGGCGTTGGGGACGATGCGCGGGTCGGCGGTGTAGACGCCGTCGACGTCGGAGTAGATCTCGCAGACATCGGCGTTGAGGGCGGCTGCCAGCGCGACCGCGGTGGTGTCGGAGCCGCCACGGCCGAGGGTCGTTACGTCCTTCGTCTCCCGGTTGATGCCCTGGAAGCCGGCGACCAGGCAGATCTTCCCCTGGTCGAGTGCCTCGCGGACCCGGCCCGGGGTGACGTCGACGATACGGGCGTTGCCGTGCCGCTCGGTGGTGATCACGCCCGCCTGGGAGCCGGTGAAGGACTGGGCCTCGGCACCGAAGGAGGCGATGGCCATGGCGACCAGGGCGTTGGAGATGCGCTCACCGGCGGTGAGCAGCATGTCCATCTCACGTCCCGGGGGCACCGGGTTGACCTCGTTGGCGAGGTCGAGCAGTTCATCGGTGGTGTCGCCCATTGCGGAGCAGACGACGACCACGTCATTGCCTTGCTTCTTGGTCTCCACGATCCGCTGTGCGACGCGTCGGATGCGCTCGGCGCTCTCCAACGACGATCCGCCGTACTTCTGGACGATCAGGGCCACTGTTCCTTGCTCTCCTTGCTCCACCTTTACCCGGTGGCACCGGGGTTCGCGGTCTCTCGCATGCGCGATTTCTCAGACTACCTGAGCAGGGTCGGCCCAGGGTAGACCGGGCTTGTGCTGGACCCGCCCCGGGGGTTGTCAGGGGTTGTCAGAGGTTGCCGGGGACTGCCGGGGCAGTCAGGGGCTGCCGGTTGCCGTCAGGACCCCACGGCGACGACCACGTGACTGCCCCAGCCGACCGGTCGGCTGCCGACCCCCTGCAGGCCACCGTCGGCGATGGCCCTCGCCAGGTCTCGCTTCGTCGGCACGGCCCCACCGGTGGTCAACAGCCGGGTGAGGTCCTCCTCGTAGTCGTGGTCGTCGTCGCCACTCTCGGCGAGCAGTTGGCTGACCACGATCACCGCCCGTCCGGTGCGTCCGGCAGCGGCGAACAGGGCAGGGAGCTCAGGTGCCGTGACGGTCGCGAAGGGGTCGATCAGGATGACAACATCAACAGAGTCGGCAGTCTCGGCTGCAGCACCAGCATCGGCACCGGGTGTCCAGGCACGCACCTCACACCGGTCCCGTCGACCCTCGCCGATCTCCTTGAGGAGTCGCTGCGGGTCGGATCCGTGGTTGCCGTCGAGGTGCAGGACGACAGCCTGCAGGGACGCGTCGTGGCGCAGCAGTTCATCGGCGTACACCGCGGCAGCGGTACCCTCGGCGGCACCGGCCACCGCGATGCTCGACACCTCACCGACCATCTCGGTGAGCTGTTCCAGACCGGACGCCAGGGCGGGCGCGACCCACTGGGCGCGGGTGGCTTCACCGTCGGACAAGTCCTCGACGATCCTCGGGTCGGACGCCCGCAGCGCCGTCCAGTCCTGCCCGGTGGCACCGATGGTCACCGGACGGCCGGTGCGCAGCCCCTCCTCCAGGTGCAGCCAGGACAGCACCTTGACCGCCGATGGCCCGGCCATACGGGCAATCAGGCCGTCCGGGTCGGCCAGTTCCCCGCCGAGCATGGTCAACCGAACCCCGGCGACACCGGCACTGTCAGCCGGCCCGTTGCCCGACCCGTCGCCGAGAACCAGCTCGACCAGGTCCATGGTCTCCAGGTAGCGCAGGAAACGGACCAGCAGCTCCGGGACGACCGACACTTCCTCCGCCACGGCGGCGACCGGGGCGGCACCGGCTGCGTCAGCTGCGGCTGCGTCGTCCACCGCCTCGAAGATGCCGAGGTTCGCCGCGGTCATCAGCGCCAGGCCCGGGGTGATCTCCGACATCTCGTGCAGTGCCATCAGCGGCGACATGCTCGAGGACGCTGGCGCACCAGCGCCAACACCAGCACCAGCGCCGTCCGTCCCTGCCGCGGGCTCAGCACCCTCCACCCCAGCATCAGCGGCACCACCCCGAACGGCCGCCTTGCGCCAGTACCCGGTGACCTGCACATGCTCGCGCGGCACCCCGGCGTCCTTGATCCACCGGCGCACCTTCTTCAACCGGCCGGACTCCCCGGCCGCCCACACGAACGCGGTGCCCTTGGTGTCCTGCTCCCCCGCCAGATCCACCGTGAGGATCTCCTCGGTGAAGTCCCCGCCCTCGGCGCGCACGACCCAGCGCAGGTCCAGGGTCGACGCACAGGCGACCTGCGACAGATCGTGCTGAATATCGGCGCGGTCGGCGACCTCGATGACCGCGGTGACCGGGTGACCTTCCGGGACCTCCTCCAGACAGCGACCCATCGCCGGCAGAGCGGTCTCGTCGCCGACCAGTACCAGCCGGTCGGTGTGCACCGGCAGCGAAGCGCAGTTCTTCGGCCCGGCGGCGTACACCTTGTCGCCCGCGGCCGCGGTGGCCGACCAGTCCTCGGCCAGGCCGGCGCCGTGCCGGGCGAAGTCGACGGTCAGTTCGCCGAACTCGCCGGCCTCCGGGTACCAGGAGCGCACCGTGTAGGTCCGGAAGAGGTCGTTGACCTCCGCGTTCCAGTCGAGGCGTCCGTCCCCCAATGACGGTGGGTACGGCCGCTCGCCGGTGGTCGGGTGCGGGAAGATGACCCGCATATCGTCGTCGAAGCCGTCCGAGACAATACCGGGGATGTCTTCACCGTCGCGGGTGTGCGGTAGCAGCCCCGCCCCGCCGAAGACGACCCGTCGCATGCCGGGGCTGACGTCCTCGACACGCAGAACCTCCAGTTCACGCATGGTGATCGGGTAAACGTCGGCGTCTCGGCTGATTCGTGGCACAGTGGGTTCCCTTCATGACGGTATGCGGCAGTGTCACTGCCGCGGGGCAGCCGCTAGGTTAGCATTGCTTTCCCTGGGTAGTCCTGTTCCGCCGGCACACTACATCAGGTTAGGATTACCTCGACCCACCCTGGCACGCCGCGCCATCGGCGTCATCGCCGCCGCCGGCCTCGCCGTCGGCCTCGCCGCCTGCAGCGACGACTCCGACGACTCCTCGTCGAACGGCTCCGGAAGCTCCAGTTCCGGCGACTTCCCGCGCACCGTCGACTCCATCGCCGTGTCCAACGGCAACCCGACCGACGAGACCGAAGAAGTCGAGATCCCGGAGCAGCCCGAGCGCATCGTCTCCACCGCCGCCACCCTGACCGGCAGCCTGCTGGCCATCGACGCCCCGGTGATCGCCTCCGGCGCCGCGACCCCCGGCCCGACCTCCGACGACAAGGGCTTCTTCAAGCAGTGGGCCGAGATCGCCGATGAGCGCGGTGTCGAGGAGATCGGCCAGCTGGAGCCGGACTTCGAGAAGATCGTGGGCCAGGACCCGGACCTCATCGTGGTCTCCGCCTTCGGTGCGGACACCGCCGTCCCGTTGGTCGAGCGTCTGCAGGACGTCGCCCCGACCGTCGTCATCGACTACTCCGACAAGGACTGGACCGAGGTGACCACCCAGCTCGGTGAGATCACCGGTCACGAAGACGAGGCCGAGGCCGCGATCCAGGAGTTCCAGGACCGCGCCGAGGAGGTCACCGGCAACATCGAGGAGCCGGAGCAGCCGGTGCAGTTCGTCCTGCCCACCCCGGACGGCAACGTGAACTTCATGACCGAGGCATCCGCCCAGGGCCGTATCCTCACCGAGCTGGGCTGGGACCTCGACGTTCCCGGCGAGGGAGTTGCACGCACCGACGGTGACTACGCCGGACGCACCGACGTCGTCCAGGTCACCGCAGAGAACCTGGACAAGGGCCTGACCGGTAAGACCGTCTTCGCCACCAACGCCGACCCGGGTAAGTCCGCCGCCGACCAGCTGGAGAACCAGCCGGCCGCGAAGGGCACCTACGCCGTCGAGAACGACCGCGTCTTCGAGTTCGGTGCCGAGACCTTCCGCATCGACTTCTACAGCGCGATGCTAATGCTGGACGCCATCGAGGAGTTCTTCAGCGAGTAGTTCCACAGGACCCTCGACACCTGCTGAGACTCACCGTCCTACCGTCCCCCGTCGTCCCTCATCGCCACCGCGATGATGCGGTCGGCGGGGGTTCGCACGTTCTGGGCCGCCGTGGTCCCCGTCGTCGCCAGGTAGTTCCGGACGATCCGGGCACCGACCGCATAGCCGGCGCCGGTCGGTACCCCGACGGGGTCGACGCCGAACAGTCTGGCGCTGGCGTCCCCGTCCTCCAGCGCGACCGGGTCGATGAAGTGGGTGTAGCCGACCTCACCGTAGAGTTCCGCGGCGAAGACGTCCGCCATGAGGTCGATCGCGTGGTCGATGCGGTCGACGTAGGACGCTGTGGTGTCGCCGCTCCAGTCGAAGGACACGCTGTGCCGGTCCATCTCGGCGATGTCGACGGCCTGGGCTCCCCCGGGGAAGAAGCGGAACATGCCGGCCATCGGCTCCCACATGCGGCGGACCAGGTCCGGCCGGTCGGCGACCGGGGCGGTGAGGAGCTCGCGGAACGCCTGGGTGGTGTCCAGGACGGTGATGGTGGTGTTCTTGTTCTCGTTGTTGTTCGTGGTCATATCTGCGGACGCTTGACCCTCACGCGACGTGAGGGGTCAAGTGCAGCGATGATTCGGCTCCGGTCGACTACTCTGAAGTCTCGATGATGCACAGCAACTTCCTGGCTGTCGTCTTCGCCCTGCTGTCAGCACTGACCGTCGCCTGGGGAACCATCCTCCGTCACCAGGTCGCCGAGCAGACCTCGGGTGATCCCGACACGTCCTACCGTCTCCCGGTCCTCGCCGCGATCACCCGTCGCCGCTGGTGGACCGGTGTGGCATGTGCGCTGGCCGCCTATGGCTTCCAGGTGATCGCCCTGGGATTCGGAACATTGCTGGTCGTCCAACCTGTTCTCGTCCTCTCCCTCATGTTCACCCTGCCGCTCGCCGCACGTTTCGACGGTCGCCACGTATCGCGTCAGGAGATGGCATGGGCCGGCATCCTCACCGCTGCCGTCGGTGTGCTGGTGGTGTGGGGACGTCCATTACCGGGCACCACGACCCCACCATTGAACCGGTGGATCATCGCCCTGGCCATCGGTGCGGCGGTGATGATCGCCATCGCCTGGTTCGCCTCACGGCAGCGCCTGCGTCGTCGCGCCCTGCTCCTGGGCACGATCACCGGTGCCATCATGGGTTATCTGGCCGTCCTGGCGAAGACGGTCGTCGACCAGTTCACCCGCGAGGGGCTCGGCGGGTTGTTCTCCCACTGGGAGATCTACGGGCTCATTATCGCGGCGATCCTCGGAACCCTGGTGCAGCAGGCGAGCTTCAACGCCGGGGCACTGGAGAACTCCTTGCCGGCGATGACTGTCGTGGAGCCGATTGTCGCGTTCGTCCTGGGCTACGCCATCCTCGGCGAACGCTTCCAGGTCGAGGGGACCCAGTGGCTCATCATGGGTGCCGTGGTGGTGGTCATGCTGGTCTCCACCGTCGTGCTGTCGCGTAAAGGTGTCGACTGACAGTGGTCTGACAGTGGTCTGACAGTGGTCTGACCCGGCGCAGACGTCAGATCGCGTAGCGGAAGTCGATGAGCATCTCCCCCGACACCCAGATGCCCAGGGCGCACCACGCCACACCGGTCACGACCAGTGCCGCGATGCCGACGATGCCAACGACCCGGGACGCACCGGGCCCACCCTCCGGGGCAACGAGGCGGCCCCGGACAGCCTCGACGATGCGCACCAGGAACGGTAGCGCCAGCAGGACCACCGGCAACAGCAGCAACCGGGGGCGCGAATGCATGATCCCGTCGGACGCCAGGACCATCCCGGCGATCAGCACCGCCACCAGCCACACCGGCCAGGGAATCCAGCGGGCCACCAGTGCCCACACCGAGGCCACGCACAGCAGCGCGACCAGGACCATCGACCAACCGGCGATGGCGTAACCGGTGGCCTCCTCCCCTGCCGCCCCAGAAGACACAGGGCCGAACAGGTGCTCCCCCACCCACCGCAGGGTTGCCGCCCCGGTGTCGAAACCGGAGTCCCAGCCTCGTTCCTGGGCGGCGAAGTAGCCGCCGATCTCCGACACGGCATTGTTCGCCCACCCCAGGTAAGCGGCGATACCTAGCGAGCCGATCACCGGGGACGCAACCGCGGCGAGCACCACGCGCGCGGCCGGGGCGTCCTGCCCAGAGCCCTCAGCACCCTCAGCTCCCTCAGAACGCCGCGACCGCCAGTACCGCCAGACCTGCCACACCGCCACCGCGCACAGCACCACCACCAAGGTCACCGCGGTCAGCCGGGTCAGGCCAGCGCCCAGGACGAGAAGGCCGGCCAACAGATAACGCTGTCGCAGCAGGAAAACCAGGGCCCACACCGTCAACGCCCCGAACAGGCTCTCGGAGTAGGGCATCCAGTAGACGATCCCCATCGGCGCGCCCGCAACGAGCACTCCTACCGCTGCGGTGAGGCTGGCGGCGAAGATGTCCGACACAGGGCGGGACGACTTCTGTGACCGCATGTCCAGTGCCAGGCGCGCAACGCCCCAGGTCATCAATACCGCACATAATCCGGAGAGCATGACTGCGGCGAGGTAGGTGGCGTCCTGAACGTTCAGGACTGCCAGGGGCGCGGCGACGATCCGGAGGAGCACGGGATAGCCGGGGAAGAACGCCACCGACTCCCACTGCACCGGGTCACTCTGGGCGGCGGACATCACGAAGCCGGAGTAGCCGTGTTCCGAGATCATCGTCATCCACAGCGAATCCCACTGCAGCAGGACGTCCCGCATCGCCATGTCCCGGTGCGACCCCCAGGCCATGAGCACGGCCAACTGCACCACTCCGACCAGGACCGTCGTCGTCGCCGCGACGATCGGGACGACCGCCCGCGACAGCACGGACCCGCCGGTGCGGGAACCGGCGGACCGGTCGGCGGCAGTCGCGGGGTTCACTGTGGTCACGATTCCCGAGACTACCGCCCGCCGAGCGGACACAGCAGATAAACTGGCCGGAACGAAAGGGACACCATGGCGGAGATCTACCTGGTCAGGCACGGCCAGGCAGGGCAGAACGCGCTCACGAACGCCCACGAGGGCGACTTCGAGAACGACTACGACAACCTCAGCGACCTGGGTCGACGCCAGGCGGTGGTGGCAGGACGCTCACTGGTGACGCGCGGGCAGACCGGCACCCCGGTCATCCACGGTCCGCTCAACCGGCAGCGTGACACTGCCGCGGCCATCGCCGCCGAGCTGTCGTCTGAGCCCCCGACGATCGACGACGCCTGGCGCGAGATCCGCTTCGGCGACATGCTCGCCCCCTGGCTGCGCGATGACCCGCAGCGTGCGGGACAGTTGGCGCAGGCATGGAAGGGCCAGCTTGCCCCGGCAGAGACCGCAGCGGTGAACCGACAGCTGCTCACCGCGATCTCCCAATGGTCCGACGGGGAGGAGTTCGCCGCCTTCCGCGAGACGGTGCGGGCCGGTCTGGACCGGGCGGCACAGGTTGCGCTGGAGAAGGGCTCGGTGGTTGTCGTCAGTTCCGGTGGCCCCATCTCCCTGTGCGCCACCGAGACCCTGCCGGGCACCCCGTGGATGACGTTGCTGCGCACCATCGCCAATGCCTCGGTCACCGTCCTGGGGGTCAAGGACAGCGATCACGGGCCGCAGGTCTCGCTGCGGTCACTCAATGAGTTCGCGCACCTGGACGAGCCGGCGGACGACGGTTCCCACCCGCTGCGCACGCTCGGCTAGGACGGGGCAGGGCGGGAACCGACCGGATGGCTAGTGTGACCGTCCGCTCATCAGCGCGTCCTTTCAGTCAGCGGGGTCGGCGGCACGCCCTTGCGGCGACGGCGTTCGGTACGCCGGATGATGCGACGGCACCGGGCCTCCAGCGCCACCGTGGCGATGCCGAAGGTGCGGAAGGCCTTGTTGGTCGTCTGGCGGTGGTAGTAGCGGTAGTAGATCTGCTGGCAGATCGCGGCGAGCCGGAACAGGCCGAAGACCTCGTAGAACACCCACTGGTCATCGGTGATCCCGATACCCGTCTGCGAGGCGTAGCGGGCGACGAACTCGTGGCGGGTGAACATTCCGGGCACATGGGTGGGCTGGCGGCGGAACTGCCGGATCACCCAGTCGTCGTCGGCCTGGACCCAGTAGGCCAGCGCCCCACCGAGATCCATCAACGGATCCCCGATGGTCGCCAGTTCCCAGTCCAGCAGTGCGATGGGGTCGGTGGAGTCCTCCGGGTTCAGGACGATGTTGTCCAGCCGGAAGTCGTTGTGGATCAGCACGGACCCGACATCGGCGGGTTCATTGATCCGCAGCCAGTCCATGACCTTCCTGAAAGAGCCGACGTTGGGTGTCCGGGCGGCGGTGTAGCGTTTCGCCCAGCCCTCCACCTGCCGGTCGATGTAGCCCTCGCCCTTGTTGAGGTCGTCGAGGCCGGTCTCGTCGACCGGCACACGGTGCAGGTCGACCAGCAGATCCACGAAGTTCTCGCACAGGGTCGTGACGTCCGCCGCCGAATGGGGGCCTTCCGGGGGAAGCTCCTGGCGCGGAATCGGCCCGGAGATCCGCTCCATGACATAGAAGCTGCTGCCGATGACGCTCTCGTCCTCGCACAGGGCGACGGTGGCGGGCACCGGCGGGAAGTGCGAACGCAGTGCGGTCTGGATCCGGTACTCGCGCCCCATGTTGTGCGCGCCCTTCGACTTCGTACCGCCGGGTGGGCGCCGCAGGATCAGTTCGGTGCCCTGCGGGTAGGTCAGCAGGTAGGTGAGGTTGGACGCTCCGCCGGCGAACTGGCGGACCTCGGGTGTGCCGTCGATGGAGTCGGCCCACTCCGGTGAGGCGTTGTCGCGCAGCCAGTCGGCCAGCGCCTCCACGTCGAAGGCGTCCTCCTCACGGACCTCGCGGGCCTGTGACCTGGACGGGGTCGTGGTGCTGTCGGATGTCTCACTCATGTCAGTCTCCTCACGATGGACAACGGCAGGATGCGCATCGCCACGCCGAGTGGCGCCCACGGCCAGGCTGGCACGTAAGCCTTGATGCGGCGCTTCTCGATGGCCTGCACGATGGCGGTGACACCGGTTGTTGTGTCGACCAGGTACGGGGTCTTGTCGCGGACGTTCGCGTTCATCTCCGAGGCGATGTAGCCGGGGTAGATCGTCGAGACGTCCACCCCCTTGATCTGTTCAGCGCGCACGCCCTCGGCGATGGCGGCCACGCCCGCCTTGCTGGCGGCGTAGGTCGTCATCGCCCGGCGCATGCCGCGCAGTGCCGACATGGAGGACATCACCACCAGGTGGCCGGAGCCCTGCCTGCGGAAGATCTCCAGTGCGGCATCGGCCTGGGCGAGTACGCCGAGGAAGTTGGTGCGTGCGGTGATCTCGTTGCGGGTCCACCCGCCGGTGCCCAGCGCTTTACCCTCGCCGCTACCGGCGTTGGCGATGATCCGGTCGATACCGCCGAGTTCCGCGTCGAGCTCGGCGAATACGGTGTGGACGGCCTCGCCGTCAGTGACGTCGAGCGCCGCGGTCACCACGGTGACCCCGGGGTGGGACGCTGTGATCTCGGCGCGCAGTTCCTCCAGACGCTCGACGCGTCGGGCCGCAAGGCCCAGGTCGTAGCCGAGGGCGGCGAACTGTCGCGCCATCTCCTCACCGAGCCCGGAACTGGCGCCGGTGATGATGATCGAACCTTGACGGGTCATCGTTTGCCTCCCTTCGTGCTACTGCGCGACACGTATTTACCCAGTTCGATGCGGGCGACGGTACCCAGGTGCACCTCATCCGGCCCGTCGGCCAGCCGCAGCGCCCGCGCCGAGGTCCACGCCCCGGCAAGCGGGAAGTCGCTGCTGAGCCCACCGCCGCCGTGCAGCTGGATGGCGAGGTCGATGACCTCCTGCGCCATGATCGGCACCGCAGCCTTGATCTGGGCGACCTCGGACAGGGCGTTGCGCGGACCGCCCTGATCCAGCTTCCATGCGGTGTTCAGCACCAGCAGGCGGGCGGAGTCGATCTGTATACGTGCCTTGGCGATCCGCTCCCGGTTGCCGCCCAGCGCGACCAGTGGCTTACCGAAGGCCTGGCGCTGCAGACCACGCTGGCAGGCCAGTTCCAGGGACTTCTCCGCCAATCCGATCAGCCGCATGCAATGGTGCACCCGGCCCGGGCCGAGACGCCCCTGCGCGATCTCGGCGGCACGGCCCGGCCCGGCGATGACGTTCTCGGCCGGAACCCGCACATCGGTGAAGCTGACTTCGCCGTGGCCGTAGGGCTCGTCGCGGAAGCCCATGGTGTCGAGCAGTCGCTCGACCTTCACGCCCTCGGTGTCGGTGGGGACCAGGATCATCGAGTGGCGACGGTGCCGGTCGGCCTCCTGGTCGGTCAGGGCCATGACCAGCAACACCTTGCAGTCGGGGTGTCCGATTCCGGTGGACCACCACTTACGCCCGTTGAGGACGTAGTCCCCGCTGCCGTCCCCGTCACGGACGGCGGTCAGCTCCATACTCGTCGCGTCGGATGACGCGACCCCCGGCTCGGTCATGCAGAAGGCGCTGCGGATCTCACCGCTGAGCAGCGGGTCCAGCCATTGCTCCTGCTGCTGTGCGGAGCCGTACTTCAACAGCACCTCGGCGTTTCCGGTGTCAGGGGCATTACAGTTGAAGATGTAGGGGGCCAGGGCGGAGCGTCCCATCGCCTCGGCGACCGGGGCATAGTCCACATTGGACAACCCGGTGCCGCCACGGGTGCCGTAGCGTTCGGCGTAGGGGCCCTCGTGTCCTTCCGGCAGGAAGAGGTTCCACAGTCCCTCCTCCTTGGCCTTGACGCGGAGCTCGGTCATCACCGGCAACGGTTGCCAGGGGTCCTTCGCGGCGTCGCCGGAGTCCCGCCGCGCGGCGATCTCGGCGTGGTAGTCGGCTTCGACGGGGTCGATGTGGGTGGCCATGAATGTCGTGACCGCCTCAGTGAGTTCGGCGGCTCGTGGTGATGGGGAAAAGTCCATGCCCTGAAACTAACCGAGTGTGAGCTATACCACTTGATGAATTACGCCATTCTTTTGATAATTTCCGCCATCCGGGGCACAGTCGCCACCATGGCTTGGGTACGGTCCGCCGGGCTCCGGGGAGTCCGGGAGACAATCAGTGAACTCGGCGGCGACGCCGACGACCTGGCATCCGACTGCGCCCTGCCCGCCGGAGCCCTCGACAGCGACGAGATGCTGGTCCGTGACTCGGCGATCGCCTCTCTGCTGGAACTCGCCGCCACACGACTCGCTTGCGTCGACTTCGGTCTGCGCGTCGCCGAGAAGCAGGACCTCACCCTGCTCGGCCCCGTCGCCCTGGCGCTGCGCAACTCCCCCTCGATCGCCGAGGCTCTGGACTGCACCGGACGATACATGTTCGTCCACGCCCGTGGACTCAGCGTCACCCTGATCCCGGACCCCTACGACGACCCGGACGTCATCGGCTGCCGCTACGGCTACCCCCGCGGCATCACCGTCCCACCCCAGAGCGTGGACATGGGACTGCTGTTCCTCCACCGGGCGATCATCTACCTCGCCGGTGGCACGAGCTACGGGCTGCGCGGGGTGGACCTGCCCCACTCACCGCAGGCACCGTTGACCCGCTACGAAGACGCTTTCGGCGCCCGCGTCATCCCGGGACGACAGGACGCCGTCCTACGCCTGCCGTGTTCCCTGCCCCCGCAGCCGATCGCCGCCCGCGACCCGGTGGCGCACGCACTGGCCCTCGCCCACCTGCGGGAACAGCACCCGCCCGGAACCCAGGTGACCTCCCAGACCAGGAATTTCCTGCGGCAGTCTCTGGGCACCGTCCCGACCTCCCTCAGCGACACCGCGCGGATGCTCGGCATGTCACCGCGTTCCCTGCAGCGGCATCTGGCGGCAGAGACAGGTCAGAGCTACGGGGACATCCTCGACACCGTCCGACGCGACCGCGTCCTCACCCTGCTGACGACCACCGAGCTCCCCATGACGCAGATCGCCTACGCCGTCGGCCTCAGCAGCCAGGCCACGTTGAGCCGTTATGCACGCCGGTGGTGGCAGGCCACTCCCCGCGACATCCGCGCCCGGCACCCCCACGCCCAGTAACCCCGGTCACAGTTCCGGTTGCAGCATTCCCGAACCACCGTGTTAGTCTCGTCGACATGAATAACTCGCGCGCGCAGCTTCTCCTTCTCTGCCGCGGCGGGGTCAGGTTCTAAAAGCCGACCGGCTCCCCGTCGCGGAGTTGAGTCGTGCCGGTCGGTGTCGAAAATATTTTCCACACCAGACGCATACCCTGCGTCACACCAGTACAGGAGCACACCATGACCCCCGCGGATTCCTTCATCTCCGCCCCCGCCCGGATCGACACCCCGGCCGGCGAGATCCCCGAAGGCCAGCCCGGCTGGAACAAGCAGCGTCCGACCCAGATGCCGGTACACCGCTACCAGCCGCACTTCACCGAGGTCGAGCGCTTCCAGCTGCCCGACCGCACCTGGCCGGACAAGGTCATCGACAAGGCCCCCCAGTGGTGTGCCGTCGACCTGCGTGACGGCAACCAGGCCCTGATCGACCCGATGAGCCCGGAGCGCAAGCGGCGCATGTTCGAGCTGCTGGTCAAGATGGGCTACAAGGAGATCGAGGTCGGCTTCCCCTCTGCCTCCCAGACCGACTTCGACTTCGTCCGCGAGATCATCGAGAAGAACATGATCCCCGACGACGTCACCATCCAGGTCCTGGTCCAGGCCCGCGAGCACCTGATCCGCCGCACCTTCGAAGCGTGCGAGGGCGCGAAGAACGTCATCGTGCACTTCTACAACTCCACCTCGATCCTGCAGCGCAAGGTGGTCTTCCGGAAGGACAAGCCGGCGATCAAGCAGCTGGCCACCGACGCCGCGCACCTAATCAAGGAGATCGCCGTCGACTACCCGGACACCAACTGGCGTTGGGAGTACTCCCCGGAGTCCTACACCGGCACCGAAGTGGAGTTCGCCAAGGAGGTCTGTGACGAGGTCATCGAGATCATGGACCCGACCCCGGACAACCCCATGATCATCAACCTGCCGTCCACCGTCGAGATGATCACCCCGAACGTCTACGCCGACACCATCGAGTGGATGCACCGCAACATCTCCCGCCGTGACTCGGTGCTGCTGTCCCTGCACCCGCACAACGACCGTGGCACCGGCGTGGCCACCGCCGAGCTGGGCTACATGGCCGGCGCGGACCGCATCGAGGGCTGCCTGTTCGGCAACGGCGAGCGCACCGGCAACGTCGACCTGGTCACCCTGGGGCTGAACATGTTCACCCAGGGTGTGGACCCGCAGATCGACTTCTCCGACATCGAGGAGATCCGCCGCACGGTGGAGTACTGCAACCAGCTGGAGGTCCACGAGCGCGCCCCCTATGGCGGCGACCTGGTCTTCACCGCGTTCTCCGGCTCCCACCAGGACGCCATCAACAAGGGCATGGACTACATGGCCGATGAGGCGCACCCGGGCGCGCACGCCAACGAGATCAGCGACGAGGAGTTCGCCAAGATCATCTGGGAGGTCCCCTACCTGCCCATCGACCCTAAGGACATCGGTCGTAGCTACGAGGCCGTGATCCGGGTGAACTCGCAGTCCGGCAAGGGAGGCGTGGCCTACATCATGAAGACCGACCACGGTGTGGACATGCCGCGTCCGATGCAGGTCGAGTTCTCCGCCGTCGTCCAGGCCGTCACTGACTCCGAGGGCGGCGAGGTCAACTCCAAGGCCATGTGGGACATCTTCACCGGCGAGTACCTGGACCGCGCCACCCCGCTGGAGCAGATCTCGGTGACCGTCGACGGTCCGCAGACCGAGGGGTCGGAGACCAAGGTCACCGCGGAGATCGAGTGGCAGGGCGAGCACAAGACCATCCAGGGTCGTGGCAATGGCCCGCTGGCCGCCTACGCCCAGGCGCTGGAGGCGCTCGGCGTGGACTTCGAGGTGCAGGAGTACTCCCAGCACGCCCGCACCGCCGGTGATGATGCCGAGGCCGCCGCCTACACCCTGGCCGAGGTCAACGGCCAGAAGGTCTGGGGTGTCGGCATCGCCAGCTCCATCACCTACGCCTCGCTGAAGGCGATGACTTCCGCGGTCAACCGGGCCTACACCAACGAGGCCTCCGTCCTGGCCGGCGGCGTGTAGGACGCACCATTCAGGACGCAGCGTCCTGAACCGGTCACAGGGAGGCAC
>DGYFI06202__coassemble_384_pt1 | contig 46843 bp, 44 predicted proteins | sample DGYFI06202__metabat2_high_PE_029 | metagenome-assembled genome bin DGYFI06202 | reverse complement strand
GCGTAGTAGTCGCCGTAGTGGAAGTCCTCCTGGCCGTCACGCTGGACAGCCTTGAGGGCATCCTCATGACGCAGACGGATCAGCATCACGGAGTTACGGGAGCCGTGGATGGAGTGCATCTGCTCCTCGTAGACGTCCTTGGCCGGATCGAAGGCATCGTGGTCGTTCACCATATCCTCGGTCATCGGGAAGACGGTCTCCATGGAGCCGGCGTCCAGGTCCTCCGGGCGAACACGGACCAGGCGGTTGACGCCCTGGGTGGTCCAGTGCCCGTGGTGCTCCTCGGCGATGGCACCGGTGTCGCGGCCCAGGTAGACCTTGGTGCCGTCGTTGACCAGGGTCCAGCCCGTGGTCCACAGAGTGCCGTCGCCGGCGATACCCATCTTGGAGGTGGGCTTCCACGGGTTCTTGACGATGCCGCCCAGCGGCAGCACGATGGCGACGCCGGCCAGCGCCACACCGGCACCGCCCAGCCCCATCAGAACCTTGCGGCGCCCCAGGGTCGAGGTCTTCCACGCATCGTTGAGCAGCGCGGACATCGTACGGCGGTCGATCTCGTCAGAGGGACCGTCGTGACGCTTCTGGACCGCGATCTCCTCCGGAACGAACTTCTTGGAGAACTGCACTGCGCCGACACCCAGGCAGATGATGGCCAGGCCGGAGGTGATGCCCAGCATCGGGGTGTAGAGGGCGTACCACCGGAGGCCGTCCTCTTCGAGGTGCTTGTACTCCCAGGGCCAGAAGAGGTAGACCGCGACGAAGGCCAGGCCGAACACGACCGACAGTGCCCACCAGAAACCGACACCGCGGGCGGCACGTTTCTCGGCGGGGTCGCCCTCGACGGGGAAACGCTCCTTGCGGTAGGCGATGGTGACATCATCGAGCTCGGTGCCGATACGGGCGAGCTCCTCGTCGCTCATGCCCTTGATCTCTTCTTCAGAGTAGGTGACGTTGTTTTCACTCATGACCGGGTTCCAATCCACATAGCCGCACCGATGAGCACGACGATTCCGGCAATCCACATCAGCATGCCCTCGGTGACCGGGCCGATACCGCCGAGGCCGTAGCCACCGGGGTTCGGGGACTCTTCCGCGGACTTGATGTAGGCGATGATGTCCTTCTTCTCGTCAGCGGAGAGCTGACGGTCGGAGAACTTAGGCATGTTCTGCGGACCGGTGAGCATGGCCTGGTAGATCTCCTGCTCATTGGCCTCGTCCAGCGGAGGCGCGTGCTTACCACCGGAGAGTGCACCACCCTTACCGGTGAAGTTGTGGCAGGACGCACAGTTGAGACGGAACAGGTCGGAACCGCGGGCGACGTCCTTCGGGTCGATCGCGCCGTCCTCGTTGTGGGAGCCACGCAGGGACTCCATGGCGATGTTCCCGTCGTCATCCTTGACGATGCCGGGGCCGCCACCGTTGGCATTGACGTAGGCGGCGAGCGCCAGAGTCTGAGCCTCGTTGAAGCGCGGGTCCTTACGATCGGCCTGGGCCTCGTTGCGCTTCATCGGCATACGGCCGGAGTGCACCTGGAAGTACACGGAACCTTCGCCGACGCCGACCAGGGAGGGACCGCGGTCCTGGACACCCTGGAGGTTGGCACCGTGGCAGGTGATACAGGCGACCTCGTAGATCTCCTGTCCCTGGGTGATCATCTGCTCCGCGTCCATCTCTGCGGTGGCAGTCTGCTGGTCAGGCGTGAACGCCTGCGCGACAAGACCTGCACCGGTCAGACCGAGTACGAGCGCAAGCGCCCCGGCCATCGTACGGCGCAGCTTGCGTCGAGTTCGACGCTTCTTGCCTGTTGTGGAAGCCGTGGCGGCGGTTGCCGGCGGCTGCTCCCCCTCGGGAGTGGGATTGTTGATATCCATCTTGTTCCCTTTAACTCGTCATTTGGAAGGCGATGGGCTTAACGGCCGAGCGTCACACATCGGCCCGTCCGGCCTACTGGATGAAGTAAATCGTGATCCACAGTCCGATCCACACGACGTCGACGAAGTGCCAGTAGTACGACACGACGACGGCGGATGTGGCCTGGGCCGGAGTGAACTTCGATTTCACCGTACGAAGAAGAATGACCACGAAAGCAAGCACGCCGGCGATGACGTGTGCGCCGTGGAAGCCGGTGGTGATGAAGAACACCGACCCGTAGACGCTGCTCTGGATCGTGGTGCCCTCCTGCACCAGCATCACGTACTCATATCCCTGGCCGAGGATGAAGAGCGTCCCCAGCGCGATGGTGAGTGCGTACCACTTCCGCAGGCCGAAGACGTCGCCGCGCTCGGCGGCGAACACCCCCCACTGTGCGGTGAACGACGATGACACCAGAATCACGGTGATCGCCAGGGCGAACGGGACGTTCAGATGTGTGGGCTCCGACGGCCAATTGCCGCCGGAGTTCGCCTTCGAGACGAAGTACATCGCGAACAGTCCCGCGAAGAACATCAATTCCTGAGACAGGAACACAATCGTGCCGACGCTGACCATATTCGGTCGGTTCAGCGTCACGGCACGCTGTGGTGCTGCCATGCTTTGGTTTCCAACTGCGCTCGTCACGCCTACAAGTATGGCCGACGGCTCACCCATAGTCGATTCGCAACCCCGGTTCGACACGCCCAATCTGCAAAACTGCAGGTCGCACTTCCAGATTTCCTGGCAACTCACCACAAACGGGGTTAGTCGGGAACTCCCCCGCCCCCATATCCGACGCGTCACCATAACTGCAGGTGAGTCCCCGTCCCCTTTGATAGTGCGCGGAACTCGACCGGCTCGACCACAGACCAGCACCACCCCCGTAAAGGGGCGTCCGGGAACCGCAGCCCACCGCAGCGTCCGCGGTCACCACACCAGGGTACCGCGAGGCCCCCGCGGGGTCCCAAACCGCAGCGACGCAGACCACCCCCTTTCCCGCGGCAGGGCGAGGAATAGGATGGTCACTGACCAACCTGGTCAGACACACCGTAACGATCCGTACGGCCCCATAAGGAGAGGACTCATCCATGCCGTCTGATTCACCTTCATCGCACAGTTCAGCGCGACCGGACCACGTCCAGGCACTGAACCCCGCGAGTCTTCCGCCGAGCTACTTCACCTGGCCCGGTGTCCTTGACCGCATCGGTCGTCACGAGGAACTCAGCGAGTACCAGGTCAGCTGGGCAGTGAGTCAGATCATGGAGGGCAACGCCACCGACGCCCAGCTCGCTGCCTTCGCCTTCGGCCTGCGCGTCAAGGGAATCTCGGCCGCCGAGCTCTCCGCCGCAGCATCGGCGATGCGGGGTTTCGCGACCCCGGTCGATTTCTCCGACGTTCCCGAGGCTGTCGACATCGTCGGTACAGGTGGCGACGGTCACCACACCGTCAACATCTCGACCATGGCGTCCTTCGTCGTGGCGGCAACCGGAGTGCCTGTGGTCAAGCACGGCAACCGTGCGGCGTCCTCGAAGTGCGGCGGCGCCGATGTCCTCGAGGCACTCGGTCTCGACATCGAACGGTCCCCCGAGACCATCCACGACGACGCCCTGGAGACCGGCTTCGCGTTCATGTTCGCCAAGACCTACCATCCGGCGATGCGTTTCGCCGGACCGGTGCGTTCGGAGCTGGCGGTCCCCACCCTGTTCAATATGCTGGGCCCGATGACCAATCCGGCCGGCCCGAAGTTCGGCCTGATCGGCTGCGCTTTCCGCGACATGATGCCGATCATGGGTGGCGCATTCGCCCATCAGGGGGTGCGCGCGCTCATCGTCCGCGGCCTCGACGGCATGGACGAGATCAGCGTCTCCGCCCCCACCGAAGTGGTGACCGTCGACGTCCAGGGACGCACCGGTGAGTTCACGATCAACCCCCGCAGCTTCGGACTGGACGTCTACGACGACGATGCCCTCAAGGGCGGGGATCCGGAATTCAACGCCGATATCGCCCGACGCCTGTTCGCCGGCGAACTCGAGGGGGCGGTGAAGGACGCCGTCCTGCTCAACGCCGCCGGCGCGCTGGCCGCGGTCCGAGGCTGGGAGGACAGTGACCTGAAAACGGTCCTCACCGAACAGTTGGCTGTCGCCCGCGAGGCCCTGGAGTCCGGCGCAGCGCAGGCGAAGATGCTGGACATCGTCGGACGGGACTGACCCCCGTCCCTGCCCCCCATCCGTCGGACACGCCAAAGGAGCACCCGCGAGGAAGTCAGCGGGTGCCCCTTGATGGTGGTGACCCGGGGTCACCATTGTGTGAGCCGCCTACCCTGGTCAGGGCAGGCGGCGAGGAAGGTCTATTCCTTCTCGGGCGGAAGACCGTACTGGAGATTCAGCATGACGGTGGACCAGATCAGCATGACCACACCCATGACGATCAGCCACAGCAGCCAGAAGGCGATGCCGTAACCCATCAGCACGATCGACACGGCCATGAGGAAAGGCCATCCGGAGCTTGCCGAGAAGAAGCCCAGCACGCCGGCGCCGTCCTCGATCTCCGCTTCCTCCCAGTCCTTGGGCTCAATGTCCGACTTGGCGTTGCTGAGGTGGAAGTACACACCCAGGAACAGGGTCAGCAGGGAGGCCAGCACCAGACCGGTGCCACCTGCCCACTCCGCACCCTGAAGGTTTGACCCGTCGTTGAGCTGCGAGGTGGCGTAGAAGTACACCGCCGCCAACACCCCGAGGAACAGGGTCAGGCCGTACATCAACTTGGCTGTCTGCCGCATTGTCGTCTCCTAGTTTCTCTGGGCCGGCTTAGGACGCGGGGCTATCGATGTAGTTGCTGTCACCGTCGACACCACGGGTGGCGTCACGGCCCGGCACGAACGGCTTCGTGGAGGTTGCGTAGGGGGCCTCACCGATCTCACGCAGTGCGTCGGCGTTGCTGGCATCCGGGTTCGCCTCGCGGAAGGCCATGTAGTCAGCGAACTGTTCCTGCTCGACGACACGGACCTCGAAGTTCATCATCGCGTGGTAGGTACCGCACATCTCGGCACAACGGCCGACGAATGCGCCGGTCTCGTCGATCTCCTCGATCTGGAACTTACGCTCCGACTGGTTGGCCTCCGGGTGAGGGAAGAGGTCGCGCTTGAACAGGAACTCCGGGACCCAGAAGGAGTGGATCACGTCAGAGGACGCGAGATCGAACTGGATCGGGGTGTTCACCGGGAGCACCAGCACCGGGACCTCCTCGGACGTACCGAGGGTCTCGATCTTGTTGTAGTGCAGGTAGGTGAAGTCGTCCTTCAGCTTGCCGTGGATCGGGCCCACGGACTTGCCGTGCTCGTCACGGTCGTCCTGCGGGACCTCGGCAGCTGCCTCGGCGGCGTCAGCGCGATCAGTGTCCTCGCCGTTGTAGGTCTCGCCGTTGGAGGTGAACTTGCCGTCGACCTCGCCGTAACCGAACTTCCAGTTCCACTGGTAAGCGGTCACGTCGACACTGACCTCGGGGTTCTTGTCGTGTGCGGTGACCTTGTCCTGGGTCTGCACGGTGAAGAAGAACAGGCCCATCACGATGAGCACCGGGACGACCGTCAGGACAAGCTCCAGCGGAACGTTGTACTGGGTCTGCCGCGGGAACTCCGGCTTGCCCTTCTTCTTGGCCCGCTTGTCGGTGTCGCGGAAGATCACCACGAACATAAGGGTCCACATGATGATGCCGATGATCCACGCAACGACCCAGGTCCACACCCAGAAGTTGCCCATGGACTCAGCCTCGGGCGTGATGCCGTCGGGCCAGCCCATGCGCAGGGCATGGAAGAAACCGTTGTCGGGGGGTGCGACATCGCAACCGACCAGGGCCAGGGAACCAAGTCCCAGTACTCCGGCAAGGCCGAGCTTGCGCCCGGTGCCGTGAACTTTTCGCTGTTCCACGCGAGTATGCCTTCCTCAATCACACGTCGTGTTCATCGGGACCGCAGCGGTGTCATCGCCTGCAGAGGACGCACCTGGGTCCCGTGTCACCATCCGACAATAGTGCATGGGGGGTCGCGGTCCACCATCATGCACACCGTTGTGATTCCACATCGGCCCTATTCGGGGTTGCCTGGGTCACTTGACACGCCTTTCTACGCGCCGAGGGGGCCGCCGAGTAGTCTGGTGATTCAGCAAAGTGCCCACCCGGACTACCCCGGCCGCCGAATTTTACGGAGATGACCCCTAGCGCCCATGTGTGGACTTCTTGGATTCTTGACCGCGCAGGACGACGCCGACCTCTACGTCGACGCCGTCGCCCACGCCCTGCCGTGCATGCGGCACCGTGGCCCCGACGAAGACGGGACCTGGAACGACGACTCTGTCGTCTTCGGCTTCAACCGCCTCTCGATCATCGACCTGGAGCACTCCCACCAGCCTCTGCAGTGGGGCCCGGAGGACGCCCCCGCCCGTTACTCGATGACCTTCAACGGCGAGATCTACAACTACCTCGAACTCCGTGAGGAGCTGCAGGCTGCCGGCTACGAGTTCCAGACCTCCGGCGACTCCGAGACCATCGTGGTGGGCTTCCACCACTGGGGCAAGGACGTCGTCAACCACCTCCGTGGCATGTTCGCCTTCGCGGTGTGGGACTCGGTGGAACGCTCCCTGTTCCTGGCCCGCGACCCCTTCGGCATCAAGCCTCTCTTCTACGCCACCACAGCCGCAGGTACCGCCTTCGGCAGCGAGAAGAAGTCGATTCTCGACATGGCCGACGCCGTTGGTCTAGACAAGAGCCTTGACGACCGTGCCATCGTCCACTACACAGACCTTCAGTACGCCCCCGAGCCGGAGACCCTGCACGCCGGGATCCGCCGCCTGGAATCCGGCTGCCACGCCACCCTCACCCCCGGCGGCGACGTAGAGGCCGTCCGGTACTTCGAGCCAACCTTCCCTGTCGTCCCCGTCCCGGCCGGCAGCGAGGACAAACTGTTCCGCAGGATCGCGGACGCCATGCAGGACTCGGTCGCCAAGCACATGCGTGCTGACGTGACCGTCGGCTCCTTCCTCTCCGGCGGCATCGACTCCACCGCCATCGCGGCACTGGCGAAGCAGCACAACCCTGACCTGATCACCTTCACCACCGGGTTCGAGCGCAAGGGGTACTCCGAGGTCGACGTGGCCGCCGAGTCCGCCGCCGCGATCGGGGTGGAGCACGTGGTGAAGGTGGTCTCCCCCGAGGAGTTCGCAGCCGCGGTCCCCAAGATCATCTGGTACCTCGACGACCCGGTCGCAGACCCCGCCCTGGTACCCCTCTACTTCGTCGCCGCCGCCGCCCGCGAACGCGTCAAGGTGGTGCTCTCCGGCGAGGGCGCCGACGAGCTCTTCGGTGGCTACACCATCTACAAGGAGCCGCTGTCGCTGGCTCCTTTCGAGAAGATCCCCTCCCCGATCAAGAAGGTGCTGGGGGCCGTCGGCAACGCACTGCCGGACGGTATGCGCGGTAAGTCCCTGCTGCAGCGTGGCACCACCCCGATGGAGGAGCGTTACTACGGCAACGCCCGGTCCTTCAACTACGAGCAGCTGGAGCGCGTCCTGCGGATTGCACGTCCCGAATGGGACCACCGCGAGGTCACCGCTCCGATCTACGCCCGCTCCACCGACATGGACCCGGTCTCCCGGATGCAGCACCTCGACCTGTTCACCTGGATGCGCGGCGACATCCTCGTCAAGGCGGACAAGATCACCATGGCCAACTCACTGGAGCTGCGCGTTCCGTTCCTCGACAAGGTTGTCTTCGACGTCGCCCGAACGATCCCTCACGAGCTGAAGGTCGGCCACGGCACCACGAAGTACGCGCTGCGTCGTGCCCTGGAGCTCATCGTCCCGGAGCATGTGATCAACCGGAAGAAGCTGGGCTTCCCGGTGCCGCTGCGTCACTGGCTGGCCGGCGAGGAGCTCCACGACTGGGCGAAGACCACCATCCAGGAGTCCCAGACCGACCACATCTTCAACAAGGCCGAGGTGCTGGCCATGCTCGAGGAGCACCGGGTGTCCTTCTCCTCCGGGTCGGCGACCGGCACCGGCCCCGACCACTCGCGTCGCTTGTGGACCGTGCTCGCCTTCATGATCTGGCACGGCATCTTCGTCGAGGACCGGATCCACCCGGAGATCGACGAGCGCGACTTCCCAGTCCACCTGTAGAGCACTCGGGGCCCGGCACCCCAACAACCACAACCGATCGACAATCCCGCGAATCTCAGTGTTCAGGGGATTGTCGGTCCGTTGTGGTTGTTCTGACCGAGGGGCAGAGCATCACCCGTGTGCCGCCGAGGGATTACCCACCGTTCCACACGGACATGAAGCAACCCCAACTGAGCGTAGACCCGCTGAATCCGCGGATTCGCCGGGTTCATGCTCAGTTGGGGTCGCTCCGGTGAAGACGGGGTCTCCGGCGTACGGCGGACCAGGTCTTCTGATCAGCTGTCAGATCAGCTGAAGGAGTCGCCGCAGGCGCAGGACCCGCCGGCGTTGGGGTTGTCGATGGTGAAACCCTGAGACTCGATGGTGTCTGAGAAATCAATCTTTGCACCGGTCAGGTACGGCGCCGACATCTTGTCGACGATCAGACGGACACCCTCGACCTCATCGACGAGGTCGCCGTCCAGCGAACGGTCGTCGAAGAAGAGCTGGTAGCGCAGGCCAGCACAGCCGCCCGGCTGCACGGCGATACGCAGTGCCAAATCGTCCCGTCCCTCCTGGGCGAGCAGTCCGGCTGCCTTCCCTGCGGCGGCGGTGGTCAATTCAACCCCGGTGGTCTTCTCGGGAGCGGTCATCAATTCCTCCTGGTCTGATGCGCGGCTTTCTGATGCACGTCTGGTGCAGATATTCCCAACCTACTCCCCCACAACCACGAAAGCCACCAGAGTATTCCCGTGGCGTGGCAGAGACTTCACCAGAGACTTCACCGGAGACTTCTCCGGAGACTTCTCCGCCCTACCGCCGCCCCCTTTGGCACCGGACACCTCCGGTGCTCTAGCCTGTGAGGTGTGAAACTCCCGTGGAAGAACAGCTCCGACTCTGACGACACCGCCAACACCGACGTAACCGCCGCCAGCGTCCAGTCTGATCAGGCCGCCGACACCTTCGGCGACACCGACGACTCCGGACTGCCGAAGGGGCAGACCGCGAAGAAGGGGCGGCCGACCCCGAAGCGTAACGAGGTTGAGCGCTCCACGGGTGTGCGTCGCGCCCACTACGACGCTCCGCTGACCCCGAAGGAGGCACGTCAGCGCAAGAAGGACGTCAAATCGTCCATGTCCAAGGAGGAGTACAAGGAGCAGAAGCGCAAGCAGCGTGAAGAGGCCGCCGCCGCGCGCCAGAAGGCCAATGAGCGCATGATGGCCGGCGACCCGAACTACCTGCTGCCCCGCGACCAGGGCAGGGAGAAGCTGCTGGTCCGTAACTACGTCGACTCCAAGCGCTACCTGATGAACTACTTCCTGCCGATCGCCCTGGTCGTCGTGGTCGTGATGATCATCGGTACGCGCTTCCCGCTGCTGGCGAACGCCCTGTCCCTGTTCATGCTCGTGGTGATCATCGTGATGGTCGTCGAGGGCCTCTTCCTGGGCCGTCGGGCGACCCGCCTGGTGAACGAACGCTATCCCGACAACACCTTCGGCAAGTGGGCGATCGGCTTCTACGCCTTCACCCGCGCCACCATGATCCGCAAGATGCGCACGCCGGCACCGCAGGTGCAGCTCGGCGACACGGTCTAGCGCGTCCCATCAACCATGACGGTTCTTGCCAGACTCCGGGACTGGGTCACCACGACCGGCTGCGTCACCGCCCTCGTGCCGGACGAGATGGGGTCCGGTGCACGTCCCACCCTCGTGGCCGTCACGCAGGACGGTTCCCCCGCCGCGGAGTCGCTCGCGGCCGGCGGGTCGGTGCTCAACGACCTGGCGACGATCAGTGGGGCGGACCTCGAGGTCGTCACCGCCGCGACGGCCGGACTGACCGCCGAGGAAGTGCTGGCCCTCATTGCGCAGGGGCAGGCCCAGGCGGACGCCCACGCTGACGCCGCCACTCCCCTGCTGCTCGTCGGCATGCCCGGCGCAGACGCTGATGCGGCCGCAGCTGCTGCCGCCGTCATAGGTACCCGCTGCAACGTGGAGCCGGTGAACCTGTTGCGCGCCGACGACCCGGACTGGCAGCGGCGAGTCATTCTGGTACGCGACCTGATGTTCACCACCCGACGTCTTCGCCGTGGCCCCGCGACGGCGTCGTCCAGCCGTGAGATCCTGCGGATGATCGGTACTGCGGAACTCGCGGTCGTCGTCGGCCTGCTGTCCCAGGCCGCCGAGCGCCGCACGCCGGTCATTCTGGACGGCCCGGCCACTCTCGCCGCAGCTCTGCTGGCGGAGGCGTTGCGTCCGGGGTCGGCCGACTGGTGGTTGGCCCCCCACATCCCCGATGAGCCGTCGGCGCCCGCTGCGCTGCGTCGACTGTCGCTCTCCCCCATCCACGACGCTGATCTGGGCCTGCCCGGGACCGGCTGCGGCGCCGGCCTGGCCGTCCTGCCCATGGTGCGGACCGCCGCGGTGGTCGCTGACCGCGACCGCACCGCCGAATAGTCCGTACCGGCAATCCCCCTGGCGTCCCCCTAGCGGTGCGCCGTCACTCGCCGGAGCGAGCCGGGACCAGGGTGTAGTTCCAGCCGTGGGCGTCCTCTACGGTGCCGCGCTGGATACCGGTCAGGTGCTCACGCAGCCGCATGGTGATCTCGCCGGACTCCCCACCGTTGACCTGGAATTCACCGGTCTTGTCCTTCACGGTGCCGACCGGGGTGATGACTGCGGCGGTTCCGCAGGCGAAGGCCTCCCGCATCTCGCCGGAGGCGGCGGTCTGCTTCCACTCCTCGACGCTGAACTTACGCTCGGTGACCTTCAGACCGTCGTCCGCGGCAAGCTGCAGCAGGGATTCGCGGGTGACACCGGGCAGCAGGGAGCCGGAGAGCTCCGGGGTGACCAGTTCAGCCGACTCGGAATCAGAGTCGCCCTGCAGGATGAACGCAAGGTTCATCCCGCCCATCTCCTCGATCCAGGTGTGCTCGGCGGCGTCCAGCCACACGACCTGGTCGCAGCCCTTCTCCTCGGCGAAGGACTGGGCTGCCAGCGAGGCGGCGTAGTTGCCCGCGAACTTTGCGGCACCGGTGCCGCCGGGGGCCGCGCGGACGTACTCGGTCGACAGCCACACGCTGACCGGGGTGATGCCGCCCTTGAAGTAGGCGCCGGCCGGGGAGGCGATGACGTAGAAGCTGTAGCTGTTGGCCGGGTGGACGCCGAGTCCCACCTCCCTGGAGATCATGAAGGGGCGCAGGTACAGCGCCGCCTCGCCACCCGCGGCGGGGACCCAGGCGGAGTCGACGTCGACGATCTGCTTCAGAGACTCCAGGAAGAGCTCCTCGGGTAGCTCCGGCATCGCCATGCGGCGTGCCGAGGAGCGGATCCGCGCGGCGTTCTTGTCCGGTCGGAAGGTGGCGATGGAACCGTCCGGCTGACGGTAGGCCTTCAGCCCCTCGAAGATCGCCTGTCCGTAGTGCAGGACAGAGGAGGCCGGGTCGATCTGCAGCGGGGCGTACGGCACCAGGCGCGGCTCGTGCCATCCGGCGTCCTGCGACCAGTCGATGACGACCATGTGGTCGGTGAAGTACTTGCCGAACCCGGGGTTGGCGAGCACTTCCTCGATCTGCTCCACCGGCGTCGGCGTGTCGGTGAGGGTACGGGTGAACGGCTGGGTGGTGTCGGCGGAACCGGGCGCAGAATCAGACATGGCCTGTATCTTAGACCCGTCGGTTCCCATGAGCGTAGGAGAGGTGAGGGATGACCACGAGCGCGGCTCCCACAGACCAGCTAGATTCGATGAACCCGAACCCGTCGGCGATACTGCGTCGCGGTGTCGTTCCTGCACTCGAACTTTTTTCGGGGGCGATCACCGATGCTGACGTCGATGTCCTGATGGTGCCGACCTTCGTGGGTGAGTCGGGAATCGAGACGTCGTTGGACGTCTCGGTGTCTGAGCAGGTCCAGGTTGAGGTGTGGAAGTCCTTGGTCGAGGTGGGTGCCACCGGGCGCGCCGAGGAGGTCGTGGGGCTGCCGTCCGTTCCCGGCATTGCCGCCGGCCGGATCGTCGCCGTCGGACTGGGGGACGCCGACGCCGTCACCGAGGACGGCCTGCGTGCCGCCGCCGGTGCCGCCTCCCGGGCGGTGGCCGCTGAACTCCCTGTGACTACCGGGTCCACCGGGGTCACCGGGGCCACCTCGGTACTGAGCCTGCTGGGCGTGCTGGGGGTCGGCCCGGTGACCGAGGGACATGCCCTGGGCGGCTACCGCTACGGCAGCAGCACCGGGACCGCCGACACTCCCCTGCGCATCCTCGTCGCCACCGGTGACAGCGCTGTCACTGACCCTGACTCCGGTGCCGATGAGGTCTTCGCCCACGCCTGCGTGGTCGTCGAGGCCGTGACGTTCGCCCGGGACCTGGTCAATGCCCCAGCGAATTTCCTCTACCCGCAGAGTTACGCGACGATCATCGAACACAGCGCCACCGGGGCTGGCCTCGAGGTGGAGGTCCTCGACGAGAATGATCTCGCCGAGCAGAGGTTCGGGGCGATCCTGGGCGTGGGCCAGGGATCCCAGCGTCCTCCCCGACTGGTGCGGGTGAGCTACGTGCCGGACGGGGTGGACGACCCCCGACATGTCGCACTGGTGGGAAAGGGTGTCACCTTCGACACCGGTGGTATCTCGCTGAAGCCGGCGGCGAAGATGGACAACATGATCTCCGACATGGGCGGGTCGGCGGCGGTCGTCGCCGCGGTCATCGCCGCGTCCGAACTGGAACTCCCTGTCGCGGTGACCGCCACCGTCCCCCTGGCGGAGAACATGCCGGACGGTGTGTCGCTGCGCCCCGGCGACATCCTGCGACACTACGGCGGGACGACTACCGAGGTGCTCAACACTGACGCGGAGGGGCGCCTGATCCTCGGCGATGCCCTGGCCCGCGCCTGCGAGGACGAGCCCGACTTCCTCGTGGAGACCGCCACGCTGACCGGGGCGCAGGTTCGTGCTCTCGGCGACCGGATGTCTGCGGTCATGGGCACCCCCTCCTTCCGGGACCGGGTTGCCGACATCGGCCACGTCGTCGGTGAGGAAGCCTGGCCGATGCCGCTGCCTGCGGAGATCCGCCGGGACATTACCTCTGATGTGGCTGACCTGCGCAATATCTCCACCAAGGGGTGGGGCGGCATGGCTGCGGCCGGGCACTACCTCGCCACGTTCGTCACCGAGGGACTGCCCTGGGTCCACATTGACGTCGCTGGTCCGGCCTACAACTCTGGTTCGGCCCGTGGGTACACCCCGCGGCGGGCCACCGGGGCCCCGGTCCGCACCATCATCGCCGTGCTGGAGGACATCGCCCTGGGCGAGACCGACGGGGCCTAGTTGTCCCCGTCGCCGTTGCGCTCCTCGAAGCGGGCGCGCCGCTCGCGGGCCTCCAACCGCTGCCGGATGATGCGGTCCCGCTCGATCCGGTCGCGCATCCGCTGGGGGTACCCGGACGACTGTGCGTCGTACACGCGTACGCCCAACTCCTCGATGATCACGTCGACGCCTTTCGGGCCACCGATCCTACGACGCGTCCACTCCCCGGTTTTGTCGACCAGCACCACCGACATCTCGTTGACCAGGGTCTCGGGCTCGACATATGCCTCGACCCCGCTGCGTTCCGCGGCCCACTGCCGAAGATAGTCCAGGTCAGCGGGACGCACCGTCCCCCGGGGACCCCTGGGGCCGCGGGGGCCGGTGCGCCTTGATCGACCAAAGATGTTGAACACGTCACCGATTCTAGGGCACCGGCGTCACGGTGTGTCGGGCGCACCGCTCCACCACTTTCGGGGCGGGCCGTAGAGCCGGGACAAACCCGACCGCGCTACCATATGTAATATTCGGTCAGAGACCATTTTTGTACTCCACATCTGTACATCGCTTTTTAGGAGCTTCTACACCATGGCGCACTCCGTCGAAATGCCCGAACTGGGCGAATCCGTCACTGAAGGCACTGTCACCCAGTGGTTGAAGCAGGTCGGCGACACCGTCGAGGTCGACGAACCGTTGCTGGAGGTCTCCACCGACAAGGTCGACACCGAGATCCCCTCCCCGGTGTCCGGCGTGCTGCTGAAGATCCTGGCCGAAGAGGACGACACCGTTGACGTCGGAGGTGTCATCGCCGAGATCGGCGATGAGGGTGAGGAGCCCGCCGGTGACTCCGGTTCCGCCGAGGATTCCTCGGACTCCGACGAGTCGGATGAGGACGAGACCCCCGCAGAGCCGGAGGAGTCTGCTGAGGACGACGAAGCTGACGAATCCGACGAGCCCGCCTACGAGGAGAAGTCTGCCGCGTCCTCCTCATCTTCCTCATCCTCTTCAGACTCAGCCGGTTCGGGCACCGACGTCACCATGCCGGAACTCGGCGAATCGGTCACCGAGGGAACCATCACCCAGTGGCTGAAGAGCGTCGGCGACGAGGTCGAGGTCGATGAGCCGCTGCTGGAGGTCTCCACCGACAAGGTCGACACCGAGGTCCCCTCGCCGGTGGCCGGTACCCTGCTGGAGATCCTCGCCGAGGAGGACGACACCATCGACGTCGGTTCCGTGATCGCTCGTGTCGGTGACGGCAGCGCCGCGGCTGAGGAGCCCGCCGAGGAAACGAAGGACGAGCCCGCCGAGGAGCCCAAGAAGGAAGAGCCCAAGAAGGAAGAGCCCAAGAAGGACGAGGCCGCCGAGAAGCCGGAGCCCACCCCGGAGCCGGAGGAGAAGGCTGCCCCCAAGCAGGAGTCCGCTCCGGCCGAAGGCAACCTGCCGTACGTCACCCCGCTGGTGCGCAAGCTTGCCGAGAAGCACGGTGTGGACCTCGCCTCCGTCGAGGGCACCGGTGTCGGTGGACGCATCCGTAAGCAGGACGTCCTGGCCGCCGCCAACGGCGAGACCGCCTCCTCCGCCGCCGCCGAGGAGACTCCGGCCCCGGGTGTCGACCCGGAGAAGGCCTCCCTGCGCGGAACCACCCAGAAGGTCAACCGCATCCGGGCGATCACCGCCAAGACCACCCTGGACTCGCTGCACGGTGCGGCCCAGCTGACCCAGGTCCACGAGGTCGACATGACCCACATCGCCGACCTCCGCAAGGACAGCAAGGCCGCGTTCCGGGAGAAGCACGGCATCAACCTGACCTACCTGCCGTTCTTCGCCAAGGCAGTCGTCGAGGCACTGGTGGCCCACCCGAACGTCAACGCGTCCTACGACGCCGAGACCCAGGAGATGACCTACCACGACAAGGTCAACCTCGGCATCGCCGTGGACACCAAGGACGGCCTGCTGTCCCCGGTGATCCACGACGCCCAGGACCTGTCCCTGCCGGAGCTGGCCCAGGCCATCGTCGACATCGCCGACCGCGCCCGGAACAAGAAGCTGAAGCCGAACGACATCTCCGGCGGTACCTTCACCATCACCAACATCGGCTCGGAGGGCGCGCTGACCGACACCCCGATCCTCGTCCCGCCGCAGGCCGCGATGGTCGGAACCGGTGCGATCGTCAAGCGCCCCGTGGTCATCAGCGAGGACGGTGCCGACAGCATCGGTATCCGCAGCATGGTCTACCTGCCGCTGACCTACGACCACCAGGTCATCGACGGTGCTGACGCCGGTCGCTTCCTGACCACCGTCCGCGACCGCCTGGAGAACGTCGACTTCACCGCCGACCTCGAACTCTAGGATCTGTTCGCAGCGCCTAACGCGCAGCGCACAAGGTTCTCCTCTACCCCGCCCCGGTCGCCCGACCGGGGCGGGGTAGAGTCGTGAGGTATGGGATATCAGCACGGCTCAATCCGGATGTCAGACGCGCCGCTCACCGTGGACGACCTCGGCACCGTCGATTACCTGTCCACCTGGGACCATCAGGCCGACCTGGCCCGTCGACGGGCCGAGGGCAACGTCGACGACACCATCCTGCTGCTGCAGCATCCGCCGACGTACACCGCCGGCAAGCGCACCCAGCCTGAGGACCTGCCGACCAACGGCCTGCCGGTGGTCGATGTCGACCGGGGTGGGCGCATCACCTGGCACGGCCCCGGCCAGCTGGTGGCCTACCCGATCATCAAGCTCGCTGACCCGATTGACGTCGTGGACTACGTCCGGCGTATCGAGGAGGCCGTCCTGGCGACCTGCCGCGCGCTCGGCCTGGACAATGTCGGACGCGTGCCCGGACGCTCCGGTGTCTGGCTACCGGCCGGGCTACGCCATGGCGCCCTGGTCCCTGCCCGCAAGATCGCTGCGGTGGGTATCCGCGTGACCCGCGGGGTCACCATGCACGGGGTCGCACTGAACTGTGACAACACCCTGGACTACTACGACCACATCGTGCCGTGCGGCCTGGCGGACACCGGGGTCACCACCCTGTCCGCCGAGCTCGACCGTGAGGTGGATGTCGCCGAGGTGGCCCCGGTGTTCACCGAACACCTGCTCGCCGCCCTCGACGGAACCCTGCCGATGTCGGACACCGACGTCCCGGAACGACTCGCCCACGGCGCGGTCGGAGATGCGGTACAGGACGCCGTGTAACCAGTGCTTTTGCCCGGTTAGCATGTGAGGAATACTCCGCGTACGCTGGAGGACGTGACTGTGAAAGCTGACGGACGTCGTCTCCTTCGTATCGAGGCAAAGAACTCCCAGACCCCGATCGAGCAGAAGCCCCGCTGGATCCGTACCCAGGCTAAGATGGGCCCGGAGTACCGGGACATGAAGAACCGGGTCGCCGACGCCGGTCTGCACACCGTGTGCCAGGAGGCCGGCTGCCCGAACATCCACGAGTGCTGGGAAGAGCGCGAGGCCTCCTTCCTCATCGGTGGTGACACCTGTTCGCGGCGTTGTGACTTCTGCCAGATCAAATCCGGCAAGCCCACTCCCCTGGACAGGGACGAGCCCCGCCGCGTCGCCGAGAACATCCGTGAGATGGACCTGCGTTACGCCACCATCACCGGTGTCACCCGTGACGACCTCGACGACGAGGGCGCCTGGCTCTACGCCGAAATCGTCCGCAAGGTCCACGAACTCAACCCGAACACCGGTGTCGAGAACCTGACTCCGGACTTCTCCGCCAAGCCGGACCTGCTGGCCGAGGTCTTCGAGGCCCGCCCGGAGGTCTTCGCCCACAACCTGGAGACCGTCCCGCGGATCTTCAAGCGGATCCGACCGGCGTTCCGCTACGAGCGTTCGCTGGAGGTCATCCGCGCCGCCCGTGACTTCGGCCTGGTCACCAAGTCGAACCTGATCCTGGGCATGGGCGAGACCGCCGAGGAGGTGCGGTCCTCACTGACTGACCTGTACGACGCCGGGACCGACATCATCACCATCACCCAGTACCTGCGTCCGACGAGCATGCACCACCCGATCGAGCGGTGGGTCAAGCCCGAGGAGTTCATGGAGCACTCCGAGTTCGCCAAGGAACTGGGTTTCGGCGCGGTCATGTCCGGCCCGTTGGTCCGGTCGTCCTACCGTTCGGGACGCCTCTACGCCGAGGCGAAGGCCGCCCGCGGCGAAGCCCTGCCGGAGAACCTCTCCCACCTCGGCGATACTCTCGGTTCGACCACCAGCCAGGAGGCCAGCACCCTGCTGGACAAGTACGGCCCCTCCGCCGAGACCCCTGTTTCCGCTGCACGGTAACACTGTCGCCTGCCGCTTGGCGGGTTATAGGTCATGATGTTCTAAGGTAGGGGCATGGCGAAAGATCCCCGGGAAAAGGAAAACAAGAAGCTGGCCAAGGCCAGTAAGAAGGCGCGCCGCAAGCAGACCAGGAGTCAGATGTGGCAGGCCTTCCAGATGCAGCGCAAGAAGGACAAGAAGCTCATACCCTTCATGCTGCTGGGGTTCCTGGTCCCCATAGTCGTGATGCTGGCTCTGAGCCTGTTGTTCGGCTGGTGGTGGCTGAACCTCATCGTCGGCATCATGTTCGGTGTGCTCGCGGCGTTTTGGATCTTCTCCCGGCGTCTGCAGGCCGGCGTGTACGACCAGATCGAAGGCGAGGCCGGTGCAGCCGGCTGGGCCCTGCAGAACCTGCGTGACGGTGTCGGAGTCAAGTGGATCACCGAGACCGCCGTGGCATCCAACACCCACATGGATGCTGTCCACCGGGTCGTCGGCGTGCCCGGAGTCATCCTCGTCGGCGAGGGCAGCCGACACCGCCTCAAGCCGATGATGGCCCAGGAGCGCAAGCGTCTGGCCCGCATTCTCGGCAACACCCCGATCTACGATGTCTACATCGGTAAGGGTGAGGACGAGGTCGAGATCCGCAAGCTGCAGAACCACCTGGTCCGCATGCCCCGCAACCTCAAGAAGAAGGACGTCCCCGCCCTGAACAGCCGCGTGGAGTCCATCGCGAAGCTGCACTCGCGCGAGTCGATGATGCCGAAGGGGCCGGTGCCGCGCAACGCCGCCAACCCGGCAGGCATCAACCGTCGGGCACGCCGCGCCGCGAACCGCAACAAGCGGGGCTAGTCAGAGACAGCGGGGCCCACAGAGCTGAGAAAACCCCCGTGCCGACCGGGAGGGGACGGCGCGGGGGTTTTGCTCTGCCCAGGATCGTGCCCAAGGATCTTGCCGGGGATCAGCGGGTTCGGATCACCGCGGTGCCGGTCGCCCGGTCATGCATTCCCCGGCCGTCGGTGTCCTGGATCAGCGGGGGCAGCAGGAAGACCGTCAGCACCGTACGCACAATGGAGCGGACCAGGCCGACCCGGGCATCCGCGTCATCGACACGGGCCACACCGATGCCGAGCAGTGCGTGGCCCGGCGACTGCCCGAAGAGCCACACCGTGACGATGCGCCACAGGGCCCATACGAGAAGCACCACGAACGACACACCACCGAGCGCATCGGTGGCCTGCGTGATGAAGAAGGCCATGACGTAGCAGACCGTCCAGTCCACCAGCAGGGCGAGCATGCGCTGCACCATGGACGCGATCGAGCCCGCCCCCTCCTTCGGCATCCCCAGCAGTTTGCCCGGGTAGGAGCTCAGGTCCTTCGGGTCCTCGTACTGCCCCGGGACCTGCGGCCCCTCCAACCAGGTGGGTTGGGAGGCGCGTTCATCCCGCACCTGCTTGCGCCGGTTGCGTCGCTGGTCCCGCTCCGCCTGCTGTCGTGCCTTGTCTTTGCCCGGGCCTTTCCCCGTGTTGGACGTATTGTCGTCCTGCCGCTGTGCCATGGGTTCCAACACTACCGGCGGTTCAGGTCAGCACCCCAACTGAGGCGGATACCCCCACCTTGCTACCTCGACCAGTTGCACCCCGTATCCTTGGGTGAGTACCCGGTTGGCGACCCATGGAGCCGTTACGCGGCGGTAACATTGGATTGACCGCGGGGCAACAACCCGTGACTACGGTTGGACAGCGACAATACGAGTTGGGTCGACCACGACTGCAAGGAGTCGAAGAAGTGGCATTTAAGACAGCCGAAGAGGTCAGCAAGTTCATCAAGGACGAGGGAGTGGAATTCGTCGACGTCAGGTTCACCGACGTCCCCGGAACCGAGCAGCACTTCACGATCCCCGCTGCGGCATTCGACGAGGACGCCGCCGAGACCGGCCTCGCGTTCGACGGTTCCTCGGTGCGTGGATTCACCACCATCGACGAGTCCGACATGAACCTGCTGCCCGACCTCGCGACCGCGAAGATCGACCCGTTCCGGTCGAACAAGACGCTGAACATCAAGTTCTTCGTCCACGATCCGTTCACCCGCGAGCCGTTCTCCCGTGACCCGCGCAACGTTGCCCGCAAGGCCGAGGAGTATCTCGCCTCCACCGGTATCGCCGACACCTGCAACTTCGGCCTGGAGGCCGAGTTCTACCTGTTCGACAAGGTGAAGTACGAGGCCGGCCAGAACGTCTCCTTCTACGAGGTCGACTCCAACGAGGGCTGGTGGAACCGCGGCAAGGACACCAACACCGACGGAACCCCCAACACCGGTTCCAAGACCCGTGTCAAGGGCGGCTACTTCCCGGTCGCACCCTACGACCAGACCGTCGAGGTCCGCGACGAGATGGTGCAGAACCTCCTCGCCAGCGGCTACGACATCGAGCGTTTCCACCACGAGGTGGGCACCGGTGGCCAGCAGGAGATCAACTACAAGTTCAACACCCTGCTGCACGCTGCGGACGATCTGCAGTCCTTCAAGTACATCGTCAAGAACACCGCTGCCGCCAACGGCAAGACCGCGACCTTCATGCCGAAGCCCCTGGCCGGCGACAACGGTTCCGGCATGCACGCCCACCAGTCGCTGTGGAAGGACGGCAAGCCGCTGTTCTACGACGAGGCAGGCTACGCCGGCCTGTCCGACCTGGCCCGCTACTACATCGGCGGCATCCTGCACCACGCCGGCGCTGTCCTGGCGTTCACCAACCCCACGCTGAACTCCTACCACCGCCTGGTTCCGGGCTTCGAGGCCCCGATCAACCTGGTGTACTCGCAGCGTAACCGCTCCGCCGCCGTGCGTATCCCGATCACCGGCTCCAACCCCAAGGCCAAGCGCCTGGAGTTCCGTGCGCCGGACCCCTCGGGTAACCCGTACTTCGGTATGGCCGCGATGATGCTCGCCGGCCTCGACGGCATCAAGAACCGCATCGAGCCGCACGCCCCGGTCGACAAGGACCTCTACGAGCTGCCCCCGGAGGAGGCCGCCGGCATCCCGACCGCCCCGACCTCCCTCGAGGCCGCACTGAAGGCCCTGGAGGAGAACAACGAGTTCCTCACCGAGGGTGGCGTGTTCACCGAGGATCTCATCGAGACCTACATCGCGTACAAGTACGACACTGAGATTTCCCCGAACCGTCTGACCCCGACCCCGCTGGAGTACGAGCTGTACTTCGACTGCTAGGGATCAGTCCTTCAGTCACTGTCCACCCCCGCTTCCCGGTCCGACCGGGATACGGGGGTGTCGGTGTATTCCGACACCTGTCTTGTCCCCCCGCCGACCCGGCCTTTCCGCACTCCCATAGAGCGGAAACAACCACCTTCGATCGAGAATCACACGAACGGATCGTTCAGCAGATTCTCGATCGAAAGTGGTTGTTGTGGTCCTCCAGACAGGCAGCCAACACCGACCCCGACCACATCAGTCTCAGAGATGACGGGATCACACTAGGCCATCAGCCCCAAACTTCAGGGCACCAGGGCGTTGTCCAGCAGCGCGCTGGGGGCATTCTCCGGGGAGGAGGACGCGATGCCCTCGCTGCGGGCCCCGAGCTCGCCGCCGTAGATCTGGCGGAAGCCGGTGAGTGCGGCGGCGTAGTGGCTGATGGCGGCCTCGTAGGTCACACCGATACCGCCGTGCAGCTGCACCGCTTCTTCGGCGATGGTGCGGGCCTGGCCCAGCAGGAAGTTGTGGGAGTCCAGGGCGGTGCGGGTCAGCGTGTCCAGGTCCTCGGTGGAGAGGGTGTCGACGGTGCCGGGGAAGGCCTCGGCGACAGCGGTGGCCCACAGCGAGGTGGAGCGTGCCAGCTCGACGTCGGAGTACATCTGCGCGGCGCGATGCACCAGCACCTGGAAGCGGTTCAGGGTGACACCGAACTGCTTACGCACCTTGAGGTACTCCACGGTGGTCTTCAGTGCGGTCTCCATGAGGCCGACGGCGCGTCCACCCTGGGCGATGCGTCCCAGGGCCACGGCGCGGCGCAGGGACGCCTCGACGGTCTCGGCACCGGCGTCACCGAGACGCTCGGCAGCAGCGCCGTCGAAGGTGACGGTACCGGTGCGGACCCACTCGGCGTCGCGGTGAATCTCGACGGAGACTCCGTCGGCGTCCGCGGCGACGAGGAAGACGCCCGGGGTTCCGTCGGCGACGGCGGTGACCAGGAAAGCGTCCGCATTGTCGGCGAGCACCACGGCACGCTTGGCTCCGGTCAGTGCGCCACCGGTGACCGTGGCGGTACGTGCGGCATCCCAGCCGGTACCGGTCTCGGCGTGGGCGAACGGGACGACGGCCTCACCGGCGGAGATGCGGGCGAGCCACTCCTTCTTCTGGTCCTCGGTTCCGAGGTCGGAGATGATCCACGAGGGGACGTAGGCGGCGTCGGTGAGCGGCTCCGGGGCACCGAGGGTGCCCAGCGTGTTCGTGGTGGCCCAGACCTCGGCGATGCCGGCACCGACACCGTCGTAGTCTTCGCCGACCGGCAGGGCGGTCAGGCCCATCTCAGCAGCCTGGGTCCAGACGTCACGGCGGAACTCGAGGGCAACCTCGGGTGCCTCTCCCCCGGCGGTCGGGTCTCCATCGGTGGAGGAGAAGAGATCACGGACGCTGTCCGCGAGCATCTGCTGTTCATCATTGAGTGAAAGATCCATTGTTCTGACCTCCTAGAGTCCGAGAATTGCCTTGGCGATGACGCCGGCCTGCACTTCGTTGGTGCCGCCGTAGATGGAGACCTTGCGGTTGTTGAGGTACTCGACGATCGGGTCGCCGTCGTGGTCCTCGGCGGTGGCAGGGGCACCGGTGATCTCCACGGCGTCGGACCCGAGGGCGGTGACCGCCAGGTCGTTGAGCTCCTGGAGGATGCGGCTGCCCTCGATCTTCAGCAGGGAGGACAGCGGGGAGGGCTTGCCGCCCTCACTGGCGGCGGTGACGCGCAGCATCGTGGCCTCGAGGGCGGTGAGGCGGAGCTTGACGCGGTAGAGACGGCTGCGGAACTCCGGATCCTCGATGACCTTGTGACCGGCGACCTCACGGTCGGCGGCGGCGGAGACCAGGGCGGTGTACATACGCTGGCTGGAACCCACCTGGGCCATGCCGTTGCGCTCGTTGCCGAGGAGGAACTTGGCGTAGGTCCAGCCCTTGTTCTCCTCACCGACGAGGTTCTCGACCGGGATGTGGACGTCGGTGAAGAAGAACTCGTTGACCTCGACGGAGCCGTCGATCAGCCGGATCGGCCGACGCTCGATGCCCGGGGTCTCCATGTCGACGAGAAGGAAGGAGATGCCCTTCTGCGGCTTGTCGGCGGTCGGGTCGGTGCGGGCCAGGAGGAACATCCACGCACCGTGCTGGCCGAGGGTGGTCCAGGTCTTCTGGCCGTTGACGACGTAGTGGTCACCGTCGCGGACCGCGGTGGTCTTCAGGCCCGCGAGGTCGGAGCCGGCGCCGGGCTCGGAGAAGCCCTGGGACCACCAGATGTCGAGGTTGGCGGTCTTGGCGAGGAAGCGGTCCTTGAGCTCGTCGCTGCCGAAGTTGGCGATGACGGGCCCGACCATGCCGGTGTTGAACGGCAGGGGCTCGGGGATGCCGGCCCGCTGGAGCTCATTGGTGTAGATGTGGGACTGGGTCGGGGTCCAGTCCTGTCCGCCGTACTCGACCGGCCAGTGGGGAACGGCCACGCCGTGCTTGTTGAGCACCTGCTGGGAGTCGATGATGTCCTGGCGGGTGACCTGGCCAGCGCGGTAACGGTTGCGGATCTCTTCCGGGACTTCCCGGAAGATGGCGCGCAGGTTGTCGCGGAACGCGATCTCCTCCGCTGTGAGCTCCAGATTCATCCGTGTTACTCCTCACGTTGTCATGCGGCAGGTGTTCTTCGTCACTGCCACGGGGGATACCTGGTGAGCCTACCTAGCCGCGTCAACACCCGGAACACTTCCGGCTGAAGTTCGGTTCAATCACCCCCATGTGAGACGCGCTTTCGCCACCGATCGAAAATGCCGGGATGACCTCACATGACCGACGCTGCCACCGTCGACATCGGCCAGGACACCGGTCAGCGATATCGGCCGGGGCTGGTCCCGGGGCTCGGCGCACCGCAGTACCGACTGCGCCGCCCACGACTGGACACGAAGGAAGACCTCCGGTTACTCCGGAGGACTTCCTTTCTGTGTGGTGTCTGTGTGGTGCTACGCTGCTGCGCTCACCCGCTCGACCTGCAGGGCGAACAGCTCGGCCAGGACGGCCGGATCGACGTCCCCTTGGCTGGTGACGTTCACACGCACACCATTGACGACACCGGTGGCGTTGTACTCCTCCACCGGACTCTCCTGGCCCATCATGGACTGCGTCCCGGTGGAATGGGTGGTGAAAAGGTCATCCACCCCATCGACCTCGATCCCCTCCAGGTCCCAGTCCTCGGTGGTCAACCTCATCTCCAACGTCTCCCCTTCCATGTCCAGGGTTGCGGTCACCTCCCGGCACGCATCCTGGTCAGGCAGTTCCGGGGCATCCGCATCCGGGGAGAGCACCACATTGTAGGAAGATGGGGTTGCCGCCGCCGTCGGGTCGGCAAGCATGTCCTCCATGTCACCTATCTCTTCGGACATGAACGCCGCGCCACGGGATACGTCCAGCAGTTCCTGGTTGCCACCCAAGGCCTCCATCGCGCCACCCATCACTTCAGCGCATTCCTCGGGCTCCCAGGTGAACTGTCCCATCATGTCGGCGATGGCGCTGTTGAAGTCCTCCTGAGCCTCCCCGAGCATCCGTAAGGGGTCACCGGCGAAGGCATAGCCCTCGGGGCTGTCGTCCCCGGTCAGGATCACGGCGGACAGGTCGACCGGCGACTCCGCAGCGTCAGCATCGGAGCCTGCGGAGGCGACGGCGGTGCCGTCGGCGGAGTCATTCCCGGAGCCATCGCCCGAGTCGTCGTCAGAGCACGCCGCCAGGGAGAATGCCGTCACCGTGGCGGTCGCCATCGCCACCACAGGGCGACGGACGCGCCAGCGTGACGCGGACATGGTGTTGCTCATGATTGCGGGTACCTCTCGTCAGGCTCCGTCGTCGACGGGCGCGGAGCGAATCACGTCAGTTTCTCTCCTGATAGTAGTGCTTCAGCCTTGCAGCCGCTGGGCCTGCGTCTCGGCGACGCTGACCAGCGTCGCCTGATCGACGTCGCCGCTACCCATCACGGTGAAGCTGACACCGTTGACCACACCGTTGACGCTGGTCTGCGTGGCAGTGGTCTTCTGTGGGCCGATGCCGATGGTGGTGTCGATCGAGGTCCCACTGACCTGTTCGGCACCGTTGACGGTCACCGGAACGTCCTTCGACGTGGTGGTGATGCTGAACGGGATCTCCTGGGCCTTACCGTTGGCCGAGATGTTGGCACAATCATTGGGCTCGGTGTCGGTGCCGGGCGAGACGGCGACGAGGATGGATGCTTCCTCACCCCGGACGTAGTTTGTGGTCCGGGCATCGGTGTCGGTGGCCTCGCCCTGGAGTCGCTGGTCCAGGACGTCCTTGCAATGTGCCGGCTCGAAGTCCATCGCATTGAGCATCTCCACGGTCCCCTCCGGCATCTCGGTGTTGCCACCCTCATCCTGCGCGAATGTGAATCCGGCCGGGGCATCATCGGGCCCCAGTAGTGCGGCGTTGAGGTCGACCGGCTCATTGGTGTCGGTCCCGGCACGCTCGGATGCGTCGGCCTCCGAAGCCTCGCTGGCGTCGGGGTTCTCGGACGGAGTGTCGCTCTCGGACGAGCTGGGGGCCCCAGACGATTCCTGCGCGGTGGAATTGTCCGAGGCGGTAGCGGACGACTCCGACGCTGAACCGGTCGTCGCGGCGTCGTCACTGTCGGAGGAGCACGACGTCAGTGCCGTCCCGGTGGCCAGTATGAGGGCGAATGCCCCGGTCTGCAGTGTCCTGCGCGACATAGAAGAGAACTCCTTGGAGAGTATTGCGCGGCCGACGACTCCGGTCGCCGACCACGCGAATGAATCACATGACGAGCCTACGGGTTAGTGCAGCCTGACGCGAAAGTTCGGCGGAAGGTTCCGTAGCGGTGTCCCTCACGCTCACGCCCACACCGGACCCCTCGTACCATGCGCTACTTCAGTACCGACGTGAGTTCTGCTGCTGCGGCGCGAGGGTCCACCGCCCCGGTGATCGGTCGGACAACCACGGCACGCACCGTGGTTTCCCCCGCCCCCGGCGCGGCGTGTGCCCCTGCCTGCGCCGCCGCCTGCACCTGCGGGAGAGTCTCGACATTGACCCCGCCGATGGTGAACCAGACCTTGTCCCGCTGGGCAGGATCGTCCGCCGCAGCCAGCATTGCCGCAGTCTCGCTGACCAGCTCCAGCCCTGTTGCGGGACGCCCCGGCTTTGTCGGGGTCTCCCACAGAGGGCCGGTGCAGAAGTAATCCAGGTCGGCGTCCTGCATCGCCGCACGAGCCTGGGCCAGCGAATGGGTCGACAATCCCAGCAGCACCTCGGGGCCGAGCAGGGTGCGTGCCTGGGCGATGGTCAGGTCGTCCTGCCCGACGTGGAAGACATCGGCTCCGACGAGGGCGGCGACGTCTGCCCGGTCGTTGACGGCGAAGAGCTTCCCGTGCTCGCGGGCGACTTCGGCAAGCACTTCCAACGCTGCGATCTCCGCGCTGGTGTCGAGCCCCTTGTCCCGCAGCTGGATGATGTCCACCCCACCGTCATAGGCGGCGTGCAGGAAGTCGCGCAGGTCGCCCTGCAGGGCCCGTGCGGGGGTGCACAGATAGAGCCGTGCGTCCTCCAGTTTGGCGGCGCGGGAGACACGTGTGGCCTGACGGTCGACTGAGTCGGTGGCAGCGGAAGCGCTGGAGGCTACCCCGGGGAAACGGTGGTCCATAGGGAGCCATGCTAGTCACCGCACAGGGGTGCCCAGAGGAGGTGCCCAGAGGAGGTGCCCGGAGAAGGCGTCCGGAATAGTGTCCGCCCCCGAGCCGTTGTGCCCCACGTACACCCGTAGATCTCTCGCAACCTCATACAGGAGGACAAGGATGACGAACGTTCTTATCATCGGCGGCCACGGCAAGGTCGGCCTGCTGGCGGCACCGAAGCTGGTGGACAAGGGTTTCCAGGTCACTTCGCTGATCCGTAACCCTGACCAGGTTCCCGCGATCGAGTCGCTGGGGGCCAGCGCGCTGGTCCAGGATGTCACCACCCTCGACGCCGCAGGGTGGGACGAACTGCTCGGCCGCTTCGACGTGGTCGTCTGGTCCGCCGGCAATGGTGGACGCGGTGGCCAGGACGTGACCTACGCCGTCGACCGGGACGCAGCCCTGGCCGCGGTGGATTCCCTGGAGCGCCTCGCCGCGTCCGGCACCACCCCGCGCTACATCAACGTATCCTACGCCGGGGCTACCCAGCACAGCGTCCCGGAGGAGGACTCCTTCTTCGCCTACGCCGACGCGAAGAAGACCGTGGATGAGCGGTTGAACTCCACTGAGGGGCTGGAGTACCTCATCCTCGGCCCGGCCGCGCTGACCGAGGAGACCGCCACCGGGTGGGCCCCTGTCGGTAACGATGTACCGCGGGAGCAGTGGACCACCGCCCGTGACCTCGTCGCCGATGTCATCACCGAGTTCGCCGGACGCGACAACCTGCCGGAGAACCGCACGGTCGAGTTCATCGACGGTGAGCGTCCGGTCAGCGAGATCTAGGTGTAGTTCCCCGCGAGGAGCGGCCACTGACCCGCTGTGGCCTCCACTGCCCCTCGCACCGGCCTCCACCATCCCCGAACCTCACCTGAACTCCTCTCACTCCCGCTCCCGGGTGGTTTCAACCCCCTGTCAACCACCCGGGAGCGGGAGTCACAGTGTGCCGGTGGCTGAAAGCCGTACCACTTGGCATTCCGCAGGCCGTATAGTCGATCTTATGTGTACTAGTTGAACTAGTTGTACTAGTTTCTCTATGCTCGAGTCATGCTCATCGTCATCGACCATTCGGACGCGTCTCCGATCTACCGGCAGATCGTCCGGCAGGTCTCCGACCAGATCGGCTCCGGGCAGATCCCGGCCGGCGAGAAACTTCCCACGGCCGGAGAACTGGCCGACTCCCTCGACCTCAACCGCAACACCGTCCTGCAGGCCTACCGCGAACTACGCGACAACGGTGCCATCGATCTGCGCCGTGGTCGTGGCGCAATCGTCCTGGACTCCGGCACCAGCACAGACCTGGTGACTGATGCCGTGGCGAAACTGGCCTCCTTGGCAGATCAGCAAGGAGTCCCCCTGTCCCGGATCACCGCCATGCTCAACGAGAAGGGCCTGTCATGACCAGACGCGTCAGCATTCCGCTCGCCGGCCTGATTCTCGGCTCGTGTGTGTGGGCCTCGATCCTGGCCGCCAATGTCCCGGACCCGATGGCCATCCATTGGTCCGGCGACGGAACGGCAAACGGATTCTCCTCCCCCGCCTCGGCCATCCTCCTACTCACCGGCCTCTCGCTGGGGACACTGCTCGTCTTCGCCGCCCTCACCCGCAGCGGATTCAGCACACCCCGCGCCGCGCGAACCAATGCGGCGATACTCGGCTGGACGGTGGCACTGGTGATGACCCTTCAGGTGCGGATCTTCGTGGACCAACAGGGGCTGACTGATGCCGCTGCCGCCCGGATCAGCACCTCGACCATCTGGTGGGCGGCAGTTCTCCCCGTCCTCATCGCTGTCGTACTCGCTGTGGTGGCCGGTCGATCGGTGATTGACGATGATCTAACGGACGAACCGGTCGAGATCGACCAGACCACCGGGAGGATCAATGCACCGGAGAATGCGTCGGTGGTGTGGTTCCGCACCGAAACCATTGGGCCTTGGGTGCAGGTGTTCATTGTGGGGCTGACGGTCGGAACCGCGATCCTGTGTCTCGCCAGCGGGGTACCGGTGTGGTCGGCGGCCCTCCTCGTCGCGATCACCGTCGTCGCGTGCCTGGGGTCCTGCATGTGGAGAATCCGGGTCGACTGCCGGGGGTTCAGCTACCGGTCGTTACTCGGGATCCCGAAGGCACTTGTCCCCTTCGACGAGATCAGCCATGCCGAGCCCGTGACGATCCGGCCCGGCGAGTGGGGCGGCTGGGGTTGGCGCCTCAACGGCAGCGGTACCGGCCTCATCACGAAGTCAGGGCCAGGTATCCGCATCACCCGGACCAATCGGCACACGATCGAACTGAACTGTGACGATGCCCGGCGCGGTCTCGCGGTACTGGAACACTACGGGGTGCACATCTCCAGCTAGGGCGGGAATGCGCGCGATGAAGTGCGCACGTGCGGAAAAAGCCTTCCTACTGGCTCCGGGCCATGTCGATCATGACTTTGACTCCCAGGCCGGCCTTGTTGGCGCCGTCGACGAGGATGTCGGTGCCGGTGAGGTGCCCTGCGTCGCGCCCCACAGCGAAGGCCAGCACGGCGGCGATCTCGTCCGACGTCCCGAAGCGCTTCAGTGCCGCGTATTCGACCATCTTCCCGAAGCCGTGGTCCTCCTCAAGCTGACCCATGTCGGTGTCGAAGGACCCCGGGGACACCGACAGGACACGGGCGCCCTTCGCGCCGAACTCCGCGGCGATCTTCGCCGAGTACCGGATCACGAACCCCTTGGAACTGGAATAGGCCATGCCGGGTCGCGACGCCTCCGGTGCGATGCGAAGGTACTCCCGAGCGAGATTGACGGTGCCGACGGCGTTGACACGGATGATGAACTCGGCGTCCCCCATCTGCGGACTCACCCCGGCCGAATGCACCACGGCACGGACGTGACCGAAGCGTTCTGCCTCGGTGAACAGCTCACGGACATTGTCCCGGTCGGTGATGTCGGCGACGACGGTGCGTGCTTCGATTCCGTCTGCGGCGAGAGTCTCGGCTGCTGCAGAGAGCTTGTCACCGTTGACGTCGGTGAGCACGATCGTGTGGTCAGCGACGAGTTTCCTGGCGGTAGCCAGTCCCATGCCGCCGGCTCCTCCGGTGATGATGGCTGTGTCGGTGTTCATACCTCCAGCATGCGCGCGATCCAGAAGGCTGCGAGCCGGTAGCATCGGGGATTCTCCCCCGACGACCGACAACCGACAACCGACAACCGACAACCGACAACCGACAACCGAGACAACGGCGGAATCATGACGGCATCTCACCAGGGATCTGCTTCGACCCCTCCGACAACCTCGCAAACATGGTCCGCCTGGAACAGGCTGACGTGGCCGGTCATGGTGCTCATTGTGGGCTCACTGCTGGCCGCTGCCGTACTCCTCATCATCTCCGACTCCCCCTGGTGGTTCACCGTTCCGGTCCTTGCCGTCATCGCCTTCGCCGCCACTGCCCCGGTGTGGCGGATGCGGGTCGACAACGAAGGCTTCCACGTGAGCACCTGGGTAGGCGTCCCACGACAGACGGTCCCCTACTCCGACATCGAGGCCGTCGCCCCTGTCACCGTCAACATCTGGGACTGGGGAGGCTGGGGCTGGCGCAAGAGCATCCAGGGAACCGGACTGATCACCCAGAGCGGGCCTGGCTTCCGGATCATTCTGCACGACGAGAAGATTGTCGAGGTCTCCTGTATCGACAACGCCCAGGCAGATGCTGCGGTAGAAGCAATCACTGCCCACCTTGGCGACCACCACCCCTGATTCCCTGGCTCCCTGAACACCTGCCACCACATGAGATGTCCGAAAGGTGGGATGGATCGTCGTTCCTGGGGCGAAAACCCATCGAATGGTCCCACCTTTCCGACACCGGGTGATCCCACCTTTCCGACACCGGGTGATCCCACCTTTCCGACACCGGGTGATCCCACCTTTCCGACACCGGCGTCCGACATCGAAGCGTCCAGTGCCTGTGTGGTGAAATAGGCAGTGGAATAGTAGTTACAAAGAACCCAGCGAGAACAGCACCGCGGGAGCCCCTGACACCGGGGCTGAGAGGGCCGGGGCACCGGCCGACCGTTCACACCTGATGCGGATCATGCCGCCGGAGGAAAAGATGCAGCCAGCCATTGGCACGGGTGCCGACACCATCGTCGTCGGTGCGGGAGTCGCCGGACTCACCACCGCCTGGAACCTACGCCGTGCAGGTCAGACCGTCACCGTCGTGGACCCGACCCCGGGTAACGGCGCCAGCCATGCCGCCGCCGGGATGATCGCCGCGGTCAGTGAGGTCGTCTACCAGCACGACACGATGCGGGAGCTCATGGTCGCCTCGGCGGCGGCCTACCCGGGGTTCATCACCGAACTCGAGGACGCCGTGGGCCACCCGGTGGGATACCGCGACACCGAGACCCTCGACGTCGGCGCACACAGCGGTGACCGTGACGCTTTCGCCGACCTCGCCGATCTGCAGCGGGCCAGCGGTATGCAGGTCGAGCAGCTGACCACCCGACAGGCCCGCAGGCTCGAACCCGCCCTCTCCCCCTCGATCTCCGGGGCATTCCTGGTCAGCGACGACCACCAGGTCAATCCACGGGTGCTCATCCCCGCCCTCATCGAGGCCATCACCGCGCCGTCTGAACCCGGTTCGCCGCAGGGCAGTCTGGTCCAGCAGCGGGTCATGTCGGTGCTGCGTGCCGGTCTGGACAGTAACCAGGTCGCCAACCAGGGCGCCGGACGGGTCACCGGGGTACGCCTCGACGACGACACCGAGTTGCAGGCGGACACCACTGTCCTGTGCCCCGGGTTGTCACTGGACAGCATCGAGGGGCTTCCCGAGGCCGCCAGTGTGAGACTGCGTCCGGTACACGGCGACATCCTGCGGGCCAGGCTGAAACCCGACCACCCACTTCTGATCGAGCGCACCATCCGCGGACTGGTCGACGGCCGTCCGGTGTACCTGGTACCGCGCACGGACGGGGAGATCGTCATCGGCGCGACCGAGCGCGAGGACGGCTTCAACGGGGTCACCCTGGAGGGGGCCTACCAGCTGCTACGCGATGCCCAGGTGCTTGTCCCGGGGGCCGCGGAGCTGGAACTCACCGAGATACTGGCGCGTGCCCGGCCCGGCACTCCCGATGACCTGCCCTACATCGGACACCTCGACGGGGCGGACGGGGTGGTCGTCTCCACCGGCTACTCCCGCCATGGCGTCCTGCTGGCCCCGTTGGGCGGACGCCTCACCGCATCACTGGTGACCGGCACCCCAGACGCCGCAGACGCCCCAGCCACCACAGCGACCGACCAGGCCATCCTGGCCGCCACCGACCCAAACCGTTTCGCAGCATCTTCAGCATCTTCAGTATCTTCAGCATCTTCAGCATCTTCAGCGAGGACCTCATGAGCATCACCGTCACCGTCAACGGCGACCCCCGTACCGTCGCCGACACCACCACCGTCGCCGACATCGTCACCGACGTCACCGGGCACTCCCCCGACGACGACCAGGTCGGTGTCGCCGTCGCCCACGACTCCGCGGTCGTCCCGCGCAGCCGCTGGACCACGACCGTGCTCGGCGAGGGCGCCGAGATCGAGATCATCACCGCAATGCAGGGAGGCTAAGACCGTGACCGCCACAGATTCACTCACCATCGGCTCCACCACCCTTCAGTCCCGCCTGATCATGGGCACGGGCGGGGCGACCTCGATGACTGTGTTGGAGGATGCGCTGTCCGCCTCCGGGACCCAGCTGACCACCGTGGCGCTGCGCCGCTACGACCCCTCCACCGGCACCTCCCTGTTCGGACTGCTCAACAAGCTGGGCATCGACGTCCTGCCGAACACCGCCGGCTGCTACACCAGCCGCGACGCCCTGCTCACCGCCCAGCTGGGCCGTGAGGCGCTGGGCACCAACCGGGTGAAGCTGGAGATCCTCGCCGACGACCGCACACTGCTGCCGGATGTCGTGGAACTCGTCGACGCCACCGAACAGCTCACCAACGACGGTTTCGAGGTCTACGCCTACACCTCCGACGATCCGGCCGTCGCCCTGGCCCTGGAGTCCGCCGGTGCCGTCGCGGTGATGCCGCTGGGCTCGCCGATCGGAACCGGGCTGGGCATCCTGAACCCGCACAACATCGAGCTGATCTGCGCCCGCGCCTCGGTCCCGGTGATCCTCGACGCCGGGGTCGGCACCGCCTCCGATGCCGCGCAGGCCATGGAGCTGGGCTGCGACGGTGTGCTGCTCGCCAGCGCGGTGACCCGCGCGCAGGACCCGGCGGCGATGGCCACCGCCATGCGCCATGCCGTCACGGCGGGACATCTCGCCCGGCATGCCGGACGCATCCCCAAGCGCGGCCTGGCCGACGGGGCACTGGCGTCCTCCCCGATGGAGGGACGTATCGCCGCCGGTTCCAGCCGGGAGGCCGAGTCGCTGTGACCGTAGAGTCGCCGAAATCGCCGAAGTCCCTCCCATTCGCCCCGCTCGTCGAGCCCGCTGCGGAACTCACCCGGGACGAGCTGGTGCGCTACGCCCGCCACCTCACCCTGGAGCACATCGGACATGAGGGTCAGCGTCGGCTGAAGAACGCCCGCGTGCTGGTCACCGGTGCCGGCGGGCTGGGTTCCCCGGCCCTGCACTACCTGGCCGCGGCCGGGGTGGGCACCATCGGGATCGTCGACGATGACGTGGTCGATGTGTCGAACCTCCAGCGTCAGGTGGTCCACGGTGTGTCCGACATCGGTCGGGCCAAGGTGGAGTCCGCGGCTGACGCGGTGGCCCGAATCAACCCGCTGGTCACCGTGGAGCAGCACCATACCCGCCTGACCGCGGACAATGCCGTGAACATCGTCGGCGCCTATGACCTGGTGATGGACGGGGCGGACAATTTCGCCACCCGCTACGTGGTCTCGGATGCGGCCACCCTGACCGACACCCCGTGTGTCTGGGGCTCGATCCTGCGTTTCGACGGACGGCTGTCGGTCTTCGCCAACGGCCCCGGCCACGACGGCATCAGCTACCGTGACCTGCATCCGGACGCCCCCGCTCCCGGCGAGGTGCCCAGCTGCGCCGCCGGTGGGGTCGTCGGCGCGCTGCCCGGCACCATCGGCTCGCTGATGGTCACCGAGGCGATCAAGCTGATCACCGGCACCGGAAGCTCGCTCTTCGGTCGCCTGCTGATTCACGACGGGATGGCGATGACCTTCCGCGAACTGACGATCCTCCCGGATCCGGACGCTCCACTGGTCACCGCGGTGAACGACGGTGTCGGTGACGCATGCGCCGTGGCAACGCCTGCAGGGGCCTACCCGACCGTCTCACCGGAGGAGCTGCAGTCCCGGCTGAACACTGGTGCTGTACTGGTCGACGTCCGTGAGCCCTGGGAGCGCGAGATCGTGTCCATCCCGGGTGCGCTCGCCGTCCCACTGGCCGAGCTGCAGGACCGTGGCGCCGAGGCACTGCCGGACGCCACCCGTGGCCGCGACGTGGTCTTCCACTGCAAGGCCGGCAGCCGCTCGGAACAGGCGTTGGACGCGGTGGCGTCCTACTTCGGCACCCGGGAGGAGAACGCCGCGCATCTGGCTGGCGGCGTATTGGCCTGGGTGCATGACCTGCATCCGGACCTTCCGACCTACTGAGCGGTTCCGGTGTCCTCCGCTGCGCTGGAAGCCTGTGCAGCCTCGGCCGCCTTGGCGTCTCGCCAGCGCACCATCTTCACCCGGCTAACCAGTAGGCCGACGATGCCGAGCGCCCAGACCACCCCGAGGGCGCACCAGGCGACCCGGAAGTCACCCCAGGTGTAGGTGTCGCCGTCGGCCGAGAAGTCCAGCACCAGGCCGACGAGCTGTGAGGCCACCGTCGCCGCCAGGAATCCACCCATGTTCGACAGGCCGGTGGCCGTGGCGGTGAACCGGCGGTCCACTTCTTCGCGGACGGTGTCGAAGCCGTAGTTCGCCACCGGAGCGAGTCCGGGCAGGATGATGTTCAGCGCGAGGATCGCGGCGAAGCCACGTGGGGCGTCCGGCAGGAAGAAAACCACCCAACTGGCCGCGACCAGGACGGTCGCCACCAGGGTGACCAGCGAGCGGTTGCGTCCGGCCCTGGCGGAGATGATCCCGGCGAACGGCCCCACCACCACGCTCACGGCCATATTGAGCACCAGCACGGTAGAAGCCTGCGCCTCGGACAGGCCCATGCCCAGGGTCATCAACGGCTTTCCCCAGAGCAGAGTGAACACGATCTGACTCATCAGCGTGAAGTGGACGAAGAACCCGATCCAGCAGGCCGGGTGCCGCACCACCACCGACAGGGTCGTCCCGATACTCGGCCTGGCTGCTACTGCACCGGTCGTGCCGGTCTGGCCGGTCTGTCCTGCCGGGGTGGGGTCCGGGGTGTCGGCGACTGCCAGCCAGACCAGGATGGCGACGAGCACGCCGAAACCACCCAGGCCGGCGAAGGCGACCGTCCAGCCCTGTGAGTGCAGCAGCAGGGTGAAGGGCACCGCCGACATGAACTGTCCGACATAGCCCAACCCGCCGGTGAGCTGGGTGAACACCGGGGTCTTGCGCATCGGGATCCAGGCGGGCAGGATCCGCATCACCGACAGGAAGGCGGTGGCGTCCGCCGTTCCGACGATTACCCGCGCGATGATCGCCACCGGGTAGGACGATGTCGCCCCGAGCAGAACCTGTCCGATCCCCATCAGCAGGGCGCCGGTCACCAGCATCCGGCGTGGGCCGAAGCGGTCGATGAGCATCCCCATCGGGATCTGCGCGCAGGCGTAGACCCCTACCTGCACCGAGGTGAACACCGCCAGGCGGGAGGCGTCGATGCTGAAGTGGTCCATCGCCTCGACCCCGGCGACCCCGAGGGAGGTCCGGCCAGTGATCGCCAGGATGTAGGCGACCACGGCCGCGCCCCAGACGGCGAGGGCGCGACCGCTCAACGCGTCGGACGCGCGCCCCACCGACTGGTGAGGTGTCGCGGAGGGGTCTGGTGAAGCGGGCATGACTCCCCACCTTAGCCCCTGTAGATCCTGTGGTCAGACCGAGGGGCGGGTCACCGATTTACCGCCTGACCTCTTCACTTGTTCACCTGTCGCACAATACTGCGGCGATCGTGTCGAGCGGGGGCGAGCGCCTGGTCCAGGACGCCACCCTCCGACCACAGGGCAACCCATTCGGACTCGGCGTCGTCGTTGTCGAATGGTCCCATCTCCCAGGCGCCCATGGCGTTGCCCGCTCCCGCTATTTGTTTCCGGTGTTTGTTGTAGGTGATTGTTGCAGTTGATCGCCGAGAATACCACCATGACCAGCAGCTCCTTCCCTGACAGCAGAGTCAGACGAGGCCGGCCACTCCGCGGACCAGCACCGCCGCAGCGCCAGCCCCGGCGACGGCCAGGGACAGCTTCCTGGCCTTGTCCCGGTCGACCCGTCCCGACAGGCGGGCGCCGATGGTGATACCGATGACCATGGCGAGCAGACCTCCCGGCCAGATCCCCCAGGGCTGTCCGGAGATGTCACCGGCGTCGGTGAGGAACTTAATCAGGAAGCTGACCACACCGGAGACGACGAACAAGGGCTGCAGTGTCGCGACGAAGCTGCGCTGGTCCCAACGGGCAGCCTGGGCGTACACCGTGATCACCGGGCCGGCGACCCCGGAGAGGGTGTTGGTGAAACCACTGACGGCACCGGTGACCACCGCGGGTGCCGGCCCCGTCGCCAGGGGCACGAACTTCAGCCCCACCGTGGTGATCAACAGGGCGATGACCAGTAGCACACCGACCACGAGCTGCAGTCCCGGGAGGGACATGGAGTGGATCAGCCAGGCTGCGGGCACTGCCCCGACGACCATCACCGGACCGATGAGAGCGAACATCCGCCAGTCGACGTCCTTCCGCACAGACAGGGTGGACAGCGCGGCATTGACCGCCGCCAGTGCGTTGATGACCATCACCCCGTCCACCGGGCCCATGACGATACTCAGCACCGGGGCACCGAGGAGTCCGACCCCCATCCCGGAGACCCGCTGCATGCACGACCCGATGAGGATCGTCACGAAGACCAGGATAACGATGTCCATTGCCCCCACCTTATATGTTCCTTAAAACAAGCGGCCGGCTGGTGTGCTGCCCACGTGCTGTCCGCGGCACTATTGACGTCTCCGCGCTCAGCGGTGCCCCACGGCTAGAATCGCCGACTGTGAACCCCGCCGCGTCCCCACCACCCACCACGCCTACTGCGCCGCCGTCGCCCCGGCGCGGTGTCGCCCGCTGGATGTCGCACCCACTCGTGGTGGCACTCGGTTGGGTCGTCGCCCACGTGATCCCGGTGTACTGGGTCAGCCACGACGGGGAAGCCCTGGGGGACGTCCGCTACTACCGGTGGGGCATGACCGGGCAGATGGACGGTGCGATGGACGAGTACCCGGAGGTGGGCACCTGGCCGGTGAAACTGGTGCACCTCCTCACCGGGCCAGAGTTGACCGATGTTGCGGAGTCCCGGTTCATTGCCGGGTTCATCCTGCTCAATATCCTCACTTCCGCGGTCTTCGCGGCCCTGTTGTGGTGGCGGGGGAAGGTCCGGGGCACCGCCACCGCGGTGTGGTTCTGGATTCTGTTCATCGCCGTTTCCGGCCCGATCGTGGTGACCCGACTCGATCTCTTCCTCGGTCTGGTGATCGCCGGGGCCGTCTGGCTGCTGTTCTCCAACTCCCGGGCCCGACATCTGGCCCCGGCCCTGCTGGCGACGGCGACGATGATGAAACTGTGGCCTGGGGTGCTGGGTGCGGTACTGATCGGCGGCGGGCGTCGCCGGTCGACCTGGGTGCGGGTCGCGGTATTCGCAGTCTCCCTGGCCGCGCTGTGTCTGTTGGTCGTGGCGGCCGGGTCGGTGGACCGGCTGGTGTCCCCGTTGACCTATCAGGGCGACCGTGGCCTGCAGATCGAGTCAGTGGCCGCCACTCCCCTGATGCTCGCCGCGGCGATCGCGTCCTACCGCGATCCGTCGACGGCAGGAACGTGGGAGATCGGCTATGCCGCGTCGAAGTCCTACGAGATCACCGGACCCGGGGCCGACGCCGCCATCGCCGTCGCCACCGTCGCACAGGTTGTGATGCTTCTCGCCGCCGCGGTCTGGGCGGTGGTCCGGTTGGTGCGTGACGACTGGACGCCCACCCTCGTGCTGGCCTCGGTCCTGCTGCTGACCGTCCTGGTGATCGCGACGAACAAGGTCCTCTCGCCCCAGTACATCGTCTGGCTCGCCCCGGTCGCCGCAGTCGGCCTGCTGGTCCTCACCGGGAAGACGCGACGGTGGATCCTGGCGGTGTCCGGGCTGGTGCTGCTCCTCGCCGCGTTGACGGCGATGGTCTACCCGCTGCTCTACGACGGGCTGCTCTCCTCCGCCCCTGATCTCGGGGCCACGGTGGTGCTCACGCTGCGTTCCATCACCGTGGTAGTGCTGGCGGTGGTCTGCGCCGGGTGGACGCTCAGTTCGTCCGGCCGGGCAGCACCCGCGACCGCAGCCGGGTGACCAGGTCGACGGCGTCGGCGGCGACGAGGTCGCGTCCGGTCATCGTCACCGGTCCCGGTACCAGGTCCAGCTGAACTCCCGACAGTCCGAGCAGCTGCTGGAGCGGACCACGACGCAGACTCAACTCCTGGATGTGCGCCGGGGCGATCACCGAGACCACACGACGTAGCCGTCCGTGATGGGAGATCACCGCCTGCCACTGGGGCTGGGTCGGCTGGGTCGGCTCCGTGTGCTCGGCCACCAGCGTCATCCCCTGGCGGGTGCGGTCCACCGGGGAAACCCAGCGTGCCGAGTCGGGGCTGCGGTAGACCACGATCTCGCTGGTCTCACCCGCCCCGCTGACCCCGCCTGTCTCGCTGCCCGGGTTCTCCCTCATCCCCTCCGGGTGAGCCAGGTCGGTGACCTGGGAGGCCGACAGCGGGGCGAGCAAGGTCAGGACACGCAGAGTCTGGTTGAGGTCACCGACCGGTAGGAGCGTGGTGGTGGACCCGCTCTTACCGTCCTCGGCACCGTAGCCGGCAATGTCGACCTTGACCTTCCACCAGCCCAGTAGTCGCCAGATGATCGGTTGTGAGACCTCCACGGCGTGGATCCGGCCCAGCGGCACCGACTGGCGTCGGCGTTCGGTCAGTCCGAAAGTCACCCCGAGGACATCCCCGCTGAGCCGGGCGGTGAACCGCCAGCTGGTGTTGAGGATTCCCCACAGCCACGGCACCACACCGATGGCCACCGGCACCAGCAGTGCCAGGCCAGCAGGTGTGGCCACCGCGACGACCACCGCGATGAGCACACCGACCGTGGCCCCGGACAGGGCGGCCGCGGCAATGGACCGGGAGATCGGGATCGGGGCAACGATCACCGCGGCCGGATCCGCTGTGTCGACTGTGCCCGCTGTACCGCCTGTACCGCCTGTACCCTCGCGTCGGTCGTCTGCGTCGTCGGGTGTGCCGTTGACCAGGTGCAGCAGGGAGGCCCGCAGCTCCTCGGCGTCCGCCCGTGGCAGGTACTCCACCGTCACCGCGGAATCGGAACCACCGGCGGTCTCCACCGAGACCCCGGCCAGCCGGAACAGCCGCGCGGCCAACGGTTCCACGAGGTCGATGGCATGCACCCGGTCGAAACGGGCCGTCCTGAGCTGCCGGGAGATCACCCCGCGGCGCACCGCGATCTCCTCCCCGGTGACCCGGTACCCGGCCGCCCGCCACCACGGCAGCGACACCAGCCAACCGAGTGCGAAGGCCACGGGGAAAATCGCGACGATCCCGCCGACAACCAGCACGGAGGGCAGCGAGGACCTGCCGAGTGCCTCCCATGCCGAGAGGATCAGGTCGGACTGCTGGAACATCACCACGGCGACGACACCGATCACCACCGCCCACATCCGCAGCAGGGGGCTCAGGGCGTGGACGCGCCGCCACTGCGGTTCAGTGACCGCCGGGTCGGTCACCCCGGTGTCGGTGGACACCTGTTCACCCCCGGGTCGCTCGCTCACAGCCCGCTCATCCGCTCGCGGGCAGCGACGGCGAGACGGTCGCGCAGTGCATCAGCGTCGGCGTCAGCCAGGCCGACCACCTCGGAGTCACTGGTGGACGAGGCGGTGTGCAGCTTGACCCGCTTGAGCCCGAAGAGGCGCTCGACCGGGCCCGCGGTGACATCGACGTACTGGATCCGGCCATAGGGCACCACGGTGAACCGACGCCACAGTCGCCCACGGGTGACCAGCAGTTCGTCCTCGGTCTCCAGCCAACGTCGGCGGTCTGCCTGGACCGGGATCAGCCACAGCAGCCACAGCAGCAGGACGACCAGGACACCGCCGGCGATCCACAGGATTGTCGACCAGATGCCGTCGACGAGCACGGCGATGACGACGCTGGCGATCAACGGGATGATCGTCCAGGGCAGGTTGGCGAGGAAGGTGGCCGGAACATAACCCTTCGCCACGGCGTTCATCGAGTCGAGTGACACCGGGGTGTCCACTGTGTCTCTGCGGACCCCTCCGGTCACGTTGTCTGTCATGCCTCACAGTGTGGCACAGACTGTCTTAGGGTCGCATAAGTGGGTACTGGACTGGCTCCTCGGCCCCTCTAGAGAGCGAGAACCTGCTCCACGGTGCGCCGGGTCTCCTCAATGTAGCCGCCGCCGAAGACGGCGGCATGCAGGTAGAGGATGTGCAGGCGATGCAGTGGCATCAGTTCACGCCAGCCTTCGGACAGTTCGGCAGACTCGGCGTAGGCGTCGAGGATGGTCTCCAGATGCGGAGCTCCGAACATGGTGAGGAAACCGAGGTCGGTGAGCGCGTGCCCGCCGTGGGCGCTCGGGTCGATCAGGGTCACCCCGTCCGGTGACCACATCACATTGCCGGACCACAGGTCCCCGTGCAGTCGGGCCGGTGGGCGCCCATCGTCGAAGTCCCCGGAGCTCAGCCGGTCGAGCAGGGCGTCTGTACCGGGAACGCCTCCGGCGTGACGGTCCAGTGGGGCGATGATGACCTCGGCGTAGAAGCGCCCCCAACTGGTGTACTCGGCCAACGGCAGTTCCAGGAGATGATCATTCGGCCCCTGGTAGCCACTGCCCTCCCAGGTGGCGGGCCCGGAGCCGAAATGGGGTGCTCCGGCGGCATGGGTCGCTGCCAGACGACGTCCGAACTGCTCGGCGGCATCCTTGGTGGCGGAGGTGGAGGGGACGCGGCGCAACAGCAGGTCGTCACCCTCACGGTTGACGACCTCGGCCACCGGCGCTCCCCCGCCGTCTGCGGCATCGTCCAGCCAGGACAGACAGGCCGCCTCCCAGTCACCGGTACGCCCGGGGTTGTGTTTGCGAAACGTGGACATATCGTTCAAGGCTAGTCCGGCAGGCTACGCCCGGCAGTGCGCCGCAATACGTGGGAAGGTCTCGAACATCAACGGGGCCATCGAGTGGGACGGGTCGTCGGGCGTATGCGTGGTGGTACCGAGAGGAAGCCAGACCGCCTCGGCGATCTCGGCGGCAGGGAGGACGGCATCGTCGGGGGCAGCCACGGCGAAGAGGTCGGCGACCACGGTGGTGTCCGGTTCATTGGCCGCGACTGCGCTGAAGGAGCCGACCCCGGTCAACGCGTCCGCGTCGATGGTCAGGCCGGTCTCCTCCTCGATCTCGCGCACTGCCGTGTCACGGGCGGACTCGCCTGCCTCAGGTTTTCCTCCCGGGTACTGGAACAACGCGGTGCCCTGTTTCCGGACGGTCAGGACTTCGAGACCACCGACTGCTCCCGGGGCGTCACGCAGGATGGCCACCGCACTGACATGCACGGTCGCTGCAGTCGACGTATGAGTCGCAGTCACTGTAGTGCGCGCCGGATGGTGGACACGGTGACGGTGCAGCTGTCCTCGGAGTCGCGCTGCGGATAGCCACGGCAGACGTCCGAACCATGCTGCATCAGCAGCAGGACGGCTGCGCTGAGTTCCTCGGAAAGCCGCTCGAGCTGCTCTTCGTCGTCGACCAGGGCGGTGACCGCGGCGGCCAGGCTCTGCCGGTCGATGATGCCGGGGCCGCCGTTGGTCGGGCACTCGCCGCCGACCAGCAGCCGGAGGTAGGCCTGCGCCGCGAGGGCGAGGTGGTCACCCTCGTCGAGGAGTTCGGTGGTGTGCCGTCGGAACTGCAGCATCGAAGGCATCGTGACGTGCCGGTCACGCCACCGGGCGGTGGCGTGGGCGCGGTCCAGGGTCCTGGCGAAACGCTTGGTGGCAGACACCAGGGCGGTCTGCAACACCGCTGACCGCCCATCCAGGGCGTCGCGCAGCAGGCGTAGCCCCTCCCAATGCTGTTCCAGGTACGCGGCACGGCCGGCAAAGGGCAGGGTTCCGTCGGCCATCCGGTGGAATACCGTGGAGCGCCGCAGGCAGTCGACCGCCGAGGCCGCGGCGACGTCCAGCACTTCTTCTGCCTCGTCGACGATCCTCGGGTCCTGCCGTGGTGCGTCCTGGTATCCGTGCATCTAGTTGTCTCCGTTGGTTCCGATCAGTCCTGCGGGGTGATGTCGAGAGTGCGCCGCAGCCCCTCGAACACCCCGGAGTTGTACGCGAACGCGGCGCGGGCGGCGTTGATGACCTGCTCCCGCTCCCCTGCGTCAAGCTCCATGGCGTCCAAGGACTCGCGGTAGGCGTCCCGGTAGCGCTTCGGCTTCTCGATGTGGGGGAAGCGGTAGAAGGAGGTGGCCGTCTCGGGAACGTCGTAGTGACGACCCATCATCCGGCCGATGACCTGGCCGCCGGCCAGGTCACCCAGGTAGCGGGTGTAGTGGTGGGCGACGAGTGCCGGGACGTCCTGCTCCCGGGCGATGCGCTGCAGCTCGGCGACATATGCGGCCGTCTCCTCGAGAGGGGCGGCGTCCACGGTGCCACCCAGGGCCCCGAGGTCGGCCTGCAGGGCCGCGCGGCGGTCCAGCTGGCGATCGGCGATCAAGGCGAAGCGGGGGTCGTCCGCACAGGCCTCGACCGCGTCCTCCAGAGCCGAGTAGAACAGGTAGGCCTGCTCCTGCAGAGCGGTGAATGCGGCGGCGTCCAGGCTCCCGTCGAGCAGGCGCTCCATGTAGATGGAGTGTTCCGCCTCCTCATGAGCCTGACGGGTGTCCTCGCGGAGCAGCTCCGAGAGGGTGGTCATGGTCGCAGTCATCGTTTCCTCAGGTCCTCAGTTCTTCTGTCGATCACACCAGAATGCCGATAATCAGGTGCTCGTGGGCACCATGCACCGCAATGTTAGCATCGGCTGACCTACTTAGGAATCATCCACATGGTTTATTCCTGCGGGGTGGGCCGAATCCACAGTTGACCCTCCACGGCACTGACACTCACTGGCCACCCGTACACCGCACTCAGCCGCTCTGACGTGCAGACATCCGCCGGTGACCCCAGTGCCTCGACCCTTCCGTCGCTGAGCAACGCCAGCCGGTCACAGTACTGGGCGGCCAGGTTCAGGTCGTGCAGCACGACCAGCACACCGGTGCCGGCGGCCGCGATCCCGCGCACCGTCGACATGGTGCGTTCCTGGTGGCCGATGTCCATCGCCGCCGTCGGCTCATCCAGCATCACGCAGCCGGCCTGCTGTGCCATCACCCGGGCGAAGGCCACCCGCGCGCGCTCACCGCCCGACAGGGTGGTCACGTCACGGTCCTGCTTCGGCATCATCCCGACCTGCTCCAGGCAGTCGTCGACGATGCGCTCGTCGCGGGCCGGGTCGGACGGCCAGGCCGAGCGTCCCATTCCCACCACGTCGCGGACCAGGTGGGAGAAGGACACGTAGGAGTCCTGGAGCATCACCGCACGTTCCCGCGCCGCGGCCCTGGCGGAGTAGTCGCTGTAGGGGTGTCCGACCAGCCGAACGTCCCCGGACACCGGTGTCAGGTCGCCGGAGAGCGCCCCCAGCAGCGTGGATTTGCCGGCACCGTTGGGGCCGATCAACCCCAGGACCTCGCCACGGTGCAGCGTGAGGTCCACACCGTGCAGAATCTCGGTACCACCGCGGTTCCCCGCTCCCCCGCCGACGGAGACCACGAGGTTCTCAGCGCTCAGCACGGTGTCGTTCTTGTCGGTCATCTCGCTCATCCGAGCACACCCCCCTTCTTCAGCATGCGCCGCAGCAAGACGAAGAACGTCGGACCGCCGACCAGGGCGGTGAAGATACCGATCGGCAGGTCGGCGTAGGCGATCATCGTGCGCGAGGCCAGGTCGGACAACAGCAGCAGGACGGCACCACCCACCGCGGACAGCGGCACCAGCCAGCGGTTGGACGCCCCGATGACCTGGCGCAGGATATGCGGGACGATCAGGCCGACGAAGCCGATGATTCCTGCGAAGCTCACCGCCAACGCCGCCAGAGCGGTGGACAGGCCCACGATCACCACCCGCATCATCGGGACGTTGATTCCGGCGTGACCGGCCGCGCGCTCACCCAGGCTCAGGACATCCAGCTGTCCGGCGATGAGCATCGACGCCACCAGACACACCACGACCGGTATGACGACGATGCCGACATGGTCCCACTGGGAACCGTTGAGTGATCCCATCTGCCAGAAGATGACCTGCTCGCGGGACGAGGTGGGAGCCAGGAAAATGAGGAAGGAGATCGCCGCGCCGACTACCGCGTTGACCGCGATTCCGGTGAGGATCAGGGTCAGCACCTTCACCTGGCCGTTGATCGAGGACAGCCGGTAGATCACCAGCGTGGTGAGCACACCGGTGGCGAAGGCCAGCAACGGCACGGTCGCAGCCCCGAACACCGTGAGGTTCAGGACGATCGCACAGGCCGCACCCACGCCGGCACCGGAGGTCACGCCGATGACGCTCGGTTCTGCCAGGGGGTTGCCGAACAGGCCCTGCAGCAGGGTGCCGGCGACGGCGAGAGCTGCACCGACCAGCAGGCAGAGCACGATGCGGGGCATGCGGATCTGCCACAGCACATTGGCGGCCCGCTCTGCCTCGGGGGTGTCGGTGCGGTTCAGCAGTGCGTCCCACACCTGCGACGGGGTCAGGGCGAACTGGCCGAGCACCAGATTCAGCCCCACGACCAGAAGCAATGCGAGTAGTAGCACGCTCAGCGTGGTGACGCGGGTGACGCGTCTCCGGCGGAGGGTTTCGTTCATTACCTCGACCTTACCGGTGTAGTCAGGTTAGCCTGCACAACGGGTTGGTCGAATCGGGGGTGCTGGACTTCGGACAGTCAGCCTCAGCCGGTCAGTCGTCGAACTCCGCATCAGTGACCTCCTCGCCCCAGAACACCCGGTCGATGACGCGGCGGGCCTGGCGCGTGATCTTCAGGTAGTCGTCGAGGAATCCCTGGCTGTCCTCCGGCGTCCAGTTCGCTGCCGCCGCTATCTGTGACAGCAGTGGCCCGGGTGCCGGCAGCTGGTCCCGTCGCTTGGCGTTGACCAGGATGATCGCGTTGCGGGCCCGGGTCGCCGTCAGCCAAGCCTCGCGCAGGGTCACGACATCGGCCTCGGAGAGCAGCCCGGCGACCCGGATCTCCTCGAGGACCTCCAGTGTGGAGGTGTTGTGCAGGTTGTCGATGCGGTGGCTGTGCTGCATGGTGAGCAACTGGACGGTCCACTCGATATCGGTGAGACCGCCGCGGCCGAGTTTGGTGTGCGTGTAGCGGTCGGCACCCTGGGGCAGCCGTTCGGCGTCGACCCGGGCCTTCATCCGGCGTACCTGTTGGACGGTGGTGCGGTCCGCGCCACCCTCGGGGTAGCGGAACTCGTCGATCATCCGCAGGAAACGGATGCCCAGGTCTTTGTCCCCGGCGATCCAGGTGGCCCGCAGCAGTGCCTGGAACTCCCAGGTCTCACCCCACCGGCTGTAGTAGTTGCGGTAGGACTCCAGGGTGCGCACGGTCGGGCCACTGCGTCCCTCGGGACGCAGGTCCAGATCCACCTCCAGCGGCGGGTCCTGGGAGGGTCGTGACAGGCGGGTACGCATCTGCTTGCAAATGGCGGTCGCCCAGGCCACCGCATCATTCTCGGTGCCGGGTTCACCATCGCCGTCGGCATCCCCGGCGGTCACCTCGGCAACCGGCTCACAGACGAACATCACATCGGCATCGGAGCCGTAGCTCAGTTCCGCCCCGCCCAACCGGCCCATCCCGATGACCGAGATCCGGGCCGGCGCCTGCCGGTGGTTCTGGTCCTCCCACGCCCTGATCTCCGCGGCCAGCGCAGCCTCGAGCACGGCGTCCCACACCCAGGACAGGGAGCGGCAGATCTCCGGGGTCTCGATCAGCCCGAGCAGATCCCCGGAGGCCACCCGGGCCAGCTCGGTGCGGCGCAATGAGCGGGCGGCGGCGATGGCCTTGTCCGGGTCCCGGTGACGGGCGGCTGCGGCGACCAGCGAATGGCTGATCACGGAGGGGTCCTTCTCCAGCAGCTTCGGACCGTTCGCCCCGTCGGAGAGCAGACGCACAGCGTCCGGTGAGGCGATGAAGAGGTCGGCGACATAGGGCGATGTCCCGAGGATGTGCATCAGGCGTTTGCCGACGATGTTCTCGTCACGCAGCAGTCGCAGGAACCACGCACTGTCGAAGGCCGCCTCGGAGAGTTTCCGGTAGGCCAGCAGTCCGGCGTCCGGGTCTGCGGTGGGTGCCAGCCACTCCAGCAGCGACGGCAGGATCATCGCCTGGATCCGGTCCTTGCGCGAGGTGCCGGAAGCCAGGGCGGTGAGGTGGTCCATCGCCCGGCTCGGGTGCGTGTACCCCAGCGCGGCGAGCTGCCGCTGGGCTGCCTCGGGGGTCAGGCGCAGTTCGTCGACGGACATGGCGACGACGGAGGTCAGCAGCGGGCGGTAGAAGAGCTTGTTGTGCAGCTGGCGGATCTGCTGGCCGACCTTGCGCACATTGGAGGTCAGTGCGTCCACCGCCCCCTCCTGCCCGTCACCGCGGACTCCGGCGGTCCGCGCCAGCCACAACCGGCCGGTGGTGTCGTCCGCGGCAGGTAGCAGGTGGGTGCGGCGCAGGTGCTGCAGCTGCATCCGGTGCTCCAGCATCCGCATGTAGGCGTAGCACCGGGTGAGGATGTGACCGTCCTCGCGTCCGACGTATCCGCCCTTGACCAGTGCATCAAGTGCGTCAACCGTGGAGCGAACCCGCAGCGACTCGTCGACCCGGCCGTGCACCATCTGCAGCAACTGGATGGCGAACTCCACGTCGCGCAGCCCGCCGGGGCCGAGCTTGAGCTCGCGCGGCGTCAGCTCGTCGGGCACATTGTCGATCACCCGGCGGCGCATGGCCTGCACGTCCGGGACGAAGTCCTC
>DGYFI06202__coassemble_372_pt1 | contig 51424 bp, 40 predicted proteins | sample DGYFI06202__metabat2_high_PE_029 | metagenome-assembled genome bin DGYFI06202 | reverse complement strand
GCGGTGACGGGTGCGCTGGCGGGTGCGGTGGCCGCGACAGCAGGGGCGTCCCGAACAACGGTGTCTGCGGGCTCGGGACGTGAATCGTCCGTCGACGGACCGTCCCGACGCAGGACCGTCCCGGCGCGTGGTCGACGCAGGTACACCAGCCCCGGTACCGGCACGAACCGGTCCTCCCGGGAGGGTGTCGTATTCTCGACCGTCTCCCCACTTGCCTGATAGTCCCCCATGCTCAACCAGTCTAGCCACGGCCGTGGCAGAATGTGGGGTATGCGTGCATTGATTGTGGACTACTGTGGCGTCCTCGACGGGGCGGAGGAAGACCGTCGACGGTGGCGGAAGGTGTTGACCGCGGCGAAGGACGCGGGGTATGCGACGGCGATCCTGTCCAACGACCCCGGCGGTCCGGGCGCTGACCCTATCCGTTCCTGGGAGCAGGCCGGGTACGTCGACACCGTCGTTCTCTCCGGTGAGGTCGGTGTGGACAAGCCGGACCCGGAGATCTTCGCGATCACCGCGGAGCGTCTGGAGGTGCCGGTCAACGACTGTATTCTCGTGGACGACTCGATCCTCAACATCAAGGGCGCCGTGGAGTGTGGCCTGATCGGCGTCTACTACCAGCAGTTCGACCGGGCGATCGTGGAGATCACCGGGCTGCTCGGCCTGGAAGGGAGTTACTGAGATGCGCGTCTTCGTCCCTGCGACCTTCGACATGCTGGGCACCCTGGCGAAAGAGGGGCAGATGCCGGTGCGCTCCGGTATCGGCTTCGCACTGACCCCCGCCCTGCGCGAGTTCTACACCGCCGGTGACGACGAGGAGATGTCCTACGCGGCATTCCTCGAGGCTGCCCGGGCCTCGCTGCGTCTGCTGACGATCGGCGACGAGGAGCGCTTCCCGCACCGTCGGGTGGTGTTGTCGCTGGATGTCGAGGATGCCGACGTGACCAATGCGCCGGAGAAGGGGGAGTCGGTGGTGACCCTGTCGCCGGCTGTCATCGAGGTCTCGCAGTTGGCCGCGATCCACGTCGACGACGAGGGTAATGAGCCGGTCACCGCGGCAGCCATCGAGGTCGTCGATGCCGCCGACCTGGGGGACGAGGACGCCGAGATCACTCTCGGCGACTGCGAGGACAACCTGATGAGCTGGTACGACTCCCGGGAGCTCGGCGTCCTGGTTGACTTGCTCTAGCCGGCAGGCACAGGCATACGGAGAGGGCCCGGTCAGCGGTTTCGCTGACCGGGCCCTCTGTGTCGGGGGACTAGTGGTGCAGGTCGAAGCGGTCGGCCTCGGTCACCTGGGTCCAGGCGGCGACGAAGTCCTCGATGAAGCTCTCGGACGCATCGGCGCTGGCGTAGACCTCGGCCAGGGCGCGCAGCTCCGAGTTGGAGGAGAACACCAGGTCGGCACGGGTACCGGTCCACAGCTCCTCGCCGGTCTCACCGTTGGTGGCGACGTAACGGGAGGAGTCGGAGTCGAGCGGGTTCCACTCGTTGCCGAGGGTCAGCAGGTTGACGAAGAAGTCGTTGCTGAGCACTCCCGGGCGGTCGGTGAGCACGCCGTCGGCAGAGTCGCCGTAGTTGGCGCCCAGGACGCGCAGGCCACCGACCAGGACGGTCAGCTGCGGGGCGGTGAGCTCCAGCAGAGCGGCCTTGTCCAGCAGCAGGTGCTCGGCGGGGATGTCGATGTCCGCACTCTTGTAGTTGCGGAAACCGTCTGCCTCCGGCTTGAGGAAGTCGAAGGAGTCCGCGTCGGTCTGCTCGTCGGTGGCGTCGACGCGGCCCGGGGTGAACGGTACCTCGACCTTGTGACCACCGGCGGAAGCGGCTTCCTCGATGGCGGCGTTGCCGGCGAGGATGATCAGGTCGGCCAGCGACAGGTGCTTGCCCGAGCCGGACTCACCGAACTCGGCGTTGACGTCGTTCTGGATGCCCTCGAGGGTCTTCAGCACGGCGTCCAGCTCCTTGGGCTCGTTGACCTCCCAGCTGCGCTGCGGCTCCAGGCGGATGCGCGCGCCGTTGGCACCACCGCGCTTGTCGGAGCCGCGGAAGCTGGAGGCCGAGGCCCAGGCGGTCTTGACCAGCTGTCCGGTGGTCAGGCCGGCGTCGAGGACGCGCTTCTTGATCACGGCCACGTCCGAGGCGTCGATGCTCACGCCCTTGGCCTGCGGCAGCGGATCCTGCCAGATGAAGTCCTCCTCGGGGATCTCGGCGCCGACGTAGCGGGCCTTCGGGCCCATGTCGCGGTGGGTCAGCTTGAACCATGCGCGGGCGAAGGCGGCGCTGAAGGCGGCCTGGTCGTCCTTGAACTTCCGGGCGATCTTCTCGTAGGCCGGGTCGACGCGCAGCGAGATGTCGGTGGTGAGCATGCGCGGCTCGCGGCGGCCCTCGGAGTGCGCCATCGGGACCATGTCGGCACCGGCGTTGTCCTTGGGACGGTAGTGCCAGTGGCCGCCCTCACCGCGGACCGGCTCCCACTCGTAGGCGAAGAGGATGTGGAAGAACTCGTTGTCCCAGCGGGTCGGGTGGTAGGTCCAGGTGACCTCCAGGCCGGAGGTGATCTGGTCATCGCCCTTACCGGTGCCGTGGTGGTTCTCCCAGCCCAGGCCCTGGCGGTGCAGCGGGGCACCTTCGGGCTCCGGGCCGACGTTTTCGTCGGAGTCGGGGGCGGCACCGTGGGTCTTGCCGAAGGTGTGGCCACCGGCGATCAGCGCGAGGGTCTCCTCGTCGTCCATGTTCATCCGGCCGAAGGTCTCGCGGATGTCGTGGGCGGCGGCAGCGGGGTCGGGGTTGCCCTCAGGTCCCTCCGGGTTGACGTAGATCAGGCCCATGGTGGTGGCGCCGAAGGGCTTGGCCAGCTCACGGGTGGTGTCGTTGGTTCCGTTGTAGCGGGCGTCGGTGCCCAGCCAGTCGGCCTCGGCGCCCCAGTAGACGTCCTCCGGCTCCCAGACGTCCTCGCGGCCGCCACCGAAGCCGAGGGTCTCGAAGCCCATGTTCTCCAGGGCGACGTTGCCGGCCAGGACCATCAGGTCCGCCCAGGACAGGGACTGGCCGTACTTCTGCTTCACGGCCCACAGGACTCGGCGGGCCTTGTCGAGGCCGCCGTTGTCCGGCCAGCTGTTCAGCGGGGCGAAACGCTGCTGGCCGGCGCCGGCGCCACCGCGGCCGTCGTGGGCACGGTAGGTACCGGCGGAGTGCCAGGCCATGCGGATGATCAGCGGGCCGTAGTTGCCGAAGTCGGCCGGCCACCACGGCTGGGAGGTGGTCAGGACCTCCTCGATGTCCTTCTTCACCTGGTCGAGGTCGAGGGCGGCGAAAGCGGCGGCGTAGTCGAAGTCGGCCTTGGTGGGGCGGATCTCCTGCGGGTTGTGGGCGAGCAGCCGCAGATTGAGGCGCTTGGGCCACCAGTTCTGGTTGGCGTCGCCCTCGGACGGCAGAGGCAGACGGGGCTCGTTGTGTGCCACCGGGCAGCCGCTGGTCTTCTCGGTCATTGGTGTTCCTCCTGGGTGTGGTTCACTGCGGTGCGGATGTGGGTGTTGCGGTGTTGGGTGTCGCGGTCATGGGTGGTGCCCGGCAGGCAGGTGTCGCAGATCGCTCGGAAAGTCACTTCCGCGGCGAGGATGGTGGACATGCCGTGGGTGTCGCTGGGTGTCAGGCATGGTGCGGCCCCGACGACACAGTCGACGTCCTCGAGTCGTCCGCACACCACGCACTGGATGTGGTGGTGGTTGTCCGACCGCTCGGTCTCGTAGCGTGCTCCGCCGGAGCCGGGCAGGTCGATGCGGCGTAGGACACCCCGTACGCTCAGATCGTTCACGACGTTGTGAACGGACTGCAACGAGATCGAGGGGAGCTCGCCGCTGACGCCGTCGTGCACCTCGGCCGTGGTGCTGTGGGGGTGGTCGTCGATGAACTTCAGGGCGGCGATGCGGCCCGGAGTTGCTCGCAGTCCCACCTCCCTCACACGGGTGGCCCAGGGGTCCGTCGGTTCTGTGCGCATGGCCCCATTGTGCACTCAGTTTTGAAAATACGCAATATTGATGAAATCAAAAGTGGAAGAAGGTGCGATGAACTGGTGTTTCGCGACTGGGAGGGGTGCGGGCGCGGTGGCTACGGGCGGGGAGTCACGCGCTGTGCGACGCCGTGGATGATGAGCTCCAGCCCGAATGTGAAGTTGGCGTCCCAGGAGGTGTCGAACGCCCCTACGTCCAGTGCGGCCTGGTGGGGGAACCGTCCTGACGTCAACTGTTCGGCGAGGATGCTTCCCTGTGTGGTCCAGAATTCCTCGTCCGACATGCCCGACTCCGACGCTGCGTTGCTCCACTGCAGCTGCTGTCGGGCCAGTCCCAGGACGTAGGAGTCGATGGTCGTCGCGAGGTTCATCTTCTCCGCATCGGAGAGGGGGAGGTCCTTTACTCCCTCCAGGAACAGCTCGAGGTCGGCGACGCTGGCGGGGCCCAGCACCGGGCGGGACCAGTTGGTCTGGATCGCCCACGGGTGTGTCAGGTACATCTCACGGGCCTCTGTGGCTGTGGCGGTGAGGAACGTCTGCCAGTCTTCGGCGGCGGCCTGCCGGCGGGTTTCGCTGGGGCCCACCACCGCGTTCAGCATGAGGGGGAGCAGCTCGTCCTTGGAGGGGACGTAGCGGTACAGCGTCATGGTGCCGACATCGAGTTTCTGCGCCAGTGCCCGCATGGACAGTGCGTTGACCCCCTCAGTGTCGGCCAGTTCGATCGCGGTGGTCACGATCTGTTCGAGGGAGAGGTTCCGGCGGGGGCCGCGTCCATGGTCTGGTAGGCCTTCCCAGAGGAGTCGCAGGCTTGTCGCCAGGGAATTCTTCTCGCTCATCGGATCCTCCACACTGCAGCTCTTGTCTTCTGGATACACTGTACGCTACTCTTCGCGGTACGGCGTACGCGGTACGGCGTACGCATAATTTGAGGAGGAACTGAGCATGACAGTCCAGCCAGCTGTCCGCGCCACCGGACTGACCAAGAGATACGGGGACAAGAACGCCCTCGACGGGGTCGACCTGCAGATTCCCCGCGGCACGGTCCACGGGTTACTCGGGCCCAATGGTGCGGGCAAGACCACCGCCGTCCGCGTGCTCACCACGCTCACCGACGCAGACGGGGGTGAGGCGAGCGTCGCCGGATACGATGTGCGTCGTTCTCCCCGCGACGTCCGACGTCACATCGGGCTGGCCGGCCAGCAGACGGCCGTCGACGACATGATGACCGCCCGTCAGAACCTCACCATGTTCGGCAGGCTCTTCCGGCTCGACAAGAGGTCGGCACAGCGGCGGGCCGATGAACTCCTGGAGACTTTCGGGCTCGAGGGCGTCGGCCGGAAGTCCCCCAAGCAGTTCTCCGGCGGAATGCGCCGCCGCCTCGACCTCGCCGCGTCGATGATCCTGGCACCCGAGGTGCTCTTCCTGGATGAACCGACCACGGGGTTGGACCCGGCCGGACGCCGGGAGGTGTGGGAAGCGGTCCGGACGCTCTCGTCGCAAGGCACCACCGTCCTGCTGACGACCCACTACCTGGATGAGGCCGACCAGCTCTGTGACCGGATCAGCGTGATCGACAAGGGACGCAATTTCGTGGAGGACACCCCCACCGGACTGAAGAAGCGGATCGGGGACGAGCGACTCGAGGTCGTCGTGCGCGACCCCGGCGACAGCGGCCAGATCAGCCAGCTCAGCGAGCTGATCACCCGGATCGCCGACCAGCAGCCGGACGTCGACCCCACAGCCGGACGTTTCAGCGTCCCGGTGCCGGACGGTGTCGCGGCGCTGACCGCTCTGGCCGTCGAGATCCGCAACCGTGATATCGACATCGCCGACATCGGCCTACGTCGGCCCACGCTGGACGAGGCCTTCCTCCATCTCACCGCAGAGAACACGTCCACCTCCCGGAAGGAGCCGGCATGACCACCCCGAACACCGCAACCACAGCCCCTGGGACTTCTGGGAACCTCATCTCCGCCGACGACAAGGATTCCCCGCTGTCCCGGCTGACCTGGGCAGCACGTGACTGCTGGACCATCGTCGTCCAGGAGTTCACCCACCTGGTCCGACAACCCTCCACCTTCGCCTGGCAGGTCGGCTTCCCCGTGGTGATGGTCCTGATGTTCGTCTACGTCTTCGGCTCAGCCATGGACGTCACCGGGCAGGGGGCCGGCGAAGGGTACATCGACTTCGCGATGCCCGGAATGTTCGCCATGACCATGGCACTGGGGTTCATGGACACCGCCTACGCGGTGACCCACAACAAGGAGAAGGGTTTCATGGACCGGTTCCGTTCCATGCCGATGTCCGGCTCCGCCCCGGTGACCGGACGCGCCCTCTCCGATGTCATCCGTGCGGCAATGGACCTTGTGGTCATCGTCATCGTGGCGCTGGTCATCGGCTGGCGGCCCGGCGGAGAACTGTGGGAGACCCTGCTGGCACTCGTGCTACTGCTGTGGCTCCGGCTCGCGCTGATCTTCATCGGCATCTTCCTGGGCCTGTGCATCAACAACACGGAGACGGCCGGCATGCTCTTCGCCGTCGCCTTCCCGCTGGGCTTCATCTCCTCGGTGTTCACTCCGCCGCAGATGATGCCGGGCTGGCTCGGGGCCATCGCGGCGTGGAACCCGGTCTCGTCGACCGCCACCGCCATCCGCGAACTCTTCCACACCCCAGGGATCGGCGGCATCGAGGCCAGCTACTGGATCGACGGCCACGCGCTGGCCGGTGCACTGGTCTGGCCGGCGATACTCATCGCGATCTTCGTGCCGCTGTCGGTACGCCAGTTCCGCCGTCTCTCGCGGTAAGTCCCGCTAGATCCAGCTGGGCAGCAGTCCTGCAGTGAGTGTCAGATAGCGGTGACTGTCGGATAGCAGTGACTGTCAGATAGCGGTGACTGTCAGAAAGGGGGGACGGATCGTCGGGATCCGGGCTGAATCACTGCAGATCATCCCACCTATCTGACATTGGCCGGGGCAGGCAGGGTGGGGCGGCGCCTACAGCTCCCATTCGTTGTTGCTGCGCAGTGCCTCGAGCAGCGTCCTGACCGCGGCGACCCGTCGGGCACTCGCCCCGGTCAAGGTGTCCAGGGCGCACTCCGGGTCGGCGGGCGGGCCGGCATGGGTGCAGCCCCGCGGGCAATCCTCGATGACCTCGCTGAGATCCTCGAAGACCTCGATGACCTGGTCCGGCTTGATGTGGGCCAGGCCGAAGCTGCGGATACCGGGGGTGTCCACGATCCAGCCGGTGTTCTCCGGTAGACGCAGCGCCACCGACTGGGTGGAGGTGTGCCGCCCCTTGCCCACACCCGATACGACGCCGGTTTCCCGGTCGGCATCGGGAACCAGCCGGTTGACCAGGGTGGACTTGCCCACCCCGGAGTGCCCGATCAAGGCGGTCACACGACCTGCCACGACATCGGCCACCGGCCCCACCGGATCCTCGACACCACAGATGATGACCTCGATGTCCAGCGCATCGAACTCCGCGGCGAAGGCGGTCGGGTCGGCCAGGTCCGACTTCGTCAGGCACAACACCGGACGCAGCCCCCCGACGAAGGCGGCGATCAGGGCGCGTTCGACGAACCCGGAGCGTGGGGGAGGGTCCGCCACCGCAGTCACGATCAGCAGCTGGTCGGCATTGGCGACCACGACCCGCTCATAGGCGTCGGTGTCGTCGGCGGTGCGGCGCAGCACCGTCGTCCGGTCCTCCAGCCGCACGATCCGGGCCAGTGTCCCGTCACGTCCGGAGGTGTCGCCGACCACGGCGACACGGTCACCGACCACCACCGGGGTGCGCCCCAGCTCCCGGGCACGCATGCAGATCGCCGGCGGTGCGTCCGGCGCGGCACCGTCGATGATCACGCCCCAGCGGCCACGGTCCTTGGTCACCACCATGCCGGTCTCGGCATTCCTGTGGTCGGGACGGTCCTTCGTCCGGGGTCGGGTGCCCTTGCCCGGGCGTACCCGGATATCGGACTCGTCGTAGTGTCGTTTTCCGCTGGATCGCGCCATCGTTGCCCTTGGTAGCCTTCGCCCGTCGCCCGCTATCCGCGGACCATTTCGGTCCACCGGTCGGCGAAGTCGGGCAGGGTCTTGGCGGTGGTGGCGATATTCTCCACCTGCACTCCCGGGGTCTTCAGTCCCAGGACAGCGCCAGCGGTGGCCATGCGGTGGTCGGCGTAACTGTGCCACACCCCACCGGTCAGCGGGGCGGGGTCGATGATCAGCCCGTCCTCGGTCTGGTGGACTCGGGCACCTAGTGCGGAGAGCTCACGCTCCAGGGCGTTGAGCCGGTCGGTCTCGTGGCCACGCAGGTGGGCGATGCCGTAGAGATGGCTGCGTCCCTCGGCCAGGGCACACAGGGCGGCGACCGTGGGGGTCAACTCGCCGACATCGTGCAGGTCCCAGGTGATGCCGTGCAGTTCACCGGTGCCACGGACCTCCAGCGATCCGGAGTGGGCGTGGTACTCGGCCTCGGCGCCCATGTCCTGCAGGATCACCCGGAACTGGTCGCCGGGCTGGGAGGTGGTCTGCGGCCAGTTCGGTACCCGCACCCGGCCGTCGGTGGCCGCGGCGGCGGCGAGGAAAGGCGTGGCGTTGGACAGGTCGGGCTCGACCGTCCAGTCCCGTCCGGCGATCGACCCGGGATGCACGGTCCACCGGTTGAAGGTGGTGTCGACCGTCACCCCTGCCTCACGCAGCATCTCCACGGTCATCTCGACGTGGGGCAGGCTGGGGATCGCCGACCCGGTGTGGATCACGGTGACGCCCTCGTCGAACCGGGCGCCGGCAAGCAGCAGGCCCGACACGAACTGGGACGAGGCCGACGCGTCCACCCTGACTTCACCACCGCGCACCGTGCCTGTGCCGGACACGGTGAACGGCAGGGGGGTGTCGGCGCGTCCGGAGCCGGTGACGGTGGCGCCGAGGTCGGTCAGCGACGACAGGGTGGTGCCCATCGGACGTTTCTGCGCGGCCTCATCGGCGGTGAAGCGCACCTCGCCGGTGGCAAGGGCGGCGACGGCAGGCAGGAAGCGCAGGACGGTGCCGGCGAGGCCGCAGGCGACGTCGGCGCCGTGCAGCGGGGCGGGGACCACCTGGTGGACGTCACCATCGGTGGTGATGTCGGCGCCCATCGCGCGCAGGGCATCGGTCATCAGGTCGGTGTCGCGGCTGCGTAGGGCACCCTCGATCCGGCTCGGGCCGTCGGCGAGGGCGGCGAGGACGAGGGCCCGGTTGGTGATCGACTTGGATCCGGGCACGGAGACGGTCGCATCGACAGGGGAGGAGGCCACGGGAGCTGGCCACAGTTCAGCGGTCATGTGCGCCATTATCCCACGGGAAGCTTTCGGCGGTAGTTTGGGTCATATGTGCGGACGATACGTCATGTTCAGTTCCACCGAAACCATCGTCAGTGGCGTCGGAGCCATGACGCGCCTGCGCGGTGGTGACGGCCGGGGGCGCATCGGCGTGGTCGGTGGGGGACCGACAGCCAACTGGAACATCGCGCCGACCCACACCGTGCCGGTGGTGCGCGAGTTCGTGCAGGCCGGGCAGGCCGGGGATGACGGCGATGACGGAGACCCGGCACTGACCCTGGGGCCGGCCTCATGGGGTTACCCGGCGCCGTGGAAGAAGGGGCTGGTGCTGTTCAACGCCCGTGGGGAGAGCGTCTTCGACAAGCCGAGTTTCCAGGGATCCCAGCCGTGCCTGTTCATCATGGACGGCTGGTATGAGTGGCATGAGAAGCGTCCCTACCTGGTCACCGGCCCCGGATTGCTGGTCGTCGCCGGACTGTGCCGTCCTGCGCGGGAGGGCGAGGGGTTGGACGCCACGATCATCACCACCGCCTCCGCCGGGCCAGTGGGCTGGCTGCATGACCGCATGCCACGGGTGCTCGGGATCGCCGGTATCGCCGGCCCCGACACCGACGGCGACATCAGTGCCGTCGGTGCCGCTGAAGTGCACGCGTGGCTGTCCGGTACCGACGACGACCGCCGCACACTGGCGGCGTCCACCCCGGGCGGGGACGTGCTGGATATGCTCGCCACCCGCGAGGTCGACCGTCGGGTCGGAAACGTCGCCAACAATGACGCCGGGCTCATCGACGGTGTGTCTGACTAGAGTCCGACTACACTGGCGGGAACAAACTCACCCCCGGTGGCGTTGATACCGGTGGCCGAAAGGAGCACATGAACGACCACGTGAAGCGCAGCGACGACAGCGACGAGCAACTGCTCGAACGCTTCGAACGCGATGCGCTGCCGCTCCTGGACCAGCTCTACGGCGCGGCCCTGCGGATGACCCGTAACCCGGCTGACGCCCAGGATCTGGTTCAGGACGCCTACATGAAGGCGTACCAGGCGTTCGGGTCGTACAAACCCGGCACGAACCTGAAGGCGTGGATGTACCGCATCCTGACAAACACCTACATCAACCAGTACCGCAAGGCTCAGCGACGACCACAGGAGACCTCCGATGAGACGGTCACCGACTGGCAGCTGGCCGATTCGGCGTCCCATGACTCCACCGGGCTGAGGTCCGCGGAGATCGAGGCCCTGCAGCGGATCCCGGACACCCGTATCCAGGAGGCGCTGATGGGACTGTCCGACGACTACCGCATGGTGGTCTACTACGCCGATGTCGAACAGCTGCCCTACAAGGAGATCGCCGAGATCATGGACACTCCGATCGGCACGGTGATGAGCCGTCTGCACCGGGGGCGCAAGCAGTTGCGCGCGAAGCTGAAGGACGTCGCCGCCGAACACGGGATCAGCACCGAAGAGCGCTCGAAGCGTCCGGCGGGGAAGATCTAGAGGAACATCACGATGACTGAGAACACCAGTGGGACACCAGAACACAGCAAGTGCGAGGAACTCGTCGAGGTCCTCTACGAGTACATCGACGTGAAGTCCGGGGACTGCGAGGGAGCAGGGTACCGCCGGGCGCGGGCCAACCTCGAGTCGCATGTTGAGGAATGCCCGTCATGCCTGGAGGCGCTGGGCATTGAGCAGCAGGTCCGGCAGTTGCTGCGGGCCCGGTGCGGGGAATCCGCCCCTGCGGAGTTGCGGGGCAGGATCGTCACCGCGCTGCATGCGTCCGACGGGTCAACGTCGGTGACGTCGGTGCGCTCCACGACGGTGCGCTACACCGAAGGCTGACTGCAAGGGCGCTGAATACGAAGACAGGGCCCGCACCGGGAAAATCCCCGGGGCGGGCCCTGTCTGGCAGTCGAACAACGCTTAAGCGTTGGGACGCTTGCCGTGGTTCGCCTTCTTCTTGCGGCGGTCCTTGCGCTTACGGCCACGCTTGCTCATGATGGCTCCTCTATAGGTGGAACGGATAACCGTTCAAGGATAACGGGAGGGGTGCACTGGGCGAAATCACCGTGTGCAGTGTGCGCAGGACAGGAACTCAGCCTCGGGGTGTGGACCCTGCGGGAACTTCTGGAACTGTTACGCGGTGGCGACCCGGGTGCGGGTGCGGCCGCGGTTGTTGCGACGCTTCAGGGCGCGGCGCTCGTCCTCGCTCATGCCGCCCCAGACGCCGGCATCCTGGCCGGACTCGATGGCCCAGGCGAGGCAGGAGTTGGTTACGGGACATTTGTTGCACACCAGCTTCGCCTTGGCGATCTGGGCCAGTGCCGGGCCGGAGTTGCCGACCGGGAAGAAAAGCTCGGGGTCTTCGGAACGGCAGATTGCCTTGTGACGCCAGTCCATCGTGATCTTCTCCTTCAACGCTGTGTACGCAGTGTGGTGTCCGGACCAGGTTCCTTGGGGCGCGGGAAAGTCACGCCCGTGGGCCGTGAAGGTGGTCCGGAGTCGTCGGTGTGGGGTGAGGCAGACCCGTTGAGCCATCGCAGTAGGAGGTGGCGGGACGGTGTTGCCCAGGGCAGAGATGACGGGAATGGTCTCGGTGTTAACCGGGATGTAACCTCGTGTCCCTCTCTCTGTTACGTGACTCAGTGTGGCACGACCGCGGGGGGCTTCGCTAGGGGTGCACGGCAAAGAGTGGGGAACATCACACTCATTTGATTTGGCCTGAAACGTAAGGGTGGGTTAACAGAGGGTCGTCGGAGGTGAGGGGCCGTGACAGTGCAGGGTCGGGGCAGGGTCGGGGCAGGGACGGGGCCGATGGTCGGTGGCGCCCAGTAGACTCGGGACCATGAATGGAGACGACGGAAGAGCGCTGGTGCTGCCACCGAGCGTGCGCTGGGCAGGACGGCTGGGACTGGCCGAGGGATTGGTGGGCTTCGGCACTGGAGTGGCGATGATCGTGCGGGACCTGCAGGGGGTCGACACGCCCGGGCTCAACGGGGTCGCGACAGGGATCTGGTTCCTCTTCTTCGGTGGGGTTGTGGCCCTCGCCGGGTGGTTCCTGTCCCAGGGGCGCCGGTGGGGCCGCGGACCGGTGGCCATGCTCCAGCTGTTCCTGGTGCTGGTGTCAGTGTTCATGTTCTCGTCGGGGAATATTCAGGCCGGCATTCCTACTGCGTTGGTCGGCATCGTCGGGCTGGGCCTGTTGTTCAACCACGATGCGGTGGACTGGTCGGCCCAGCGGCATCTTCGCTGAGAACGCTGCCCAGGGGATTTGCCCAGGGCCTGCCGGTCAGTTCAGGCCCACCATCGTCCCGCCCCGCTGCTCGATAACGACCTCACCCTGGACCCGCAGGTGTACCGGGCCGGCCCACCCGCCACGGTCCACCGGGATGACCCGGTCGACCGTCCCATCGGACCAGTCGACCACCGCGACCCCGTCCGACACCGGCACCAGGAGCCGGTCGTCCAACGCAGCCCCGGTGCCGATCGCCGGGACACTGAACCGTGGATCCAGCGCGGTGGGGCCGAAGCCGATCAGACGCTCTCCGTCGAACCAGGTCATGTGGTGTGGCAGGTCCCCGGTCTCCGGCAGGAAAAGTGATCCGGACGTGGTGGAGGGCTTACTGGCCCCGTTGGCCTCGTTTCCCCCGTTTCCTCCGTTGGCCCGTGCCGCCATCGTCGAACTGGGGTCCGCCGGGTGCTGCTCGAACCCGCCGTCGGTGTGCAGCACCTGGAACCGGCTGCCCTGGAAGTCCTCGGCATCGCGGGCCCTGGTCCCGGAGCCGTGGACGTAGATCACCGCCGCCTCCTCGGCGACCCCGACCAGCTCGGCGTCCGCCGGGACGGTGAACTCGTGGGTCTCCTCCGGCTCACCGGACTCCTCCGGGACCGCCTTCTGCAGGCTGACGGTGCGCTTGCCGTCCTCGCGTCCGCAGTCGGTCACCACCGCCAACAGCTGTTTACGGGCCTGGGCAGAACTGAACTGGCAGCCGTCGAGGCGCTGGGCGTCCACATTCACCGGGGACTCGACATGGCCAAGCTCCACGGTGCGTACCAGATCACTGCGCCACAACTCCACCCGCTCGGTGCTCAACACCCCGACACTGTCGAGGGAACGGAACATCCGAACGTCGTCGGAGGCCAGGGCGGAACGGGTGTCATGGTAACGCCCGGTGGCGGCATCGAGACTGGTGGCGTCCCCACAACCCTTCGGCCCGTGGTACACCGCGATGACCCGACGCCAGTTGGCGGTCATCCCGCACAGTTCGCGGTCACGGCTGTAGCTCCACACCTCGGAACCGTCGGTGGTGTCCAGTCCTGCGATCCGGTTACCGTCGCGGACGATGGCGGCCCCCTCCACGGTGACCGGCTCGCCGGTGTCCGAGGGTTCGGACTCGGCCCGCCAGATCTCTGTCAGTGACTCCGGGACCGGGGCATCGGAGACACCGGGTGCGATGGCGTCACCAGCCCTGGCAGTCTCGTGGCTGGTGGACCGCGAATCGGAGAAGAACCACGTCCCGGCGACGATGAGCAGCACCACGACGGCGATGGCCGCGGCCACCATCAGGTCGGAGCGGGAGCGCTGTTCGGCAGGTGCCCACCGACGACGACCGGTCAACGGCGCCCCTTGCCACGCTCCGGACGGCCCTGCCGGTCCGGACGATCCTTCCGGCCGTGCTGTGCCTGCCGGTCCCGGCGGGCCGGTGCGGTCGCCGACGCTGAACCCTGGACGTCACGCGGCGCACCGACCCTGTCGGCGACGTCCCCGGACAGGCTGAACTCATCGAGGAACTCCGGTGATCCGGAGAACCACCGTGGCGGCTCTCCCTTGCCCAGGTCCAGGGTGTCGTCGATCGCCGACCAACGGGTGACCTCGTCCCAACCGACCAGTGTCACCGCGACGCCCGAACGTCCGGCCCGGCCGGTGCGTCCGATCCGGTGGACATAGGTTTTGTCGTCCTCCGGCACCTGGTAGTTGATGACATGGGTGACGTCCTCGACGTCGATGCCGCGGGCGGCGACATCGGTGGCGACCATGACGTCCACCGTCCCCTCCCGGAAGGCGGCGAGGGACTTCTCGCGGTCCTTCTGCCGCATGTCGCCGTGTACCGCGCCGACGGCGAACCCCAGCTCGGCGAGATCACCGGCGATGATCGCCGCCTGCCGTTTGGTGCGGGCGAAGACGATCGTGCGTCCCCGACCCGGGGTCTGCAGGATGCGGGCGAGCACACTCATCCGGTCGAGCTTGTGGGACTGGAAGACAATCTGCCTGGTGGTGGTGTGCGTGGCCTGCGCCGACTCGGAATCCGCACGGATCAGCACCGGCCGGTTCATGAACTCCCGGGTCAACGCCACGATCGGTCCGGGCATGGTGGCGGAGAACAGCATCGTCTGCCGCGGCTGCGCGGTCTGCTTCATGATCGCCTGGACGTCCTCGAGGAATCCCTGGTCCAGCATCTCGTCGGCCTCGTCGAGCACGAGGATCTCGACGTGGGAGAGGTCGAGATGCCCCTGCCTCGACAGATCCAGCAGGCGGCCAGGGGTACCGATGACGACATCGGCGCCGGCGTCGATCGCGGTGATCTGCGAATCGAAGGGCACCCCGCCGTAGATCGTGGTGACCACGAACGGGCGGTCACCGACGCGGAGGTTACGGGACGCTTCGGCAAGGTCTTCCGCGACCTGGAGACACAGCTCGCGGGTGGGGACGACCACCAGGCCACGGACCGTGCCGTCCAACTCGGCGACCCCGGCGTCGTCGAAGACCCGGTCGAGCAGCGGGACACCGAACCCCAGGGTCTTGCCCATGCCGGTGCGGGCCTGACCGATGAGGTCCTTGCCGACCAGCGCCAGGGGCAGGGCGCGTTCCTGGATGGCGAAGGCCCGGCCCCGTCCGTCCGATTCGAGAGCCTCGGCGATCTCGACGGCCACACCGAGATCACGGAACGTGGGTCGCTCCACGGGCACCTTCCCTTCCTGCTGCTACGTCAACGCTATGATGGTCCACGTTACAGCCAAGGCAATGTGAGAGGGAAAGACACCGCAACATGGACATCAAGGTCGGTTTCGTCAACAACCCGCGCGATCTGGTCATCACCAGTAGCGAAGAGCAGGAAGCGGTGGCAGCGCAGGTCGAGGAACTGCTCGCCGGAGACAACGCCAAAAACACCCTGTCCCTCAAGGACAACAAGGGTTCGGTGTACGTCATCGTCCGTGACCAGGTCGCCTATGTCGAGGTGGGCTCGTCGGCGTCCCGTCCCGTGGGCTTCATCTGAGCGAGGGCAACGTGACTGATCCGGGACGCGAGCCGGTCCGCCGGGAGCGCTTCACCCTCCCTTCGTCGGAGCTGGAGCGCCGGGCGGACTACCGCGAGCGCCATGCTCGGGAACGGGAACGTCGGCAGCGTCGGAACCGGTGGATCGGGGTGTCCGGCGTCCTGGTGGCGCTGACGACCATCGGTGTGGTCATCGAACTGGCCGTGAACAGTGGCGGAGGATCCGGTGGCGATGATGCTGTGTCGTCGGCGTCGTCGGCGTCAGGTTCAGCTGCGAACGGTGGGGACGGGGGCGACTCGTCGGAGTCCGCCGGACCGGTTCCCGGCACCGCCCCTGCCACCGACGTCGGCGAGTTACCCTCCGGCGGCGAGTTCAGCAGCTCCGGTGACGGAACGTTCCACGGTGTCGGCACCGCCGGTGCCACCGCCGGCGACGTCGATGGACTCGGCGACGAAACCTACACCTACGTCGTCGAGCTGGAGGACGGGGTCAACGGCTCCTCCTTCGGTGGTGGGGACGCCTTCTCCGCCACGGTGGACGCCGTCCTCGGCGACCCACGGTCGTGGGTGTCCACCGGAGACTACGCCTTCGAGCACATCAGCGTGCGCTCCCAGGACACCCCGGACCTGCGGGTGCGCCTGGTCAGCCCGGAGACCACGGCACAGCTGTGCGGTGGGACGATCGACCTGGAGACCAGCTGCTTCATCCAGGGGCCCGATGACGAGGGAGAGGCCGGGGCTGGCCGGGTGATCATCAACCTCGCCCGGTGGGTCCGTGGATCGGGCAGCTTCGAGGGTGACCTCGGTGCCTACCGCCAGTACGTCCTCAACCACGAGATCGGGCACGGCATCGGATTCGCCGCCCACCAGCCGTGTCCGGAGGACGGGGCGTTGGCCCCGCTGATGATGCAGCAGACCCTGAGCCTGAACAACGGTGACCTCGAGGACCTGGATGCCGGGGCAGAATACGGCGGCTCGGCGGCGAACAACACCTGCCGGCCGAACGCCTGGCCCTTCCCGCACGGACGTAGCGAGGGTGAGGCGGTGGATGTGCGGGACTGACCTGCATGTTCGACTGCCCTGAGACACTGTTGCAGTTTGCTGTCCGAGGTCGGGGTTAGAGTGTGAGCCATGTCAGACACGACGACGAACCACTCCACCGACCGCTCCGCAGAAGAACCGCCGACGGCGATCCGGGCAGGTTTCCAGGTCTCCCACGCCGCCCCGGTCGCCCTCGGTGAGGCGTGGGGTGAAGGGTGGCGGTGTGACCAGGCCGTGCTGATCCCGTCGGACGACCGGGCGCGCGCGACCTGGACGGCGCAGGTGATGGACCAGGTCCGCCCCTCCGGGGTGTCGGTGGCCCGCCCGCTGCGCTCCACCGACGGGCGTTACACCCTGGGTGGATGGACCGCGCGTGGCTTCCTCTCCGGGCACCGTGCCCCGAGATTCGACGAGACGGCGGCCAGTGCACTGCGGTTCAATGAGGCACTGGCGAAGGTGGATGCGGCGCGTCGGCGCCCGGCGTTCCTCGACACGTCCGCGGTTGTCGCCGCCGCCGGGGCCACCGGGTCTGCCGGTGGCGGGGGAGTCGGCGAACTCAGCGAGACCGCCCTGTTCGCCGTCGCCGAGGCCGCGGCCTGGGCCGATGACCCCACTGAACTGCTGGCCCCGGTGATGGACCTTGCCGAGGTGCCCCGCGACGATGTCGCTGCGGCGATGGAGAAGGCGACCGGAGTGATGTTGCTGCGCACCGAGGTCGCCGCAGCCGACCAGCTGGTGCACGGTGACGTGCTGGGGTGCACCATCTACGACGGCTACGCCGACCCGGCGATCGTGGACCTGGTGCCGGCCTGGCGACCGGCCGGCTGGTCGGTGGCGCTGCTGGTGGTGGACGCGATCGCCTGGGCGAATGCCGAGGACGGGTTGATCCAGCGGTGGAGCCACCTTCCCGATTTCGACCAACTGCTGCTGCGCGCGGTGATGTACCGCCTGTTCGTGCATGCGGTGTTGCCGGACTCCTCGCCGAGCGCGTGGAGCGGCATCTCCCGGGTCAGCGACGTCGTCGCCGCACGGGTCGGGGTGTGAACTGATGGTGGGGGAACAGGTGGAGCCCGGGGCAGGGCAGTCCACCGACCGTAGCCGTGAGCAGGCCCGCGCCGACGACGAACTGCGTCGCCGGATCGGATCGGCCGGGGATGTCACCGTCCGGCTCGCCGGTGTCGACGAGACCTCCGGCGAGATGCCGCACCGGCACTGGGACGGACTGGCCGGGGCGCTGGTCCGGGGCGATCAGCGGATCAGCCTGGAGCGCCCCTACGCGGTGCTCGGCGGCCCGGGCACCGGCAAGTCCTCTCTGCTGGTGGACACCATGGTCGACTACCTGCGGGCTGGTGGCAGGGCCGAGGAGATCATGGTGGTGACCCCCTCCAAGGAGGCGGCGACGTCACTGCGTGAGCAGCTCATGGCAGTGCTGCGCACTGAACCGAACTACGCGGCCACCGCCACCCCGGTGCGGTCGGTGCACTCCTGGGCCTTCGCCGTGCTCCGGGCGGTCGCCCAGGCACAGCAGGACGACACCGTCGCCCTGCCACGGTTGATGACCGGCGCCGAGCACGACATGCAGATACGCGCACTGTTGCGCGGCCACGCCGAGGACGGCACGGGTGCCTGGCCGGAGGACATGCGTCCGGCGCTGCCCCTGGTCGGATTCGCCCGACAGTTGCGTGACCTGCTGCTCCGCGCCGCCGAGCGCGGTATCGGGCCGGATGAACTGTGCTCTCTGGGGCGGCAGCATGACGAGGCCATGTGGGTCGGTGCCGGGGAGTTCCTGCGGGAGTACCACCAGATCCAGGCGCTGTCGCGCTCGCAGAACCTCAATGCCTCCGAGCTGCTGCACGTCACCCTCGACGCCCTGGACCAGGCACCGGCGGTGCTGGAGCACCAGTCCTCCCGGATCCGGCTGCTGCTGGTGGACGACGCCCACAACCTCGACCCGGCGGCCGGGGCGTTCCTCTCCCGGTTCATCCGGCCCGGCGTCCGGACCCTCGTGGCCGGGGACCCGGACCAGTGTGTCTTCCACTTCCGAGGCGCCGACGAGGAGTTCCTCAGCCGGATCGCCGCCGAACCGGACCAGCGGGTTGTGCTGTCGGTCTCCCACCGGCTGCCGGACACCCTGGTCACAGCCGTCAACGACCTGGAGTCCCGCTTGCCCGCCGCGCCGACCCGGGTGGCACTGCGCCCGGGTGGAGATGCTGCTGAATCTGCAGGCGCTGCGAATGGTCCCGGTGCCGAAGCTCTGCAGGTCCGGCACTCGCCGTCGACGACGGCCGACCATCTCGCCGTCACCGACGAGGTGCGGCGTGCCCACGTCAGCGAGAACGTCCCCTGGGACGACATCGCGGTGATCGTCCGGTCCACCGGTGCCATCCCGGCACTGCGGCGCACGCTGCTGTCCCACGGGGTCCCGGTCACCGTCGACCAGACCAGCGTGGTGCTCGCCGAGCAGCCGTTGGTCAACGTGCTGCTGCTGGCCCTGGACGCACTGGTGCGCCCCCTGGAGCCTGCGGAGATGCAGCGGCTGTTGGAGAGCCCCGTGGGTGGGGCAGACCCGGTGATGTTGCGCCGGGTCGAGCGGGCGATCGCCCCGGTACTCGCAGGCACCGGGATGCGGGCGATGGAGGCGGTGACGCTGATGGTCACCGGCCGAGCCGACCCAGCCCAGGCCGAGGCCTGGAGCAGGCGGTTCGGACCTCGGGAGCAGACCGTCATCGACCGGCTCACCCACGTGCTGGACGCCGGACGCAGCGCGCTCGGCGAAGCGACGGTGACCTCCCCGGTGGAGGAGGTGCTGTGGGCTGTGTGGCAGGCGGCGGACCTGTCGAACTCACTGCAGCGCCAGGCCTTGCGCGGCGGCACCCTCGGATCCCAGGCCGACCGTGACCTCGACGCGGTGATGAGCCTCTTCGACCTTGCCGGTGACGTGGTCGAACGTACCCCCTCGGCCACGCTGGAGACCTTTCTTGACGAGGTCCGGGCCCAGGAACTGCCCACCGGTGGCCGTGACCGTCGCGGTACCCGGCCGGATGCCGTGGAGATCCTCCCGGCGCATGCCGCAGCCGGACGGCAGTGGCAGGTCGTGGTCGTCGCCGGGGTGCAGGAGGACAGCTGGCCGGCTGGTCCCACCGTCGGTGGCCTGTTCGGTCAACAGGAACTCGTCGACTGGGTGGACCGGGGGATCAGTCCGGAGATCCCGGTGTCGCGGGCGGCTGCGGCATTGGCGGAGGAACGCCGACTGTTTCTGCTGGCGATCTCCCGGGCGACCCGGCGCACCCTGGTCACCGCGGTGGACGCCAGCGGCGACGACATGAGTGTGCCCTCCCGGTTCCTCGCTGAGATCACGGGTGAGACGACCGGTGACCCTGCTGACAGTGCTGATGGTGCTGACGGTGCTGACGGTGCTGTCCCTGCCGAGGAGAATGATCCCCGCCGCGTCCCGGTCACCCAGACCCCCGCGCTACCCCGGGTCCTGGCCCTGGAGCCGCTCGTCGCAGAACTCCGCGACGCGGTGTGCGACCCCCACCGACCCGGTCATGAACGCGACGCCGCGGCGTCCAACCTGGCCCACCTCGCGGCCGCCGGTGTCTACGGCGCCGACCCCGACCACTGGTGGGGCACCGCCGAGGCGTCCGCAACCAGCCTGGCCGCGGGGACGGCCGTGCGCATCAGCCCCACCACCCTGGAGACCATGGACGACGACGGCTGCGACGCAGTGAACTTCCTTATCGGCCTGACCGGAGGGGCATCAACCGAGGCGATGAAGGTCGGCGTGCTGATCCACGCCGTGGCCGAAGGATTCGCCGCCGGACTTACCCGGGAGGAGGCACACGACATCGTCACCGACTCCGTGCCGCATCTCGTGGACGGACCCGCCTGGACCGCCGGGCCACTGCTGGACAGCTGCCTCGAGGCCGTCGACCGGCTCGACGACTGGATCGGTGAGCGCGACACCGCCGCCGCCGCATCCGGACGCACCGTCGAGGTCGAACGGAAACTGGAGGCCACCATCGGCGAGACCCCCGACGGACTGCCGGTGGTGCTCGCCGGACGGACCGACCGGCTGGAGATCGACCCCGACGGTCATGCCCTGGTCATCGACTTCAAGACCGGCAAGACCCCCAAGACGAAGAAGGAGGCCGCCGACAGTGCGCAGCTGAAGGCCTACCAGCTGCTCGTCGCCGCCCAGGACAACGCCGATGACAGGACGCCCGCCGCGACACCGTGGCTGCCGGACGGGGCCATGCTGGTCTACCCACGCCGCGTCGCTGCCTCGATCACTGTGCTGCAGCAGCCGACCCTGACCGAGGAACAGTTGGCGGAACTCCGGGAGTTCGCGGTATCGGCCGCCAACCGGATCGCCGGACCGATCTACCGGGCGACCACCAAGGACTGTGAGGGCACCGGGCGTGCCTGCCTGTGCCCCGCCTGCCGCGCCGGGGAGCAGGTGGTCTAGATGGTATCCCTGATCAGCCCCACCGACCTGTCCTCCCTCCTGGGGCAGCCCTTCGGCCCCACGGCACAACAGGCCGCGGTGATCGGCGCCCCGTCCGGCCCGACCCTCGTGGTCGCCGGCGCTGGTGCCGGCAAGACCGAGACGATGGCCGCCCGCGTGGTCTGGCTGGTGGCCAACGGACTGGCCACCCCGGAACAGATCCTGGGCCTGACCTTCACCCGTAAGGCCGCCCGGGAACTGGGGCTGCGCATCCGCGCCAGGCTGCAGACCCTGGCGGACTCCGGCATCCTGGACGACCTGCCCTCCGATGACCCGCGCCACGAGGCATTGCGCAATATCGTGCCCACCGTCTCCACCTACGACGCCTACGCTGGCACCGTCGTCGGCGAATACGGGCTGTTGCTGCCGATGGAACCCGCCGGACGCATCATCTCCGACACCGAACGCTGGATGATCGCCCGGGACGTCACCCTCGACTGGCCGACCGGGTTCACCACCAACCGGTCGCTGCCCTACATCATCGACGACATGCTGGACCTCAACGACGAGATGGACAACCACCTGGTCACCGTCGACGAGGTCGAGGCAGAGTGTGCGGCGACCGCCGCCGAGATCGACGGACTGCCCGACCGTGACGGCAAGGTCCTCAAGACCGTGGACGCCGCCCTCGAGAAGTTCACCGGGGCGCTGACCTACCGCCGTGAACTCCTGGAGCTGGTCCACGCCTACCGCCGCCGGCTCAGTGACCGGAACCTGATGACCTTCGGCCAGCAGATGTCGAAGGCCGCCCAGCTGGCCGACGCCCACCCCCGGGTCGGCCAGAGTCAACGCCGCCGGTTCCGGGTGGTGATGCTCGACGAATACCAGGACACCGGGCACGCCCAGCGCATCCTGCTGCGCAACCTCTTCGGCGACGGACAGGACCCGCGGCTCACGGTGACGGCGGTGGGTGACCCGATGCAGTCGATCTACGGCTTCCGTGGTGCGACCGCAGCCAATCTCACCCACTTCACCAGTGACTTCCCCACGCAGGACGGTACGGCACCGACCCTGGAACTAACCACGTCCTGGCGCAACCCCGCCAGGGTCCTGGACATGGCGAATACGGTGTCACGGTGGTCGATGGACACCGATACCCCACTGGTCTCACCGCTGACCTCACGCCCCGGCGCCGGTAGTGGCGAGGTCAAGGTCGGCTGGTTCGACACCCGGGAGCAGGAACTGGAGTGGCTCGCCGATGACCTGGCGGCCCGCTACCACGCCCGGGACACCAGCACCCCGTTCTCCGCGGCGGTTCTGATCCGTAAGAATGCCGAGGCGCAACCGATCCACGACCTGCTGGTGGCTCGCGACGTGCCGGTGGAGATGACCGCCGGGCCCGGACTGTTGGACGTCCCCGAAGTCGCCGACGTCTTCGCCACCCTGCGGGTGGTGGTCGACCCCAGCGACGATATCGCCATGCTCCGGCTGCTCACCGGGGTGCGCTGGAACATCGGGGCGTCCGACCTGCAGGCCCTGGCCCGACGGGTCGACCAACTGTCGCGCCGGGGAAGAGCGACCGGTGCCGAAGCTGCCGATATCGCCGGTGGTGACACCGCCGACACTGCTACCGACAGTCACGAGGACGATGCGGAACTGACCGGGCTCAGTGCCGTGGTCGCCCCACACGAGGGTGACTCCGACCCGCTGGCGACGGTGCGCCGCCGGCTCGCCGAGATCGACCGCGAGGCCACCCGGGTACCCGTCGGACTCGCCGAGGCACTGGCCGACCTGCGGGGCATGGCCGACTTCGGCATGTCCACCGCCGGGGTGCAGCGGCTGACCGAACTGGCACGTGAACTTCGCTACCTGCGTCGGTACTCCGCGTCGAAACCGCTGACCGACCTGGTCGCAGACATCGAGAAGATGACCGGGGTGCGTACCGAGGTGCTCACCCGGTACCACCGCGACTCCCGCCGGTCCATCGGGGCCAGCCACCTCGACAAGTTCGCCGAGGTCGTCCGGTCCTTCGCCGACCTGAGTGCGGCAACCCCTTCGGCACTGGTGGACTACCTGCGGTCTGCCGCGGAGCGGGAGAAGGGGCTGGAGCCCGGGGAGACCGAGGTCCGGACCGACTGCGTCCAACTGCTCACCGTCCATAAAGCCAAGGGACTGGAATGGGGCATCGTCGCGGTGCCGCACGCCACCCGAAAGACCTACTCCGATGCAGTCAAGCGTCCTACGACGACGTCCTGGACGACAACCGGCAAGGTGCTGCCCTCAGGCCTGCGCGGTGACGCCCGCGACCCGCTCGACCTCGAGGACATGACCGGGGCTCCGGTGCTCGACCTGTCCGGGGTCATCGACCGTCGGGGAGTGGTCGAGGCGCAGGAGGCCTTCACCGTTGCGCTGGGACAGCACGCCGCGAAGGAGGACGACCGGCTGTTTTACGTCGCCGCCACCCGCAGCGAAGAGGTGCTGCTGGTCAGCGGAGCGGCGTTCAACAACGACGCCCGCACCCCGCTGGACCCTTCGGTGGCGTTGACCCTGATGCGGGACCGGCTCGAATCGGTGTCCCCGGAGTCGGTCGTGACCTGGTCCGACCTGGGCATGGTGTACTCGAAGAAGGAACTGGCACGCCTGGAGAACGGCCCGCACCACCGGGAGGACGTGGTGATGGTGCCGGAGAACCCGGCGGCACGCAACGACCTGGTCACGGATTATGAGCGGCGGTTCCCGGGGAATCCCACCGCCGTCTGGCCGCGGCCGACCCTTACCGACCCTGCCCATCCCGACTACCACGTCGATGGAGTTGCACGCGGCATGGAACTGGTCCGCGGGCGGATGGACACGGCAGTTGCTGACGTTACTGATACTGCTGACGCTGCTGGTGCCGGTGTGACTGGGATTGATACCGGTACCGTCGCCGCCCAATGGGCCCAGGAGACCCGGCTGCTCATCGACGAGCTCACCGCCGAATCCGTCCCCGAGGTCACCGTGCCGGTGGGCGCACGACTCACCGCGACCGAGGCGGTGGCGATGCAACGGAACCCCGAGGAGTTCGCCCGGCGACGTCGGCGCCCCGTCCCCCTGGAACCCCGGCCGTACACCAAGCGCGGCACCGCCTTCCACAACTGGGTCGAACGCCACTACGGCACCGTCACCCTCTTCGACGAGGACGATCTGCCCGGTGCCGCGGACGCCACCCTGACCGACCCCGCCCTGGAGCAACTCAAACAACGATTCCTCGAGAGCACCTGGGCCCACCGCACCCCGGCCAGCGTCGAGGGATCCTATTCGGTAACCCTGGCCGGACAGGTTTTCGAGGGGCGCATCGACGCGGTCTTCCACGACGGCGACGACCCGACCACCGGGTGGACAGTGGTGGACTGGAAGACCGGGCGGCGGCCCACCGGACCGGAACTCGCGGCTGCGGAGATGCAGCTGGCGGTGTACCGCCTGGCCTGGGCGCAGGTCATCGGTACGCGACTGGGGCGTAGGGTGGACCCGGACGGGGTCCGCGCCGCATTCCACTATGTTGGTCTCAACGAGACCTACGAGCCGCGGGATCTGCCCACGGCCGGTGAACTGGAGACCATGTTGACGTCCGTCGGCGCACACACCGGCCCCGATACCGACAACGGCGGAAACGCCGCTACCGGTACCGGCCGCGGGGAAGGAGAGTGAGCGATGCGTGACGGCCTTGACGCACTGCCGCCGCGGGCACTGCTGAACATCGTCAACATCCCGGCCAGTGCACCGGTCAGTCCATGGTGGCTGATCAGCCGCCGGGTGCTGTACGCGATGACCCTGCTCCTGGTCGCGGCCCTGGTGGTCTACCTCGACCGGGACGGCTACACCGGGGTGACGACGTTCCTCGATGCCGTCTACTACTCGGCGGTGTCCCTGTCGACCACCGGCTACGGCGACATCGCCCCGGTCACACAGCAGGCCCGGCTGATCAACGTCCTCGTCATCACCCCGATGCGGGTCATCTTCCTGATCCTGCTGGTCGGCACCACCCTGTCGGTGCTGACCGAGGAGTCACGCAAGACCCTGCAGATCCGTCGTTGGAGAAAACACATGCGCAACCACACCGTCGTGGTCGGATTCGGCACCAAGGGACGGGCGGCAACCACCGCCCTTCTCGCCGACGGCCTGCCACCGTCCCAGATCGTCGTCATCGACACCGACGCCGATGCCCTTGCCCACGCCTCATCGCGGGGACTGGTCAGCGTGCAGGGGCCGGCGACGTCCTCGGAGGTGCTCAAACTCGCCGGGGTGACCCGGGCGAAAGCGGTCGTGGTGGCACCGAACCAAGACGACACCGCGGTGCTGATCACCCTGTCGGTCCGTGAGATCGCCCCGAGCGCGACGATCGTAGCCTCGGTGAGAGAGTCGGAGAATGCGCACCTGCTGCGGCAGTCCGGTGCGGACTCGGTGGTGGTGTCCTCGGAGACCGCCGGGCGGATGCTCGGGCTGGCCACGGTCAGCCCGTCGGTGACCGGCATGATGGAGGACCTGATCAGTCCGGACGAGGGCTTCTCCATCGCAGAACGTCTGGTCGGGGAGGATGAGGTCGGTGGCAACCCCCGCAACCTCGAGGACATCGTCCTCGGCGTGGTGCGCTCCGGTGAGCTCTACCGGGTGGACTCGGTGGAGGCGGAGACGGTGGAGCCCGGTGACCGGTTGCTCTACATCCGCGGGGGCTCCTACCACCCCGCTGATCACCCTGCCGGCCACCCTGCCGACCACTCCGCCGGCGACACCACCGGCCATACCGCCAACAACTCTGAAGGGACAGCATCGAAGTGACCCCGGGGAGCGGACGACTCACTCAGCTCAACCTGGATGCCCTGGATCCTGAGCAGCTCGGGGCAGCGACGGCACCGCGGGGGCCGGTCAGCATCATCGCCGGCGCCGGCACCGGTAAAACCCGTACGATCACCCACCGGATCGCCCATCTGGTCTCCGGCGGATTCGTCAACCCCGACTACGTGCTGGCAGTGACCTTCACCAACCGTGCCGCCGCCGAACTGCGCGAACGGCTCACCATGATGGGTGTCGCCCGGGTGCAGGCGAAGACCTTCCACGCCGCAGCAATGCAGCAGTTGCGCTACTTCTGGCCCAAGGTCGTCGGCGACACCCCCTGGGAACTGCTGGACTCCAAGTTCCCCCTGGTCGCGCGTGTCACCCGGGCGACCGGCACCGAACCGGACAAGACGCTGCTCTCCGATCTGCTCGGCGAGATCGAGTGGGCGAAGGCCTCGTTGATTTCCCCGGTGGACTACCCCTCGCGCATCGGACCGGACCGTCGGGACTGCCCGGTGGACCCGGCCCAGTTCGTGAGGATCTTCGAGGGCTACGAGAAGGCCAAGGTCACCCCGGAACGCGCCCTGCTCGACTTCGATGACCTGCTGGAGTCCATGGCCGGGCTGCTGGAGACCAATGTCGGGGTCGCCGACGAGTTCCGCTCGCGCTACCGCACCTTCGTCGTCGACGAGTACCAGGACGTCACCCCGCTGCAGCAGCGGCTGCTGGACGCCTGGCTCGGCGACCGCGACGACCTTACCGTCGTCGGCGACGCCAACCAGACCATCTATTCCTTCAACGGGGCGACCCCCGACCACCTGCTCCGGTTCTCCAGCCGGTTCCCCGAAGCCACCACCATCCGGCTGTACCGGGACTACCGCTCGACCCCGCAGGTGGTGGAGTTGGCGAACAACGTGATCAGCCGGGCCACCGGACGTGCCGCGGGTACCCGGTTGACCCTGGAAGGACAGCGTCCTGCCGGGCCGGACCCGGAGTTCACCGAGTACCCGGACGAGACCGCCGAGGCAGCCGACGTCGCCCAGCGCATCGCCGAGCTGATCCGGCAGGGTGTGGCCCCCGCGGAGATCGCGGTGCTGTACCGGATCAACGCCCAGTCGGCGGCCTTCGAGTACGCCCTCGACCAGGCCGGGATCGCCTACCAGGTCAAGGGCGGGGAAGGCTTCTTCCACCGTGCGGAGATCCGGCAGGGGATCCAGGCACTGGGTCAGGCGGCGCGCCGGATCCGTGCCCGCAGTGGCGCAAGCGGTGGAGAGGATGGTGACGGTGTGGATGCCGGGGCCCCGGCCGCCAGCCTCGTCGCCCAGGTGAAGGCGGCGCTGCAACCGGTCGGTCTGACATCGGTGGAGCCGACCGGCGCCCAGGAACGGCAACGGTGGCAGTCGCTCAGCGCCCTGGTTGACCTGGCCAGCGAACTGGCCACCACGAACCCGCAACTGGATCTCGCCGGACTTCTCGTCCTGCTGCGTGAACGGTCCGAGTCGAAGAATCCGCCGCGGATGCAGGGTGTCACTCTGGCCAGCATCCACGCCGCCAAGGGTCTGGAGTGGGACGCTGTGTTCCTCATCGGGCTCGTCGACGGAACCCTCCCCATCCGTCATGCCCTGAAGGGGTCGCATTCCGTGGACGCCATCGAAGAGGAACGCCGGCTGCTGTACGTCGGTGTGACCCGAGCCCGGGAGCATCTGCACCTGTCCTGGTCACAGGCGCGCCAGCCCGGCGGTAAGGCGACCAGGCGACGGACCCGCTTCCTTGACGGACTGGTGCCGTGGGAAGCTGAGCGCGATGCACAGCGTGCCGCGGCAGCGACGTCGGGCGGCGGAGCGTCCCGCCGCGGGAGACAGGGGGCGCCGAAGGACAAGGACGCCTGCGCGATGTGCGGCACCCGCCTGACCACCCCGGAACACCGCATCCTGGGGGTGTGCGAGGCCCATGCCGGGGATGTCGACCAGACCCTGGTCACCGAGCTTCGGGAATGGCGCAACACCACCGCCAAGTCCCGCGGGGTGCCGGCCTACGTGGTGATCAGTGACGCCACACTGCGCGGGGTGTGTCACCGCAAACCCGCCACCGAGCAGGAACTGGTGCAGGTCCCCGGCATCGGTCCGATGAAGGTGGAGCAGTTCGGCGACGACATCCTCGGCATCGTGAACAACTACACCTGAGTCAGCCCGCGGGCCTGCCGGGCACCGGCGCAGGCCGGACAGTCCGGGTCGGCCATCGGGGTCCAGGACTCCAGGCTCAGTGTTCTCGGATCGAACATCCGACGACTCAACGCCTCCGGTGGCAGCTCAGTGGGGAAGGGGCGTCCGGCCGACAGCATCTCGTGCACCACCCCGGTGACCACGGTCGCCGCCAGCTCATTGGACACCGCGCTGATGGCCGGCACGCTGGTGGAGCTCTGGGCCCGTACCATCCGCCAGTCGGCATCCAACTCCTGATAGGCGATATCTGCACAGCTCAGGCAGGGTGTCACCCCGGGATTGACCACCGGGCCCACGATCACCCGACCGTCCACCACGGCACAGGGCAGGTGGGTCACCCCGCGTTCCATCAACCGGTAGGTCACATCCGGCGGAGGGAAGAGCTGGCCGGCGAGGACCACCAGCCCGGCAGGGGTGAGGCGTCCGAACACCGCGGAACCCGGAACGATGGGTTCTGCGGCGATCCCGCGGCGCATCAGCGCCTGGACCAGGGTGCTTGACGGTGCTCCGGGCCCGGTGACGTGGACCGGCAGTGGCTGCGGTAGGACGGTCAGCAGCCCGGTGCGCTGCAGTTCGGCAAGGATGCCACGCGCGTGGGCTGGGGCGATCCCGCAATGGCCCAGGCGGGTCACCAGGAAGGAGCAGGTCACCGGACGTCGGGCCTCGCGGAACACCAGCATCACCTGGGCAGGTGAGGCACGTTCGGGCAGCGGGAGGACCAGGCTCTGGCCGGGGATCGTGCCGAACTGGAGATGGTCCGGCGGGCGGAGGATCAGGGCGGTGGCTTCGCGCAGCGTAACCCGGGTGTCGGCGTCGATGCCGGCGACACTGCCAGCGCCGATGCAGGTGTCCATGATGGCCCCGGGACTCGTCCCGTTCATGTAAAATCCCCCTTGACTGGCCCCTGTGCCCGGTGCCCCGACGGGCACGGTCCCTTGACAGTGTAGCGGAGAGAAACCGACGGGAAGGTGAATCATGGCAGGACGGCGGACGACCCCGACCCGGGCGCAGCTCGAAGTCGTGGATGATTTCGCCCCCGATGTCGAGATTCGTCTCTCCGCCCGCCGCGAGCGCACCATCGCCGGACGCATGGAGCGCGGCAGGGTGGTTGTCCTGGCACCGATGTCGATGGACGCCAAGACCTTGCGGCGCTCCACCAACGACCTGGTCGACCGGGTCAGGCGGAAGAACAACGTGGCCGCCGGGCAGGAGTCGGACGATGACCTGCTGCTGCGTGCTGCGGAACTCAACGACAAGTACCTGGAGGGGCGGGCGGAGTTCGAGAGTGTGCGGTGGGTGTCGAATATGACGCGACGGTGGGCGAGCTGTTCGGTGGCGACCGGTCGGATACGGATCTCCGACCGGCTCAAGGAGGTCCCCGGCTATGTGCTCGACTCTGTGATCATCCACGAGTTGGTGCACACCTGGATCCCCGATCACGGTGCGGAATTCCATGAGTGGGCGGACCGGGCGCCGCGGGTGGACCGGGCATCCGGCTACCTGGAGGCGTACGGACGCTGGGGGATCGGCGGCGGGGACGGTGATGCTTCGGGGGACGGGGCCGGTACAGGTTCCAGCCCGGGCGGGGAGCCGGGCATCTACCCGACCGAGGTCGACTGAACCGCTTCCGTGTCGTGGATCCGGAATCCATCACACCTCGGGCGATTCCCATATGCTAAGACCCGCAGGTCATAGAACTGCGGGTCGAGAGTTTGCGGCGGCGGTGTGATGGATTGTCCAGTTGCCGCCGCTGCCGGCTACTTGTCGGAGTTGGACGCTCCGTCGTCGCCGTTGTCACCGCTGTCGCCGTTGGTGTCCGAGTCGTCGCCGCTGCTGTCGGCGTCGTCGGAATCCTCGGCATCGCTGTCGTCCTCGGTCGAGGCGCCCTCACCGGGCCCATCGAAGCCCTTGTTGAGTTCGCGCTCCAGCTTCTCGATCTCGCTGATCGGGTCGAAGCTGGCGGAGTCCTCCATCGAGGCCAGCACCGAGTCGATGAACTCGGCCGGGGCATCCAGGTCGGCGTCCACCGGGAGGAAGTCGGGGTGGTTCCACACCTCGTCACGACGCTCGATGCCGACCGCCACGGTCAGTCGACGCCACAACTCGGCGGCCTCCGAGGCCTTCGGTGCGGACAGGCTGATGCCCACCGCCTTGACCAGGGCATCCATCCCCGGCTGGTCCTTGTCGCGGTACATCGACCAGGCGGCACCGATGCTGGCGGCGACGGGCAGCCGGTCGCCCAGTGCCTCGCCGACGACCAGGTCGACCCAGCCCTCGATCAGCGACAGGCTGGTCTCCAGACGGATGCGTGCGTGGTCGGTCGAGGAGACGACGGTCGGAGACAGGTCGGAGTCCTGCAGCTGGGACATCATCTCCTGCATCTTCTCCGGGTCGCCCAGCATCTCCGGGTTGAAGTTCTGGCTGGCCTCCTCCATCGCGGAGTTGTCCAGGCTCAGGCCGGTGGCGAACTCCTCGACGTCGAGGATGACCCGTTCGACGAGCCACGGGACGTGCTGGAACAGTCGCAGGTGTGCGGCCTCGCGGGCGGCGAGGTAGATCAGCGTCTCCCGGCGCTCCGCCCCCAGTTTCTTCGACAGCTCATCGAGCTGGGAGGTGTTCACCGCCGCCACGGACCCATCGGCCAGGGGGATCCCCCACTGGGTGGACATGGCGACCGTGCCGGCGAGCTGGCCGAGGGTGCGGCCCAGCTGCATACCGAAGTTCATGCCGTTGATCTGGCTGAAAATGCCGGACATCGGCCCCAGCTGGGAACGGATCTCCTCGGGCAGGCCGTCCATCGTCGCCGCACCGAGCTTCTCGGCGAGCGGGTTGATGACGCGCTTCCACCGCGGCAGAGTCTCATCAAGCCACTGGGAGCCGGTGAAAGCCACCGATCCGGTCGCCCCAGCGGGCAGGACGGTGACTTCATCCAGCCACAGTTCGACCAGCCGGACGGACTCGGCGACAGCCTGGCTGTCCTTCGCCGCGGGCTGCTTTCTGGCGGCGGCACCGGTGAGCTGCTGGCGGGCGATGCGCTCAGCCATGGCGTAGTTCACCGGGCCCTGGGCGTCCGGCGAGTTCATGTCCCGCCCGAATCCGGCGAGCATGTTGCCGAACTGGCCGAGGATGTCGCCGAGTCCCGGGCCCTGACCGCCGGCTCCACCTGCGCCGCCCGTACCGCCAGCTCCACCTGCGCCGCCGGGGCCTCCGGCACCGGGCGCGCCGAAGAGGAAGCCGAACGGGTTGGCTCCGAAGCCGAAGGGGTCGTTGTTTCCGGAGTTCCCGTTTTCGTCGTCCCGTCGGCGACGCTCGTCGTCTGACTCGTCGTCGGGACCGTTGACACCGAATCCGAAATTGCTCATGACCCGAGCGTACCTGCGTTACCTCCTCCTCCCCAGCGTGTTCCGTGCGCTCACAGCGAACAGGTATCCCGGGGTATCGGGGTACAGGCTGTAGAGTATGCGGGGTGAGTTTCCGCAGCACCTACCCGAAGTCTTCGTCAGGATCCTCGTCTGGGTCGGCAGACGAGTCACAGGACACCGCGTCCGGGCGCGCCCGGACGACTGCCGGGCGACGTCGGATACAGACCGTCGCTGTGGGCATGGTCCCGGTGATCGCCCTGGCTGCACTACTGGCGGTGCCGTCGGTCCCGGGTACCGACATTGACCTGAGCGTGCCCTATGCCGCGGAGGGTGAGGGGCCGACCTATGACACGCTGGGTGAGGTCAACGGCACCCCGGTCGTCGACATCACCGGGACCCAGGCCGACCTGGAGGAGACTTCCGGGCAGTTGAACATGACCACGGTGGCTGTCCGCACCAAGCTCAGTCTGGCCGAGGCGATGCGCCGCTGGCTGGCCACCGACGACACCCTGGTGCCGGTGGAGCAGGTCATCCCCTCGGACTCCACCCCGGAGGAGGTCGCACTGCGGAACGCCCAGGCCTTCGCCGCCTCGGAGTCCAATGCCACGGTCGCGGCGATGGCCCACCTGGGCCGCCCGTTGGAGACCACGGTCTACGAGCTGTCCGAGGGGGCCCCGGCGGACGGGATCCTGCGGGAGAACGACGTCATCACCGCCGTCGACGACACCGAGGTCACCGTCCCGGCGGATGTCGCGAAGACCATCGCCGGGTATTCTCCCGGCGACGAGGTGGAGTTGACCGTGAACCGGGGAAGTGAGGAGCTGACCGAGAAGGTCACCCTGGGGGAGGTTCCGGAGGAGTTGCAGGGGACGTCCGGCACGGCCGAGGACGCCGGGGCCAGCGAGGGCGCCTACCTGGGCGTCACCATGGTCGCCCAGCCGGCAGGCGACCTGAAGGTGCGCTACAACCTGAAGGACATCGGCGGGCCCAGCGCCGGGTTGATGTTCTCCCTGGCGGTGGTGGACAAGCTCTCGCCCGGCGAGCTGACCGGCGGGAAGTTCGTCGCCGGCACCGGCACGATATCTGCAAGTGGCTCGGTCGGGTCGATCGGCGGCATCACCCACAAGATCGCCGCCGCCCAGGGTGCCGGGGCCGAGGTCTTCCTCGTGCCCGACGGTAACTGTGCCGAGGCCGCCAGCCGTAGCTACGACGGCGACATCGACCTGTTGAAGGTCGATTCCCTGGAGGGTGCGGTGGATGCCCTGGAGGCGTACAGCAATGGGGAGGACGCGCCGACCTGCGGTTAGTTCTCGGCGATCAGTCCTCGGGGATCAGTCCTCGGGGGTTTCAGTCTTCGAAGGTGTAGCGCAACATTGCCGTGACCCCCGGGGCCAGTTCAGCGTCCTCCAACCCGCCGAGCAGCTCGACCTTGTCCTCGGCGAAGGGGTCGGAGTCAAGCTCCTCCTCGGTGGGACGCAGCTGCAGCAGGGTGCGGTCCGGCCCGCCGTCGATCACGCCGGTGAACAGTCGCGCCTGGCGGGGCTCAGCGGCACCGGCGGCGCCGTCAGTACCGTCTGCACCACCGGCGGAGTTGCGGAAGACGATCTCCTGGGCGAGCACTGCGCCGACGACGACCTCGGGCCAGCGCACCGTGGAGATGTAGTCGCCGAGTTCGTCGGAACCGGGACGCAGGTGGTCCGGCAGGTCGTCCTGCACCACCAGGGCAAACGGGGCAGCCCCGGTCCCGTCACCGTCCGACGAGTCGTCGCCGGTATCGCCGGCGGCCAGGACGTCCTGCACCAATTCCGCTGGGACCAGCGCAAACAGGGTCGCGGGACGGTCCCACCCCTCGGCGTGGACGAAGTCGACGGCCTCGCGCAGGGCGGCATTGAGCGGGCGGATGTCGGACTGGAAGTTACTGGCGTTCATCTTCTGCGGACCTCACGATGACGGCGGACGGATGCGATCAGTAGTCTAGACGGTGAGAATCATGCCGCCGGGCACCCCTGGCCGCACCCTGACCGACAGCAGGAGAGAACCGAACCCTTGAGCATCCCGGAAATCCCCACACCCGGACGCAGATCGAAGATCCTCGGCGTCGTCGCCGTGGTCGTCGCTCTGTTGTTCTTCCTCGTCCCGGTAATCGTGTCGAACTACACGGAACTCCAGTGGTTCCGGTCGATCGACTACCAGGCCATCTTCCTCGGCGTCCTCGCCACCAGGGTGGTGCTCTTCATCATCTTCGGTCTGCTCGCCGGGCTGATCGTGTGGGGCGCCTGCTTCGCGGCCTACCGCTCGGCGGCCAAGCGCTCCGATGACGACGAGCTCGAAGACATCACCGACCTCTCCGACCTGGGCATGGAGTCCGGCGGATCCCCGCTGTCGCAGAACCGCGAGGAAATCCGCAAGGCGCTGCGTCCCTTCCTCATCATCGTCCCGCTGGTCGCCGCACTCGCCGCGGGCATGATCGCCCAGGGCAACTGGCGTATCGTCCGGATGTTCTTCTCCGGCGGGGACTTCGGCGTCACCGACCCGCAGTTCCAGAAGGACCTGGGCTTCTACGCCTTCACCCTGCCGATGCTGCAGTTCGTGCTCTCCACCCTGTCGATCCTGTTGATCGTCGCTTTCCTGGTGAACCTGCTGGGCCACTACCTGCTCGGCACTATCAGCACCGGTAACCCGCGGATCGGTGAGAAGGCCAGCATCGGTGCCCCGGCACGCAAGCAGCTGGCCATCATCGCCGGCGTCTGGATGCTGCTGAAGGCCGCGGACTACTGGTTCCAGCGCTACGGCCTGCTGAACAAGCAGCACGAGACCTTCACCGGTGGTTCCTACACCGACATCAACGCCCTGCTGCCGGCCAAGATCCTGCTGCTGATCGTGGCGATCTTCGTCGCCGCGATGTTCTTCAGCTCCATCGTCCTGAAGGATCTGAGGGTTCCGGCCCTGGCCGTCGCCCTGATGGTGGTCGCCAACCTGGCGATCGGTGTCGGCTGGCCGGCCATCATGGAGCAGTTCTCCGTCAACCCGAACCGTGCGGAGAAGGAGCGAGAGTACATCGCCCGCAACATCGAGTCCACCCGCCAGGCCTACGGCATCGAGACCCGTACCGACTCCTCGCGTGAGGACTACGAGAACGAGGACGGCCAGGTCATCTACGAACGCGGTTGGGGCGGACAGGCATCCGGTGACGCCAGCGAGCGTCGCTCCATCGCCGACGACGACGCCACCCTGTCGAACATCCGCCTGCTCGACCCGGAGGTGCTCTCCCCGACGTTCACCCAGCAGCAGCAGCTGCGTAACTTCTACGGCTTCCCCGACGACCTGTCGGTGGACCGCTACGAGGTGGACGGCGAGATGCGCGACTTCGTCGTCGCCGCTCGTGAGATCGACCCGAACGCCCTGTCGGGCAACCAGACGGACTGGATCAACAAGCACACCGTCTACACACACGGCAACGGCTTCATCGCCGCTCCGGCCAACAAGGTCGACGAGGTCGCGCAGGACGCAGCCTCCGCACGTGGTGGCTACCCGATCTACACCGTCGCCGACCTGCAGAACATGGCCGAGGACGAGCTCAGCGGTGAGCTCGACGTCGAGATGGAGCAGCCGCGCATCTACTTCGGCCCGGTGATCGCCGGCTCCCAGGAACAGAACGCCGACTACGCCATCGTCGGTGACGACGGCTCCGGTACCGACCGCGAGTACGACACCGACAACTCCAACTACACCTACACCGGCTCCGGCGGCGTGGGCGTGTCCAACATCTTCAGTCGCGCGATGTACGCCGCGAAGTACCAGGAGATGAACATCCTGCTGTCGGATGTCATCGGCCCGGACTCGAAGATCCTCTACGACCGTGACCCGCGCGAGCGCGTCCACAAGGTCGCCCCGTGGCTGACCACCGACTCCAAGACCTACCCGGTGGTCATCGACGGCAAGATCAAGTGGATCGTCGACGGCTACACCACCCTGGAAGACCTGCCGTACGTCGAGCGCACCCAGCTGGACTCCGCCACCGCCGATACCACCACCGACGACCCGGCCTCCGTGCAGCGCGCGGTGACCAACCAGGTCAGCTACATCCGTAACTCCGTCAAGGCCGTCGTCGACGCCTACGACGGCACCGTGGACCTCTACGAGTTCGATGAGAAGGACCCGGTGCTGAAGGCCTGGGAGGGCGTCTTCCCGGACGTCGTCCAGCCGAAGGAGGAGATCAGCGACGAGCTGATGAGCCACCTGCGTTACCCGGAGGACCTGTTCAAGGTCCAGCGTGAGCTGATCACGAAGTACCACGTGGACGACCCGGGCGTGTTCTTCACCAACGACGCCTTCTGGTCCGTGCCCAGCGACCCGACCGCACCGGAGGGTCAGCAGGAGCTGGCCCAGCCGCCGTACCACGTGGTCGCCACCGACCCGGAGACGAACCAGCCCAGCTTCCAGATGATCACCCCGTTCCGTGGTCTGCGTCGTGAGTTCCTGTCGGCACACATGTCAGTCAGCTCCGACCCGGAGACCTACGGCCGTATCTACGTCCGCCAGCTGCCGACGAACACCCAGACCCAGGGTCCGAAGCAAGCACAGGACACCATGATGTCCTCGGACGAGATCGCCCGTGAGCGCACCCTGCTGCAGGGTTCCAACGACCTGACCAACGGCAATCTGCTGACCCTGCCGGTCGGCGACGGGCAGATCCTGTACGTCGAGCCTGTGTACTCGCAGCGCGCCGACCAGGAGTCCGCCTTCCCGAAGCTGCTGCGCGTGCTGGTCAGCTACAACGGCCAGGTCGGTTACGCCCCGACCGTCGGCGAGGCTCTCGAGCAGGTCGGCATCGACCCGGACGCGGTGACCGAGATCTCCGAGTCCGGTGGCGAGGCCGCCGACGAGAACGCCGCCGCCGCCGAGGGTGATTCGGACTCCGATTCGGATTCCGGCTCCAACTCGGATGACGACGATGATGCATCGACGTCCACCGGCAGCACCGGTGGTGGCAGCGACAGTGACAGCGGTTCTGAGCCGAGCGATTCTGAGATGGCCGCCATCCGCGACGCGATGGAGAAGGTCAACGACGCCCGCGAGAACGGCACCTTCGAGGAGTTCGGTCGCGCACTGGACGAGCTGGACAAGGCCGTGGCCGACGCCCAGTAGAAACCCGGTTGGAAACACCCGGAAACTGTGTCGGAGCAGGCGATTTCACATCGCCGCTCCGGTGCGTTACAGTAATGGAGTCGCCAACGAGGGCGGGGCACACAATGTCCTGCTGGTTGGCAACCCGTCGCGGGGTGGAGCAGCTCGGTAGCTCGCTGGGCTCATAACCCAGAGGTCGTAGGTTCGAATCCTGCCCCCGCTACTAGGAAAGAAAGTGCAGGTCACCGGAGTAATCCGGTGGCCTGCACTTCTGTGTATGGACCGTTTACGGACCGTTTATCCGGGGAAAAACGGGGGTGGTGTTCGCCGCGACTTTCGAACACCCGAAACGGTGTTCTAGTCGTGGCACGCTTCGAATCGTTACCTCGCCATGCCTGCCGTCGCCCCTGGTCCTCGTCGTGGTGCCGGTGCCGGTCCTGGTGCTCGTCGACCCCCTCGTCGTCCTGGTGCTCGTGCTCGTGCCCGTCGACCCCCTCGTCGCCGTGCCCGTGCTCGTCGTCCTGGTGCCCGTCCTCGTGGTCGTTTTGGTGCCCCGTCGTCCTCGTCGTCCTCGTCGTGCCCGTCGTCGCCCCTGGTGCCGGTCGCCGTGCCCGTCGCCCTGGTGCCCGTGCCCGTGGTCGTCCTCGTGGTCGTCCTGGTGGCCGTCGCCGTCGCCGTGTGGCCGACCTCGTGGAGCTGGTGCCCCGTCCCCGTGGTGCCGGTCGTCGTGCTCGTCGTCGTCCTCGTCGACCCCCTCGTCGCCGTGCTCGTGCTCGTTGTTGTCCTGGTGCCGGTCGTCGTGCTCGTCCGTGCCCGTGCCCCGTCGTGCCTGCCGTGCCCATGGCCGTCCTAGTGCCTGCCGTGCTCGTGCCCCTCGCCCTGGTGCCCCGTCCCCGTGGTCGACCTCGTGGAGCTGGTGCCGGTCGTCGTGCTCGTCGACCCCCTCGTCGCCCGTGCTCGTGCCTGCCGTTGTGGTCGTCCTGGTGCCGGTGGCGTGGTGCGTGCTCCGTCACTCATTACCCCCGGCCCAACTGGGTTCCCCTTACGTTAGTGATCCAACTTGAACCAACTTGGACCGACTGCACTCTACCTGGGGTTATTCCGAGGTCGCCGAATGCCCCAACTAGTGAGCCAACTTTGGCCCTACTAGGTCGCATCGGTTGAGAATTACCCCCGTGGTTGTCGCTGTCGTCGTACTGGTGGCCGTCGCCGTGGAGCTGGTGCCAGTCGGGTTTGTGCCGCGAGATAGGACATGCCCCCTACATGCCCCGGTGTTCGAATAGTGCTATCTCTGCGTCCGGCTGAATCGGTTTCAAAATGGACGGCTTACGGCCCGTTTTTGACGGCAGTAAGTCAGCTGATGTTCATTGCACTCTCGGAGTTATCGATCAATTGTTCTAAACGCGTTGTCACAACGCTGGGTCTGTTACCTGAGCGGTGTCAGTGTCCCGTTTTTGGGGTTACCTGCCGCTTCGTGAATTGCTGAGGTTGAGGCGCCGGGCATGTGGCGACGACTGCGGTTGGTTGCTGGTGTACGGGCGGATCTGGCGCCGTCAGAGGGGCGTACGTGTCTAATTTCTGATGGTCCTGTTGTGCTGGTCAGGGTGTCCAACAGTCGAGGGGTGCTCCACGGGGTGTCACTGCCATGTGAACGAAGAATTTCTGCGAAGTGACAGTTTCTGAGGCGATATGGTGCTATGACTAAAAGTACCTGACTTCCCGAGCCCGAGGATGCACCATGCGCCCAAGAACGACCCGCCGTCACGCTGTGCTGGCAGCCATCACCGCCGTTGCAGTCGCCACCACATCAGCGGTGACAACCACTGCGTCCGCATCGCAGGAACTTCCCCCGCAAACCCAGATCATTGGCGACTTCTGGAAGGGTGTCCGGCCCATGCTCGACGTCCCAGCCGATGACGATGACCCTAGCTTCTACCAGGCTCCGTCGAACGTCGACTTGGATACCGCAGAACCAGGCACCGTGCTGCGAGAGCGATCCACCAAACTCCACGTGGCTACCATCGAGCTCCCTGTGACCGTGACGCAGATCCTCTATGTCACAACAAACGCTCTCGGGCACAAAGAAGCCAATGTCACGTCAGTAATCCACCCACCCCACGGTTCTGATGGCAACGTCGTGTCGTATCAGTCCTTCTACGACTCATCCAACACTGACGACAATCCCTCGCGCATAATCGCAGGAAACTTCACCCTGGGTGGGGCGATAACCGCAGTTGAGACTCCACTGATCGCACCTGCCCTGCTCGCCGGACACCCAGTCGTGTTCTCCGATACCGAGGGAGCAAACGCGGACTTCGCCGCAGGGCCAGGATATGGACGAGCAACACTTGATTCCCTGCGTGCCGCGATAGCCTCAACCACCGCTCCGGTGACCAAGACCGACGACATCGGTCTACTCGGCTACTCCGGCGGAGCCATCGCCAGCAACTGGGCGGCGATACAACTCGACAGCTACGCCCCAGATCTCAGCGACAACATCGTTGGAGTCGCTCAAGGTGGCCTCTTTGTAAACCCAGTCAGCAACCTTGAGTATGCAGGTAGTGGACTGCTGTGGGCTGGAGTCGTAGCGATGGCACTCGCCTCGTTGAAGAACTCGTACGACCTGCCAATCGAGCACTACTTCACCGACTATGGCAACAGTGTCCTCGACGACGCGTCGGACCTGTCAATCATTGAAGCTGTCGCCCGCTACCCCGAGGTCCGGTGGAGTGATTTGGCCAAACCTGAGTACCCACGCCCACAGGATGTTCCTGAAGTCGCCCAGGTGCTCGAGGAGATCAACATGGGCAACTGGCCTGCGCCGAGTACTCCGATGTTCCTGTTCCAAGGAGCTGGCGGTTTCCTCGAAGGGACCCCTGTTCATCCTGGTAGGGGCCCAGGCGACGGAGTGATGGTGACCAAGGATGTTCGTACCTTGATGCGTGACTACTGCGAAGCCGGGACATCGGTTGAATACAGGGAGTATCCCTACGCAAGCCATGTTTTGGCCGCTGTGCCCTGGCTCATTGAGGGGTCGCTGTGGCTAGAGGGGCGCTTCAACGGGGCACCTGCCAGTGACAACTGCTCAACTATTCCCGCCGGAAACCCCCTCTAGGTGTGTTGCCTGTCATCGCTTGGAGGAAGCGCAGGGCGCCTCGTAGGCGGCTGAAACACGCTCTATGAGAGTGCCCGGCATCTACGAGAGAGTTGCGGCAAGTCGCGCAACAGGTTTGGTGCTTGTCCAGGTACCTGCGCTGTTCGCTGACGGTAGGGGAGACGGCCAGGGCCAGATGTTCGAACACGACCTACCGAGGATACGCCTGAAACGCTCTGGAAATGGACCACTTATGGACCGTTTTGCTCTGCTATTTGCTGACTAATGCCAGCCGTGCTAACGCTCGCCAACAGCTAGAACTGCGGTGGCTTACTACGACAAACCGGTACAAACACTGCACCCGATATGTCGTAGGTTCGAATCCTGCCCCCGCTACAAAGGACAAGGCCCCCGGAGAAATCCGGGGGCCTTTGTCGTGCGTGCACACCATGGACGGGCACTACCCGGCGCATCGTCCCGAAAATCTGGGTCAACTACGGTGGTTGTTGATCTGACCGACTCGTACGGTGTGAACGGGAGGGCTGAATTGTGAGCACAGAGGATGATGTCCGTCGTCTCGCGGGATCATTGCCCGAGGTGACCGAGCGCACCTCGTATGACATGCCCGCGTTCTACGTTGCGGGAAAGATATTCCTACGGTTCCACGAGGAACCTGGTGTGCTGGTGTGCTGGTGTAAGGACCTCTCGGAACGTGAACTGCTGCTCGCGACCGGAGAGGGCAAGTTCTTTACGACCGCGCACTATGCGGGCCATGCCAGCGTCCTTGTCCGGCTGGAACGCGTCGAGGCCGACGAACTCGCCGAGCTCGTGACCGACGCGTGGGAGGCCCGCGCCCCGAAACGCCTCACTGAGGCCCCGGGTAGGCAGTAGGGTCTGCGTCGCGGAGGGGCCTGTCGGTTCGATCCCGGGTGCTTTCGCCGGGATAATGGGACTTCTCCATCATGTCGCCCGGTGTTCACGTACCGTCCACCGGAGGGGGATAGCATTCCACTTCTGTCCCCAGCGACCCCATACGCACTGACGAGGAGAATCCGTACCCATGAACGACCGTCCCCGCCGAGGCATCCCCGCCGCCCCGACGTCTGCGTCCCAGACCACCCGAGTCCTGACCCTCGCCCTGGTCCCGGCACTCGGTCTAGGCCTCGTGGCTGCCCCGGCACAGGCGCAGATAGAGCCCCCGGCGGTGGTGGGGGAGTACCTTCCCGCGACCAAGACCCCGGTTCAGCACGAGGGTGCCCCGGTGCCGCGCCCGTTCGGGGTCGAGGAGTATGGCTGGTACATCTCCGATATCAGTTCCTACACCGGTGGCGTCTACTACGACGTCGTCGCCGGGTTCAACGACCTCCGCGAGAACCACCCCGACGTGATGGCCGAGAGCCTCGACATCGTGGTGGACGTCAACAACAACGCCGACGCCACCACGATCGCCCGCGCCCAGGTCGATGCAGCCGCCGACGACGCCGACCTGCTCACCGCCCTGTCGGACGCCTTCGGTGAGAACCTCGGTGGCCACCTGCGCACCGCCCTGGCGGAGAACCGCCTGCCGAAGACCCGTATGCTGCTCGACTCGGGCTACCTGTCCCGCGCCGGTGGCCTTGCCAGCTCGACCCTGGTGGAGAAGGAGATCTTCGGCTACGCCCGACCGTTCGAGGTCGCCCCTGACCGGATCACCAAGCACACCGACGGTGGGGACGACGACCTCTACGAACTCGGCGGCACCAAGGCATTCCCGTCCGGCCACACCAACCAGGCGTCCTGGACGACCACGCTGCTCGCCGTGCTGCTGCCGGAGCTGGCACCGCAGCTGCTGGCCCGCGGCGCCGAAGCCGGCTACAACCGCATGGTGATGGGCGTGCACTACCCGCTGGACGTCATTGGTGGCCGGATGACCGGTCAGGCCGCCGCCGGCGACCGGTGGAACGACCCGCAGATGCGCGGCGTGCTGAAGCAGGCCGGTGAGGAGATCCGCAAGGAGCTCGAGTGGCGGACCGGCAAGCCCCTGGCTGAGGCCGTCGCCGAGGACTCCGCCTACCGGTCCACCAAGGCCGCCGTGGCGGAGTACACCGAGCGGATGACGCACGGTTTCGACCCGGTCGGTGACACGGACGCGCGGCTGACCGTCCCGCAGGCCGCCCCGGCGCTGCTGAGCACCGCATTCCCGGAGCTGTCCTGGGACCAGCGTGCCCGGGTCCTCGCCGCGACCGCCCTGCCGTCCGGCTACCCGCTGGACGACCAGACCACCCGCGGACGGGACGCCGGCAACTGGCAGCGGATCAACCTGGCCGCAGCCTTCGCCGCCGAGGTGTCGGTGGGTGCGGACGGGGCCCTGACCGTCAACGGCCAGCCTGCCTGACGAGGGAGCGTATGGCTGGCTACAACCTCTACACGTCGCAGGACCTGTACCCGTCCCACAGCTGCGAGGAACTCCTCGCCGATCTCGCGGGACGGAACTGGGGGCTGCCGGACGGGGCCCGACGCGCCCAGCTGGATGTCGCCCGGCAGGTGCTGGGGAATCCGGTGCGACGCGACATGTACGACAGGCAGCTGGGGGACGCGACGGTCACCGTCTCCCGGAAGGATGTGGAACGGCTGGCGTCCATGGAGCTCCCCGACGACGGTCTCCCATTGACGGAGTCGGGTGCGGAATCGGATGAGGAGCCCGCGGGCATCTTCGCGGAGTCGAAGGGCCTGGTCGCCATTGCCGCCGCCCTGGTGATCGTCGTCATCGGAATCATGGTGATGCTCTTCTTCGGCGGGTGGTGAAACGTCACTCCCGCCCTCGGGCGGTCTGAGGGGGTCTGGACCACCCGGGAGCGGGAGTGAGAGGAGAGTAGGGGGAGCGGACGTCAGGCGGCGACCGTCGCAGCGTCCGACGCGTTCGCGTCCGCGGCACCGTCTGCACCGACACCGTCCTTGTCGCCCTTGCCGGTGACCTGCTTGACGATGATCACGGTGATCGCGGAGACCACCATGCCGGCGATGACGGCGACGATGAAGCCCCACCAGGTGTTGTTCTCCATCAGCGGGGCGACCCAGACACCACCGTGGGGTGCACGGCTTCCGACCTCGAGGGCCATCGAGACCGCACCGGTGACCGCACCACCGAGCATCATCGACGGGATGATGCGCAGCGGGTCGGCGGCGGCGAAGGGGATCGCGCCCTCGGAGATGAAGGAGGCACCCAGCAGCCAGCAGGACTTGCCGTTCCCGCGCTCCTCCTTGCTCCACATCTTCGGACGCACCGCGGTGGCCAGGGCCAGGGCCAGCGGCGGGACCATGCCGGCGGCCATGACCGCGGCCATGACCTGGAAGGCTGCCGGATCGCTGGTGGACAGTCCGGCGGTGGCGAAGAGGTAGGCGGACTTGTTGACCGGTCCACCCAGGTCGAAGCACATCATCAGGCCAATGATCATGCCGAGCACGATCGCCGAGGAGCCGGACATGTCGGCCAGCCAGTTCTGCAGGCCGTCCATGAGGGCGGCGAGCGGACGACCCAGCACCAGGAACATCGAGGCGGCGGTGACCAGGGTGGCCAACAGCGGGATGATCACGACCGGCATCATGGAGCCCAGCCAGCGCGGCACCTTCCAGGTCTGGATCCACATGGCGACGAGACCGGCGATGATACCGGTGATCAGGCCACCGATGAAGCCGGCGCCGACCAGCACGGAGATGGCGCCACCGACGAAGCCGGGGACGATGCCGGGCCGGTCGGCCAGGGCGTAGGCGGTGTAGCCGGAGAGCGCGGCGACCAGGAAGCCCATGGCGGTGTTACCACCGCCGAAGAGGACCGCACCGAGGTAGAGCAGCATGCCGGAGCGGTCGGTAAACTCCTCGCCGGCACCGATGTCGTAGGGCAGGGCGTCCGGCGTGTTCCAGAGGGAGTAGTCGATGACAACGGTGTCCCAGACGTTGGCCACGTTGTAGCCGCCGACCAGGAAGCCGAGGGCCATGAGCAGACCACCGGCGGCGACGAAGGGCACCATGTAGGACACACCGGTCATCACGGCCTGCTGGATGCGACGTCCCCAGCCGGCGTTCTCGGAGTCGTCCCCGGATCCGCTGCCACCGTCCCCGGAACCACCGTCGCCGGTGGCGGAGACCCGCGGCGGGTTGTCGGACTTGGAGGCGGCGATGGCCCGGTCGATCAGGGCGTCCGGCTCGGAGATGCCCTTCTTGACGGGCACGTCGACGACGGGCTTGCCGGCGAACCGGGCGATGTCGCGCACGCCGACACCGTGGGCGAAGATGACGGCGTCGGCCTCGTCGATCTGGGCCTGGGTTAGCTTGTCGCCGCCGGAGGAGCCCTGGGTCTCGATGATGATCTCGACGTCGTCACGGGCGTCCGCGGCGCCGGTGAGGGCGTCGGCGGCCATGTAGGTGTGGGCGATGCCGGTGGGGCAGGACGTGATGCCGACCAGCTTCACCGGACGCGCCGCGGCGGGCGCGGTGGGCGCGGCTGCCTCAGGCTCAGCAGCGGGCTCAGCGGTCGCGGCGGCCGTTGCCGCGGCCTTCTTCTTTTTCTTCTCCAGCACCTCGGTCACCAGGGTGACGATCTCGTCCTCGCTCTGCGCCGAACGCAGGGCGGCCACGAAGTCCTTCTTCACCAGGGCGCGTGCCAGGGTGCTCAGCACCTTCATGTGGGCACTGCCGCCACCTTCGGGGGCGAGGATCATGAAGACCAGGTCGGTCTCGGCACCGTCGTCCGCACCGAAGTCAGTGGGGGTCTTCAGCCGGGCGAAGCCCAGCGAGGGCTCGGTCACCGCGGTGGTGCGGCAGTGGGGGATGGCGATGCCGCCGGGCAGGGCGGTGGCCGCCTGCTGCTCGCGGGCGTGGATGTCGGCCAGCAGCTGGCTGGTGTCCTCGGCGCGTCCTGCCGACACCTGAAGGTCAGCCAGTGCGGTGAGCACGGCCTCCTTCTCGGCCGGCAGGTCGGCATCCAGCGAGACCAGATCGGCGGTGATCACCGGCCTGGTGGCTGGATCTGTGGACTCTGGGTTAGTCATGGTCATGCACTCCTTGGTTCGGGGAGGGTGTCGGGGAGATCATGAGGGGTGGGCAGTGTGGTGCCCGGGAGAGTCACTGCGGTGGTTCCGTGCGCCACCGCGAGGGAGAGCCGGTCGGGGGCGGGGAGGGCGCGGACGGCCCCGATGACGTACCCGGCCAGGGTCGAGTCGCCGGCTCCGACGGTGGACACGACGGTTACCGAGGGGCTGGGGCAGAACCAGGCCGAGGGGTCTGCCCCGGTGGAATCGTCCCGGCTGACCAGCAACGCTCCGGCGGCGCCGAGGCTGACCAGTGCAGCTCCGAAGCCACGGTCCAGCAGGGTGGACGCTGCGGTGACCACCGCATCGAGGTCGCCGGACGCTGCAGCGGCCTCCATGGCGTCCCCGTCACCGCCGGTGAGCTGTGCCAGCTCGTGGGAGTTGGGCTTCACCAGGTCGGGTGCGGCGGCCGGGTTACGGTCGGCGAGGTCGACCAGGGCGGTCAGGGCGGCGTCCGAGGTGTCCACGGCGACCCGGAAGCCCATCTCGTGGGCCGTCGCGGTCATCGTGGCGTACCAGTTGTCGGGGTAGCCCGGCGGCAGGGATCCCGCCAGGACTAGCCAGTGTGGTCCGTCGAGGTGCTGGGCGGTGACGTCGGTGAGTGTGTGGGCCACGGCATCGGCCAGGGTCTCCCCGGTTGCTTCGGTGTCACCGGGGGAGTTGATCTTGGTGGTGACACCGTCGGCGTCGGTGAGGGTGAGGTTGACCCGAACGCCGGTGCCGGTGCTGCTGTTGCCGCCGATGAACCGGGCAGGCAGGTCTGCGGTACGGACCAGGTCGGCGAAGTCGCTGGTGGGGTCAGCCGGGGCGAGGGCCAGTACATCGTGGCCGGCGTGGTGGATGACGGTTGCGACGTTGATCCCTTTGCCGCCGGCCTGGTCGACACCGGAGGCGACGCGGTTGACGCCGCCGATCTCGAGTGGGCCGGTCAGCGACTGGGATCTGTCGATGCTGGGGTTGGGGGTGACGGTGATGATCACGCCTGGATCACGTCCATTCCTTGGTGTCGGAGATCGTGGAGGACCGGGGTGGAGAGAACGGGGGCGTCAGTGATGAGGAGGTCGACGTCCTCGGCGGTGGCGAAGGAACACAGCAGTTCCTCGCCGAGTTTCGAGGCATCGGCCAGGACGACCCGGGTCCGCGCCGCCCGGACCATGGCTGCCTTGGTCTGTGCCTCCGCGGGATCGGGGGTGGAGAATCCGAAGTCGCTGCTGATGCCGTTGGTGCCGAGGAAGGCGACGTCCGCCCGTAGCGTCCTGAGAACACCGACGGCATCGGACCCGACCACTGACTGGGTGATCGAGCGGACCCGTCCGCCGAGCATCCGCAGGGCCGGGCCGCCGCCGTCGGGCGGGTGGGCGGAGAGCTGGTGGCCCAACAGGACGGAGTTGGTGACGACGGTGAGGTCGGGTCGTTCCAGGAGTGCGCCGGCCAGGGCGGCGGTGGTGGTCCCGGAGTCGACGATCACCGAGCCGCCGGTGGCGGGCAGGTGGTCGGCGGCGGCGCGGGCGATGCGGGCCTTGGCCTCCAGGCCGGTGCTGGAGCGCACGGCGACCGGGTTCTCTTCCCGGCTGTGGGGACGCAGCGGCACTGCGCCGCCGTGGACCCGGCTCAGACGTTGCTGGCGTACCAGGACGTCCAGGTCGCGACGGATCGTCTCCGCGGAAACCCCGTGGCGGGTGGCCAGTTCAGTGACTGACATGCCCCCGTGGGCGGCGATGTCATCGGCGATGGCGTCCTGACGCTGTGGCGCGTACATACCCCCCATTGTCTGTGGGAACGTGTGGAAGGTCAACGGTTATATGAACATTCTGTGGCTATGCGACAGGTAAATGGTCATAATCAGGCATGGTGGTTGTCAGTCACCACACGGCGACGGCCCTTTCGGGGGTGATCCCGGAGTTAGCGAATGTTCTACTGACATAACGTGGCCGGACGGCGATTAGGCTGGGCACCATGATCCGCCCTCGCCTCTGTGCCGCTCTCGTCGCCCTCTCCGCCGCAGTGATCGCCGGTGTCTCCGCCCCTGCGGCGACCGCCGCCCCGGACGTTCCGTCCTTCAGCCCGGACGGGGTCCAGAACGCTGTCAACCACGCCGTGGACACCGCCGTGGACACCGTCCTCAACACCACCGGTGAGCCCGGCCCGCACCGTATCGAGGGCCACTACTTCACCTCCCCGGGCGTCCCGGCGGCAGCTGAGGAGGCTCGTCCCGAGGTCCTCGTCGGGCCGTCCACCCCGCTGGTCGTCGGCCCGTCGGTGTGCACCACCGCCGTCGCCGGCTACGACGCCGCCGGTAACGCTGTGGCAGTCACCGCCGGCCACTGTGGTTCGCCCGGGGACGAGGTCAGTTCGGCCGACGACCCGGAGGGCACCGTGATCGGCACCTTCGAGCGCGCTGGTGCCGTGGACAACGGGATCATCCTGCTCAACGAGAACGCCCAGGTGACCAACAGCTACAACGGCGTCTCGATCAACCAGCTGGGTGGCGCGGCGCCCGCGCACTTCGGTGAGGTGTGCAAGACCGGAATCACCACCGGGACCAGCTGTGGTCCGGTGTTCGCCACCTCCGGGGCGCAGTTCGCCACCCATGTCTGTGCCTCCCACGGTGACTCCGGTGCCCCGGTCTATGCCGGTGGACGTCTGGTCGGTGTGCTCAGCGGCGGCCTGTCCGCACTCCCGACCTGCCAGCACCCCCTGCAGGGGCCGCTGCATTCCCCGGCGCTGAGCACCTCCTGGGACAGCGTCGGTGCTGAGATGGACGCCGCCGGCGGTGTCGGCGCAGGTTTCCGCCTGGCCTGATCCTTCTCTCCTGGTTACTGCCCGAGGCGGCCGCGGCCGAGCTGCAGCAGGGCGTTGGCGATGGCGACGCCCTCCGGGCCCAGGGCGTCGCGGTACTCGTTGAGGATCGCGGTCTCACGGGAGTAGACGAGCTTGGTTCCGCCCGAGGCCTTGCGGGTCTTGCCGATGATCTGCGAGACCTCGGAACGACGGGCCGCAGCCTCGATGATGGTGCGGTCCAGTTCATTGATCTCCAAGCGGTAGGCCTGGATCTCGGCATCCGACAAAGGATCGTCCGTGCCGCTGGAGAACTGCTGGTCATTGCTCATGGTGTGGATTCTAGCCTGTTGGGGCCGGTCGCCTGGGTGTGACTGCAGGTGCAGGTTCGTGTCCGGACCCCGTTGTAGGGTGAATATGAGCCAGAAACCGACCCAGAGACCGACCCGGATCGACCAGGAGAGCACTTTTACCGTGAGCACTGTGACGCACGACGAGATCCCGTTCCCGGAGGAGCCGTTCGAGCCGCCGCCGGAGGAGGACGACCTTCCCCCGGAGGACGTCGCGGGGGTCCTTGCCGAAATGTCGTCGTCCGCCCCCCACCTGGCACCGTTGCCGGACGCCCCGATGTCGGACGCCTCACCGTTCCGGGTCCGCTCGTCGGTGCAGGTAGGCGCTGAGGCAGTATCCGGGCAGGACGCACCGGCCGGGCAGAACGCAGCATCCGGTCAGGACGCCGCCGGCCCGGTCCCTGGCCGGGTGATGAGCGCGCAGACCCGGGACCAGCTGCTGGAGGGGCTGAATCCTGCCCAGCAAGAGGCGGTGCGCCACACCGGGTCACCGTTGCTGATCGTCGCCGGTGCCGGGTCGGGCAAGACCAGTGTGCTCACCCGTCGGATCGCCTGGCTGTTGGCCGGGGGAGTGGCCCCGTGGCAGGTGCTGGCGATCACCTTCACCAACAAGGCCGCCGCCGAGATGCGCGAGCGGATCGCAGACCTGGTCGGTCCGGTCGCTGAACGGATGTGGGTATCCACCTTCCACTCGGTGTGCGTGCGGATCCTGCGGGCCAATGCGGCCCTGGTGGACGGGCTGAACTCCAACTTCACCATCTACGACTCCGATGACATGAAGCGCCTGGTCACCATGATCCTTCGGGAGCGCAGCCTGGACTCCAAGGAGTTCGCTCCGCGGGCGGTGCTGTCGGTGATCTCGAACTGGAAGAACGAACTCCAGGATCCGGCGGAGGCACTGACCGAGGCCCAGCAGGACGGCAACCGGCACCGCGAGACCATCGCGAAGATCTACCACGACTACCAGGTGCGGCTGCGCCAGGCGAACGCGGTGGACTTCGACGACCTCATCGGTGAGGTCGTCGGCCTGCTGCGCGCCAACCCGGGGGTCGCCGACCACTACCGGCGTCGTTTCCGGCACATCCTGGTCGACGAGTACCAGGACACCAACCACGCCCAGTACGTCCTGGTCTCCACCCTGGTCGGTGACGCTGACACCGCCGGGCCGGAGGGGCCGGCGGAGCTCTGCGTGGTCGGTGACGCCGACCAGTCGATCTACGCCTTCCGTGGTGCGACGGTGCGCAACATCGAGGAGTTCGAACGCGACTACCCGCACGCCCACACCATCCTGTTGGAGCAGAACTACCGCTCCACCCAGAACATCCTCTCGGCGGCCAATGCGGTGATCTCCCGCAACTCCGGGCGTCGCGACAAGAACCTGTGGACCGACACCGGCGAGGGTGCCCTGATCGGCGGTTACGTCGCCGACAACGAACATGACGAAGCCCGGTTCATCGCCCAGACCATCGACGAACTCGTCGACCGGGGCGAGGCCGAGTACGGCGATATCGCGGTGATGTACCGGACGAACAACTCTTCGCGTGTCGTGGAGGACATCCTGGTGCGTTCCGGACTGCCGTACAAGGTCGTCGGTGGCACCCGGTTCTACGAGCGCAAGGAGGTCCGCGACATCGTCGCCTACCTCAAGGCCCTGGACAATCCCGAGGACACCATGGCGCTGCGTCGCATCATCAACACCCCGCGCCGGGGCATCGGTGACCGGGCGCTGTCCCAGGTGACGGTGCATGCAGAGAACACCGGTGTCAGCTTCGCACAGGGTCTGGTCGCCGCCGCACGGGACGAGGTGCCGGGGCTGAGCTCCCGGGGCCGCAACGCCATCGCCGGGTTCCTGGAGATGATGGACGGGCTGCGCTCCCAGACGGCCGAGGCGCTGATGCGCACCTCCGACGGGGAGTCCCTGGGTATCCCGGACGTCGGCGCGGTGGTCCGCACGGTACTCGACGTCACCGGCTACACCGCTGAGTTGGAGAAGTCGAATGACCCGCAGGACGGCTCCCGGCTCGACAACCTCAATGAGCTTGTCTCGGTCGGCCACGAGTTCTCGCAGGAGGCGGCGAACCAGGCAGCCTACGAGGCGATGCCCTCCCAGGCAGGCGGTACTGCCAGCGGCGCCGCGGACAATGCCGACACTGTGGACACAGTGGACGCTGTGGACGCTGCGGACAGCGCAGGTCCCGGCGGCCTCGAGAGTTCAGCTACCGACGCGGACACCGCGGCGGATGCGGTGCTGGCCGAGGGTGAGCCGGAGCCCGGCAGCCTGCAGGCCTTCCTGGAACGGGTCAGTCTGGTCGCCGACGCCGACCAGATCCCCGCCGAGGAGCAGGATCTGGTCACCCTGATGACCCTGCACACCGCGAAGGGTCTGGAGTTCCCCGTCGTATTCCTCGTCGGATGGGAGGACGGCCAGTTCCCCCACATGCGCGCCCTGGGGGATCCGACCGAGCTGTCGGAGGAACGACGCCTGGCCTACGTCGGCATCACCCGTGCCCGCAAGCGGCTCTACCTGTCGCGGGCGATGATCAGGTCGAACTGGGGGACACCACAGAACAACCCACCCTCGCGGTTCCTGGCGGAGATCCCGGCGGAGTTGATCGACTGGATCCGGGAAGAACCCGCACCGGCCTGGTCCGGAGGGTCCAGTTGGGGATCCAGTTCCGGTTCCTACGCCGACGGCACCAGCTTCGGCGGATCATGGGGCAGTGGGTCGTCCGGTTCCCATGGCGGCTCGACGGGATCAGCCGGACGCTCCGGGTCGTTCGGGTCCGGTTCCGGGGCAGGATCACGGTCGGGGTCGCGTCCCGGTTCCCGCTCCTCCGGGGCACTGCGCAGCAACGCCCCGGCGCTGGAACTGGAGGTCGGCGACAGGGTCAACCACGACAAGTACGGCCTCGGCACGGTCACCAGTGTTGACGGCAAGGGCGTGCGTGCCACCGCGGTCATCGACTTCGGCTCGAACGGGACTGTCCGGCTGATGCTCATCGGTGGGGTACCGATGGAGAAGCTCTGAGTTAACCAGGAACACCGCAAGTCAGGGGGCCCGAAATGTTCGGGCCTATAAGTAGAGTAAGGTTCAGGGCGGGCCGCATCGTGATGTGGCTCATGCTGCATCTGTCGCCGTGTGTTGGATCACCTTTGGCGGAGTAACGACAACCTATCTCCTCTGCGGACGGGTGACCACCGTCCTGGAACGACGTCCCTGACCCCGATGATCAAGGACATCCTCAAGAAGGCCGCTACCTGGTTGGCGGTGATCTTCCTCGCGACCGACCTGGCCTATTTCCTGGCAGCCTCGTTCCTGGATCCCCGGTCGAAAATGTCATCTCGCCGGCGCCACAGAGTCCGACCCGACTGCGCCAACTCCTCGAGTCCCTTCGGTGGTCCCTTGCGCAACGCGTTGATCACCTTGCTCATCAACTTCCGGCCCTCCTGCTTCTTGGGGTGCCCGTACGCGCTGATCAGCTCCTGGTAGAACCCCCAGGTCACCTGTAGGGCGACGTAGTCGTC
>DGYFI06202__coassemble_370_pt1 | contig 53006 bp, 46 predicted proteins | sample DGYFI06202__metabat2_high_PE_029 | metagenome-assembled genome bin DGYFI06202 | reverse complement strand
TCGAGTGGTACGTCAAGAACTACGGCAATGAGTGCAACCTCTTCGTCGACCACAACCAGATCCTCCAGTTGGAGGGCCTGCGCCAGAACATCTGGGGCAACAAGTCGACGTGGGGCAGGGTCATCAACCCCCGGCCGTAGCGTCCTGATAGGGCGCCCCCCGGGGGCGCCCTGTGCGACCTTATCCGGTGGTCTAGTCCATCCCCGCCGGGCGTGCGACGAAGACGCTCGCCGCCCTCTTGCCCTGCTCCTGGAGCAGGGCAATGGCATGTCCGGACGGGGTAACCGCCGCATGGACCTCTTTATCGCCCACCGGCTCCAGCCACTTGCCCAGCGACAGGGCCACACCCTCCTCCTCGGTGACCTTGCGGACCGGGAAGCAGGTGGACATCGCCTCGTCCAAGGTCAGGGACAGTTCCGGGGCGGCGCCGGTGTCGTCACGCACGGCGAACAGGGCGTCCAACGTCCTGGCCTGGGAGATGTCGAACGGGCCGGCGCTGGTGCGCCGCAGTGCGGTCAGGTGACCGCCGACGCCGAGTTCTGCGCCCACGTCGCGGGCGATCGATCGGATGTAGGTGCCCGAGGAACAGTGCACGTTGATGTCGATCTCCACGGCGTCGCCGCCGAGTCGGACGTCCAGCACATCCAGCGAGTGCACTGTCACCGGACGCTCCGGAAGCACGACGTCCACACCCTCGCGCACCAGCTCGTGGGCCCGCCGCCCGTTGACCTTCACCGAGCTCACGCTGCTGGGACGCTGCATGATCTCGCCGACCTGGCGGTCGAACGCGGCGCGCACGGTCGCCTCGTCCAACCCGGCGAGATCCTCCGCCGACGCCGAGGTGAGCACCTCACCCTCCATGTCGTCGGTCACCGTGGACGCCCCCAGGCGCACCGTGGCGGTGTATCGCTTGTCGTGGGTGACCACGTGGGCCAGGAACTTCGTGCCCCGTTCCACCCCGACGACCAGCACACCGGTGGCCATCGGATCCAGGGTGCCGGAATGGCCCACCCGACGGGTCCCGAAGATCCGGCGGCACCGGGCGACCACGTCATGACTGGTCATCCCGGCCGGCTTGTCCACGACCACCAGGCCGGAGCGGGACAACAGCCCGTCGGCGGCGGGGGAGGGTGCGGCAGGGGAACCGGAGGTATCGGAGGCGCCTGTAGACATGGCGTTCAGTCTAGGTGTTGGCCCCGGATGTCGTAGTGTGGAGCCCGTGGATATCTGGAATGGACTAGACGAGGTTCCCACGGATCTCGACGGCAGTGTCGTGACCATCGGCGTCTTCGACGGCGTGCACCGCGGACACCAGAGGTTGGTCACCTCGACGGCGGACAAGGCGCGCGAACTCGGCGTGCCGGCGGTGATGGTGACCTTCGACCCGCACCCGCGGGCGATCTTCGACCCGCAGAACACACCACCACTGCTGGCCACCGTGGAACAGCGCGCGGTCAGTGCCGCACGCTACGGGATCGACGCCATGCTGGTCATCGCCTTCGACGAGGAGATCATCAGCTGGGACCCGGAGGAGTACTTTCGCAACGTCCTGCTGGAGACGCTGGGCGCGAAGGCCGTCGTCGTCGGCGAGAACTTCACCTTCGGGTCGCAGGCGTCCGGCACCAGTGACACCATGCGCGAGCTGGGGGAGAAGTACGACGTGGACGTCACTGTCCACGGGCTGCTCGTCGATGAGGGTGACGCGGAAGAGGGGTCGAGCAGCCACACGGTGTGCTCCTCCTGGATCCGTGACCGGCTGTCGGAGGGCGACGTCGTGTCGGCCGCCGGGGCGATCGGACGCAACTTCACCGTCCGTGGGGTCGTCACCCGTGGTGCAGGACGCGGCGGTGCAGCCCTGGGCTTCCCGACGGCGAACCTGTACTTCCCGGACAGTCAGGCGCTGCCGGTCGACGGTGTCTACGCCGGTGACCTGCGCATCCTGCCGACCCAGAAGGATCCGTCGGGGTCCGAGGTCGGCGACATGCCGGTGGACGTGCACCTGCCGGCGGCGATCTCGGTGGGCACCAACCCGACGTTCAGTGACGAGACCCGCAGTGTCGAGGCCTTCGTCCTGGACCACGAGGCCGACCTGTACGGACGCAAAGTCACCGTCAGTTTCATCGACCACATCCGTGGCATGGAGACGTACACCGACCTCGACAGTCTGATCACCGCGATCACCAGCGACGTCGATGCGACCCGACGATTGGTTCCCCGCGACCGAGGGTGATAGTGTTGGCCGGTCTGTGACTGTGGTTCGCGGTAGTCACAGACAGTGTCGCCAGTAGTGATGTCGGAAACGGCATCGGACGCTTCAACTTTTTTGCGCGGACTGAAACAACTAGGAGATTCATCATGGCTCTCACCCAGGAGCAGAAGGCCAGCACCCTCAAGGAGTTCGGCCTTCACGAGACCGACACCGGTTCCCCCGAGGCTCAGGTCGCACTGCTGACCGTCCGCATCCGTCAGCTGACCGAGCACCTCAAGTTCCACAAGCACGACCACCACTCCCGCCGCGGCCTGCTGCTGCTGGTCGGTCGTCGCAAGGGCCTGCTGAAGTACCTGCAGGAGAACAATGTCGAGCGTTACCGCTCCCTGATCGACCGACTGGGCCTGCGCCGCTAGTCATAAGACGGTCGGCCGCCTCTTCTGAAGCGGCACGTTCTCCGGACACCCGTCCTGTCACCGGCATGGTGGCGGGGCGGGTGTTCTGCTGTTGTAGGGAGGGTCCGGGGGAAGGTGGCTGTCGCTGTGGGGTTCCGCCGCCGCTGTCCTGCGTCCCCGGCACATCGCAGACGCCCTGGGATCAGCTTTTCCGCCCCCGTTTGGCGATATGCCTGCCAGCGGATCGACGAATCGGGGGCGCAAAAGCCGAACTTGAGCGTCACCTCTCGCATCGTCGGCTGATCACCTAGTGTGGGGACTGCACGGCAGGGGGTCGTGCGGGGAAGACTGGAGGGGCACAATGGGGGCGCAGAACATAACGAGGAAGTTCTGGACCACGTCGGAGCTGTTGAAAGCAGGCAAGAGTCGCCACTCGGTGACCAGGGCAGTGCGGGACGGAGTGATCCATCGGGTCGGTCACGGTCTCTACAGCGCTGATGAACCGACCGACGACATCCGTCTCGAGGCGCTGGTCCATCAGCATCCGGAGTTGGTGTTCAGCGGGGAGACCGCAGCACACCTCCACGGGTGGGCTGAGATGCAATGGCCGGCGCAGGGCGTCCTGCCGAAGTGTCGGACCAGCGACGGCGGTGCACGGCTGACCGTGACGCAGCGCAAGTTCAGCCGCACGGTGACCGTCCGAGGCCTGCCGGTGACCACACCACTGCAGACCGTCGTGGACCTGCACCGACGAGGCTGGCCGAAAGAGAAACTACGGGCGTGCCTGGTCCGTGCCTACCGCGGGGCGAAAGGCAACGACAACCGTGCCGAGGACATGGCGGCACTGATGCCGCAGAGCCGTGGCATCGCCGAGACCCTGTTGGACGGCCTGGTCACCGGCACCGCGAGCAACCTCGAGCGCCAGGTCGTCGACCGACTCCGGACCGCGCTGGCGGACACCGGGGTGACGATCGAGGTCAACCGGAAGGTCCGCGGCTACCGCTTCGACATCGTGATCCCTGAGGCCAAGGTCCTCATCGAGATCGACAGCTACATCTACCATGCCGCCGACGGGGCGAACCTGGGGGAGAGGACGTTCATCATCGACCGGTGGAAGGGGAACATGGCGGCCCGGTGGGGTTGGATGCTGCTGCGGTATCCGGACCTGTGCGTGCAGATCATCCCGGGGATGGTGACGGACGAGATCGTCGACACCGTGCGGTACAACCTGCGGCACCGGCGGGGACGGAGACTACGCACCGCCCTGGAGAAGTTGTGGACTGACATGGAGGTCTGGCTCTGGCACCCGTCGCTGCGATGAGGAGACGGGGACGCCGCAGAGACGCTGCAGGGACGCTGCAGGGACGCCGCGGGCCACTGAGGTGGGGATCACGCTGGTGGCCCCACCAGCTTTCCCGGACTGTGGTGTAGGGTTATCTGCGGTAATTGTCCAGAATCCAGAAGACATGTCCAACCGTCGACACCGATGATCGACACACGGACCACAGACGCAGAAGGTTTGAGAAGACAACGTCATGACGACGCCGAACGAATCCCCGAACGACGAGCAGAACACCGCCGAGACCGGCGCGAAGAAGGCCCCGGCCCGCAAGTCCACCGCCAAGAAGGCGCCGGCGAAGAAGACCGCCGCCAAGAAGGCTCCCGCGAAGAAGGCTCCGGCGAAGAAGGCCGCCGCCAAGAAGGCGACCGCCACCAAGGCTCCGGCGAAGAAGGCCCCGACCAAGCGCGCTGCCGCCAAGCAGTCCGCTCCGGCTCAGGACGCCGCGGCGACCACCGCCGCCGAGACCACGGCACCGGCGAAGAAGGCCCCCGCCAAGAAGGCCTCGGCCAAGACCTCCACCAAGACCACCACCAAGGCCCCGGCCAAGAACGCCGCCCCGGCTCCGACCCACACCGCTGAGCTGGTCGATGCCGAGTCCGGCATCTGGGAGTCCGCAGCCACCATCGACAACGGTGACTTCGGTACCCGCACCATCACCTTCGAGACCGGCCTGCTGGCCCGTCAGGCCGACGGTGCCGTCACCGCCTACCTCGACGACGACACGATGCTGCTGTCGACCACCACCGCCTCGAAGCACCCGCGCGAGAACCTCGACTTCTTCCCGCTCACCGTGGACGTCGAGGAGCGGATGTACGCCGCCGGCCGTATCCCCGGCAGCTTCTTCCGCCGTGAGGGACGCCCCGGCACCGAGGCCGTCCTGGCCTGCCGCCTGATCGACCGCCCGCTGCGTCCGACCTTCTTCAAGGGCATCCGCAACGAGGTCCAGGTCGTCGTCACCGTCATGTCCATGGACCCGGCCGACCAGTACGACGTCGTCGCGATCAACGCCGCCTCGGCCTCCACCCAGCTTTCCGGCCTGCCGGTCTCCGGCCCGGTCGGTGGCGTGCGCATGGCCCTGGTCGTCGACGAAAACCACGCCGAGGGGCAGTGGGTCGCCTTCCCGACCCGTGAGCAGCAGGACAAGGCCGTTTTCGAGCTTGTCGTCGCCGGTCGCGTGACCGAGCCGGTCAAGCGTGGCCGTAGCCGTCGCAAGCCGGCCCCGGGCGAGAACGTCGCCATCATGATGGTCGAGGCCGGCGCCACCGACTCCGTCGTCGAGCGTGTCGCCGAGGGCGCCCCGGCCCCGACCGAGTCGGTCGTCGCCGAGGGTATCGAGGCCGCCCGCCCGTTCATCGCCGAGCTGTGTGGCGCCCAGGCCGCCCTGTCGGCCGCCGTCGCCGCCGAGACCCGCGAGTTCGAGCTCTTCCCGCCGTTCGGTGAGGACGTCTTCGCCGCTGTCGAGTCCGAGTCCCAGGCCCAGCTGGCCGACATCATGGCCATCGCCGACAAGGCCGAGCGTGACGAGGCCCTGTCCGCCAACATGGCCGCCGTCGTCGACACCCTGGCCACCCAGTTCGAGGGCCGCGAGTCCGAGGTGCGCAACGCCCACAACGAGGTCACCCGTCAGCTGGTCCGCAGCCGCATCCTCACCGATGGTTTCCGCATCGACGGCCGTGACGCCACCGCCATCCGCGACCTCGGCGTGATGATCGACCTGGTGCCGCGCGCCCACGGTTCCGCCCTGTTCGAGCGCGGCGAGACCCAGATCCTGGGTGTCACCACCCTGGACATGCTCAAGATGGAGCAGCAGATCGACAGCCTCGGGCCGGACACGTCCAAGCGCTACATTCACCACTACAACTTCCCGCCGTACTCCACCGGCGAGACCGGACGCGTCGGCTCCCCGAAGCGTCGTGAGATCGGACACGGTGCCCTCGCCGAGCGCGCCCTGCTGCCGGTCATCCCGTCCCGCGATGCCTTCCCGTACACCATCCGCCAGGTCTCCGAGGCGCTGAGCTCCAACGGCTCGACCTCGATGGGCTCGGTCTGTGCCTCGACCCTGTCGCTGTACAACGCCGGTGTGCCGCTGAAGGCCCCGGTCGCCGGTATCGCGATGGGCCTGGTCACCGGCCAGGTCGACGGCAAGGACGCCTACGTCACCCTCACCGACATCCTCGGTGCCGAGGACGCCTTCGGTGACATGGACTTCAAGGTCGCCGGTACCGCCGACTTCGTCACCGCCCTGCAGCTGGACACCAAGGTCGACGGCATCCCGTCCGAGGTCCTGGCCGATGCCCTGGGTCAGGCCCGCAACGCCCGCCTGGAGATCCTGTCCACCATGGGCGAGGCCGTCGCCGGCCCGGAGGAGATGAGCGAGTTCGCCCCGCGCATCACCACCGTCACCGTGCCGCAGAACAAGATCGGCGAGCTGATCGGCCCGAAGGGCAAGACGATCAACCAGATCACCGAGGAGACCGGCGCCAACATCTCCATCGAGGACGACGGCACCGTGTTCATCTCCGCCTCCGACGGTAAGGCCGCCGAGGCCGCGGTGGACAAGGTCAACTCCATCGCCAACCCGCAGCTGCCGAAGGTCGGCGACCGTTTCCTGGGCACCGTGGTGAAGACGACCGCCTTCGGCGCGTTCATCTCGCTGCTGCCGGGCCGCGACGGCCTGCTGCACATCTCCAACATCGGCGGCGACCGCCGGGTGGAGAAGGTCGAGGACGAGGTCTCGGTGGGCGAGTCCCTCGAGGTCGAGATCGCCGACATCGACAACCGTGGCAAGATCTCCCTGGTCCTCGTCGACGCCGGAAACTGACAGCAGAGAAACCCGAAGGAGTAGAAGATGACGAAGGTCGCAGTACTCGGCGCCAAGGGCCGGGTCGGTACCGCAGTGGTTGCCGCAGTGGAGGCCACCGAGGGACTGGAGCTGTCCGCAGCCCTGGACCACGGGGATGACCTGCAGGCTCTGGTGGAGTCCGGGACGCAGGTCGTCGTGGACTTCACCGTGCCGGACGCGGTGATGGGCAACCTGGAGTTCTGTGTCGCCAACGGCATCCACGCCGTCGTCGGAACCACCGGCTGGACCCCGGAGCGCTATGACACGCTGCGGACCTGGCTGTCCGACAACCCGACCGTGGGCGTGCTCGTGGCCCCGAACTTCGCCATCTCCGCGGTGCTGACCATGAAGTTGGCGGAGATCGCCGCTCCGTACTTCGACTCTGCCGAGGTCATCGAGCTGCACCACCCGAACAAGAAGGACGCTCCGTCCGGCACCGCCGTGCACACCGCCGAGGGCATCGCCCGGGCGCGTGCCGCCGCCGGGCTTGGCGAGCAGCCGGACGCCACCGACCAGACCCTCGACGGTGCCCGTGGCGCCGATGTCGACGGTGTTCCGGTCCACGCCGTGCGGATGACCGGCATGGTCGCCCACGAGCAGGTCATCCTGGGTGCCAAGGGCCAGACCCTGACCATCAAGCAGGACTCCTACGACCGGGAGTCCTTCGTCCCGGGCGTGCTGCTGGGTGTCGACAAGATCGGCGACACCCCGGGGCTGACCATCGGCCTGGAGAAGTTCCTGGGCCTCGACCAGCTCGGCGTCCCTGCCGAGTAACTCGCGCTCATGACCAACACCACGGAGTTGTCCGTCCGGCTGATCTCGACGTCGTCGTTCATCCCGCCGGAGGACGTCGACTGGGCCCCGCAGCCCGGGGTCGGTGACGCGTCCAGCCTCGTCGAGTTCGCCGGACGCGCCTGTTACGAGACGTGGGACCGTCCTAACCCGCACACCGCGGAGACGGACGCCTACATCCGGCACATCCTGGACGTCGGGCACTTCAACGTGTTGGAACACGCCACCGCGGGCATGTACCTGCGCGGGGTTTCCCGCAGCTGCGCCCAGGAGATCATGCGGCACCGCCACTTCTCCTTCAGCCAGCTCTCGCAGCGCTACATTCCCGATGGCCAGTCCCAGGTCGTCATCCCCGCGAGCATCGCCGAGGACCCGGAGGTCGCCGGCCTGTTGTTGCACGCCACCGATGTCGCCCGGGACGCCTACGAGGAGTTGCTGGAGGCTCTCGAGGAGCGCTTCAGTGGTGAGTCGAACACGGTGTTGCGCGAGAAACAGGCCCGTCAGGCTGCCCGTGCGGTGCTGCCGAACGCCACCGAGACCCGGTTCGTGATGACCGGCAACATGCGCTCCTGGCGTCACTTCATCGCCATGCGCGCCGCCGAGCACGCAGACCCGGAGATCCGGGAGGTGGCGGTGCAGTGCCTGGAGCTGCTTCGTGGGGTGAGTCCCGAGATCTTCGAGGACTTCACCGTCACCACGCTGCGGGACGGCTCGTCGATGGCCACGAGTCCCTACGTCGCAGATATGTGATTGTCTGCGGCGGCCGCACGTGGCTGCATGTGGTTGCACGTGGCTTCCTGAATTGCAGGCATGTGAGCTGTGACGATGCCTACCGGGTGTGGTCATTCGGCGCGTCGCGGGGGTCGCTGGTACACATCCGGACGCCGGGGCGGTAACCTGTTGTGACATGAGCACAGGTATTGCAGCGACAAGAGGAGCCGAGTTCTTCGGCACGGTCTCTGTGGCGATGGTTACGCCCTTCACGAAGGACGGAGACCTCGACCTGGACGCCGGAGTGGCCCTTGCAGGTCATCTGGTGGATCAGGGCTGTGACGCTCTTGTTCTCGGCGGCACCACGGGTGAGTCACCCACGGTACGTCCGTCGGAGAAGATCGACCTGCTCAAGGCAGTGCGCGCCGAACTGGGCGATCGTGTGAAGCTCACCGCCGGCAGCGGCACCTACGACACCGCGGAATCCGTGGAACTGTCGAGGATGTCGCAGGACGCCGGGGCTGACAGCCTGCTCGTGGTCACCCCGTACTACTCCCGGCCCAGCCAGGAGGGGCTCTACCGGCACTTCACCACTGTGGCAGATGCCGTGGACACCCCGATCTGCCTGTACGACATCCCGTCCCGGTCGGTCACTCCGATCGAGACCGAGACCTTGGCCCGCCTGTCGGCGCATCCGAACATCCACGCCGTGAAGGACGCCAAGGGAGATATTCCGGCGGCGATGGGGTTGATGGAGCAGACCGATCTGGCCTGGTACTCGGGTGATGACCCACTGAACGTCCCGTGGCTCGCCGTGGGCGCGACCGGAATGATCTCGGTCATCGGCCATGTCGCCGCAGCACAACTGAAGAAGCTGCGCGACGCCGTTGACGCCGGAGACATCACCGGTGCCCGCGCGATCGCGACTGCGCTGACTCCGCTGACCCAGGCACAGGGCCGGCTCGGTGGAGTGACGTTCGCCAAGGCCGCACTGAAACTTCAAGGAATTCAGGTGGGCGCACCGCGCCTGCCAATCATCGAGCCCACGCCGGAAGAGATTGACCGGCTGGCAGAGGACCTGCAACGCGCAGGGGTATAAGGACACTATGACTGAGAATCGTTCCCGGGCACGCAAGGTGACCCGGAAGGCTGCTCCGCCGAGCGCCGACACCACCGCGGCCGACGTGACCGCCACCTTCAACGACGGTGGCCAGGCGGCACCGTCCAACCAGGGTGGCGACAGCAACGCCGACAGCGGCAACAACGACAACAAGGCCAACCAGGGCGGCAACAGCAACGACAACGGCGGCAACGGCGGCAACAACCGCAACCGTTCGCGTCGCTCCCGCGGGCGCGGCGGAAACCAGGGCGGTAACCAGGGTGGAAACCAGGGGGGTCAGAACAACTCCGGCAACCAGGGCGGAAACCAGGGCGGCCGCAACCGTGGTGGCCAGGGCAACAAGGGTGGCCAGGGTGGCCGTAACCGTGGCGGACGCGGCGGTAACCGCAACCAGGGTGGAAACCAGGGCGACCGTCGTCGCAACGCCATGCAGACCATGCAGGGCGCTGACCTGACCCAGCGGCTGCCGAAGCCGCCGGCCGCCCCGAAGGACGGCGTGCGTATCGTCGCCCTCGGCGGTATCTCCGAGATCGGCCGCAACATGACCGTCTTCGAGTACCACAACCGTCTGCTCATCGTGGACTGTGGCGTGCTCTTCCCGTCCTCCGGCGAGCCGGGCGTGGACCTGATCCTGCCGGACTTCTCCTACCTCGACGACAAGTGGGACCGGGTCGACGCCCTGGTCGTCACCCACGGTCACGAGGACCACATCGGTGCGATCCCGTGGCTGCTCAAGCAGCGTTCGGACCTTCCGATCATCGCCTCGCGCTTCACCTGCGCGCTGATCGCCGCGAAGTGCCAGGAGCACCGTCAGCGTCCGAAGCTCATCGAGGTCAACGACACCTCGAACGAGAACCGCGGACCGTTCAACATCAGCTTCTTCAACGTCGGCCACTCCATCCCCGAGTGCCTCGGTGTGCGGCTGAAGACCGGTGGCGGCACCATCGTTCTCACCGGTGACGTCAAGCTGGACCAGACCCCGGCGGACAAGCGTCCGACCGACCTGCCGGCCCTGTCCCGCATGGGCGACGAGGGTATCGACCTCTTCCTCTGCGACTCCACCAACGCCACCACCCCCGGGTTCTCCGGGTCGGAGGCGGCCATCGGCCCGAACCTCAAGCGCATCATCGGTGAGGCCAAGCAGCGCGTGATCCTGGCGTCCTTCGCCTCCAACGTCGCCCGCGTGCAGATGGCGGTCGACGCCGCCGTCGCCGCCGGCCGCAAGGTGGCCTTCAACGGCCGCTCGATGATCCGCAACATGGAGATCGCCGAGCGCCTCGGCCTGCTGACCGCCCCGCGCGGCACCATCGTCTCCATGGACGACGCCTCCCGCATGGCTCCGCACAAGGTGCTGCTGGTCACCACCGGTACCCAGGGTGAGCCGATGGCGGCACTGTCGCGCATGGCCCGTCGTGAGCACCGCCAGATCACGGTGCGCCCCGGCGACCTGATCATCCTGTCCTCGTCGCTGGTCCCCGGCAACGAGGAGGCGGTCTTCGGCGTGATCAACATGCTCTCCCAGATCGGTGCCGAGGTCATCACCGGCAAGGACGCCATGGTCCACACCTCCGGCCACGGCTACTCCGGCGAGCTGCTGTTCCTCTACAACGCCGCCCGCCCGCGCAACGCCATGCCGGTCCACGGCGAATGGCGCCACATGCGTGCCAACCGCCAGCTGGCGATCGACACCGGTGTCAACCCCGACAACACCGTGCTGGCCCAGAACGGCGTGGTTGTCGACCTGGTCAACGGCAAGGCCTCCGTCGTCGGCCAGGTGCCGGTCGGCAACCTCTACGTCGACGGTGTCACCATGGGTGATGTGGGAGCCGAGGAGCTCGAGGACCGTACCGCCATGTCCGAGGGCGGTCTGATCTCGGTCACCGTCGTCATCGACAACCGCACCGGTCGTCCGCTGGAGGACCCGCAGGTCCAGGCCCGTGGTTTCTCGGACGCCTCGAAGGACATGATGCGTCAGGTCACCGAGCTGGTCGACAATGTCATGCTCGACCTCTCCGGCCAGGGTGAGAACGACCCGTACCGCATGGCCCAGAGCCTGCGACGCAAGGTCGCCAAGTTCGTCAAGGACAAGTGGAAGCGCGAGCCCTTCATCGTTCCCACCGTCGTCCCGATGACCAGCGAGATCGTCGAGGAGCTCGACCCGGAGGACCACGTCCCCTCGCTGTAGAGCTGGACGAGGCTCGACGAGTCCGACAGCACACGGTCCGCCGTGTCTGCGCGTACCATCGGAGATCATGACGATCTCCCACGATGAACGCGAGGCACTGGCGGACCTTCTGCTGTCTCTGGGGCCGGACGAGCCCACGCTCTGCGAGGGCTGGACCACCCGCGACATGGCCGTGCACCTGGTGCTTCGGGAACACCGGTTGGACGCGACGGCCGGGATGTTCCTCAGTCCGTTGTCCGGCCACCTGGACAAAGTCAGTCGCGAGTACGCGCAGAAGCCCTTCACCGACCTGGTGGAGTCCTACCGGAACGGTCCACCGGTGTGGAACCCGATGAAACTGGCGGACAAGTTCATCAACCTGGGGGAGAACTTCGTCCACCACGAGGACGTGCGCCGCGGGGGAGGGGAGTACACCCCGCGGGACCTGCCGGTGGCGACCCGTGATGCACTGTGGACGCTGGTCTCCCAGGCTGCCCGCGGGATGATCCGTTCCACCGGGGCGACTGTTCAGCTGGTGCGCACGGATGGTTCTGGAGCCGAGTCGGTGACCGTGGGAACCGGGGAGCCGGAGGTGACCGTGTCCGGGGAGGCCGGCGAGATCGTCCTGTGGGTTTACGGCCGGGACAAGGCTGCAGGCGTGACAGTGCAGGGCCCGGTTGACCGGGTCCGACGGACCTCCCTGTAGTCGGTAGGACGGCCCGGTTCGCCAGGTGGTCATGAAATTGTCACGGTTGTGACGTGTGTTGCGACTGTTAAAGGTGAGGTTAAGCGATTAGACTGGCCGGCATGTCAACGCCCAGTCGCACGCGCACCTCTCCAGGGTCCACCGCTTCCCGCTCTCCGAAGACCTCCGGAGGGCGGGGAAGTGGGCATGCCTCGGGTCGGCGGGCGACGTCCTACGACACCAGTGAATTCGAGCGGACGTCCGGGGCCTTCGGGGCAGTCGGATCATCGCTGCGTGCGATGCTCGGCGGGATGTCTCGTGGCGTGGGAACCGTGGCACGCGGCCTGTCGGTCTCCGACCGTGGCGGCGACGACCACGGTACGACCGCGCCCGATGACCAGCCGACCACGGTGCTGGAGCGTGCGGCGGAGAAGGAGCGCGCCAAGGGTTCCGGTAAGGGCAAGCGGAAGGACAAGACAGGGTCGACAGGAACGACACGGCCGACACGTCAGAAGGGACGCCAAGATACCGTGACCGATGAGCCGGAACAGCCGGAAGAGACGACGGCCGACGATGACTCCGTGCGTATCGGCGGACGCTACGACGGTGCGGCTCTCGGTGCCCTCGCCCTGGCGATCGTCGTGGCCGGGACGTCCTGGTTCAACGTCGGCGGTGCCGTCGGATCCGGCATCGACTTCGGGCTGACCTACCTGGTCGGTGCCGGTGCGCTGCTGGTGCCGCTGATCCTCGTCGCCACCGCCTGGGTGCTGATGGTCGGTGTCGAATCCACCCAGCACTCCCGGCTGCGACTGGGCATCGGCACCGGGCTGATCGTGCTGTCGCTGTTGGGCATCATCCATATCCTCGCCGGTCAGCCGTCCGAGGTGGAGGACCGTGCGAGTGCCGGTGGTATCGTCGGCCAGTTCATCGGTACGCCGATGGCAGTGGGCTTCAGCCCGTACCTCGCCGTGCCGCTGCTGCTGCTCACCGTGCTCTACGGTGGCCTGCAGATGACCGGCATGTCGGTGCGCGACCTTGCCGGTGCGCTGTCCGGGTGGCTGGGCTACCAGGTTCGCTCGGCACGTCACTACGATGAGGACGGCCTGGAAGGCGCTGAAGGCGCAGACGAGTACGCAGCGGTGGACCGGGAGCTCGAGGACGCGGTGCGTGAACGCCGCACTCCGCGGGCGACCCCCCGCGCCGGTGGACCGTCCGCCGCCCGGGCCAGTCACCGGACGTCCCGGGGACGTTCCCCGATGGACAACTACCCCGTCGATCCGGCCGTGGGGGAGCAGACGACCCTCACCTTCCAGACCGGGGACCAGGCTGGGGATGAGGTCGAGGACCAGGCAGAGAAGCGTCCTGCGGCCTCCATCGACGACAACCTCCTCGATGACGCACCGAAGCCCCCTGCCCGGCGCAAGAGTGCGGCCCAGAACACGAGCACTGCGGCTGTGAACCAGAACCTGGACGAGCTCGCCGAGGACTACGGGCTGGAGGACGATCCGGCACCCGCCGCCCCGGCTGTTGCATCTCCGGCTCCTGCTGCATCTTCTGCAGCGGCATCCTCCGCCGATCCGCGCGAAGAGACCCGTCGCCGCATCGTCGCGCGCTCCGGAGTCGATGCCGCGGCTGTCGCAGGCAAGGCGGCCCAGGCGGCCCAGGCAGCCCAGGCGGCAGAGAGCGCCGAGGCTGAAGCTGTACCGCAGGTCGCCGGCGACTACGTTCTGCCGTCGACCGAACTGCTGGTCCAGGGTGAGACCGCCAAGACCCACAGCGCAGCCAACGACCGGATGATCGAGGCGATCACAGACGTCTTCGCCGAGTTCAAGGTCGACGCCCATGTCACCGGCTTCTCCCGCGGTCCGACAGTGACCCGCTACGAGGTCGAGCTCGGCCCCGGTGTGAAGGTCTCCAAGATCACCAACCTGCAGTCCAACCTGGCCTACGCCGCCGCCACCGACAACGTCCGGCTGCTCACCCCGATCCCCGGCAAGTCAGCAGTGGGTATCGAGGTCCCCAACACCGACCGTGAGATGGTGCGTCTGGCCGACGTCCTGGAGGCCCCGAACGTCCAGTCCGACGTGGACCCGATGCTCATCGGCCTGGGCAAGGACATCGAGGGGCACTTCGTGGCCCACTCGATCCAGAAGATGCCGCACCTGCTGGTCGCCGGTTCCACCGGCTCCGGTAAGTCCGCCTTCGTCAACTCGATGCTGGTCTCGCTGCTCACCCGCGCGACCCCGGAGGACGTGCGGCTGATCCTGGTCGACCCCAAGATGGTCGAGCTGACCCCCTATGAGGGCATCCCGCACCTGATCACCCCGATCATCACCCAGCCGAAGAAGGCGGCTGCTGCGCTGACCTGGCTGGTCGAGGAGATGGAGCAGCGCTACATGGACATGAAGTCCACGCGCGTGCGCCACATCAAGGACTTCAACCGCAAGGTGAAGTCCGGGGAGATCGAGACCCCGCTCGGCTCCGAGCGCGAATACCGGCCGTACCCCTACATCGTCTGTGTCGTCGACGAGCTCGCCGACCTGATGATGACCGCCCCGCGGGAGATCGAGGACTCCATCGTCCGGATCACCCAGAAGGCCCGCGCCGCCGGCATCCACCTGGTGCTGGCCACCCAGCGCCCCTCGGTGGACGTGGTCACCGGTCTGATCAAGACCAACGTGCCCTCCCGGCTGGCGTTCGCGACGTCCTCGCTGACCGACTCCCGCGTCATCCTGGACCAGGGTGGTGCCGAGAAGCTGATCGGCATGGGCGATGGCCTGTTCATCCCGCAGGGTGCCGGCAAGCCACAGCGTATGCAGGGCGCCTTCGTCACTGATGAGGAGGTCCAGGCCGTCGTCGATGCGGCGAAGGACCAGGCGGAGCCGGAGTACGCCGACGGTGTCACCGAGGACAAGGCCGCCGAGGCGAAGAAGGAGATCGACGCGGATATCGGCGACGACCTCGACGACCTGCTCCAGGCCGTTGAGCTGGTGGTCACGAGCCAGTTCGGTTCGACCTCGATGCTGCAGCGCAAGCTGCGCATCGGTTTCGCCAAGGCAGGTCGACTCATGGACCTCATGGAGACCCGTGGGGTGGTCGGCCCGTCCGAGGGATCCAAGGCGCGCGATGTGCTGGTCAAGCCCGAGGAGCTCGACACCATGCTGTGGATGATCAAGGGTGCCGACCCGGCGGACGCCCCCAAGGAGCTGCAGGCGGAAGAGGATGCTGCGTACGGTGCAGCCGGTTCGTCTGACGCCACGGCGGTGACCCCCGTCGGGCAGGACGATCAGCCCACCGGCGAGATCCCGGCGGTGCAGGACACCCAGACCCGCGTGGTCCGTGCCGACGCCTCCGGTACCACCGGGGCGTTCTGAGGAAGATCTGCTAGACTTCGATCTTGTCAGGAGGGGAGTACCCCGCCCGCGGCACTGATCGTCAACACGGCGGTCGGGGCGACACCACAGGAACCCGTTTCCACCGTGGTCGAGCCTCCGGCCCCCGGTCGTGCCGGCCATCCGGAGCAGACGGCATCGTCGGTCCGGATGGTGGGGGAGACCTCCGGTCCTTTACTCTTGCTACGAGACCGGAGGCTTTACCTGCCCATGGAAGTTAATGCACTCACCTGGGCGATCACCATCGCCGTGATCGCCGGGTTCTTCATCTTCGACTTCTACGCCCACGTGCGTACCCCTCACGCCCCGTCGCTGAAGGAATCAGCGTGGTGGAGCCTGTTCTACGTCGCTCTGGCCTGTGCTTTCGGTGTCTTCCTGTGGTTCACCTGGGGTGAACCAGGCGACCCGCACGGCCACGGCATCGAGTTCTTCACCGGTTATGTCACGGAGAAGGCACTCAGCGTGGACAACCTGTTCATCTTCGCGCTGATCATGGGGTCGTTCAAGGTCCCCCGCGAGTATCAGCAGAAGGTCCTGCTCATCGGCATCGCCCTGGCCCTGGTGTTCCGAGGCGTGTTCATCGCCTTCGGTGCCGCCGCCATCGAGGCCTGGTCGGACGTTTTCTACATCTTCGGTATCTGGCTGATGTGGACCGCCTACACCGTCGTCCGCGACGAGGTCCGCGACGAGCCGGCCCGGGATCCCAGCGACATGAAGCTGATCAAGGTGCTCAACAAGGCGGTCCCGGTGGCCGACGAGTTCCACGGTGACAAGCTGATCGTGCGCAAACTGGGCAAGGTCATGATCACCCCGATGATGGTCTGCCTGGTCGCCATCGGCATGACCGACCTGATGTTCGCGCTGGATTCGATCCCGGCGATCTACGGCATCACCCAGGAGCCCTACATCGTCTTCACCACCAACGCCTTCGCGCTGCTGGGACTGCGTCAGATGTACTTCCTGTTGGACGGACTGCTCGACCGCCTGGTCTACCTGCCGTACGGCCTGGGCATCATCCTGGCCTTCATCGGTGTGAAGCTGGTGCTGCACGCACTGCACGAGAATGGCCTGCCGTTCATCAACGGCGGCGAGCCGGTCTCCGGTGCTCCTGAGGTCGAGACCGTGACCTCCCTGTTGGTCATCGTCGGTGTGCTGGTCGTGACCATCATCGCCAGCGTCCTGAAGTCCAGGAAGGACGCGAAGGACGGTGAGGACGGTGAGGACGCCGGCGCTGCCGAGACCGACGCCGACACCACCTCGGACGCTGTGTCGGAGGCACCGGCCGACGCTGACACTGACTCGAAGGTTGAGTCCACCGTCGCGTCCGACGCCGAGGTTGGTATCGGGAATGACGCCGGTACGGACACCGGATCCGGATCCGATGACGGATCCGCCACCACGAAGAACTGACACCACGGACTGAAAGGCACAGTGACCGGCGCACATGCCGGCACGTGAGTCGACACCGCCGTCCTTCCGACGGTGCGAATCGCGAGTCGGGTGGCTGTCTGAGTAGGATATGGGACGTGCAAGAAACTCACGACGGGAACCAGCCAAGCGCAGAAGACCGTACGCAGGACCCCGGGGGTGACCTCACCGGCGTCACGCGGTCGGCGTTCGGCCGTGCGGTGCACCGCTACAGCATCCCCAACGTCCTGACCACGATCCGGATCGCCCTGATCCCGATCTTCGTCTGGCTGCTCGTCGCGGCCGGCCCGCTGGACGGTACCCGGGAACTGGACACCGCCCTGCGCTGGTGGGCATTGTTCGCGTTCTGCCTGCTGATGATCACCGACCAGCTGGACGGCCACCTCGCCCGAAAGTACGAGGTCATCACCGACTACGGCAAGCTCGCCGATCCGATCGCCGACAAGGCGTTGATGATCTCGGCGATGGTCACCCTGAACATCCTGGGCGACCTGTGGTGGTGGGTGACCGTGGTCATCGTCGTGCGCGAGCTGGGGATCACCGTCTGGCGGATGGTCCTGGCCCGTCGTGGCAAGGTCGTGCCCGCCTCCAAGGGCGGCAAGCTCAAGACCGTGCTGCAGACCCTGGCCATCGCCATGGTTCTCGCCCCGCTGCCGGACTGGACGGACTGGATCACCATCCCGCTGGTCCTGCTGGCCGTCGCGGTCACCGTGGTGACCGGCATCCAGTACCTGCTGGATTCCCGGAACCGTTCGGACAGCTGAACGGACACCTGAGGTGCCTTCGCCCGAGACCGTGACCGCGCCCGTTGCCCGCGAGTTCGTCGCGGCTGCGGAGGAGCGTGGGTTGACGGTCGCCACGGCGGAGTCGTTGACGGCTGGACGTATCGCGGCCACCATCGCCGACGTCCCGGGGGCCTCGGCGGTGCTGCGTGGCGGACTCATCGTCTACGCCACCGACCTGAAAGGCATCCTGGCAGGGGTCGACGCTGATCTGCTGGACCGGGTCGGCCCGGTTCATCCGGAGGTTGCCGCCCAGCTCGCCCGCGGAGCGGCACGGGTCTGCGGGGCCGATCTGGGGGTGGGGGTGACCGGGGTCGCCGGCCCCGACGCCCAGGACGGCCACCCGGTCGGGGAGGTCTACCTCGCGGTCAGTGTGTCGGCGCAGGCCGACTGCCCGGACCAGGGCACAGTCGTTCATCGTCTGGATGACCGGTGGCACTCCCCGGCCCAGGACATCGGGGCACGGGAGGCGATTCGGAGGGCCACCACGATCCGTGCCCTCGAACTGCTCACCACGCAGGTGGAGGGTGGTCTAGAATTGAAGGGGAACAAACCAGCCCCCACATCCGTTGGAGACGGTGATGGCAAAGCACACTTCGGTCCTTGAGAAAGAACGCCCCGACGTCGACCTGGCGCAGATGGGCGCTGTTCCTGAGCCCGTCGCCGAGCCGCTGTTGCGGGAGGCTCTCGGCGCGACGTTGCGTGGCTTCCGTGAGGATGCCCACCTGACACTCCGGCAGCTCGCCGTCCAGGCGAACGTGAGTCCCGGTTACCTCTCCGAGCTGGAACGTGGCCGCAAGGAGGTCTCCTCCGAACTGCTCGCCAGCGTCTGTGAGGCGCTGGGGGTCCGGGTGTCGCAGACGATCATCGAGGCAGCCTCGATGATGGCACTGGACGCAGCGGCGGCGGAGCTTACGGCGGCAACGCAGGTCACCGTCCCTACCCGCTGATATACTTTTCCCGGTAACAACCCCGACACCAACCCATGCCTGTGACTAGGAGACTGTAGGACCAATGGCAAACCCGTTCGTGAAAGCCTGGAAGTACCTCATGGCACTGTTCGACTCGAAGATCGAGGAGAACGCCGATCCCAAGGTGCAGATCGAACAGGCCATCCAGGAGGCGCAGCACCAGCACCGTCAGCTCTCCCAGCAGGCCGCCGCGGTCATCGGCAACCAGCGTCAGCTGGAGATGAAGCTGAACCGCCAGCTCTCCGAGATCGAGAAGCTGCAGTCCAACACCAAGCAGGCTCTGACCCTGGCGGACAAGGCTCGCGCTGAGGGTGACAACGACAAGGCCGTGCAGTACGAGAACGCTGCCGAGGCCTTCGCCGCCCAGCTGGTCACCGCCGAGCAGGGTGTCGAGGACATGAAGCAGCTGCACGACCAGTCGCTGCAGCAGGCCGACCAGGCGAAGAAGGCTGTGGAGCGCAACTCCATGCAGCTGCAGCAGAAGGTCGCCGAACGCACCAAGCTGCTGAGCCAGCTGGAGCAGGCCAAGATGCAGGAGAAGGTCGCCGACTCCCTGCAGTCGATGGACAAGGCCGCCGGCACCTCGACCCCGAACCTGGACCAGGTCCGCGACAAGATCGAGCGTCGCTACGCCAACGCGCTCGGCCAGGCCGAGCTGGCGGAGAATTCCGTGCAGGGCCGCATGGCGGAGGTCGAACAGGCCGGCGTGCAGATGGCCGGGCACTCCCGCCTGGAGCAGCTGCGTGCCGAGATGGGTTCCGGCTCCGACCAGGCTGCCGTGGCCGGTGGCGAGAACAAGGCCATCGACCAGGCGCAGCCCGATGCGCAGTCCGTGTCGAATGACGCGGTCGCCCAGAAGATGCGCGAACTGCGCGGCGAGTAGTCGCCTCTGATCCGGGGTGACCCGGATGATCCGTCGACGGCCCGGTCCCTGTGTCAGGGGTCGGGCCGTCGTCGTTTCCTCGGGAAGAAATGCGAAGGGGGGTCGGGGGGTACTCTGGTGAAGTATGGGCACTGAAACCACCCCCGGCTATGGGGACGATCGCAGTCGGCCGATCCGGGCCACGACCGAACAGCGTGAGCGTGTGCTCAGGGTACTGTCGGAGGCGACGGCACGGGGACAGCTGGAGATCGGCGAGTTCGACGAGCGTTCCGCCCAGGCCTGGAAAGCCCGGTCAGCGACGGAGCTGGCCGATCTGCTCGATGACATCCTGCCTGATCCGATGGGATTGGTCACCGGTGCGGCACTGCCGCGCACGGACGTCCCGGTCACCAGATTCTCTGACCATGTGACTCCCGTGGTCAGCGGACCTGGTAGCGCGAGGGTGACAGGGGAGGCGGGCGCCAGGTGGACCGTGGCGGTGTTCTCCGGGGCGGAGAAGAAGTCCGGCTGGACCTGTGCCGCCTCACACAATGCGGTCTTTGTCTTCGGTGGCGGGCTCATCGACCTGCGTGAGGCAACTTTCGAGGCCCGCGAGACGGTGATCACCGTGTATGTGGCGTTCGGCGGGGCACAGATCCTGGTGCCTGAGGATGTCCGCGTGGAGGAGCACGGGATCGGAATTTTCGGCGGGTTCGGAAGCAACACGTCCAAGAAAGTCAGGACGCACAACCGTGACCTTCCTGCGGACGCACCGGTGGTGCGGGTACGAGGCGCCGCCGTCTTCGGTGGCGCTGAGGTGAAACGAGTGCCTGTTCGCCCCCGCAGGAGCTGAGGTTTCAGTCGGCCGCACCACGGGCGCGCAGCGCATCGGCGATCGCCCGGGACCGCAGGATCGTCCGCACCACGATAGGCACCCCGAAAGCGGTCAGGGAAGCGCTTGTCGAGCGGGAACCCCGGGCCCGACGAGCGTCGAGGACCTCGTTGACCGCCTGGACCTGCAGCGGGATCAGTCGGATGGTCAACGTCATCGCCAGGGCGACCTGGTCGACCGGAACACCGATACGGGCGGTTGGGGCGAGGATCCGCTCGAAGGTCTCCATCAGTACAGAGACCCGTGTGGTCAGGGTCAGTAGGATCGCCGCGGCGATGGCGGAGAGCAGGACCAGGAACATCGTCAACGCCTGCTCGCCGTCGGTACGCCACCACAGCATCAGTGCGATGAAGATCAGCAGCGGCAACGCCCCGGACAACTGACGGACGAAGAGTCTCGCCGGGATCCTGGCGACAGCAGCAGTCAGCACGACCATGCCCACGCTCACCGCAGCCCACTGCCAGGTGGAGACGAAGATCGCGGTGCTCAGGATGAACACGGTCAGGACCAGGAGCTTGATCCCGGCCGGGGCGCGGTGGACCACCGTGTTTCCGGGGGAGTAGACCCCGAGTGGGACGCGGGAGGTGCTGATCATTGTTGGCACACCTCGTTCATCCGTCGGATGTAGCGGTCGATGACCTCGCCGGGCTGGCCGTCGTCCACGACCTGGCCGTTGTCGATGCACAGGGTACGCTCGGCGTCGGCGGCGAGTTCGAGATCGTGGGTGACCATGATCAGCTGCTGCGGCAGGGCGTCGAAAGTGCGACGCAGCCGATTGCGGTTGACCAGGTCCAGCAGGCATGACGGTTCGTCGGCGACGATGACCTGCGGAGTCAGGGCCGTGATCGAGGCCAGCGCGAGCATCTGCTTCTCACCGCCGGAGAGCAGGTGCGGGGACTGCTCGTTCTTTCCGGCCAGGCCCACGGCGGCGAGGGACTCGTCGACTTTCGTGGCGATCTCCTCGCGCGACAGGCCGGATCCACGCAGTGAGAAGGCGACGTCCTCGGCGACGGTAGGCATGATGATCTGGTTGTCGGGGTCGGAGAACAGGAAGCCCACGGCACCGCGGACCTTGCGGCCGCGGCGTCCCACCTCCACCCCGTTGACCTGTACGGTACCGCTCGTTGCCGGTGTGAGGGCGTTGATCATACGGATCAACGTCGATTTGCCGGAGCCGTTGGCACCGATGATGCTGATCCGCTGTTCGGTGAGTTCCAGGGTGACCGGTTCAAGCAGGGTGGTGCCGTCGACCTGGACGCCTGCATGATCGAAAGTGACCGTCATCTAGGCCGCGACCTTCTCCTCGCTGGCGGAACGGTCCGGCTGACGGGGCCCGCGGGACGGTGCGAGGTCCGGGATGGCGCGTAGCACCGCCGCGGCGATCAGGGCGGCGGCGACGACCTTGATGATGTCGCCGGGGATGAAGGCACCATTGGAGGTCAGGGCACCGACGAAGTCCATGCCGGTGCGCAGCATCAGCCCGATGGTTCCGCAGATGTACTGCACGACCACTCCGACCAGGCCGGCGATGGTGAACACGACCAGGCGTCCCGTGTTCGAACGCGGAGCGAGCTGGGCGATGAGACCGATGACCACGGCTGCGACGATGTAGCCGAAGATGTAGCCGACGGTCGGGCCGGACACCGCGGCGATCGCGGGCTTCCAGCCGGCCATGTTCGGCACGCCGACGAAGCCGACGGCGATGAACAGCGTGACGGCGAGTCCGCCGCGCTTCCATCCCAGGATCATGGCGGCCAGTGCCACGCCCATGTTCTGCAGGACGATCGGGACACCAAGGGCTCCGATCGGGACGGTGATGCCGCCGAGCACGATGATCAGGGCGGCGAAGGCCGCGATCAACGCAATGTCGGCGGCTGTGGAACGGGAGGATGGTGTCGTCATGGAAAGAACTTTAGCCGGTTCACTGTACGGCGTTCAACACAGTGTCCGTGGGGCCTGCCCGTGCTGCCCGGAGTGTGCGGTCTGTTAGCGTGGGAGTCATGAGACGCACCGAGTTCGACAGGTTGGTCACCGGGGAGTTCGGCGATTCCTTCGGTACCTGGATCGCCGGTAGTCATGTCCTGCAGTCGCTCGGACGGACATCGGCCGAGTTGATCGAACAGGGGCACGATCTTCGGGAGATCTGGCTGTCGTTGTGCGATGATTTCGATGTCCCGTCGGACCGTCGGTTGGGCGAGGACCTGTGAGCTGACCTGTAAGTTCCGATTGTGCCGGTCGGGTGTTCGACTTGCTTTCGGCCCAATTGCGTTGATCGAACACAGGTTCGTGTATTCTCGTTGGTGTCCGCCCTGCACGGTAGAAATGGGGAACAGAACGTTGGCCCGGGATCACCGCTGACGGGAACCCCGGCACTACCGCCGGAGTCTATCTCCGGTAAAGGCCCGCTGACTGAACCAAGCACCGAACGAATCGAGGACTGAGATGGCCACCAGGAAGAAGACCGCTGCAGCCGGAAACGTCGCCAACGACCGGCAGAAGGCGCTCGATCTCGCGATGTCGCAGATCGAGAAGGATTTCGGCAAGGGGGCGGTGATGCGTCTGGGTGACGACAACCGCCCGCCGATCCAGGTGATCTCCTCCGGCAACATCGCCATCAACGTGGCGCTGGGTATCGGAGGATTCCCGCGCGGCAGGGTCGTGGAGATCTACGGTCCGGAGTCCTCGGGTAAGACCACGGTGGCCCTGCACGCCATCGCCGAGGCCCAGCGGGCCGGTGGCATCGCCGCGTTCGTCGACGCCGAGCACGCCCTGGACCCGGACTACGCCCGCAAGCTCGGCGTGGACACCGACAACCTGTTGGTGTCCCAGCCCGACACCGGTGAGCAGGCACTCGAGATCGCCGATATGCTGGTTCGTTCCGGCGCCATCGACATCATCGTGGTCGACTCCGTGGCGGCACTGACCCCGAAGGCCGAGATCGACGGCGACATGGGTGACAGCCACGTCGGCCTGCAGGCCCGCCTGATGAGCCAGGCGCTGAGAAAGATGACCGGTGCCCTGCACCAGACCGGGACCACCGCGATCTTCATCAACCAGCTGCGCGAGAAGATCGGCGTGATGTTCGGTTCCCCGGAGACCACCACCGGCGGTAAGGCCCTGAAGTTCTACGCTTCGGTGCGTTGTGACGTGCGCCGGATCCAGACCCTCAAGGACGGTCAGGATGCGGTGGGCAACCGTACCAAGATGAAGATCGTCAAGAACAAGGTCTCCCCGCCGTTCAAGATCGCCGAGTTCGACATCCTCTACGGTGAGGGTGTGTCCCGTGAAGGATCGATCATCGACCTCGGTGTCGACAACGGCATCGTGAAGAAGTCGGGCTCCTGGTACACCTACAAGGGTGACCAGCTGGGGCAGGGCAAGGAGAAGGCCCGTGAGTTCCTGAAGACCAACCCGGACCTGTGCGCCGAGATCGAGGACAAGATCATGCAGACGCTGCAGGTTGGTCCGTACGCCGCGAAGTCCGGTGCCGTCGCGGCCGAGTCCGACGAGATGGACGTTCCGGGCATGGAGTCCGGTGCCGGCGCAACCGACCCGGACAATGTGCCGATCAGTGTGGTGCCGACCTTCGACGACGAGGACGATGACTAAGTCCGATGACTGAGTTCACCTCCGACGAGCCTGGCATGGGCCACGGCCCTGACGGCCAGGGGAAGACGGTGGAGAAGGTCAGGGCGCTGCAGGAGGCCATTGCCGCGGTCCAGGCTGACGGTGGTGCCGAGCCGATCGTCGATGCCCTGCTGGAGGAACGGCTGGCACCGTTGAAGGCCAAGGCCCAGCGTCTGGTCAGCCACCGCGACCGCTCTGTGCACGAACTCCGGCAGCGATTGGGGGAGGTCACCTCGTCCGATGGCACACCAGTCGATACCGAATTGGTGGAGATGGTGGTCGAACGGTGCATCGCCAACGGCATGGTCGATGACCAGCGGTTTGCACACGAGTGGGTCCGGCAGCGTCAGTACAACAAGAAGAAGTCGGTGTCCGCGCTGCGCCGCGAACTACACGACAAAAAGGTCCCGGCAGACATCATCGAGGATGCGCTGTCACAGGTCGACCAGGACGAGCAGGACGAGATCCTGCAGTCACTGGTGACGAAGAAAGCGGGCACCGTGAAGACGGTGCCCGCTGACCGGGGGGAGTACGACAAGGCACTGCGCCGCATCGTCGGGGTAGCTGCCCGCCGGGGGTTCCCGGAGGGCCGTAGTCTCACCGCCGCCCGGGCCGCGCTGGATGAGCGCATCTCAGAACTCGGCGGCTGAACCGCCGGCCCAGGCGAGATCCCGCCGGGGCAGGAGATCATCGGCCCGGCTTGCCTAGTCAGTGCCGGGACGTAGGTCCTTGTGCCCTTCGGCGTGCCAGTCGACATTCACGCTGTCCTTGGTCTCCAGGCCCTGGTCGGGCTGGTGGGGGACCTTGGCAACGATATTGCGGCGGGCACGCCCCGCACGCAGCTGCTGCTCGATACGCTCCGCCAGCTTCGACAGACCGAAGTTGATCAGGATCATGATCGCAGCAACAGCCAGCAGCGCCGGCAGCATCGCACCGTAGAACTCGCCGAGCTGACGCCCCGACCGGACGACCTCGACGAAGCCGATGGCGTAACCCAGCGCCGAATCCTTCAGCGCAATGACCATCTGGGAGACGATTGCCGGCAGCATCGCGGCCACGGCCTGCGGCAGCAGGACCTTGCGCATCGTCTGGCCCCAGGACATGCCCAGGGCGTAGGCAGCCTCGGACTGGCCCTTCGGCAGCGACTCGATACCCGAGCGCAGCACCTCGGCGATGACCGAGCCGTTGTACAGCGTCAGAGCGAAGACCACGGCCGCAAGACCCAGGTACTGCGACGGGAAGACCCCGTAGAAGCCGAACATGGCATAGCCGAAGAGAATCAGCACCAGCACCGGAATGGAACGGAAAAGCTCGACGACGATGCCGCAGAACCAACGCACCGCGCGATTCGTCGAGAGTCGTCCGATCCCGAACACGGCACCGAAGATCAGGGAGAAGACGATCGACAGCAGTGCTGCGCCGATCGTCGCCAACAGACCCGGGAGAATGTAGGTGGTCCAGGTGCTGCCCTCGAGGAAGATGTTCCACTTGTCGGCGTCGAGCTGACCGCCGTCGTTGAGCTTCCACAGCACCCAGGCCAGGATCGCCAAGAGGGCGATGGTGGTGATGACCGTCAGGATTTTGTTGAAACGCACCGCCCGGGGGCCGGGGGTGTCATAGAGAACTGTCGCACGTGCAGACATCAGCGCTTCACCGCCCAACGCTTACCCGCCCAGCCGAAGAACAGGCCGGTCGGGAGGGTGAGAATGATGAAGCCTGCCGCGATGATCGCGGTGATGACGAACAGGTCACTGGCATAATTCTCCGTCATGGTCTTCATCAGCAGCGACGCCTCGCCGACGCCGATGACTGAGGCGATGGTGGTGTTCTTGATCAGGGCGATCAGGGTGTTGCCCAGCGGAACGATCGCGCCACGGAACGCCTGGGGGAAGACGACGTAACGGAAGTTCTGCATGAAGCCCAGGCCCAACGAGCGGGCGGCCTCAGCTTGACCGAAAGGCACCGTGTTGATGCCCGAGCGCAGCGACTCGGCCACGAAGGTCGAGGTGTACAGGATGAACGCCAGCACCGCGAGTCGGAAGTTCTGCTGTTCGACGAAAGCATCACTGCTCTCATTCGCCAGCAGCAGATTCAGCTGGTAGTACAGGCCCATGGTCATCAGCAGGGCGACCAGGGTCAGGGGGGTGTTGCGCACGATGTTGATGTACGCGGTGGAGACGGTCCGCAGGATGCCCACCGGGCAGACCCGCATCGCCGTGAGGATCACGCCGAGGATCAGGGCGCCGATCGCTGACCAGAACGACAGCTTGATCGTCACCCAGAACACCGGGAGCAGTTCGGGGCCCATTTCGGCCCATAGATCGGGATTCATGTTGTTCTACCTCCTTCTTCCTTCCGGTCAGGACTCTTCTGTGAAGGAGAGGTCGCCGATATTCGGCTTGGGGCCGATCTCGAAATCTTCACCGAGGTTGTCGCGTGCCATGGTCTCGAAGGCGCCGGAGTCGTGCATCTCCTCCAGTGCCTCGTTGACGGCATCGACGTCCGCGTCGTTGCCCTTGGGCAGGCCGATGCCGTAGTTCTCGTCGGTCCAGTAGGAGCCGTCGTCGTTCTGCAGTTCGATGACCTGGAACTCGTCGCCGTAGCGTTCCAGGAAGCGCTGCGCGAAACCGGCCAGGATGGTCGTGTCGGTGGTGGTGGCGTCCACCACCCCCTGCTTCACACCTTCGGCGCAGGCGGCGTAGGTGTCGAACTCCTGGAGCTGGACCCCGGGGAGCTCCGCCTTGACCTGCTGGGCCGGGGTGGAGCCGGAGACCGAGCACAATCGGGTGCCGTCGGCGACGTCCTCCAGGCCCCTGATGGCATTGTCGGCATCGATCAGCAGTCCCTGGTGGGTTACCAGGTAGGGCCCGGCGAAGTCCACGGCGTCCAGGCGTCCGGCGTTGATCGAGTAGGTGGCGGCGATCATGTTGACCTCGCCGTTGCTGATCAACTGCTCACGCTGGGCGGAGGGGGTTTCACGCCAGGTGATGTCCGGCATGTCCCAGCCGTTCTTGTCCGCGATGTACTTGACCACGTACTCGGAGACCTCGACGTCCAGACCGACGAACTCCTTGTCCGGGGTGCGCTCGCCGAGACCGGGCTGGTCGTACTTGGTGCCCAGGGTGACGCTGCCGTCACGGATGTCGTCGAGCAGGGAGCGCGGTTCGGTGCTGCCGCAGGCCGCCAGGGCCACGACCCCGGCGGCGGCGACCACCGTCGCGGTGACTCGCCGGAGCACGCCGGTGCGTCCTCTCGTGGATGAATGTGTCTTCAGATTCCTCACGGTCAGATCGCCTCCCTAGTGGCCGTGGATCTTGGCCAGGAAGTCCTTGGCGCGATCCGACTCAGGGTTGGTGAAGAAGGTCTCCGGATCGGTGTCCTCGACGATGGCACCGTCGGCCATGAACAGGATCCGGTCGGCGGCCTTGCGGGCGAAGCCCATCTCGTGGGTCACCACGACCATGGTCATACCGCCGGCGGCGAGGTCGGCCATGACATCCAGCACCTCGTTGATCATCTCCGGGTCAAGCGCGGAGGTCGGCTCGTCGAAGAGCATCACCTTCGGCTCCATGGCCAGGGAGCGGGCGATGGCCACGCGCTGCTGCTGGCCACCGGAGAGCTGGGCGGGATACTTCTCGGCCTGGACGGCGATGCCCACGCGGTCGAGCAGCCGGTCAGCGGCCTTGTTGGCCTCCGCCTTGGGGGTCTTGCGGACCTTCAACGGTCCCAGGGTGATGTTGTCCCGGATGGTCATGTGGCTGAACAGGTTGAACGACTGGAAGACCATGCCGACTTCCGAGCGCAGCCGGGCGAGGTCCTTACCCTCCTCAGGCAGGAGCTCACCGTTGATGTGGATCTCTCCGCTGTCGATGGTCTCCAGACGGTTGATCGTGCGGCACAACGTGGACTTACCGGAACCGGAGGGGCCGAGAACAACGACGACCTGGCCGGCCGGAATATCGAGGTTGATGTCCTTCAGGGCCTGGAAGTCCCCGAAGTACTTGTTCACCCCACTCAACTTGATCATGGTGGCATTCTCGTTAACTGTCATAGGCGAAGTCTACTGCTGTGGTGGGTCGAAGGGGGAAACCAACAAGGGACTTCACGATGGAGAATGTGTAGATCCGGGGATTCGGCAGGTAGTGGCACCTCGACTAGACTGGGCCGACGTGGCTGATACCCCAATCACAGCAGAGAAGACCAGCGACTACAGGGCCGATGGCGCCGGAGTGCCGCGCACCTACGAGGTGCGGACCTTCGGCTGCCAGATGAACGTCCACGACTCCGAGCGACTCTCGGGGCTTCTGGAGGACTCCGGTTACGTGTCGGCGAGCCGGACCGGTGCGTCCACACCCGACGTGGTGGTCTTCAACACCTGCGCGGTGCGTGAGAACGCCGACAACCGGCTCTACGGCACCCTCGGGCAGCTGAAGAAGGTCAAGGACGCCCACCCGGGGATGCAGATCGCCGTCGGCGGTTGCATGGCGCAGAAGGACAAGGACACCGTCGTCGCCAAGGCCCCGTGGGTGGACGTGGTCTTCGGCACGCACAACATCGGTTCGCTGCCGGCACTGCTGGCACGCAGCGCCCACAACCAGCAGGCCGAGGTGGAGATCCTCGACTCTCTGGAGCAGTTCCCCTCGGTGCTGCCGGCCAAGCGCGAGTCCGCCTACGCCGGCTGGGTCAGCGTGTCGGTGGGCTGCAACAACACCTGCACCTTCTGCATCGTGCCCTCGTTGCGCGGCGCGGAGCAGGATCGGCGCCCCGGCGACATCCTGGCCGAGGTGCAGGCACTGGTCGACCAGGGGGTCACCGAGGTCACGCTGCTGGGCCAGAACGTCAACGCCTACGGCGTGAACTTCTCCGACCCCACCCTGGAACGTGACCGTAGCGCCTTCTCGAAGCTGCTGCGGGCCTGCGGCGAGATCGAGGGCCTGGAGCGGCTGCGTTTCACCAGTCCGCACCCGGCGGAGTTCACCGACGACGTCATCGAGGCGATGGCCGAGACCCCGGTCGTCTGCCCGCAGCTGCACATGCCGCTGCAGTCCGGCTCCGACAAGGTGCTCAAGGAGATGCGCCGGTCCTACCGCTCGAAGCGGTTCCTGGGGATCCTGGACAAGGTACGTGACCGGCTGCCGGACGCGGCGATCACCACCGACCTCATCGTCGGCTTCCCGGGTGAGACCGAGGAGGATTTCCAGGAGACCCTGCGGGTCGTCGAGGAGTCCCGCTTTAGCAGCGCCTACACCTTCCAGTACTCGCCGCGTCCCGGCACCCCGGCCGCCGGGTACGCCGACCAGGTGCCGAAGGCTGTGGTGCAGGACCGCTACGAGCGACTGATGGCACTGCAGGACCGGATCAGTGCCGAGGAGAACGCCGCCCAGGTCGGACGCTGCGTCGAACTGCTGGTGCAGGACGGTGGGGGACGTAAGAACGCCGAGACCAAGCGCATGTCCGGACGTGCCCGCGACGGCCGCCTGGTGCACTTCGACCCCGGTGAGGTGCCGGTGCGTCCCGGTGACATCGTCGAGGTCACCGTGACCGGTTCGGCCCCGTTCTTCCTGCTGGCGGATTCCGGGGTCCACACCCACCGCCGGACCAGGGCGGGGGATTTGTCGGAGGCAGGGACGGTGCCGACCACCGCTCCCATCCCCACCACCGGTGCCGGACCGGGTGCTGGCACAGTGGTGGGAGTTGGACTTGGGCTGCCGGGGATCGGACGCCCCAGTGGTTCCACACAAGACCTGGGACTGACCCAGGCAGGAGCATCACAGGGAGGATGCGGCTGTGAGTGATAGGGCGAGCAAGAAGGCCAGCAAGAACGCCAGCGGCACTGATGTCGCGAAGGCCAGCGACACAGACGCTGCGGCGGCTGACCGGCAGGAGATCAACTCCCGCCGGGCGGCCGCGATCGACAAGCACATCGCCGAGCTGCAGGAGCAGAACGGTGGTGACCTGGCCCGCGCCGAGCGTGCGGCGGCGGGGACGATCGTGCTGGGTGGCGCCCTGCCGATGCTGCTCTGTGGCGGGATCCTCATGCTGGTGGTGATGTTCATGCCACACTCCGGTTCCGTCCACACCTATGACGTCCTGCTCAACTCCGATCGGGCGCAGGCCTTCGTGACGACGCTGCCGGAGCGGATCTACGCCTGGCTGTCCTTGGTCGGTGGCGTACTTCTGACCTTCGGTACGGTGTTCTCCCGCTCGTCCCTGGTCGCCTGGGTGAACTGGATCGTCTGCGGGATCGGCTGGGTCTACGCGGTGCTCGCCATCGGTATGCGGCAGTCCCGACCACCGACAGAGCCGGGAGAGGGCCCCGGTATCGCCCTGATCCTGGGGTTCATCGGGATGGTGTTCATCTTCATCACGCTGTCGAGCCGCCTGCTGCGTCGTGGCGCGGTGCAGAAGGAGATCGCAGCCCGCCGACGCACCTTGGCCGACCAGGACGAGGAGTCCCGGGCCAAGCAGCTGGTGCTGCGCACCGGCCTGGCGCCGGTGGTGGCCGAGGATCTCGCCAACCCGGCCGACAACCGACGGAACCGTGTCCGGGCCCGACGGGAGTCGCAGGCCACGGGGCAGTCGCAGGCAGCGGGGGAGTCCACGTCAGAGTCGGCACCGGAGTCATCGTCGACCGACGAGCAGCACTAGTCCTCGGCAGCCTGGGCCGCCGTCTCCGCCCACTCGGCCCACTGGTCGGCCTGGTCGCGAAGCTCGGCGGCCTTCTTGGCACGACCGGCCTTCTCCGCATCCTCGGCCGAGGACCGCAGCTGATCGACCTTCGCCTGGAACTGGGCGACACGTGCCTCGACCTCAGGGTCGGTACGGCGCCACTGCTGCTCGGCGAAATCGGCGACGCGGGATTCCAGGACTCCGATCTTTTCGTCGAACTCGCGCACCCGGGCACGCGGCACGAAACCGATCTCGTCAAACTTCTCCTGTAGTTCCCGCAGCACCTCACGTGCCCGGTCCAGGCCGGACTCCGGGTCGATCTTCGCGTCGTACTCGTCGAGCAGCGCCTGCTTGGCCACAGCATTGTCCTCGAACTCGGCGTCCTTACGGCGGTTGTCGGCGTCCTTGGCCCCGAAGAAGTGGTCCTGGGCGGCACGGAACTGCGCCCACAGCCGATCATCATCGGCACGCTGCGCCCGACCAGCGGCCTTCCACTCACCCATCAGGTCACGGTAGGCACGTGCGGTCTCGTTCCAGTCCGTGGAGTCCTGCATGGCCACGGCGCGGGCGACGAGGTCCTGCTTGCGACGCTTCACCGCCCCACGCTGCTTGTCCAGGTCGGCGAAGTGTGCGCCGCGCCGCTGGTTGAAACTCTCCCTCGCGGTACGGATCCGCTTCCACAGTGCATCGTTGACGACCCGCTCGCCGCCACCGAGGGTGCGCCACTCATCGACGATGGCACGCATCCGGTCGCCGTCGGCCTTCCAGTTCTCGCCCTCGGCGGCGATGCGCTCGGCCTCGACGGTGAGCTCCTCGCGACGCTGCGCCGCCTGGCTGACCACTTTCCCGGCACGTTCCAGGATCCCGGCCAGGCGGGTGTCCAGGGCAGGCACGTCGCCGAGGATGTCCGCGGTGGGCAGACTCTCCTGGATCCGGGTGGCGTCGGCACTGATGCGCTCGACCTCCTCCGGGTGACTCTCGAGCCGGGCGTCAAGCAGGCCGACCTCGGTGGCGACGTCGGCGTAGCGGCGTCCGAAGTGGGCCAGGCCCTCCTCCGGGGTACCGGCCTGCCAGACGCCGATCTGCCGCTCCGGCGGGCCGGTGAGCCACACTGCACCGTCGTCGTCGATGCGTCCGAACTTGGCGGCGACCTGCGGGTCGGCGTAGTCGGGGCCGGTGGCGGCAGCGGGGGCCGTCGGGGACGCAGCCCCGGCAACTGTCGCGGGAGTCGGGCGCTTGCTGGTGCTCACGTTCTGTCCAGGCCGGGGACCCGGCTTCGGGGCGTTCATCGATGATCCTCACCGTCGGTCGTCTGGTTTCCTGCCAGTATGTCAGAGCGGCCCGGGCTGCCCCGTAGAATGGTCATCCATGACCACCCCACGCAGCTCCTCCGGCGCCCCGGTGCCTCCCCGTCCGGTGGCGGTGGTCGGGCCGACCGGTTCCGGTAAGTCGGAGGTCGCCCTGGCCATCGCCGAAGCAGCCGACGGTGAAGTGGTGAACATCGACTCGATGCAGCTCTACTCGGGCATGGACATCGGCACGGCGAAGCTCCCGGTGGATCTGCGTCGGGGGATCGTGCACCACCAGTTCGACGTCCTCGACGTCACCGAGACCGCCTCGGTGGCGGCATACCGGGACGCCGCGGTGGCGGACGTGGAGGACATCCGGAAACGCGGGCGCACCCCGGTGATCGTCGGGGGGTCGATGATGTACGTCCAGGCACTGCTGGACGAGTGGGACCTGCCGCCGACCGATCCCCAGGTCCGCGCCCGGTGGGAGGCGGAACTCCATCGGATCGGTGTCGAGGCGCTGCACCAGAGGCTGGGGGAGATCGATCCGGAGGCCGCCAAGGTCATCGAGACCCGCGACCCGCGCCGTACCGTGCGCGCCCTGGAGGTCATCGAGCTCACCGGGCGTCCCTTTGCCGCTTCGCAGCCACCGAAAGACCGTCCCACCCGCTGGGACACCAGGATCATCGGGCTGGCCGCCGACCCCGCGTGGCTCAATCCGCGACTGGAGGCCCGGGTGCAGACCATGTTCGACGCCGGGCTTCTCGACGAGGTTGCCGCACTTCGCGCCCGGGGCTTACGACGGGACTCCACCGCCGGCCAGGCGATCGGCTACGCCCAGGTCCTCGACCATCTCGCCGGCGAGCTGAGCCTGGACGAGGCCGTGGAGCAGACGGTGATCGGCACCCGGCGGTACGCCCGCCGGCAGCGGGCCTGGTTCCGCCGCGATCCACGTATCGAGTGGTTCGACGCTGCGGAGCCCGGGGTGACCGACCGGATCGTGGCCGCGGTGACCACCTCCGCCCGGACCGGCGACTAGACTCTGGTGTCATGGTTGAGATCGACATCGTCAAGGGCCACGGCACCGGCAACGACTTCGTGGTCGTCCCGGATCCAGGCGCAGACCTGGAGCTGACCACCGAACGCATCCAGGCCCTGGCCGACCGGCACCGCGGTGTCGGCGCGGACGGGGTGATCCGTATCGCCACCGCCGGCGTCCTGGTCGATGCCGGGGTGTTGGACGCTCTGCCTGAGGGTGTGGATGCCGACGACTGGTTCATGGATTACTACAACGCCGATGGCTCGATCGCCGAGATGTGCGGCAACGGCGTCCGCGTGTTCAGCCACGCGCTGCGCGCCCTGGGGTTCACCGACGCCACCGAGATCCCGGTCGGCACCCGTGCCGGACGCCGCGACGTAGTCGTGCATTCCGCCGACACCACGGACGCCGAGGTGAGTGTGGGGATGGGCGTGCCGCGGACCTTCGGTACCTCCGTGGCGAGACAGGGCGACGTCACCTTCGAGGGACTGGCCGTGGACATGGGCAACCCGCATCTGGCGTGTGTCGTCCCGGGCCTGGATCCGGCCGGGCTGGCGGCCCTCAATGTCGGTCTGGTCCCGACGTGGGATGACCGGGTGTTCCCGGACGGGGTGAACCTGGAACTCGTCACCGCGCTGGACGATGGCACAGTGCATATGCGTGTCCACGAGCGAGGGGTGGGGGAGACCTTGTCCTGCGGGACGGGGACGGTCGCCGCCGCTGTCGCCGCTGTTGCTGCGGAACGGAACAGTGGGCAGGACGGAGGAGCAGGGGCGGCCGCAGCCGACCGGACGGTGCGGGTGGTGATCCCCGGCGGCGAGGTCGAGGTGACGTTGAGCGCCGAGGGCCCGGCGGTGCTGCGTGGCCCGTCCCGCCTGGTGTTCTCCACCCGCGTCACCGTCTGAGTCCGGCCGGGGGTGACCGAGAGCCCGGCGGGGAGATCAGCCTCGGCGGGCCTCTGCGGCGTCCCGGCGGGCGCGCTCCCACATCGAGCTGAGCGCCACCGCACGCTGGTCTGTCTCGGTGAGCAGCGCCGTCAACGATGACACATCGGTCAACTCCCGCGCCCGGTCCGGAAGCTCATTCAGGAACTGTTCGCATGCGTCGGCGGCGGAGTGGAAGCGACGCACGCTGGAGACCTCCGACGCCGGGTCGAGCAGGGTCGGACGGTGCACCTCCCGGTCGCGGACGTGCTCGGGCGCGTGGGATCGCCGGAACGTCTCCCAGTCGTCCAGGACGACCGAGACATCGGTGGAGGACAGGGCCACGGAGTTCCGCAGTGACTCCAGCTCATGGACGGAGTCACGCCGCAGCACCAACGCGGTGCCGACAACGACGACTGCGCAGGCCAGCAGAACCCCCACCACCCCCAGGGCGCGAACCAGCACCAGGCTCACCACCGTCAGAACCAGCAGCGCCACCAGGTGTCCGCGGGCGGTGATCCGGCGGGACGTGGTGTGGTTGACCGCGGAGTGGCTTAGCTGGGGCCGGTCATCAGCCACAGGATCCTCCGCAGCCTCCTGACCCGCAGCCGCAGCCTCCGGAAGAGCAGGACGCCGGATCAACGGCGGTGGCGGTGAACTGGACATCGCCGGACAAGATCGTCCCGGTGGTGATCTCCGGGGTGTCGGGGGAATCAGGGACCACGACGGTGAAGGCGAAGGGGGCGTTGACGGTGCACACCCAGAAACGCTGTCCGGTCAGTGCGGTCGTCCGGCGGTCGGCCGAGGCGACCTCCACGGCGATGGTGGCCGTGGAGTGCGGTGCCGTGGCGCCGGAGTTCAGGTCGGCCATGCCCTTGGACTCCACGGTGCCGACCCGGAGGACGCCGGCCATCGCGGCGTCCTCCGGGGTGGTGTGGACGCCGACGTTGGCGGCGAGCGCGGACACCTGCACCGGCTGGTACTCCAGCGCACCCTCCTCCGAGAGCAGCGGGCCCTGGGCGACCGTCGCGGTGACCGAGGCGATCACCGGCGCGCCCTGACCACGGACCTGCAGCAGGGGAGTGTCGGCCACGATGTCGAGCACACCGACGATGTCGTCGATCATGCTCAGGTGCGCAGCGGTCTCCACCCCGCCACTGAAGCTGGCGAAGGATCCGTAGGGCTCCACGGCCAGGATCACCAGCCGTGCCCCACTCGGGTCGTCGTACTGCAGCACCTGGCCGTCCCGGACCTCCCCGGTGACCCGTAGAGCCCCTGACCCGTAGGCGGCCTCCAGTGCGTCCTGCCATCGGGTGAACTCCAGCCCGACACTCCTCAACTCCGGAATCATAGGTGCGATCCTACTCTCTGGGCGCAGACGTGGAAAGATGGAGGGGGATGACAGACAACGAAGAGACCACCGTCGGCGATCTGGACCTTGAACAGCGTTCCAGTCTTCGCCGACTCACCCGCGGAACCAACGTCCACTCCACCGAGCAGGACGACGGTTACGACGTTGAGTACCGAAAGCTCCGCCTGGAGAAAGTGGTGCTCGTCGGCGTGTGGACCGACGGCTCACTCGCGCAGATCGAGGCGCGGCTCGACGAGCTCGCCGCACTGGCGGAGACCGCCGGTTCCGAGGTCGCCGACATGCTTTACCAGCGGCGGGACAAGCCCGACGCGGGAACCTACATTGGTTCCGGCAAGGTCGAGGAGCTGCGCCAGGTCGTCGTGGAGACCGGTGCCGACACCGTCATCGCCGACGGTGAGCTCAGCCCCGGCCAGATGATCGCCCTGGAGAAGGCGCTGGACGTCAAGGTCATTGACCGGACCATGCTGATCCTCGACATCTTCGCCCAGCACGCCAAGTCCAAGGAAGGTAAGGCGCAGGTCGCCCTGGCCCAGCTGGAGTACCTGATCACCCGGGTGCGTGGCTGGGGTGGCGCCCTGTCACGACAGGCCGGCGGTCGTGCCGGAACCAACGGTGGTGTGGGTCTGCGTGGCCCCGGTGAGACCAAGATCGAGGCCGACCGTCGACGGCTGCGTACCGAGATGGCCCGGCTGCGCCGCGAGATCGCAAGCATGAAGAAGGCCCGCGACGTCAAGCGCAGCCGCCGTGACTCCTCGGCGATCGCCAAGATCGCCATCGCCGGGTACACCAACGCCGGAAAGTCCTCACTGCTCAACTCCCTGACAGGGGCGGGTGTGCTGGTGGAGGACGCCCTGTTCGCCACCCTGGACCCCACTACCCGGCGTGCCGAGCTCGTCGACGGTCGGGCCGTGGTGTTCTCCGACACCGTCGGTTTCATCCGCTTCCTGCCGACCCAGTTGGTTGAGGCTTTCCGCTCGACACTGGAGGAGGTCATGGCCGCCGATGTCGTACTGCACGTCGTTGACGGTTCCGACCCCTTCCCGATGGAGCAGATCGCCGCGGTGAACAAGGTCATCGGGGAGATCTCCGAGGAAGTGGGGGAGCAGGCCCCGCCGGAGATCCTGGTCGTCAACAAGATCGACCAGGCCGACCCGGTCGTGCTGGCGGAGCTGCGCAGTCGCCTCGACGATGTCGTCTTCGTCTCCGCGGCCACCGGTGAGGGGATCGAGGAGTTGGAGAGTCGGCTGGAGCTGTTCCTCAACTCCCTGGATGAGCGGGTCGTCCTGCAGGTCCCGTTCCACCGTGGCGATGTCGTGGCCCGCCTGCACGAGTACGGCACCGTGCTCAACGAGGAGTACACCGAGGACGGCACCCGGGTGGACGTCCGGTTGCCGGGCGTGCTGGCGGCGGAACTCAAGGAGTTTCGCGTCACCGACTGAGACCAGGTTCCGGGGGCGTGACCGGGTATCATCAACCGCGTGAAAAACAACCCCTTCTTCGGCTGGACGCTGCACGGCGACGGCAAGACCATCCAGCCCGGGGCCGTGGTCGCCCCCGATGAGAGACTGACCTGGCCACGCACGATCGGTATCGGCATGCAGCATGTCATCGCCATGTTCGGCGCCACGCTGCTGGTGCCGACCCTGACCGGCTTCCCGGTGAACACCACCCTGCTGTTCTCCGGACTCGGCACGATCATCTTCCTGTTGATCACCCGCAACCGGGTGCCGTCGTACCTGGGCAGTTCCTTCGCCTTCATCGCCCCGCTGACCGCCACCCAGCAGGACGGTTTCGCCGCCCAGCTCGGCGGTGTCATGGTCGCCGGTCTGGTGCTGATCCTTGTGGGTGTGATCGTCGCCGCCGCCGGACGACGTCTCCTTGATGCGGTACTGCCCCCGGCGGTCACCGGTGCCATCGTCGCCCTGATCGGTCTGAACCTGGCACCGACCGCGGCATCCAACTTCTCGGAGCAGCCGCTGGTCGCCGGGGTCACCCTCGCCGCCGTCCTCATCGTGACCGTGGCCGGGCGTGGGATGGTCGGACGTCTCGGCATCCTCATCGGAGTGATCATCGGCTGGCTCTTCGCCGTGGTCTCCGGCAATCTGGCGGACGGGGCGGCCGACACCATCGCCGAGGCCGACTGGATCGGGTTGCCGCAGTTCGCCACCCCTGAGTTCCAGCTCAGTGCGGTGTTGTTGACGCTGCCGGTGGTGGTCGTCCTGATCGCCGAGAACGTCGGGCACGTCAAGGCCGTGGCCGGGATGACCGGACGCAACCTCGACGGTGAGGCCGGTCCGGCCCTGATCGGTGACGGCATCGCCACGACCCTGGCCGGTGGTTTCGGCGGTTCGGGTACCACCACCTACGCAGAGAACATCGGTGTCATGGCGGCGACGAAGGTCTACTCGACCGCGGCCTACTGGGTGGCGGCAGCCACGGCGATTGCGCTGGCTTTCATCCCGAAGTTCGGAGCGGTCATCAACACCATCCCCGTCGGCGTACTGGGCGGGGCCACGATGGTCCTCTACGGGATGATCGGCCTGCTGGGTATCCGGATCTGGCAGGACAACAACGTCAACCTCACCAACCCGGTGAACCTCGCCGCTGCGGCGGCTGCCCTGGTCGCCGGAATCGGCAACCTGACCATCGAGATCGGCTCGTTGTCCCTGGAGGGCATCATGTGGGGCTCGGTGGGGATCATCGTGGGCTACCCGGTGCTCAAGTGGCTCTACGAGCATGTCGGCGAGGGACGCGACTTCTCCGTGCGCGACTACTACCTGCGTAGCTGAGACACTAAAGCCGGCAGGCCACGGGACGACCTGCCGGCAGGAGTGGGGGTGGGAAAGACTACTCGGCGTCGAGGTCCTTGACGATCAGCGCGGCGATGGCCTCGACAGCCTCGGCGTTGTCGGAGGTCACGGTCACCTCATCGCCCTTCTCGGCACCCAGGGCCATGATCATCAGCGAAGAGCTGGCGTCCGAGGGCTCCTCGTCGTCCTCACCCGGCAGGGAGAGCAGGATCTCGTCGTCGTAGCCGGCGGCGGCCTCGGCGATGATGGTGGCCGGACGGGCGTGGAGGCCGACGGCAGAGCCGACGGTGACGGTGGTTGATGCCATGATGCTTCTCTTTTCTCACGTCTCGGAAGAACTGTCCCGGAGGAACGGTTGCGACGGTTCTCTGTACCCCGTCAGCCTATCGAAAACCCGCGTCCGCGGTAGCGTGCGGGCGGTCGTATGGGTGGTACGTCCTGCGGCCGGGGGAAATGGAAACAGGACGTAGCGGCGATAACGCTGCGAGGGCCTTAAGCCTGGACGACCTCGACACCTTCGGCGATGAGTGCCTCGCGGTACTGTGCGGGTGCGTCGTCGTCGGTGACCAGGATGTCGATCTCCGGGACGGTGGCGAAACTGACGAGGTAGTCGCGGCCGAACTTGGTGGAGTCGCACATTGCGATGACCTGGGAGGCGTTGGCGATCATGGCCCGTTTCATCGCGGCCTCGGCGGCGTCGGCGGTTGAGAGCCCGTGATCCATCGACAGGGCATTGGTGCCGATGAAGGCCACGTCCGCGTGGTGCACGCCGATGGTGCGCAGTGCGATGTCGCCGACGACAGCCTGGGTGATCGGCCTGATGTGCCCACCGACCAACTGGACGTCGTTGAGTCCGGCTGCCGACAGTCGCACGGCCAGGGGCAGGAAGTTCGTCAGTACGGTGAGGTCGCGGAAGGGATTGTCCTCCGGGGTGCCGGCTTCGGCGACGGCGTGGGCGAGCATGGCCGTCGTCGTCCCGGCGTCGAGGAACACGGTGCCCGACCTGGGGAGCAGGGCGGCAGCGGCACGCCCGATGCGGATCTTCGCCTCGGTGGAGGTGGAGCCGCGGAGCTCGATCGGGGTCTCGGTGGTCTGATAGTTGTTCGTCGGCACCGCGCCGCCGTGGACCCGGTGTAGCGCCCCGTCGTTGTCCAGCACAGTGAGGTCACGACGGATCGTCTCGGGGGTGACGTTGAAGCGTTCGGCGAGTTCGGCAACAGTCACCCGACCGTTCACGGCGGTCAGCGAGGCGATCTGCCGTCGACGTTCCTCTGAGTACATGGCTTTCAGTCTAGGGGCAGGGGAGGTCCGCGGTCCGTAGGCCGGTAGGACAACGGGGGTGGGGTTTCAACCCCGGGGTAGGGCCCGGCGGTCCTCGTCGGGAACCGGGTAAAGTGGTCTGCAGCACAGTTTTGCACCGATCGATGGCGGGAGATTCGACACCATGGCAGATACGGCAGAAGGCACCACCGGTGTCCGGATTCTCATGGGGAAGTCGGTGGTGGCCGGCACCGTCTATGCGCCGGTGACGTGGGCGACCGAGCGTCCCGAGCTTCCGGAGGCGGATGCAACGGTCGTCGAGGACCAGCGTGAGGCCGAGTTCGAGGCTTTCACTGCGGCGGTCGACACGGTCGCCGGTCGGCTCAGTGCACGCGCGGAGACGGTGGAGGGGCACGCCCGCCAGGTCCTCGAGGCGACGGTGGCGATCGCCCGGGACCGCGCGTGGGCGAAGAAGGTCAAGAAGGCGATCAACGCCGGGCAGACCAACCAGTACGCGGTGCGTCAGGCCACGGATGATTTCGTGGACCTCTTCCTCAAGGCCGGGGGTGTGATGGCGGAGCGGGTGACCGACCTGAAGGACGTCCGCGATCGGGTGATCGCCGAACTCCGGGGCGAACCGGAGCCGGGAATCCCGGAGGTCACCACCCCACATGTCCTGTGTGCCGACGACCTCGCGCCAGCGGACACCGCCACCCTCGACCCCGAGTTGATCGTCGCCGTGATCACGGAGAAAGGTGGGGCCACCAGCCACACCGCGATCATCGCCCGACAACTGGACATTCCGTGCGTTGTCGCCGTAGGTAAGGGGCTGGCGGATATCACCAACGGGACCGAGGTGCTGGTGGATGCTGCTGCCGGAACAATTGAGACCGGCGTGCCGGCCGAGGATGTCGAGCGTCGGGTCGCTGAGGCGGCGGCGTTGGCGGAGAAGGTCCGGGGCTGGAGTGGTCCGGCGCAGACCTCGGACGGTCACCGGGTGCAGTTGCTGGCGAATGTGCAGGACGGCGACACCGCCATGCAGGCTGCGGAGTCGGTCGCCGAGGGCATCGGGTTGTTCCGCACCGAGCTGAGTTTCCTCAGTGAGACCGCCGAACCGAGTGTGGAGCAGCAGGCAGAGCGTTATGCCTCGGTGTTGTCGGCGTTCCCTGAGGGCAAGGTGGTCATCCGTACGTTGGATGCCGGCTCCGACAAGCCGGTGCCGTACGTGGATGCCGAGGACGAGGAGAACCCGGCTCTGGGAGTACGTGGTCTGCGTATCGCCCGGGGGAACAAGGCGTTGCTGGAGCGCCAGCTTGACGGGATCGCTCTGTCGGTGGAGAGCACCGGGAGGGCGGAGCGTGGGGGGCAGACCTGGGTGATGGCACCCATGGTGGCCACGGTGCAGGAGGCCCGTTGGTTCGCTGAGCTGTGCCACAGTCGGGGATTGACCGCCGGGGCGATGATCGAGGTGCCGGCGGCGGCGATGATGGCCGAGAAGATCATGTCCCACCTGGACTTTGTGTCGATCGGCACGAACGACCTGACCCAGTACACGATGGCGGCGGACCGGTTGTCGTCCTCGCTGGCGTATCTCACCGATCCCTGGCAGCCGGCGGTGCTCCACCTGGTGCACACCACCTGTCGTGCAGGTGCGGTGACGAAGACCGCGGTGGGAGTCTGTGGTGAGGCGGCCGCCGACCCGTTGCTGGCCTGTGTGCTCGCAGGGCTCGGCGTCACCTCGTTGTCGGCGGCGACCCCGGCGTTGGCGGCGGTGGGCGCACAGCTGGGCGAGGTTGATTTCGTGACCTGCCGGGAGATGGCCGCCGCAGCGTTGGACGCTGAAGGGGCTGAGGAAGCCCGCATCGCGGCTGCGGCAGTGATCGGACGCTGACCCGCCCGGGAGCAACCGGTCAGATCTTGCGGAGGACAGCCACGACACGGCCGAGGATGTCGGCGTTGTCTCCCCGGATGGGCTCGAAGAGCTCATTGTGGGGGATCAGCCAGGTTCCGCTGTCGTCCTGCTGGAACTCCTTGACCGTGGCCTCCCCGTCGATCATGGCGGCGACGAATTCGCCGAGCTCGGCGACCTTCTGGGACCGCACCACGACCCAGTCGCCGTTGAAGATGCCGGCATCGCGCATCGACTCGCCGACCACCTGCAGCAGAAAGAGTTCGCCGCCGCCGACCAGTTCCTGGGGCAGCGGGAAGTGCGCCTCGACGTGCTCCTCGGCGAGGATCGGTGAGCCTGCGGCGATCTGACCGACGACGGGGACGAAGGACGGCGAGGGCATGCCTTCGGGGGCAGTCGTGGGGGCGGGGGCCGTCGCCGGCTTCGGCCCCGGACGCGAGGAGGTGTCTTCCTCGAAATCCCGGATGTCGACAGCCCGCGGCTTGTTGTCCTCGCGGCGCAGGTAGCCCTTCCGCTCCAGCTCGCGCAGGTGGTAGGAGACCGAGGACGTGGAGTTCAGCCCGACGGCATCGCAGATCTCCCGGATGCTCGGCGGGTAACCGCGGAAGCGGGTGGCGTCCTTGATCACGTCCATGATCCGTCGCTGACGTTCCGAGAGCTTTTCGCGGCCCTTCGAATCGGTGGCGTTGGTCGCGCGCGACCCCGACCGGCGCCGTGTCCCCGTTGTGCTGCCTGCGGAATCCGCTGGCGTGCTGCCTGCGGAATCCGCCGGGATCTGCTGATTCTCTGTCATTGTGACCCACTCCCTGACGTTGTTTGCCGACCCGCTGATCTGGTCGTTAGCCCGACCATACATCAGATGGTGGACATATTTCATCATTGTGTTCGAAAGATTCTCGATAAGGCTGGACACGTTCGAACGCGCGTGCTAAATTTTCGAACGAACAATGGTTCTCGAACATGCGGGCGAAATTGAGACGGTGCCCCGGTGTTCGTGTCCGACCCCGGTGGTCTCATGGGGTTGCCACGGTGTCCGAAGGTCGGCGCCGGTCCAGGAGAAAGAGGTCGTCATGGCTGTAGTCAACACCACTCGCTACACTGTAGTCGCTGATCGTCCCGTGTACCGGCGCCCCGATTGGGCCGGTCAGGATTCGGTGCGGTCAACTTCTGCCGCCCCGTTTTCGAACACCTGGGGCAGCGGTGCGGTGCATACGCCTACCGTAGCTGACCGCGAACGTCGACGTCGGATCGCCGCCGGTGTGGAACGCCCGTTCGATGTCACGAGCCGATGGGCCAGGATTCGCCGTCGAATGAACCTGGTGGCGGAATCGCCGGGTGTGTGTTTGCTCGCACTCGTCACTTTCGCTGCGCTGCTGGGTGCGGGTCCGGTGATCATCGCGGGTTCGGAGCCCGAGCCAGCTGTGGACCATCATCCTGCGGCGGTCGCCGGAATCGATGCAGGAAGCAGCGACCGCGCTACGCACGGTGGCCAGGCGGTGGATGTCGCCCCGGTGTCCACGGATACTTCGGCACGCTGACCTGTCCCACGCCCGCTATGGCATGACACTGTCAGCTCTCCCAGGACTCATGACCTCCGGGGGTGTGCTCGGTGGGGTAGCGGTAGGATCGTGAACAACGAAGCGATCCGCCAACCTGTCACGAAGGGAGCACCACCGTGCTCTGCCCCGCCTGCCGCTCCGATGTGTCACGAGTCGTCGATTCCCGCACCGTGGAGTCCGGGTCCGCGATTCGCCGTCGCCGTGAATGCACGAACTGCAAGAACAGGTTCACCACTGTGGAGCGTTCGGTGCTGCTGGTCACCAAACGCAACGGTGTCACCGAGGAGTTCCGGCGCGACAAAGTCATCCGTGGTGTCGGTCGAGCCTGCCAGGGGCTCGGTGTGTCAGAGGATGACTTGAAGGTGCTGGCCCACGACGTTGAGCAGTCGATCCGTGCTCGACACGGTTCGCAGGTCGCCGCCGATGATATCGGCCTGGCGATCCTGGAACCGCTGCGCAAACTGAACGTCGTGGCCTACCTGCGTTTCGCCTCGGTCTACAAGTCCTTCAAATCCACCGAAGATTTCGAGCGCGAGATCGCCATGCTACGGAAGGCCTCGGATTCCGCCGATTCGACCGACCCGGTAGACCCGTCAGACCCGGTCCGCCGGGCCAGCGAAGAGCACGGCGTCAACCTCACCTGATCTTGTCGAGGGCTTTGCGCACCCGGGTCACACTGGCCGGACGCGAGGTCCCCAGGTGCTGCGCGAACAGTGACACCCGGACTTCCTCGACCAACCACTCGACCTCCTTGATCTGGGGCGTCGCAGACCGGGAGCTCGGCAGCCGCTTCCGGGTCGCCTCGATCATCTCCTGGCACTCCTGGATCTGGCTATCCAGGTCGGCCTCGCGGTCCGGGTCGGTCTCCATCAACTCCAGCCGCGCAGACATCGCAGCGACATAACGGGGCACGTGGCGCATATGCCCGACACCGTTCACCGCCACCCGGTGCGGCCCGAGGAAGAAATCCAACTGCTTGCGCATGTCGGTGATCGACGCACCATCCCAGGACTGCAATTCCTCGGCCATGTCCGAGACCGCCAACACCGCTGGAGCGATCGCAACCACCATCTGCCGGACGACACCCGGCCCAGATGTGCGCGCGGCCTCCAGTGCGGTGGCACAGCGGTCGGGGTCGCGGATCACCGGGCCATGCTTTTCCAGCAGGTCACGGCATGCCAGAACCCGACAGTCCTCCACCAGGGCCTCCGCACCACCGTGCGGGTAGTTCTCCATGGCGACCCGCTGACGTAGCGGCATCCCCTTGATCATCTGCTTCGTCGATATCGTGCACTTCTCCAGCATCATCGCCAGCACGGTCGAGAACTGCTGGCCCGCCGCCGCCTGGGCAGTGGGCAAGGCCTTGAGCAGCAGCCCGTTCTTCTTGTCGGACACCAGCGCCGGATACGCGGACGTGGGCTGGCCGTCGACGATGGTCTCCACCGACTCTGGGATGGTGCCGAAGGTCTCCGCGGTCCAGCTGTCCGCCTGGGCCAGCACACCGGCACCGGTGCCACCGGCTCCGGACCCTGGGGTGTCACCCCGCTTCCCCTTACCCGGGGCTCCCTTGGGGCGTCCGCGACGCGCAGCGTCACCAGGGGAGGCCGGTGTGGGTTCGGAGCCGGACTCCGTACCGCCGCTCGTCCGGGCAGCTGCGGCAGCGATGGACTGGGAGATCTCGCCGGCCAGGTTCTTCTGCAGCTCACCAAGGTCCTTGGAAATTGCCACGGTCTTGCCCTTGCGGTCCACCGCGGCGAATGTCATCCGGAGGTGTCGGGGCACCCGGCTGTAGTCGAAATCGGTTGCGCTGATCCCGCTGCCACCCAACTGGCGCAGAGCATCGGCGAAGGCCTGTCCGAGGTCGCCGTCATAGGGGGTCATCCGGGACAAGGCTGCCCGGGCGAACTCACCGGCCGGTACCACACTGGTGCGCAGCGGCTTGGGCAGTGACTTGATCAGCGCTATGCACAGCTCCTCACGCATACCCGCCACCAGCCACCGGGACGGTTCCTCCTCGACGGTGGCCAGTAGCGGCAGCGGGATGCGCATGGTGATGCCGTCGGCCTCGTCGCCCGGGTCGAAGACGTACTCCAGGTCGAAGGTCATCGTTCCCTGGGTCCACGTGTCGGGGAACTCACGTGCCGCAGCCGCCCCACCATCGGAGTCGATCAGCGCGTCCGCCGAGAAGTTCAGCAGGTCAGGAGTCTTGTGCCGGGCCTTCTTCCACCATGAGTCGAAATGACGGGTGGAGACGACAGACTCAGGGATGTGCGCGTCGTAGAAGGCGAAGAGGGTGTCGTCGTCGACGACGATGTCACGCCTCCGTGCCTTGTCCTCGAGGCTCTCGGCCTCCTCCAGCAACTCCTGGTTGTGACGGAAGAAGCGGTGGTTGGTCCGCCAGTCACCCTCGACCAGGGCATGCCGGATGAACATCTCCCGGGCGGCCTCCGGATCGGTCCTGGACAGACTGACCCGCCGGTCCGGGATGATCGGCAGCCCCAGCATCATCGCCTTCTCGTGCACCTGTGCCTCGCCACGTTTGGACGACCAGTGCGGCTCCGCATAGGAGTAACGCACCATCTGCGGGGCAATGGCCTCGATCCACTCGGGTACCAGGGGACCCACAGTGCGGGCGAAGACCTGCGAGGTCTCCACCAGTTCGGCGGCCATGACCCACTGCGGTGGTTTCTTCGACAGATGCGATGAAGGGTGGATCACGAAAGTACTGTTGCGTGTCCCGGTGAACTGCCGGGAATTGCCCTGACGCATACCGATATTGGTCAGCAGGCCGGCAAGCATCGCCTTGTGCACGTTCTTCTCGTCCGGGGACGCGCCGGAGCCACGACGCCCACCGTCGGTCGGCGTCTGAGGGGGCTCCAGCTCGAAGTGCAGGTCGCGGAAGTGACGTACATCGGGGATCTTCCACCGCAGATCCTGGATGACACCGAGCAGCTGGCGGACCAGGTCCATCCACTCCAGAACCCGCACATAGTGGATGAACTCCTCGCGGCAGAGTTTCCGGAACTTGTTGCCGGACAGCTCGCGGCGCTGCTCCTGGAGATAGTTCCACAGCTTCAGCACGCTGATGAAGTCGGAGTCAGCCTTGAACCTGGCATGCAGCTGGTCGGCACGGGCCTGCTGCTCCAACGGACGTTCCCGGACGTCCTGGATGCTCAGGGCACTGACGATCACCGCCACCTGCTCCAGGACGTTGAGTTCGTGGGCGGCCGACAACATCCTGGCCAGCCTCGGATCCGTCGGGATCCGGGCCATGTCCCGGCCCACCTTGGTCAGGGAAAGCCCGGCGTCGGAGTCATCTCCCAGGGCACCGAGCTCCTTGAGCAGCAGGACACCGTCGCGTACCGATTTCGAGTCGGGTGGCTGGAGGAAAGGGAAGTCGGCGATGTCTCCGAGACCCAGAGCGGTCATCGAGAGAATGACGCTGGACAGGTGGGTACGCAGGATCTCCGGGTCGGTGAACTCGGGTCGTGCCTCGAAGTTCTCCTCCGAGTACAGGCGCACCGCAACGCCCTCGGAGACACGGCCGCATCGTCCGGACCGCTGCTTGGCCGAGGCCTGGCTGATCTCCTCGACAGGCAACCGCTGGACCTTGGTGCGGTGGGAGTATCGGGAGATCCGGGCGTAGCCGGTGTCGATGACGTACTTGATGCCCGGCACGGTCAGGGAGGTCTCGGCGATATTGGTGGCCAGGATGATCCGGCGCCGCGGACCGGTGCTGAACACCCGGTGCTGCTCGGCGGCGGACAAGCGTCCGAACAGCGGCAGGATCTCCAGGTTGCGGAACTTCCGGGTGCTCAGGGCATCCGCAGCATCGCGGATCTCCCGCTCGCCGGAGAAGAAACACAGGATGTCGCCCGGGCCCTCGGCGATCAGCTCGGAGGTGGCGTCCAGCAGACCGTCCAGGGGGTCGGTCTCGATCTCCCGCGTGGTGCCGTTGGGGGACTGCTCGATGCGGGTCAGTGGACGGTAGCGCACCTCGACGGGGTAGGTGCGTCCGGACACCTCGACGATGGGGGCCGGGGTGCCGTCGGCGGCCTTGAAGTGCTCGGCGAAGGACTCCGGGTCGATGGTGGCCGAGGTGATGATGACCTTGAGGTCGGGACGTTTCGGCAGGATCTCCCGGAGGTAGCCGAGCAGGAAGTCGATGTTGAGACTGCGTTCGTGGGCCTCGTCGACGATGATCGTGTCATAGCCACGCAGCAGCCGGTCGCGCTGGATCTCGGCCAGAAGAATGCCGTCGGTCATCAGCTTGACGGCGGTGGAGTCGGAGACGTGGTCGTCGAAGCGGATCTTGTAGCCGACCCGTCCTCCCGGCTCGCCGGCCTTCTCACCGAGTTCCTCGGCGATGCGGTCGGCGACACTGCGCGCGGCGATACGACGTGGCTGGGTGTGGCCGATCCGGGCAGATGTGCCGCGGCCCAGGGCCAGGCACATCTTCGGCAGCTGGGTGGTCTTTCCCGACCCGGTTTCACCGGCGACGATGACGACCTGGTGGTCGCGGATCGCGGCCATGATGTCGTCACGGCGGGCGGAGACCGGAAGTGACGCGGGGAAGGACAGGTTACGGTCCAGCCCGGTGCGCACCGTCCGGTTGCGTCCTGACCCCCGCGAGCTGGACCGTCCCGACCGGTTACGTCGACGCTTCGACTGCTGACCGTTCGTGCCCGGCTGACTGCTCTGAGCGTTCCTACCGCTCTGACGTGCCTGTCCCCGGGGCTCGGACGGATTGGACTCGCTCTTGGTCGCCCTGTGTGTTTCCCTGGATTCCACCCGGCGATTCTACCACCGCGGCCGGAAACGCCGGACCCCCGCCGTCACCTCGTATGAGGTGATGACGGGGGTCAGGGACGTGTCGGTGACGCGCCAGGGACTCACCGGAGATTCACGGGAGTCCTGCGGTGACGCAGGCTCTAGCGCGCGTCCTCGATCTCGATGGTCTGGGCGACGCCCTGGACCACAGCGGCAATCTTGACGGCCTCGAAGACCTGCTCCTTGGTCAGGCCCTCGTCGCGCACGGTCTTCTCGTGGGCGATGGTGCAGTGCTCGCAACCGTTGATGGTGGAGACAGCCAGGGAGAACAGCTCGAAGTCGACCTTCTCGATGCCGGGCTTGCCGATGACGTTCATCCGCAGGCCCATGCGGACCTGTGCGTAGTCGTCACCCAGCCAACCACGGGCGCGGTAGGCGACGTTGTTCATGGCCATGATGGACGCTGCGGCGAGCGCGGCGTTGTAGGCCTCGTCGGACAGGTGCTGCTTGGCCTCGTCGGAGATCTCGGAGAGCACCTGGTCGTTGCGGGTGGCGGCGGCGGTGGCGACGAAGGTGCCCCACAGCTGCTGCTCACTGAGCTCGGTCGAGCGCGTCAGGGTACCGAGGTTGAGCTTCAGGTCCTTGGCGTACTCGGGGAGTCCGGACTTCAGGTTGTCGATCGACATTTAGTTCAGTGCCTCCTGGACGACGTCCATCTTGTTGATGTTCTTGGTCGGGTCGTTGGCCTGCCAGTTGCAGGCGCAGACCTCTTCGGACTGCAGGGCGTCGAGGACGCGCAGGACCTCGTCGACGTTGCGGCCCACGGCGTCCGGGGTGACGGAGACGAACTGGATGACGTTGTCCGGGTCGACGATGTAGGTCGCACGGTCGGCGACACCGTCGGCGTTCTCGACACCGAGGGCGCGGATCAGGTCGTGGCGGACGTCAGCGAACATCGGGAAGGGGACACCCTTGAGCTCCGGGTGGGTGGCGCGCCAGTTGAAGTGGGCGAACTCGTTGTCGGTGGAGCCGCCGAGGATCTGGGTGTCGCGGTCCTGGAACTCGTCGTCGAGCTTGCCGAATGCGGCGATCTCGGTCGGGCAGACGAAGGTGAAGTCCTTCGGGTAGAAGAAGACGACCTTCCACTGGCCCTGGTACTTGTCGAGGCTGACCTCCTCGAAGTAGTCCTCCGGCTGCTGGGCGTTGGCCTCGTGCAGGTTGCCGCCCTTGAGTGCGGTGAGAGCGAACTCGGGGAACTGGTCGCCGACGGTGAGAATGGACACGTGAATGCCTCCTTGAGAGATCTACAACAAGCACCGGAGTGCTTCTGGAACCAGGTCCAAGTATGCCACCTTCCGGCCGATAGTGCAAAAGATAAACCTTTTTATCTGTAGGCGCCCGATAAGGCCGACCTATTCTAAGGTGAGTATAGGTCCATAAGGTTCCCCTGGTGTATTCTCATAGGTATGGTTAATAAGCCGTATCGTCCGACGATTTCCCAGCTGCGTACCTTCGTCACCATTGCGGAGCACGGGCACTTCGGTGCGGCTGCCCAACGACTCGGTATCTCGCAGCCGTCACTGTCCCAGGCTCTCGCCGCACTGGAGAACGGCCTCGGCGTCCAGCTGATCGAACGCTCCACCCGCCGGGTGATCGTCACACCCGTCGGTAGCTCCCTGCTGCCGTTCGCACAGGCGACCGTGGACTCCTTGGACGCCTTCGTCAGTCACGCCAAGGGCGCGCAGGGCCATCTCAGCGGTCCGGTCAGCATCGGCATGATCCCGACCATCGCCCCCTTCATCCTGCCGACCCTGCTGCGGTCACTGCCGGAGGTCGCTCCTGAGATGGAGCCCCGCATCGTCGAAGAGAAAACGGCCAGCCTGGTGGATTCACTGCGCCAGGGCGGACTGGATGCTGCGGTCCTGGCCTCTCCCGAGGACGGCTCCGGGCTGTCGCACATCGACCTGTACCACGAGGAGTTCGTCCTCGTCGTGCCGTCGACCCACTCCTACGCCGGACGTACCGACCTCACGGTGGACGACCTCCACGGCCTCGCGGATGCTGATGGTTCGAACGGCTCGGATGAACTGGACCTGCTGCTCCTCGACGACGGGCACTGCCTGCGCGACCAGGTGCTGGACCTGTGCCGTTCGGCGTCCCTGGCGACGGAGCCGGCCAGTTCGGTCACCCGGGCGGCATCGTTGTCGACGATCGTGCAGTGCGTCGTCGGTGGTCTGGGCTGCACGCTGGTCCCGATGAGCGCGGTGCCCGCCGAATGCGACCGTCCCGGACTGGGCCTCGCCAGGTTCGCCGGTGGGGCGCAGAGCGCCGGACGGACCGTGTCCCTGGCCTATCGCACCAGCTCGCACCGGGGCGAGGATTTCAGCGTCCTCGCCGACGCCGTGAAGACCGCCTACCAGGAGTCGCTGGAGGACGGTCAACGCGTCTTCGACAGGGCAGCCCGGGCCGACTGAATCAATCATGGTGCCAGGTCGGGGGGCGCCAGGTCGGGCGCCAACGTCGGGTGACGTGCAGCGTCAACCCCGGACGACGGTGAGCTCGCTGAGCCGTACCTCACCGCTGTCATCGGTGGCGTCGAGATCGACGACACCCTCAAAGGCCCAGCCGTGGTCGCCCTCCGGGTCGTCCAGGATCTGCCGGACCCGCCAGTGGCGTCCCTCCTCGGTGATGAGCACCAGCTGCGGGGAGCGTGCGGCGGCATCCACCCCGATATCCGCGTACTCGTCGAAGTAGGCGTCGAGTTCCTCGGGCCAGTCCGGGGCATCGTCCAGGTAGTCGTCGAGTAGGGCGAGCTGCTTCTCCCGCTCGAAGGCGAAGAGTTCGACATGGCGGAAGAAGTGGTTGCGCACCATCCGTCGCAGTGCCCGCGGATTCGCGCTGAGCAGTGACGGGTCATCGACGGCGAAGGCCTGCTCGGCCACCTGCTGTTCGGTGACCGGGGTATCAGGGTCGGACATCGCGGCCCACTCGTCGACCAGGGAGGAGTCCACCTGCCGGATCAGCTCGCCGAGCCAGACGATGATGTCCTCCAGCTCCTCGGTGCGGTGCTCCGGGGGAACGGTGTGCGACAGGGTGCGCCAGGCGTCGGTGAGGTAGCGCAGCACCACACCCTCGGAGCGGGCCAGGGTGTAGGTGGCGACCAGGTCGGAGAAGGTCATCGCCTTCTCGATCATGTCGCGCACCACCGACTTCGGCGCCAGGTCGAACTCCTTGGCCCACGGATTGGACTCGCAGAAGATGTCGTAGGCCTGCTCCAGGTCATCCTCCAGCGGCTTCGGCCACGTGATGTCCTCCACCAGGGCCATACGCTCGGTGTAGTCGACGCCCTCGGCCTTCAGCGCGGCGATCTCCTCACCGCGTCGCTCCCGCTGCTGGGCGGTGAGGATCTGGTTCGGGTTGTCCAGGATCGCCTCGATGGTGCTGATGATGTCGAGGGTGTAACTGTCCGACTCCGGGTCGAGCAGGTCCAGGGCCGCCAGGGCGAAAGGCGACAGCGGCTGGTTCAATGCGAAGTCACGCTGCAGTTCCTGGGTCAGGTGGGCATCCTTGCCGGACGGGGTGTCGGCCTCGACCTCCTCCACGATCCCGGCCTGCAACAACCCCCGGTACAGCGAGAGGGTGGTTCGGATGTCACGGTTCTGCTTGGCCCGGGTGTCATGGTTGCCTCGCAGCAGCCCTTTCAGCGCCTCATAGGTCCACTGGTCGCGGGCGATGACGTTGATCAGCATCGAGTTGCTCATCCGGAACTGGCTGACCAGTTCCTCCGGCTCGGCGGTGGTCAGCCGGTCGAAGGTGGACTGCGACCAGGTGGCACGGCCCTCGGGCGCGGACTTCTTGCGCATCTTCTTGAGCTTCTTCGGGTCCGAGCCGGCCCGTTGGCGAAGCCGGAAGTTCTCGATCTCATGGTCGGGGGCCTCGACCACCACGGTGCCCTCGGTGTCGTAGCCGGCGCGACCGGCGCGTCCGGCGATCTGATGGAACTCCCGGGACTTCAGGACGCGATGCTTGATGCCGTCGTACTTGGCCAGCCCGGTCATCAGCACGGTACGGATCGGCACATTGATGCCGACGCCGAGGGTGTCGGTGCCCGAGATGACGGCGAGCAGGCCCTGCTGGGCGAGCTTCTCCACCAGCCGACGGTACTTCGGCAGCATGCCGGCGTGGTGCACCCCGATGCCGCGGCGCAGCAGACCCGACAGCGTCTTGCCGAAGGCTGAGGTGAACCGGAAATCCCCGATGGCCTCCGCGATGGCGGCCTTACGTTCCTTGGAGGCGAAGCTCATGCTGGTCAGTGCCTGGGCGCGTTCCACCGCGTCACGTTGGGAGAAGTGGACGATGTAGACCGGCGCCTTGCCGTTGTCGACCAGCTCCTCCAGAGTCTCGTGCACCGGGGTGTAGACGTAGGAGAAGTCCAGGGGGACAGGACGCACCGTCCCGGTCACCGGGGTGGTGGGACGCCCGGTCCGGTCGGTGAGATCCTTCTCCAACCACGAGGTGTCACCGAGGGTCGCGCTCATCAGCAGGAACTGTGCCCGCGGCAGTTCCAGCAGGGGAATCTGCCAGGCCCACCCCCGGTCAGGCTCGGAGTAGTAGTGGAACTCGTCCATCACCACCTGGTCGATGTCGGCGGAGGCACCCTCGCGCAGGGCGATGTTCGCCACGACCTCAGCGGTCGCGCAGATGACCGGGGCGTGGCCGTTGACGGTGGCGTCACCGGTCATCATGCCGACGTTGGCGGCACCGAAGATCTCGCACATCGAGAAGAACTTTTCGCTGACCAGTGCCTTGATCGGTGCGGTGTAGAAGGTCCGCTTGCCGTGGGCCAGGGCGATGAAGTGTGCCGCGGTGGCGACCATCGACTTTCCTGACCCGGTCGGCGTCGCCAGGATGACATTGTCTCCGGCGGCCAGCGCCGTGGCGGCCTCCTCCTGGGCAGGGTAGAGACTGAAACCACGGCCCCGGGTCCACGCCAGGAAAGACTCCAGGACGGCGTCGTCGACGAGACTCTCGGGAACTTCGGCGAGGTCGGGGAGAAGGTCGGCCAGGGTCTGGTCGGCGTTGGTCACGGTACGGGGTTACCTGTCGGTGTCGGTGGGGTCTGAGTCGGTGTCGGTGCTGTCGGTGCTGTCGGAGTCAGTGTCGCCAGCGTTGTCGCCAGCGTTGTCGCCAGC